>Ga0209302_10001741_pt1 | contig 12768 bp, 19 predicted proteins | sample ArcOceMetagenome_2_FD_187445 | JGI IMG/M metagenome (GOLD analysis project Ga0209302, IMG submission 187445) | Marine eukaryotic phytoplankton communities from Arctic Ocean - Arctic Ocean ARC135M Metagenome (SPAdes) (version 2) | ecosystem: Environmental > Aquatic > Marine > Oceanic | place... | reverse complement strand
TTTTTAAATTTTTTATTTTTTATTTGGGCAGCTAAAAAAAAGCAGAGCAGAAAAAAAAATCAGAGCAGAAAATTTCTTTAGAAAAAGGGCACCATCTATAAAAAACGAGTGATAAAAAACGCAGCAATGTCAGTCATAAAAAACGCTCGTAAAAAACAGCGATGTCTCGGTAAAAAACGGCAGCAATAGTTCTAGCAACAATTGTAAAAAACAGCAATGCTTATCATAAAAAACGCATAAATTTTTGTAAAAAAGAGTTATAAAAAACGCAGATATGTTTGTAAAAAACAGCAGTAAAAAACCTCTCGAGTTGAAGAGGTTTGTGGGTTATAGTTGAGTATTATTTAATTAATGTTAATTCTAATTCACTAGCTACGTAATTAATATGCTTTTGAGTAGTTTGGCTCCAATAACCTAATTGAATTAACTTAGTGCCTTCTATTGTTGCTACGTGAGTAGTGTAACTCCAAATCTTGTTTCCTTGTCTACTTAAATTTTGAGTGTACTTGTTAAATTTTCTCATAATGCTCTATTTTTTTCTACTTGTTCCCAAACTTCTATTTTTGCCTTACTAATGGCTATTTCGATTTGCTTTTCTATATACCAAATCTTATTTGTAATATACCAATCATCCTTGGAGTCTGCGTAATCTTTTAACTCTTGTAGTGCTTTCATATTGTTTTCTTTAATTATTATAAGACAAATATAAGTAGTAAGGAAGTTGTAGGGAAATCCTAGTGTATAAATTAAAATAATCTCTTAATAACCTCATAGTAAACTGAAGGTGTTATTGCCCTACCTAATCGCTCTATTCTATTAGGGTATGTATCTCCTAAGTAAATATCTTTAGGGAAACCCATAATTCTTGTAGCTTCGGGAACAGTAAACTTACGATTATCCCAATGAACAATACTCGCTGCTGATAAGCAACCCGCAGTTTGAGTAAGAGTACCCGCATACTTTCCTGGTTGTTGTTTTATAAGTGAAAAATATTTCTCTGATTTCTCTCCTGGCTTTGTATCTAAACTTGCTTGATAAACTGCGTACTTCTCAATATTAGCATCAGCTAAATCTTGCTCGGTATTATCTACATAAGTAAAGGCTTGTTCTAGAGTTATTTTTGGCGATAAAAAAGGAGTGGGGAATTTTATTTCTTTCTGAATATCATTACGAACACCTACTATAATCAATCTTCTTCTTGACTGTGGATTACCAAAGTCTTTAGAGTTTAACACCTCGTATCTAATCTGATAACCCGCTTCCGTAAGTTGGTGGAATATAGTTTCTGACTCCTTAACAACACCGTTTGATTCATCGGGGAACATATCAAATTGCGGAGAACCGAATAAATATTTTGCTTTGCCCTCTAATAAAGAAGCAACGTTCTCTGCTACAAAGTACTTAGGTTGAGATTCCTTTAACACTCTTGCAAATTCTCCGAATAAATCATCCGTTCTCTGTTTCTTGTCTGAATAAGCTTTGACTTCTCCCCAGCCCTCTTCTCTTTTCCCAACCGTTGAGAAAGAAGAACAAGGTGGCGAAGCTAATAATAAATCAAGTTCTCCTGTTTTTAAACCAACCGAAGCAAGTAATTCGGTACCGTCTACATTTCTAATATCGTTTCCGTTTACCAATGTATCGGGAAAGTTTATTTTATAGACTCTTTGTGCTTCTTCTATAAATTCGTTTACGGCAAGTAATTTACCTCCTGCCATTTTTGCTCCTAAGCAACCGCCTCCTACTCCTGCGAATAAAGAGATACAGTTAAATTTGTTTTGCTTAGAAGCTTTGTTTACGTCAGACATTGTATAGTCTAACCAATTTACTTTATTTTTCATCATTATAATATTTCAAATGTATCAACTCTAGGAACTAATCCTAATGTTCTTCCGTTATCCCAATTTACGTGTATTGTTCCCGCACCGTCTACGAAATTAACTGTTCCTTCTATTCCTGATTTTAACGGTCTAAAAGTGTCTTTACAATTAATTAACCTAATTCTTTTACCTACTATACTGTTTTTCATCTTATCTATTTTTAATTATTATTTTATTAATATCCATCCTATAAAATTCAAACTCTTAAAAAATACTTCTACAACTCTGAATCCTGCGTCTTTAAATAATTGCTCATTCTCAATCTGCGTTAAGGGTTTCATTATTGACTTTAAGTCTGTTTGCTTTATCAATATTTCATCAGCACTTAAACCGTTTACTATTTTGCTTTCGTAGTTGCTGAATGTAAAAATATCTTCCGTTATACCTTTGCTTGAGTAAATCTTCTCACATACTAAGAAACAACCTCTTTTAGATAGCGAATCATAGACTTTCTGTATCAACTTGACTCTCTTATCCAAATCTATAAATTGAAGCGTAAAAAGGCTAAAAATAAGGCTCGTGTTAAATAGCTTTAAAGACTCATCTGTTATATCTCTATTGTAAAAATTTATATCCTTACTCGGCATGGAGGGTAATAAATTCTCCGCTATGTCGTACCCTATATAAGATAAATTTAAACTGGAGGGTAAATAATCCTCTAACTCACATAGTAAGTCTCCGCTACTTGTACCTAAATCGTAAATATTTGTGTTCTTAAATACAAAGTTCTCTGCTATCGAGGGTATCAAGGAACGCATACCGCTATAATTAGGTATTGATTGTCTAATGTGTTTTTCGAAATCTGTTGATACGAAATTACTAAATCCAAATTTTTCTTTCATAATTTACATTCTTTTAATTTGTTTTCCCAATACGATATGGTACTTTTTTGAACTGACTTTATTTTTGAACTTTTTGAAAGCTTAATGCTATACAAGTAATCTAAATGTTCTTGAATACTAATTTTATTTTGCATATTTAATTTTATTAAAAAGGTTGGTCTAATTCTTCTCCTATTCCTAGTGGGTTTTTATCAATATCTTTTTCTTCTAAAAAAATATTCTCATAAGTAAAAAATAGACCTGTTTTTGTTATCTTATCTCCAAAGCTAGGAACGTATCTTTCTGGTTTCTCTTTTCTATCTAATCTCATGTGAGACGTAAGTATCTTAGAAATATAAGGAGCATTAAAATTATTGTTTCTCTCAAAAAACTTGTGCTTTATATCCGTAGCCGTAAAGAATAATTGTGGCTCCGTAGTTTCATTCATACAAAATTCTTGTAAGTACATTTCTATTTCCTTTTGCAAAGCTGGTTTACTTTCTTTCTTAACTATCTCAAGTGCGCTTGTTCTAATCTCATCTGCGGTAAAACCTTGTCTTGAAACTGAAAAGTCAACTTCTGGCTCTTGGCTAAGGTAATGTAAAAAATACGGTATCTCCTTAATTAAGTCTTCTAATATATTGTGGTTAGCTTTTCCGCTTACAGTTGGAATCTTTCTAACCCAATATCTAATCTCTGCTTCATCAACCTTTGAGAACTTACTTTCGTCATTCGATGTTATAATTAGTTTTCCGTAAAAAGGTAGTGAGAAAGTTGGAATGTGTTTTCTATTTACTGATATAGATTTTTGAGTAGATAATGCCTTTAACTTCTCTAAGGCTTTCGCATCATCAAAACGACTCTCTTCTATTGCTATAATATTCTTCTCCGCATAACTCTCATTGAAATCACTACTAATATGACCTGGTGTTATAATAACTAAGTTGTCTAAGAATATAGCATTAAGCCAATCTATAAAAGTACTCTTACCTGTCATTCTTTCCTCTGAAACTAAAACAAGTATAGGAGTAATTTTCTTAGGGTGTTTATAAAGAATTTTTAAGTACCTCATACCTAAATTATATTGTTCCTCTCCGAATATATGTTTCATAAAACCTAAAGACCACTTAACTTTATCTAGGTCGGTTTTAATACAAAACTCTTTTTCCTTATGTATAAACGGCTGATATAAATTATAAAAACCTTTATATGTTTTCTCATAAAATTCGTTGTTTGGTTCTATAATGAAGTCATCATAGAGTTGTACTCTGACCATCATTTCTTTGCCGTAGTCCTGCTTTATTTCGTCTTTAGTCCAATTCTTTAACAACGGTGTTGTAGTTCCGTATCTATCGGGTTTGGTTATTTCTTTAAAGTATTTTACACCGATTCTAATATAAGGAAAATTCATATCCATATAATTAATACCAACGTATTGAAACGCAGCTGTAAAATTACTATTATACCTTACCTTTGTTAATATCTGAAATGGGGAGTAAGTCATACCTATAACAAATCCAAGACTGTTTTCAGATACAACCCTTAAATCGTTACACTCCTTACTCGCTACTATTATTGATTCCTTTTCTCGTATAAGAAAAAGCTGTCCGTCCTCATACCTAAGCGTTTTATCTTTCCTTAAAATAAGACTAAGCGCATCTTCAAACTTATTGTTGTTGTACCAATCACAAGGATTCTGTTCAAGCCAATTTGGTTTACTCATTATTTGTAGTGTTTATCTAATTTAGTTATTATTCTATTTACCGAAGTCTTTAGTGTTCTATTCGCTCCTTTTAATTTTGAGTTTATAATCCCAAAATAACAAGGTCTATATATTTCGTACACTCTTTTTATATATTCGTATCTTCTTTCTATGTAATCCTCTCTGCTCGTATGATGATAAAACAAATCTATAATTTTTCTATCAAGCAACCTAAACGAGATGTTCGCATCGTTTCCGCAATGTACTCCGTATTCTACAATTGATTTTGCTCTAGGTATTCTAGGCACCTTAACTTCCTCTAGCTTTCCGTTTATTAAATTTTCTTGAGTAACACTTTCGGGCTTTGGATTGTGACAACTATAACACTCTACTCTATTAAGTTCTTTATTGTATAAAGTTCCTTTTAAGTTATAAGCATTGCAATAACTACACTCCCAAAGGCTTAAATCGTCAGAAGGTAATTTCTGTACCCACTTATGAATCTTAAAATATTTGTTCCAATCTCTATCTGCCGACCAAAAACCGTGTCTCTCAAGATTTAAACCTAAATCTATAACTGTGAAGCAACTCTTACCCTCTGACACCCTAGAACCTCTACCGCAAGATTGCAACCAAAGACTTAGTGATAATGTCGATTTATTGTATATTATAACCTCTATATCGGGAACATTAAACCCCGTTGTAAAAACTCCAACGTTTAATAAAACCGCCCCCTTAGTTCGCTTATACCAATCTACCACTTCGTTTCTTGAAAGGTCTGAGTCATTTACCGAATCATACATTTTAACTAAATCTCCGTAACCCTCTTTTATAAACGCATCATAAACTTTTAAGTTTACTTTAGTTGTTGGATTAAATATTATAGTTTTTTTATCTATGCTTTTTTCTTTATAAGATTTTAAAACCATACTAACCGATGCGTGAGAACCAAATACCTCGGTCATTGAGGCAGGAGTATAGCCATCGGGATTGTTTTTGGATTTCTTTAGTTTATCTAAGTTAGGCGGTGTTAATCTAATATATTTATCCTCTGTTAAATAACCTAAGTCTATTAAATCAGAAGCACTAACTCCTTGAAGCAAAGCCTCATAGTCATCTGCTAATGATAAGTCTCTAGCAAATTCAGCACCGTTAACGGTCTTCTTTTCTTTTTTATATATTATAGGAGTTGCTGTTAATCCTATTAATTTCTTAATATTTAAACCGCTATAAACTTGCTTAAAGAAATCTACGTGTGTTTCGTCTACTATTACATTATCAAAGTCTCCTACGTAATCATAGCCAAATTTAGAAAACCTAGCGTATGCGGTTTGGGTCATTGCAATTACATTTTTCTTAGACTTCAACGGAATAGGTTTCTTTACCTTTGCTGTTAAAATACCTATATCATTAATCCACTCTGAATTTTGATTCAACAACTCAATTCTATGAGTTAATATAAGTGTTCTACCCTCTAGATTATTTGCAAGTTTACCAATTAAAATAGACTTACCCCAACCTGTTTCTGCTTGTACTAAAATCCTTGAGACACCTTTTTCAAAAGTCTCTTGAATTTCATCGTATAAAGTTTGTTGGTATGGTCTAAGTTTTATCATATCTATTTTTGAGGTGTTTCTACAATTGTATCTATTGCCAAAACCAAGTCTTCCGCATATACGGATTCTAGAATAGTGGGAGAGAAGTTTAACTCTTCGTCAAGTAAGAACACTTTATATAAGTCTTCAAACCCTAAAACAATTGCAACAACTCCTTTGTGTAATCTTCCGTTCACTTGAAACAACAATGCTTTATCGGCTATATTTTTCCAATTATGCGCTCCCCAAGAACCGACTATCATCGGCTGGGTCATTAACTGATTTTTAGTTACAGTTGGGTCAAAATCTCTTTCCGCTTTAGCTAAAATATTTTTAGCTTTTTTTAATAGTTCTGTCTTATTCATTGTCTGATATTATTTGATTTGTTTTTATTATCATTTTACCTAATTTCATAGCAACATATAATACGTCTTCTCTTTCGGGCGTGTAACTATCTACTCTACCGCTAATCTTTAAAAGATATTCGTTTATTATATTAGTTAAGTGTTCTTGCTCTTTTTCAGTCATAACTTCGTCATCAAAGCTAAACAAATACTCTGTGAACGAATTAATCATACCGCATACTATATTACCCGCTATTCTTATTTCGTCTTTATTGTCAGTTCCTTTTAGTAACTTGTGAGTTACACCAACAACGGTTTTTCTATAAACCTTAATACACTTTTTTCTACTTTTCTTTTTGCTCATTTTCTATCTGTTTTAAAATTTTATCTACTTTCTTTTTTGTTTCAGTATTTTCTAAAACCTCCCCGCTTATGTGAGTTGTTATAAAGTGATACTTCTTAGAATCCTCATCGTATGTAAGGTCTGATATAATCCAATCTTCGCTTAATATTATAGTCTTTAAATCTGCTTTTTTCATTTTTTTATTTTACCTAAACCAAAGATACTTTTATATATATTTTTATAAAAATAGTAGTGTAGCATTAATTATAATAATTTGGAGTTTTTATCCCCTCTTTCAAAGCCCAATTAGCAGTAGTCAAGTAACCGCTTAAACCTTTTGATAGGTAACTGTTTTGCTTTACTAAGTTATCTAATTCCTGTTCAGCGTTTATCATACCAACGTAACCCGCACCTACTCTTGTACCGAATATTAAACAAGCACTACGTAATTGAGAATGACCTGGCGAATCTACTATTCCTAGTACGGCTTTCCTAAAAGTTCTTATAGCACGTAACTCATTTTTGTCATTAGACTTTAGCTTTTTATAAGGCTTAAATGGAAGCGGATATTTTAAGTGAGTTGGTTCTACAACTTTTTCTTTTAAATCCCATATAGAGGCGTTATCAAAGTGACGATAAGACATATCGGTATCGTGAGAAATAAACAAAGGTAAAACCAAATTTTTTGGCGAATTATCAAAACCTTTAAAGTTACTAAACTCTGCTTCTATTGCTCTATAATAATCTTTATACTCTTTTATGCCTTCGGGTATTCCTTTATCTAAAGATATTTTAGGTATGCGTAGCAATACTTTTACTCCGCATCTACTTGGAGAAAGATAAGAGCAAACTACTTGAGGATATTGTGCGAATATATAATCTCTAAACTTAACAGCTTCTTCATTAGTTAGTCCATCAAAGTCTAACTGCGCTAAAGGGTTAAACTCCTTTATGTTATCATATTTTCTTGAACCATCAAATTGAGCAGAAACGGTAAAAGAATATAAGTTGTTCATTTTTAACTCTGCCTTTAGCTTCATATCTCCTTTGCTAACTGCTTCGTCAATCTCCTTAAAAACCGAAAGCAATTCTGCCTTCGGATTTAAGTGCTTGTCTATAAAAGTTTCAAGAGACAAGAAACCTATTGGTATAGATTTCTTTATGTCTCCAAAATAATATTGAAACTTTATCATTATGCTTGAGCGATTTTCCAACCTTGCAAAGAATTAAAATACTTCGCTTCGCCTTGTGGGTTAATCCACTCTCTACCTCTTAGGTTTATTGAAATAGTAACTGATGAACCTTCCATAAACTCGTTTAGCAAATCTACTTTGTCTTGAGTAAACTCAATCATAAGCATTTGAGGATAATCCTCTGTTGTTGTTATTACTACTTCTCTTTTTTTAAAACCTTTAGCACCAAATTCTTGAGTTGCTCCTAATACTTTGATTTTTCCTACTACTTCCATAATTTAAAAATTTAATGATTGTTTTGATTCGTTAATCCTATTTAATAATTTATCTGCGGATTCAATAGATAAATCTCTTACTTCCCTTATACTGAACATCCTTGGCTTTGCCTTGGTTCCTATATTTACTTCGCTATTAAGTGTTAATCTTTTTATAAAGCTATTTACAGATTCGGGTCTAAAGGCACAAAAATATAATTCCTCTAGTTTTGGGTTTACCGTAAAGTAATGTACAAGCTGATGAATGTTGTCTAAAGGTATCTCTCTAGTCAATAGGATTTCAGTATGCTTTTTTCTAGCAAAACACTTTGTCTCACAAGCTACGGTTAAATCTTCAATAAGTCCGTCTGGCGATATTCCCAACAATTCATTTTCTTCGCTCTGCAACCAACCGAATTGCTCGAACTTATAACCCGTGTACTTTTCTAAGTACTCTATTGCAAATGGCTCTAAGTCGTTACCTCTCTTAGTATGTTCGTTTTCAAAACTATCCGAAGGCTCGAACTCCTCAATATGTTGGCTTAGTAGGTCTATAAACAAGGTATCTCCCTTAACGTGTAAACCCTTACTTAGAGTACCGCCAATCTTACCCCACTTAACCTCAAACCACTCTAGACTCTTTTGGTCTAACTTCTTGTGTACTATCATTATTTTAACGTTGTTTTAAGTTTATCTTTAATTGCGTTAATACTTGGCAACGCTTGTTCCTGCTTACTTAGCTTACTCCAATTACCTTGTAGTTCTGATAAGCTTTTAGAACCGCTTAAAATAGCTTTAGCTTTCACATCTGATATAGTTGGGATTGGACTAATAGGGGAAATTCTTATACCGCCTGTTAGCTTTCCCATCATCTTAACTGATTCGTCAAACACTAATTGAATAACTAAACCTTTCCAATTGTCTATGTTCCTACTTTCAGAAGCCGTACACTTATTTCTAATCTTTACGATTTGAGCAATCACTTTTCTATTGGTAGAGTTTACAACCATAGGCTTAACTCCTTCGGCAAACTCTAAGAAGTAACCGTCTGTTCTATTACCGCTTACGTCTACTCCCGTGTCGTAATACGATTCTTTAATTGTTAAAACGCACTTGCCTTTGTCAGCAATAATCATTTCAACGTCTACACCCGCTAGGTGAGTTGATTTCCTGTACTTCATACAGTCTATTCCCGTTTCTTTCATGTTGTTATATTTAATTATTAATACTCAAATTTATAGATTGATTTCTATATATTAAAATTCTAGTGTAAGATTATTTTATAATAAAAACCCCCCTTTTCAGAGGGGCAATAGCAGGTAGTAGTAATAACTGCTACCTAAAGGAGAGTGACAAGTATAACACTCCCTTTGTGATTAAAAAGTTACTGATTCAATTTCTTCTGGCGAAAACTCAAATTCATCAAGGTCTCCTAAATCTCGTGTGAAGATTACTTTATCTGATTTGCTAGTGTCTATACTTTTCTTTACTGACTCCTTATAATTTTTTCTGGATTGACCGTAACCGCTTGATAAGAATGGCTTAGACTCCGCAATCGAAAACCACAGTCGTCTGAAAAAGCTAGGGTGAAATGCGAAAGCTATATTATTGAGTACCATGGCTTTGTCAAAATCTTTTAAATTAACTATGACATCGTACTCGGTACCTCGTTGCTTTGTAGCAAATACACCTGTTAATCTAATATTGTGAGTTGATGACATTTTATTAATATAGCCTACTAAAGACTTACTAAATTTTAATGCGTCTGAACCGTAAACCCCGCCTGCGTACCCTAAAGATACTATCAAGTCTAATGTAGGTAGATTGTATTCTCGCTCGTCATACAAATCGTACATTTGTTGAGGAAATCCCATAATATAGTTTTGAACGTGAGGCATACAACCCGCTAAACTTGGGTTAAGATGCGTAGTACCGCTTGTCATTACACCGTCTTCTATCTTATATTGCTCTAAACCTAAATCCCAACCCTCGGTGGCGAACTTAATTGTCTCGTCAAATGATTCGGTTTGTGTGAAACTCGAAGACCCTGTTCTTGAAGATTCTGGGTTAGATTCGTCACGCTCACGATTAAGTGCCTTGTCTATAAATTCTCTATAACTAAAAGTGTCTACAACTCTTTTCATAATTACAATGCTATTAAGTTACGTTCATCTTGTGTAAGACCTTTGAAGATAATCATTTCTTCTACTGTTTTTAAAGGTAAACCTGCTGACAACAATTTCTCTCCGTTAAATGTCGCTCTAGGCGATATTATCGTGCGAACTTTCTTTTCTATTACTCTGCGTCTATAATCTTGAACTCTATTACACCAATCCTCGTTTGATGATAGTGCTTTCTCTAGTACTTCGTCATAGTCAATATATATAAATGCGAACCTATCAAGAGTTGCTGCGTCAATCTTATTCCTACCTACATAGTCAATAGTACCTCCTCCGCCAAAAGTATTACCCGCCATAACAATAATGAAATCTTTGTGTTTTGCTATCATTTTATCAGGAAAAGGACAATGTCCGTTTGCGGTAGCTTGATTCAATGCGGCAAGTACGTTTGGATTACCTGCGTCAAATTCATCGAGTAAGAATACACCTCCGTTTTCGTACTTCTCTCTAAACATTGTACCGATATACTTACCTGTTGCTGATTTATACCCGAAGAAATCAAATACCGTGCTTTGAGCCGATACTGATTGTGATGCGAAGCTTAGATTTAGAACCTTGGATGCGTTGTGAACGATTGTTGTTTTACCCGAACCCGCTGGACCGACTAAAGCGATATTGACACCCGCTGATAAGGTACTTAATACGTCCGCAAAAGATTTGTGTTGCAATCCGACGTCCTTTTTAGGTTGGTCTTTAAATTTTACCTCTAAAACCGTTTTGTGCGGTACAATACCGTGTTCCTTAATTAAAGCCTTGATAAGTGTATCAACTTTATCCTTAGTTTTTGAACTACCTAACGCACGACCTACCGTATCAAATATGATTTGGTCTACCGCCCCAACTGGCTCGTTGCTAACCTCTTCAGTCTCTACAGCTTTAGAAACGTATTCTTTAGCGAACTTACTAAAGGAGCGTTTTATAGAACTGGCTAAGTTATTTAATTCCTCTTTATCGTATGTTTCTCCTAAATACTTATTGAAGAATACATCATCATTGTAAAGGTTTACTATTTCATTATCGGTATGGTTACCAATAGTTTCGACTCTTACCGAGTCGCTGGTTGCGGTTCCTTCGTCGTATAGAACGTCGAACGAAATGTCTTTGTACTGAATTTTAATACTTTTCATAATACTTGATTTAGTGGCCGTACTACCGACCCGATTAATATACTACAAAGATATAGGAGTTGTTAAAACCTACCTAATCCTAGTGTATCATTTATTTACCCCTGTTCACTTCATAAGGGTAATGGTTACAGCACAAGAAGTTTTCCTCCTCATCTATATATATACCTTGAATCTTTAAATCTTCTAGATATGCTTTATCTGAATCTTTTTTCTGCTTTATATACCAAAACTCTGATATCAATATCACTGCTAGGCAAACGCTTACGGTTAAACATACTATTATAAATATCATATCATTTGTTTTTGTAATTCAAAATTCTTTCTGCAAAAATCATACTCTACATCGTTGTCATATACTAAATAACCTTTAAAAGCGTTTCTGCTTAGTAAATCCTTATTTGTATCTTTCCAAAGAAAAAACGTTGCTCTTTTACCTGTTGACTTTATAATCAATTGAGTTGCACCTAAAGGGAAGTCAACTTCTCTATCAAAAGCAAAAATGTCATAACCTATTTCATCTTCAAGAACTCCGTGTAAGTAAGTTCCTTTAAATCTGAAATCCCTATTAGCACCTTCGCTATTGTAATCTACTACATCTATTTTAATCATAATCTCGTTTTTTAGTTCGAGACAAACCTATAAAGAACTTTTCAACCTACCAAATTTATATGTAATATTAAATAATACACGAGGATTTCGCTATATTATAACGTCTCTTTATATTTGTATATAATTAATAATTTAAACCAAGTACAATGGAAGCAATCAAAAAATTAGAAGCGCAGTTAGTTAGTAGAAAAGAGCAACACGATATTTCTATGCAAATCGTAAAAAGAAGAATTAACCAGGAGTTAATTAATAGGTCGGAGGAGCAGATTCTTGAAATAACTAAGAACTACAACATGGGGTTTTTAACTCTATTTGAAATGATTAACCAGAAAATTGATTCTTTAAGGCAAGTTCAAGATAGTATGTATAATACTCAACTATAACCCACAAACCTCTTCAACTCGAGAGGTTTTTTACTGCTGTTTTTTACCAAGACGTGTGGTAATCGTGTGGTAGTTTTTTATAACTCTTTTTTACAAAAATTTATGCGTTTTTTATGATAAGCATTGCTGTTTTTTACAATTGTTGCTAGAACTATTGCTGCCGTTTTTTACCGAGACATCGCTGTTTTTTACGAGCGTTTTTTATGACTGACATTGCTGCGTTTTTTATCACTCGTTTTTTATAGATGGTGCCCTTTTTCTAAAGAAATTTTCTGCTCTGATTTTTTTTTCTGCTCTGCTTTTTTTTAGCTGCCCAAATAAAAAATAAAAAATTTAAAAA
>Ga0209302_10001739_pt1 | contig 12775 bp, 10 predicted proteins | sample ArcOceMetagenome_2_FD_187445 | JGI IMG/M metagenome (GOLD analysis project Ga0209302, IMG submission 187445) | Marine eukaryotic phytoplankton communities from Arctic Ocean - Arctic Ocean ARC135M Metagenome (SPAdes) (version 2) | ecosystem: Environmental > Aquatic > Marine > Oceanic | place... | reverse complement strand
GTGGGTTCACACTGATCACAGTGCCTCTCTCGTCTCCGCTCTCTGTCCGGTCTGACTACTGACACCGTGACAGATCTCGACAGTTTAGTGTGGCAACATTTTCTCTCGTTAGTATATAGTATAAGTTCGGTGGAGGTAGCGTTCTACACACCGCACGTCTACAGCTGTGGCCACTACAGCAGTGGATACTCAACCCTCAGACGCGCTACCAGATTTATAACCCCATCTCTCCGCACCCACGTCCCACCCTCGTGACTGCCACCTTAGTGCATGTCACTTTCGTTGCCCCCCCCCTTCGCGAGTGTTTTCCCCTTCGCGGATTGTCGCGCGCAGGTTCGAACCGTTGTATTTCTCAGCCGCCGAGCACTTCGAGGTTCGGGCTCCGGCAAACACGTCGCTTTAGGCCTCGGCCGAGGCCTCGATGCTGTCGACCTTGATGACCTCGGGCCCCCCCGTGATGACCTTGACCTCGACCTCCTTGGAGTGCGGCGCGTCCACCGCGTAGCCGTCGAACTTGTAGCCCTTGAGGAAGAAAGGGATGTTAGTGAGCAGCGTGGCGGCGGCCGAGCAGAGCGGCGTGAGTACAAAGGCCCAGAACGAGGTTTCCGAGTAGAGGCCGCCATCCATCGTCAGGGTCTTGTAGTTGCCCGCCTCGCCGTTGATGCCGACGCCGAAGATGACCAGAGCAGTGAACGCTCCAACGAGGCAGCCGGAGAGGGCGGCGAGGTGGTGGATGCGAACCCACAGCCCGAGCAGGACGGGCACGATGCAGGTGGCGCAGATGAGGTCCGCCAGCACGAAGAGGGTGAGCACCGAGACGTTCTGGGTGGACATGATGATGGCGGGCACGTTGATGATGGCGGTGACCGCGAAGTTGATGACGAGGCCCGTGCGCGCGGTGCTCGCCATCCCGAGCTTGGCGAGGATGCGCTCGGTGATGGGGTGCATGAGCGCGGTGATGCCTGTCTGCAGCGTGTCGCACGAGGACGCGACCATCGAGACGACCAGGATGATGGCGAGGACCTGCCAGCCCGCGGCAAGCTCCCGGATGAGCCAGAAGGCGGAGAGGAAGGAGAGGTAGACCGGCGCCACCAGCCCGAAGCCATAGCGCGCGAAGGCGACCATGCCCATGAAGCCGAAGAAGAGCATGAAGAAGAAGGTGAGCGCCGACGCGAGGCACGCGCCCTGGCGCACCGCCGCGGTGTCGCGCGCCGCCCAGATGCGCTGGTGGAAGCCAGAGTGCATCATGTTGGCGCACCTGGCCAGGGCGAGTCCGGGGGTGAAGGTGTTGCGTGGTGAGTGGTAGGTGAGTGGTGAGGGTGAGGGTGAGGGTTAGGGCTAGGTGGAAGCCGGTGTGCAGCATGTTGCATGTTGGCGCACGTGATGGCGATGATGAGAGTGATGGCGAACTTCCACGCCTTCTCCTCGTTGTTGATGCCGTAGCTCGTGACCATCTCCCAGTTGGCATGCGCCGTCTCCAGCTGAGAGAGCGCGGTGTTCTCCGGCCCCGTGTCGGCGGCGGGCGCCGGGAAGAGTGCCTTGGCGCACGCGGCGATGGTGACGAGCGTTGCGAGGGCGATCATGCCGACGCCCTGCACCTTGTCGGTGGTGAGCGAGATGGGCAGGCCGCCGTAGGAGGTGTACAGCATCGTGATGAGCGAGGTGCCGATCACCACGGTGAGGCCGGGCCCCTGCAGGTCACCCGTAGGCACCGTGCCGCAGAGGTGGTCGATCGACTGGCCGACCGACGTGAACTCGGCCGACAGGTAGAGGAACATATAGAAGAGCGAGGTGAGCGTCACGTAAACGTTGACGTAGGTACCGTAGCGCACCTGGACGTACTCGAAGAAGGTGATGCCGGTGGGTACCTTCTCCCGCAGGACGGGCGTGATCCACCCGATGAGCACCAGCGGAACGATGCACGCGACCACGTACCCAACGAGCGTTATCGGCCCTCCGAGGATGGCCGCCTCGGGAACGGCGAAGATGATCCACGCGCCGGCGCCGCTCGCAAAGAACGAGAGCGCGAGCGAGAGCACGCCCTGCGTGTTGCGTGCGACCATATACGTGTCGCTGTCGTAACTCACCGACCGCTTGCTAAAGGCGAAGGCCATGGTGGCAAGGAGAAAGCAGGCCAGCGTGGTAAAGGCGGCGGCCAGGCCCTCGGACTCGCTCAGAAGGACCACCATGAGCAAAAAAGCTTGGTGGCGGCCGGCTCGCGAGGTGGACTTCTGCGGCGCCGCAGGCAGGTTTGCGACGCGGCAGACAGACAGACAAACAAATGATCTTAAGATGGGATGAGAAGATCATCGTATCTTATCTTGTCGACATAAGAGATAAGACAGACATCAGGGAAGCCTTCATGTTGTGATGGTGAAAAGAAAGGGAGTCGAGAGGTCCACGAGTACAATTCGTATTTACTTCAGTTCCTCGCAGTCGCGGCGGCTGAAGACGATGTCCGCCTGCTCCCAGCCCACGGGCAGCTCCTCGGAGCGCAGCCGGCGGGGCGGCGGCGGCGGCGGCGGCGGCGGCAGGGCGCGCGAGATCTCGTAGTCCTCGTGCGCCAGCAGGTATGGCTTGAATCCCAGGCCCCGCATGTGCCGCAGCAGGCCGCGCACCGTCGTCCCCTGCAGCTCGAGCCACTTGGGCGTCACCTCCACTACAACCTCGAGCGTAGCGGGCGCGTCGCGCAGCAGGGCCGCCGCCCCCTGCAGTACGGCCCACTCGCCCCCCTCCACGTCCAGCTTGAGCACGCGTGCCGTGCGTACCTGGGCCTCGCTCAGCAGCGCGTCGAGCGGCGCGCTGCGCACCGTCGTCGTCTGCCACACGCCCCCTACCGCCAGGCGCGACACCTCGCCCGCGGCGCTCGCGCCCACCCCCAGTCCACCCAGCCCACCCAGCCCACCCAGCGCGCCGCTGCCCTGCAGCAGTGCCCACACGTCGGCCTGCGCCGCCACGCCGCCCGCGCCGGCACCGGGCACTGTCGTGTTGTACAGCGGCTCGCGGCGGTGCTGGTACAACGTCAGCTCGCCCTCCGCCTCCGCCGCCGCCGCATGCACGGCCGTGACCACCGGGCGGAGCACGGGGTTGAGCGCGACGTTGGCAAGGAGTCGCTCGTGGGTGCGCGCGCAGGCCTCGACGGCGACGACGTGCCCTGTGCTGCCCACCAGCGCGGCGCCGAGCAGCGCAAAGTAGCCCGTGTTTGCGCCCACGTCGACCAGCGTGTCTCCCGGCAGGAGCGCACGCAGCATGTAGGCGGTCAGCGCAGGCTGCCAGGCACCGGTGAGGAGAATCCACTCGGAGAGGATGTCGGCCTGGTGCGTGCCGCCCAGCTGGAAGCAGCGCATCCGCACGTCGGGGCACGCGCTCAAGCTGACCACCGCGTCGCCAAACAGCGGCAACGCAGGCAGCAACGAGCGGGTGCAAAAGGTGAGCAGGAAGCGCTGGCCGGTGGCGCAGGGCGCGTGGCGCAGGTAGAAAGCGCACGCGTCGAGCAGGCGGCGGGCCAGCTGCGGGTGGGCCAGCCAGCAGCGTGCCAGCCAGCGCTCGAGGGCGCGGAACATGAGCAGAGGCGCCAACAGAGCGCAATGGGGGTAATTTGGTTGTGCCAATTTGGTTGTGCCACACTTAACACCGTAGCTCCGCCAGAATTGCCTCATGCAATTCCAGATCAAATCTCTCGCCGACGAAAAAACGCTGTGCGATAAGTCGCCGAAAAGCATCTACGACCTACAGCCATGGTGCGACCGTCCCCGCTGAGGTTGTTAGCGCGACCTTTCCAGCCTTCTCACCGTCTCCGCGTGCGCCTCGCAGGAGACCACTCTTGTTCTGGTGAAGCCCGAGGGCATCGATGGCGGCGTGGTGGGCAAGTGCATCAGCAAGCTCGAGGAGAAGGGCTACAAGCTGAAGAAGCTCAAGAAGGTGGCTGTGAGCCAGGTCACTGCCGAGGCGCACTACGGCGAGGCCGGTGCGGCCTCGGCGGCGATCACCAGCAAGGACTGCGTCGCGATGGTCTGGTCTGGCCCGGCCTGCATCGCCGGTGTTCTCAACCTGGTCGGCGACGCCGACCCTGCCAAGGCGGCGCCCGGCTCGCTGCGCGGCGACATGGCGGTGTCGCCGGAGCGCAACCTCGTCGAGGCGGCGACCTCCAAGGAGGAGGCCACCCGGCTGATCAAGCTGTGGCTGCCGCCGGTGGACGTGCGCGGCGCTCTGCCGACGATCAAGAAGGGCAAGATCTGCGACATGCTCAAGGAGTGGACGAGCAAGACGGACCAGCCCTTCATCTCCTTCGAGTACTTCCCGCCGCGCACGCCGGAGCAGGTCGAGAAGCTGCACAAGACCATCGCCTTCATGGGCAAGCAGGACCCTCTCTTCATGGATTTCACCTGGGGCGCGGGCGGCACCACCAGCGAGCTGACCCTCGACCTCTCCAAGGCGTCGCAGACCCAGCACAACATCATGGTCAACATGCACCTGACCTGCACCAACCAGGTCAAGGAGAAGTGCGACTACGGCCTCAACGGCGCCAAGGCCGCCGACATCTGCAACATCGTAGCCCTGCGCGGTGACCCCCCCAAGGGCCAGGAGAAATGGGTCGCGACCGAGGGCGGCTTCAACTGCGCGCTCGACCTGGTCACGTACATGCGCCAGAGCCACGGCAACTACTTCTCCATCCAGGCACGCACACGCCGCCGTAGCCGCCGTCTCTCGCACGCAGGGCGGGGAGCCTTGGAGCCCTAACTCCCTGACCCCACCCCCACGTTAGTCAGTCACCCGCGAGCCTGACCAGCAACTGTACCTCGAGCAGGTGGCCGGCTACCCCGAGGGCCACCCCGACCGGATCAAGGCGGTCAAGGACCTGGGGCGCGAGCTCTCCGCCACGGAGAAGGAGCGCCTTGTGGTCATGGACGGCGTGGAGTACGTGTGCAGTGACGACGACTTCGAGATCGAGCTCGTCTACCTCAAGCAGAAGCAGGACGCGGGCGGCGACGCGATCATCACGCAGCTCTTCTACGACTACGACGTCTTCGCCTCATTCGAGAAGCAGTGCCGCGCCAAGGGCATCCACATCCCCATCCTGCCCGGCATCATGCCCCTGAACGCCTACGGCGGCTTCAAGCGTATGACGGGCTTCTGCAAGACGCGCATCCCGCCCGACATGATGCTCGAGCTCGACAGGCTCAAGGGCGACGACTGCAAGGAGGCCTTCGTCGAGTTTGGCGTCCAGTGGGTCACCAACCTGTGCCAAAAGATCGTGGCCTCCAAGAAGTACCCCGGACTGCACTTCTACTGCCTCAACGCGAGCGAGCGCACCTACCAGATTATGGATCGCCTCGGCTACCTGCGGCCGTCGTAAGCCTCTGCGGTAGCGTAGGGAGATGTTCGTTTGGATACGTGTGGTTGTCGTTTGTTCGTGCGATAAGAGATAAGATATCTTATCTTGTTCGTCCGCTTCCATATAAGATTCTTATCTTATCTCGATCTCGGGTCCTCCGTTTTCACCCCACCCCACACTTGCCCTTAGCGAGGGCGCTGACGAAGAGGCAGCGCAAGGTCGTCAGCTCTAAGCGATGACCGCGGTCGTAGAATCGCACCCGCTTCAGTTCCCGTGGACCTTCACTTTCTTCAAGAAGGCGGCGAACAAGGGCTACGAGGAGAATACCTCCATGCTCGGCACCACAGAGTCGGTACGCAATGCCCGCCATTCTCGTTTCCCTTGGCCCCCATCTCGCCACGACCCCGTACACGGCGTTTGCCACCGCTCCGAATACCGCGCTCCCCCACCTCCCCCTCCCCCGCTCCAGGTCGAGGACTTCTGGCGTCTCTACGTCCACCTGCGGAGGCCAGTCGATGACCGGCCGACCGTGTGCGACTACCATGTCTTCCGTGAGGGGATCAAGCCGATGTGGGAGGACGAGTCGAACGTGAACGGGGGCAAGTGGATCGTCAGATTGAAAAAGGGCGTCGCCGCTCGCTACTGGGAAGACCTGGTGCGCAGTCACCGCCCCTCCTGCGCTGCCCCTCGCCCCAATGATCGGGAGATCGGGCGGCTCACCCCAGCGACTGCTCGGCCGCAGCTCTTCGCGCTGCTGGGGGGGCAGTTCAAGGTGGGAGATGAGATCTGCGGGGCCGTGCTTTCTGTGCGCTACCAGGAAGACATCCTCTCTATCTGGTCCGCTGCAGCCCCGCCCCAGCCCCCACCCCGAGCACACGCCCTCACTCAGCCCCTCAGGCCTTCAGGCCCTCTGCACCCCTGCTGCACCCCGAGCACACCCCTCTGCACGAGGCTCCGCTCCGGTGCCCGCGCCCACGCCCGCACCGCGCGCCGACAGGAACAAATCTGCAGACAGCCGGCGAGTGTGCATGCAGATCAGGACGACGCTGTGCAGCGTGCTGCAGCTGCCGATGGACGCCTCGCTCGAGTACAAGAAGCACACCGACTCGATGCGAGACAACTCCTCCTACCGCAACGCAAACTCCAACTTCGGCTGAGAGCAGCCCGCCCATGCTCGAATCCAGGCGGTGCCGTGCCGTGCTGCGGCAGTCGGACCTCTGCTTTACATGCATGGGCTCGCCTGAGTCTGGCAGTGCGACGTCGGAACGAGACACTTTAGTGTCACTGGTATGTGGTGTGTGGTTAGATTATTGATCGCAGACTGTTTGACAGCGCTCAACGCGCCCCAAGGCAAAGTGTTTCAAAGTCGTTTCAAACCGCGACATCATCAACCCCACACCGACACGAGGCGCAAGGGCAATAACCGCGCCCACCACACACCCCGCGTGTGAGGTGTGTGCTGGGCGCCCGCCGTAAATGGTATAACGGGGTGTGGTACCGAACCGCGTAAAGCCGTACCGTATAGCGCTTATGTGTGGCGGTGTGCGCCCCCGTGCGCGCCGGCCAGAGGCAGAGCGCGCGGGGGGGGCGCGGCGAGAGAGCGGGCGGGCGCGCGCGGAGCCGCGGAGAGGCGCTGTAGTCTCGTCTCTCGCGAAAATGGGGTATAACAAAAATCGCGCCTGTGCTTGTGAGCGACACACGACAGTGTTCGTGTCGAAGCGCGCGGCCTCACAGGCGGTCGAGCAGCTGCGCTCGAGACTGCTCCTTCTCTGCGCTCGAGAGGCCCACGCAGACCTTGTTGCTCTTGGCGAGCCAGTACAACTGCTCCCACGCGTGCGCCAGCGTCTGCACGGCGGGCGGGATCTGGGCCTGCTGCCCCTGGAAGCGGAGGACCATGAAGAGCCATGGCTTGCCCGCGCCGCTGACGAAGTGCGCGATGGTCGGCTCGTCGCGGCTCTGCATGCGCGCGAGGGTGCGCGCCCCCTGGAAGCTCGCCGCCGCAATATTCATCATCCACGGCAGCCGGCCGCACTCGTCGTGGTCCCAAGCATTGTAGAACCACTCGGCGAAGAAGTCATTGAGCAGCCCCTGGTCGCCCCCCTCGGCCGTACCGTGCTCCTGGTTCCACGCTAGCAGCTCTGCGAAGCGCGCGCTGCTCGGCCGCAGCACCTGGTTAGGGCTAGGGCTAGGGCTAGGGCTAGGGCTAGGGCTAGGATGAGGGTTCAGGGTTAGGGTTAGGTCGCAGCACCATGACGCCCGAGTTGAACTGGTCGGCGGGGAAGGTGTCCGGCGCCGCGGCGAAGGCGGAGGGGTGCTCAGCCAGAGAGTCGATCGGCTGGAGCGGCAGGGTGTCGGCGTCGAGGAAGATCACCTTGGAGAGCTCCGTCAGGTTCCATGCCTGTCGCGCCGCCCGCCGCACGAGTCATTTCTCACCCGCCACGAGTCAAGGGTCTAGGCGGGGGGTGGTCTGGGCGGGGGGTGGTCTGGGCGGGGGGTGGTCTGGGCGGGGCGGGGCCGGGCAGGGCGGGGAGGCAGCGCACGTGGAACTTGGTGCACGTGGTGAGCCACTTGGCTTTCTTCTGTTGATACTCGGCGCCCAGGTCATAGCGGTCCTCCGTCACATGGGGGCCGAGCACCTGGTTGCAGCGGATCGCGGCGACCTGGACCACCTCCCACGAGGCCGAGGCCAGCAGCTCCTGGCGAGCGTCAGCGGTCAGGCTCAGGCTCAGGCTCGGGCTCGGGCTCAGGCTCGGGCTCAGGCTCGGCCCCGTGCTCAGGCTCAGGGTTAGGGCCAGGGTCAGGCTCAGGCTCAGGCGGAGGCGCAGCGCTCCTGGATGCCAGGTGAGACGTCCTCGGTGACGAGCACGATGCGACGCAGCTGCGAGTCGAGTATCTCGAGGGCTGCGGCCACCGCGAGCGCGCCCGCTGGGTAGCCCTCGTTGTTGGTGATGAGTGTCACGACGGCCTGGTCCCGCACGGGCGCACGGGCGCACGTTTCTGGTAAGGCGGTGGCCGAGGCCGCCACCTGTCCCGCCTTGGCCGCCAACTGCCCGTTGCCATCGATAGCGGCGCTCACTCGCTCGCCATCACCACCGCCGGCGCGCTCGCCATCACCACTGCCGGCGCGCGCAGCAGCAGTCGCCGCCTGCCAGGGCCCAGCCCATGGCGGCGGGCCTGGACTCTCGGTGGTAGCGGTAGCAGCAGCAGCAGCCGGCCGTGGCGGCGGCTGCTGCTCTTGCAGCTGTTGTAGGCCGGCGAGAGTGCGCAAGGAGTCGAGACTATCTGGGAGCAGGTCAGCGAGGAGCGCCAGGCATAGGCCCAGCATGAGGAAGAGCGAACACCAACGGAGCGCGAAAGTTCACACTTCCGAGGTCTACCACCCCACCAGAGAGACTTCACGGACCACGCATGGGCGACATTTAAAGTGGAAAGATGATGTTTGTGGACGGCGAGTTGGTGGCCTCTAAGGCGCCAGCCGCCAAATAGCTGGATCGAACAAGGGTCCTGCTACTACGAGGCTCCAGCGTGCGCAGATTCCATCTACTCTGCCGCGCTCTTCTTGGCCTTCTTCGTGCCCGACTCCGCCTTGCCCTCGCTCTTCTTCTTACTCTTCTTCTTGCCCTCGCTCCCAGCTGGCGGCTCCTCAGCTGCTCTCTTCCTGCTCGGTGCCGGCGGTGCAACGATGTCGTTCCCGATGCTGCCGATGGCGGCATTTCTCAAGCGCTGCCCCGGGACCTGAAGGATCGTCGGGAGCCGCTGAGCTCCCGCTGAGCTGGCAGCTCCTGCTGGCGTGCGGCTGATGGCGAACTGCCGGGCGATCTGCTTCCCCAGCAGCCATCGCTTGCTCTGGGCGCTCGGAAAGACCCCCACGACCCCAGCGCTCTCAATCGCAGGGATCGGACGCAGGCTGTAGCCCGACGCTTGGCTGCCTGAGCCGAGGACCGTGGGACCACCCTGAGACAGGTCGATGGTCCGCTCGTGAAGCTCGGCAGTGTCGAAGCCTGGCGGGCAGCGGATGAGCCACAGCTCGACGTCGTCGCCTTCGAGGGTCGCGTGGTCGCATTGCGAGGGACCGGCGGCGCTGACCGCGTCGAAGGGCATAATCCTTGGCAGCAGGGTCTACCACCCTGGCGAAAGACTGTCTCGCCTGGCGACGGTCTGTCTGAAGCGTCCCGACTCTCGAGACTGCGAGGGAGGTTCTCCGGGAGGAACCTCGAATGTCAGTGCTCAAGGGATTATAGATGGTTAAAGGATTAGGCTAGGCTGGCTCATCTGATCCGATTTAGGGTAGGCCAGTGACGGAGGGGATAGACAGCCAGCAGGACGCACAGTTAAACCGCGCCAACCGCGGGTGCAGCGCTGCCGTCGCCACGGCCGCGAGAGCCACCAGAGCCACCCGAGCCACCTCGGGGATGCTGGCGCCAGGCGAGCTCCGCGACGCCATCGCAGCGGTCGAAGGGGCTTCGGCCGCCTTTCTGCAGGCAACCTCGGCAGCCGAGCGCACGCTTGCAGAGAACCTCCTCCTCCAGTTCCGGCAGTCCTCGCAGCCGCTCCCTATCTGCCGCCACCTGCTTGAGCACTCGGCGGTGCCGTACGCGCGGTTCCAGGCGCTGTGCACGCTGCGCGAGTGCCTCGCGCGCGAGTGGCCTCGGCTGAGCGCCTCGGAGTGCGCGTCGCTGCAAGAGCTGCTGCTGCGGCTGCTTGCCAGCCCGCAGGCGCCGTACGTGCACGGGCAGGCGGTGCAGGTGCTGGCGCTGCACGCCAAGCTGGCGATGCTACACGCGCCGCCCGATAGCGCGTGCGCAACCATGGACGCGCTGCTGGCCCACGTGGCCCAGCTCTTCGAGGCCGACGCCGCGCACCAGGCCCGCGGCATGCAGCTGCTCCACGGGCTGCTCGGAGAGTTTGGCGCGCCGCACGGCGCCGCCGCCGCCGGCGGCCTGTCGTGGGCGCTGCACGCGCGCGCGCGGCTCGCCTTCCAGCAGGCGTGCCTGCTGCCCCTCTTCCGCGCGGCGGCGCAGCAGCTGCGCAGGCTGCAGCCACTGCACGCGCGCGCGGCGGCCGAGGGCGGCGGCGGCCTCCCGCTGCTGACGGCGTGCGCGTCGCTGCTCAGCACCGCGCTCTGCTGGGACTTTGAGGGGGTGGGCGCCGCACTCGCGGCGGCGGACGAGGGCGGCGAGGGCGAGCCGCAGCGGGCGGGCCTGAACGCCACGAGCGTGCGCCCGCCCTCCGATCTCCTGGGAGCGTGGCGCGAGGCGCTGGGCGGCGGAGAGCTGGCGCGCTGCGCCCTTACGCTGCTGGCCGCCGCAGTCGAGGCCAAGCCGCCGCCACAGGACGCGCGGGCCGAGGCGGCGGACGCGCTCGAGCACGCGCTCCGCCAACTGCTCGTGCAGCTCGGCTCGGTGCAGCATCGCCTCTACGGCTGCCCTGAGGCGCACGCCCACTGCGCGCAGCTGCTGCTGCACGCCGCCGCCACCATGTGCGGCGCGCCACACGCCGCCGCCGCCGCCGCCGCTGCCCCGGCGGACAGCGGTGCAATGCTTGCGGCCCGGCTGCAGCAGCTGCCTGCTCAGGGTGGCTGCGAGGTCACTGCCTCCATGGTGGACGGCAGCGTGCTGCTGCTGCGGCTGGTGGCGAGCGGCGGCGATGCCCTCGCCGCGCTGCCGGCCGCCACACTCGAGGCGCTGCTCGCGCTCATGCACGCGGCGAGCATGCGCGCGCTGCAGGCCGCGTACGCGCCGCGCGCGGGCGGCGGCGCGGGCGGCGGCGCGGGCGGCGGTGCGGACTCGGAAGACGTGGCGCACGAGCAGGAGGCGGTGGACGTGCTGATGGAGGTGTGGGTCTCGCTGCTGGGCCAGCTGGGCGGCTACAGCAGGAGTAGGCCGCCTGTGGTGGACGACGCGGCGTGGGGCGTCTACGGCGCTGCGCTGCGGCTGCGCGTGGCCGTCGCGGGCGGCGAGGCGCTCGAGAGTCACGATGAGGAGCAGGACGACGAGGCCGAGGCGGTGGCGGCGGCGGCGGAGGCGGAGCGCCACGTGTCCCTTGCGATGCTCGGCCGCGCGAGGGTGGCCGAGGCGGCGGCACTGCTGCAGGAGGCGTGCGCACAGCGAGGCGCGCAGCTGCAGCAGGCCTTCGCGGCGGCGGAGAGCGGCGCGCCGCCCACGGCAGCCACGGTCGAGTGCATGCACGAGGAGACGGACCTGCTCGTGCGCCTGGCGGGCCACCTGCTCGCTGACGAGGGCGAGGGCAGCGACGCGCGCGAGGTGCCAATGGAGGTGGCGGGCGCGGGCGTGGGCGCGGCGGGCGTGGGCGCGGCGGGCGCGCCTGGCCAGGCCCACCCGGCGGTGGCGCTGTCCGAGGCGGTGCTGGCGCTGCTGCAGCTGCAGTTGCGCGCCGTGATGGCGGTCGACGACCCGCGCCGCGGCCCGCTGGCGACGGTGCTCTCCCCGACGGTGGGCACGACGCTGCTGTGGTTTGCAGAGCGGCTGGTCGCGACCTATCTCATGCCTGACGAGGCGGTGAGCGCCGTGCTCTGCCCGCCGCTGCTTGCCGTGTGGGGGCGCGGCACGCCCGGCGCCGCCGCGCTGCTGAGCAGCTGCGTCGAGGCCGCCACGCTCTACCTGCTGCGCTGGCGCGGCGAGGAGGCGCTGGCCGAGGCGGCGTGCTCCCTCCTCGCCACCCTCGCGCGCCTCAAGGGTGCAGCAGTGCAGCTCGTCGCCCTTGCCGCGTGGCAGCGCCTCGCCGCGCACCCGCCGCCCTCGCTGCCGCCGCGCGCACAGCGCTTACTGCTCGAGGCGCTCGGCCGCGGCGCGGTGGCCGCACCCGCCGCCATGCACGAGGAGGCTGTGCGTGCGCTGCGCGAGCCTCTGCACGTGCGGCTGCAGGCGGCCACCGCAGGCTGTGACGTGGGCAGCGCGGCGGGGCGCGCCGAGCTGCGGCAGCCGGCGCGGCTCTTCGAGGTGCTCAGCCTGTGCGACTGCCTGCGCGGCGTGGCGCACGCCTCCTCGCTGCACACCCTCGAGCCGCTCTTCGACATCGTCGCCCCCACGCTCCCCGCGCTCGCCGCGCTCGTGCACGCCTACGAGCACGATGCGCGCGCCCTCGTGGCTCTGCTCAAGGTGCACCGCGACCTGGCCAAGGCGCAGATGGGCGGGCTGCCGTGCGAGCAGGCGCAGCAGCTGGGCAGCGCGAGCTACACGCTCATCGCGCAGTACGCGAGGCACGTGCCGCCTCTGCGCGACGGCGGCGCGGCGGGCGGCGCGGCGGGCGGCGCGGCGGGCGGCGCGGCGGGCGGCGCGGCGGGCGGCGCGGCGGGCGGCGCGGCGGAGGTGAGCGCGGAGGCCGAGCACGAGGAGTATCGGCAGGTGCGCACGCTGCTGCAGCTGCTCAGCGCGGTGGCGGCGCGCGACCTGGGCGGCACGAGTGTGGCGGAGGCGGCGG
>Ga0209302_10001737_pt1 | contig 12782 bp, 19 predicted proteins | sample ArcOceMetagenome_2_FD_187445 | JGI IMG/M metagenome (GOLD analysis project Ga0209302, IMG submission 187445) | Marine eukaryotic phytoplankton communities from Arctic Ocean - Arctic Ocean ARC135M Metagenome (SPAdes) (version 2) | ecosystem: Environmental > Aquatic > Marine > Oceanic | place... | reverse complement strand
ATAGAGAGACAGTAAAGCTGTAATTGGGAAGTAGAGAGAATTAATTAGCGAAAAAAGGTTTGTAGTAGCTAGGCGTCTCTAATTGCACCCAATCAGAAACCTTGAAAGACCCGAAATGTCTCTCTTATATTTTGTTTACACCCAAAGGGTGATAAACCTGGTCAGAGATGAAAATTCTTGCAAACTCGATACCTAAAGTTGAGCTGTTAATCTACGGGATTAACTTTTTTAAAAATAACTAACTCGTAAGAGTAGTAAGCCAAATATCAATGCAGAGATATCCTTGGTACGCTGACAATGTTCGGGAGTTGTTTAGTTAAATGGGGGATTAGCTCAGTTGGCTAGAGCGCTTGCCTTGCACGCAAGAGGTCATCAGTTCGACTCTGATATTCTCCACATTGCTCCCATAGCTCAGTTGGCTAGAGCAGCTGATTTGTAATCAGCAGGTCGTAAGTTCGAGTCTTACTGGGAGCTCAAAAAGCGAAAGTAGCTCAGTTGGTAGAGCATGAGTTTACCAAATTCAGGGTCGCGAGTTCGAATCTCGTCTTTCGCTCAAATTAGGAAGAGTGGACAATGGTTGTCAAACTGTCTTGAAAACAGTCGGGTGTAAAAGCTTTGTAGGTTCGAATCCTATCTCTTCCGCAATTGTCTTATGGTGTAATTGGTAACACGTCTGTTTTTGGTACAGAAGAGTCTAGGTTCGAGACCTAGTGAGACAACTAAAATTAAAATTAAAAGTTATGGCAAATTACAAAAACCCTAAATCCCCACTAAAACAAGAACTACCTGATGCTAAACTCCACCAGCAAATTAGTTTTCTCAAATCAGGAATCCGTCTATTAGGCTACGGAGCTTTATGGTTTAGTTTGGATATCGCAGTTATTTTACTTATATTGAGCGAAGTAGTAGGTATAAAAGAAGAATTAGTATAACAATTAAAAATTAAACATGAGCAAAATTTATTATTTTAGTGCACCTTGGTGTGGACCGTGTAAACAATTAGCACCAACAATGGAAAGAAGTGGTTTACCATTTCAAAAAATTAATGTCGACGAAGACTCAACTCTATCAGCAAAATTCGGAATTAGGAATGTTCCTACTTTAGTAAAAGTAGATGCCAATGATAATGAAGTTAGTAGATTAGTAGGTAATAATCCTTTAGATAAAATTAAAAGCTGGTACAATGGGTAAATTTCAATCAAGTAAAATATTTGACGGTTTTTCAACAGTATTCCGTCAACACAACGCAGAAGGAACACATTGTCAAAAACTTCACGGGTATGGTATTTCATTTAAAGTATATTTTGAAGGTGAATTAGATGACCGTAATTGGGTTTGGGACTTTGGAGGTATGAAAAGAGCTAAGGGGACTATTGATGGTATGAACCCTAAAGCATGGATGGACTTTATGTTCGATCATACTTTAATTGTAGCAGAGGATGACCCGTATGCACAAGCATTTTCACAAATGCATGAAGCAGGAGTAGCACAGGTAAGATTTATCCCTGCCACAGGTGCAGAACAATTTGCTAAGTATATTTACGATAAACTAAACGAATTCATATTCCCAGAAACTGATGGTAGAGTAATAGTTACCAAAGTTAAATTTATGGAGCATGGTAAAAATGCAGCATATTATATTGGTTAAAAACCAGTGAATCAAAAACCACTTAAAAAAATTAAAATGGAACACAAACAATTAAAACGTATTGAAGATTACGATAAGAATTTACCTATCGTAGAAATTTATACAGCAGTACAATCAGAAGGTAGCCGTGCAGGTTATCCTACAGTAGTTATTCGTACAACAGGTTGCACACACCGTTGTTACTTCGGTGAAGGTGGCTGGTGCGACAGTTGGTACACATCAATACACCCTGAAAAAGGACAATTCAACTTTAATGATATTAAAGATGCTTATGTCAAAAACCCACACATTAAAGAGATGATGTTAACTGGGGGTTCACCAACTATGCATGGTGCCTTAGTTAACGAATTAACACATTTTGCACATGAGAATGGTATTTTTATTACTATCGAAACTGAGGGATCTCATTTCCTCGCCACAGACTATCCTATTCATTTGTTATCTATTAGCCCTAAGTTTTCTAATTCTGTTCCCGTTGTTGGGGTAGAAACTCCTCAAGGAGCAATTACAGATCAGAGAATGGTTGATAGGCACAATAAACTTAGACTTAATTATGATGCAATATCTAAATCTATGTCTTATCACTCTGACTATCATATTAAACCCGTATGGGATGGTAAAGATGAAAAATCATTAGAAGAAATCCTAAACTTTATTAAAATTATGGATGTACCTCAAGATAAAGTATGGTTTATGCCTGCTGGGGATTCAAGAGAAGGATTATTTAAATCCTATCCTTTAGTATTTGATTGGGTAAGAGATAATGGTTATAGAATGACTTGGAGACCACATATTATTGCTTTTGAAGATCAACGCGAAGTATAGTGGATAAGCAAGAAGCCCTTCGTATATTGGGGGAAATAGAGGATAACATCAACGTTTGTTGTGCCATAACTATGGAACCAGACGAGGTGTTAGTTTTAATTGATAAAATAAAAAGTTATATAAATGGAAAATAGAAGAAAACTCCACGAACAGTTAGAAGTGGTACAAGAGGGATTCGCAAATGGTGTAGCACCAGGATTCCCATTTAATGATGAACAAAAATTAGCAATGATCGGGGAAGCTGAAGAAGCTTATGGTAAGTTTTTAACAGCACTAAAATGTGATTGGAGAAATGACCCAAATTCAGCAGAAACACCAAGACGTGTAGCAAAAGCATATGTAAATGATTTATGGGCTGGTAGATACACTCAAATGTCCCCTATCACTTCATTCCCATCAGATGGTTATGATGGTATTATTATAGAACGTAATATACCGTTAACTTCAATGTGTTCTCATCACCACCAAACAATAGGGGGTGTGGTTCATATTGGATACATAGCAGGAGAAGAAGGTCAAGTAATTGGTTTATCTAAACTAAATAGAATTGTAGAATTATTTGGTAGAAGAGGAGCAATCCAAGAACAATTAACATCAGCTATCCACAATGCCGTAGAAAAAATTACTGAAGGTAATAAAGGTGTTATTGTTACTATAGTAGGAACACATAATTGTGTTAGCTGTAGAGGAGTTAAACATCAAGGTGCGGCAATGGTAACAACCAAAGTATCTGGTGTATTTAAGGACAATGATAATGTAGCTAGAAAAGAATTTTTTGATAGCTTAAAAATTAATAACGGAGGACATAATATATAAACCATGGCGTTAAAAATAGGAAATAATAAAATTAAGTTAAGCTGGGACGATTTAGAAAATCTAGTTGACAAATTATGTCAAAAAATCCCATTTGAAACCCCATTAGTAGATTCAGTAACAGGTATAGCTAGAGGTGGATTAATACCAGCAGTAATGGTTTCACATAAAACAGGTCTACCTTATGTAGATGTTGTAGGACCAAATACTCTAGTAATAGATGATATTGCTGATAGTGGAGTAACATTAGAAAAAGCACCAGGTGTATACACAGCAGTATTACATTATAAACCTCACACTAGTAGTTTTAAACCTACCATATGGGCTGAGGAACATAAAGGTGATGAATGGCAGATTTACCCTTGGGAAAGAAGTGATTCAAAACCAATGCAAGATTATTTGGGTGAGGTTGCTAAGGTAGAAGCCCCAAATCAAACATTTTTTTAAATAAATAAAAACTAAAAATAAATAAACATATGAATTATTGGCAAGTAGATGTAAAGTTAACAATGGAACACGAAAGTGGTAAAATCCAAAAAGTAACAGAAAAATACCTAGTAGAAGCAGTATCACCAACAGATGCAGAATCTAAAGTATACAAAGATTTTGAAGGTGAAAGTAATTTCACAGTAGACAAAATCGTAAAAACAAAAATTATTAAAATTATATCTTAATGAGTAATCAATTAAGTTTATTTAGTGAAGAGAATGTGCCCTTTGTAAACGAAGTAGAAATATTTAATAGCACGTTCGGGAAACCAAATAATTATGAACCAAACATACCAGAAAAAAAAGAATGGCAGTTCGTTTACGACTTCGTACTCGAAGAACTTGAAGAATATAAAGAAGCTTGCGAAAAAGGAGACATCGTGGAAGTTTTGGACGCTTTGTGCGATATTGCTTATGTGTCCCTTGGGAACGGTACTATGTTACATGGCCTTAAAGATAAGATATGGCCAGCTTATCAAGAAGTACAAGCAAGTAATATGTCAAAAGCTTGCGTATCTGAGAAAGAAGCCTTGGATACCATCCGCTTACGAAGTAAGGAACAAGGTGAGGCCTGCCATTTTGAGAAACTTGAGGAAGGACGGTATATTGTCTATAGATCTAGAGACAAAAAAGTAATGAAAAATGTTAATTACTTTAGACCTGATTTGAAACAATTCTTTACTCAAGAAGAATTAGATAAAGATTATTTAAAATAATCATAAAAAACTTAGGCTCCCATAGGGAGCCTTCGTATATTTAATACAAATAAAAGTTATATAAATGTATAAAAAAGCATACACTGGTAATAAATTAAAACATTTAGGTCCTAATTGGGTTGAAATTCATCTTTGGGAAGAAGGTAAAGACCACCAAATTGTACCTTACAATAATATAGCATACCAGGAATGTACTGAAGAAGAACAAACCCATACTGGGTTAAATGGTGAGCCTCTTAAACCAATATCTAAATGGTTTTTTTCTAAAAACCCTGACTATAGTTCTAAGAATACCCCAAATTTACATTTCCACGATATGAAACCTCATCAAAAATTTCTAGTTGAAAAATATGGTGTAAACGATGTCCCTTCTAAAGGACATAGAGAAGTGTTTTTTGATATTGAGTGTGAAATAGGAGGTGCTTTAACTGAAGAATATATTGAAGATGCACCAATGCCTATTACTTCTATTGCTTGGTGGGATAAACAAAAAGATTATTGGTCTATCCTTATTTTAGATAAAAAAAGCCAACTAAAACATACAAAAACGGGAGAAAACAAGAATAAAGAAATTATACCTTGTGCTACTGAAAATGAATTGTTAGCTAAATTTGTTGAAGCAATAAGAGAAATGGATCCTGATATTTTAGTAGGATATAACTCAGATTACTTTGATATTCCTTACTTGTATTATAGAATGTGTAGAACCATAGGTAAAGATTGGGCTGACCATTTATCTCCTATTGGTAAAGTAGTTGCCAAGAAAAATAACAAATATTTCTTTAAACAAAATCAGTATGTAGACATTATAGGTATTGAATCTTTAGATTATATCCGTTTACATAAGAAATATAGTTGGAAGGATGAACCAAGTTGGAAGTTAGACGCTATTGGGGCTAAATATGTTGGTATGAATAAAATTGAATACGATGGAAATCTAGATCAATTATTTGAAACAGATATCCATAAATTTATCCAATATAACTTTGTTGATGTAGAAATACTTCAAAAATTAGATGAAAAATTACAATACTTAGCTTTAACAAAAAATATAGCACACAAAGGAAAACACAATTATAGTGAAGTATATGCTAATAGTATTTCACAAGATGGGGCAATTTCAGCTTATTTATTATCACAAGATATAATTCCCCCTCCAAAAGAACCTAACCCCCAAAAGAAAGAAACTTATGCTGGAGGATACCTGTTTTGCCCTAAAGCAGGATTGTATAAATATATGTTTGATGAGGATTTAACATCGCTATATCCGTCTATAATCATGTCGATTAACATAGGTAAAGAAACATTCGTGGGTCGTATTGTAGATGCTGATGACCGCAATAATAGATTGGGACTTAACGATTTAAAAGAAAAAGACCCCGAAGAATTATTATTAGTTGAAAATGGTAAACGTAGACAAACTAATGTTAAAGTAAGTGACTTAATTAATATAATTGAATCCCAAAAGTTAGCTGTAGCAGCAAATGGTTCAATGTTTAGAACAGATAAAGAAGCAGTATTATCTACTATTCTTAAAAAATGGTTTGAGGAACGAGTTATTTATAAAAACCGTATGAAAAAGGCATATAAAGCAGGTGATAAAGAATTAGGTGAGTATAATCATTTAATGCAGTACACCATGAAAATTTTGTTAAATAGTTTATATGGTGCAACAGCTTTACCAAGCTTTAGGTATGGTATGAATTTCCAAACATTAAGTGAAGCAATTACATTATCAGGACACAGAATTATTCAAGAATCTGCTTTATGTGCTAATCGTCACATGAATAAAGTTATGAGGGATGAAATAACATTAGACATATAAACCCGCGCAAACCAAGAGGTAGCGCGTTAAACGCGCGTAAAATGCGCATAAATTACATAATACTATGGCACTTAAAAAACAATCAATTAGAAGTAATCAATTAATCACAGAAAATGGAGAACCTGTTTCTAAAGAAGAATTAATTGCAAGAAGTGAAGAATGGAGTGAAATCCAAGAAAACTTCTTTAGAAAAATGATTAAACAGGGAGGTACTTTCAAAGTTGCTGGTATAAAATATAATGTATCCTTAGTTGAAAGAAATGACCTAGATTCAAATGGAAACAAACCAGTAAAAGTACAACCATTACCAGGAGAAAGAACATTTTAAAACCCAATATATGTTAGTAGAAATATCAAACGGAGAATTATTAGACAAAATTTCAATTTTAGAAATAAAACTATTAACCATAGAAGATAAAGATAAGTTAATTAATATTCATAATGAATTTGATGCTTTAAACCCTTTAGTTGTAGAATTATTTGAAAAGCACGATGGTCAATTACAAAATCATTATCTTGAATTAGCTAAAATTAATGGTGAACTTTGGGATATAGAAGATTGGATTAGAGATTGCGAACGTGAAAAGAGATTTGACAAAGAATTTGTAGAACTAGCTCGTTCTGTGTATATTACCAATGATAAGAGATGTGAAGTTAAAAAATTAATTAACCTTTTAACATCATCAGGATTAGTAGAAGAAAAATCATATAAAGAATATTAATGAAACATTTAGAAGAAACACCTTGGTGGATTTGTGATGCAGATGATGAGAATTATTGTGCTTATGTAGACACGGATTCTAATTATTTTAATGCTGAACCGTTGCTTCTTAAATTATACCCTAATTTTGAAGAGCTTACTGATAAAGAAAAAGATGATATTCTAGAAAAAATAGCATTGAAATATCAAGATGTTATCAATGAAGATTATGATAGATTAGCACGTGAAGCCTTTAATGTTACTGAACATAGACTTGAAATGAAAACAGAATGTGTTATTCGTTCAGCTTATTTTAGAGCAACAAGAAGATATGCACAGTGGATTACAAAACAGGAAGGTATTGAAAACGAAACACTAGACATTAAAGGTTTAGAGTTTATGAAAGCAAATTTCCCACCTATTTTAGGATCATTTTTTAATGATATATTACAACAAGTATTAAAGGGTGAAGAAAAAGCTAGTATTTTAGAGCAGATCAAAGTATTTAAAAAGTCTATACTAGATGGTTCAATACCCCTTACTAAGCTAGGCAACCCATCAGCAGTTAAAAAACTAGAGAAATACTCAGGTAAAAATGCTAGAGCAGGAGAAATGTTTACAGAAATACTTAAAGGTGCACCAGCACCTGTACGTGCTACTATTCGTTACAATGACTTATTAAGGTTATGGCAATTAGATAAAAAATATAATTTAATTACACAAGCAGATAAAGTTAAATGGATTTATTTAAAAGACAACCCATATAAAATAGAGGCATTAGCATTTTTTGATTATGAGATGCCTGAAAAGGTAAATGATTTTTTAGAAAGATATGCTGATAGACAAAAAGTATTTGATTCAATATTACTAAATAAATTAGAAGGTTTCTTTTCGGACTTGCAATGGTCTTTAGATTTAAATCCTTACACAAATGCATTAGCATCCTTTGAGATATAAAATAAATTTCGTATATTATAATTATGGTAAATAAAAGCACATTAACATCAGTCATTTCAAAATATTATTTAAACGGGTTAAATAATCAGGTAAAATGGAGAATTAAAGATAATCAACTTACAGTATACGCAGGTAGTAATGGTCGGGTATGTAAAGTACAACACAATAACTTTAATTTAGAAGATGCAGAATTAGGGATATTTGACACCCATAAGCTAAGTAAATTACTTTCTATTACTAGTGGTGAATTAAATATATCACTTGAAAAAATAAAAGCCGTTTATACTAAAATGAATGTTGCTGATTTAAATTTTGATTTAACATACTCATTAGCAGATATCTTAATTCTAGGTAAAAATACTTATTATGAAGACCCTGAAGAATTTGAAATACAAATAGATTTAACACGAGAAGAAATTGACCATTTAATCAAAGCAAAAGGTGCTTTAGCTGATGTAAACAATATGTTGATTACTACTACTCAAGATTTTGATGGAGTAAACGTATGTGAAATAATATTTGGTGATAATACTGGTTTCTCAAATAAAATTACATATCAACTTAGAGGAAATATTGTCAAAGGGGATATTCAAATCCCATTCGATTCAGACATATTTAAAGATATATTAAGTGCTAATAAAGATATGGAGAAAGGTACATTAAAAATATCAGAAGTAGGTATGTTAAAAGCAAATTTCTCAACAGAAGAAACAGAAAGTGAATACTTTATCGCGAGGAACGAATAGGTCATATACGTATAATAGAATTTAATATTGTTCAGCTAGGGCGCACAAGTTACATTCACAAATAATAAACCGAGAGCTTCGGCCTCACAAAAACTAAATGATATGAGTACATTATTCAATGAGCGTACACCGTTCGACTTACTATTCCGTAACCTTTTTAAGACAGACGGAGTTTTCCAACCAACAACGTTTGAAAACAAACAACCACACCCCCTAGATATTTTTTATGACGAAGAAGGACTTCATTTTGAAGTTGCCTGTACTGGTCTAACTAAAAAAGACATCAAATTAGAAATTGATGGGGATCTTTTAAAAATTATCTATGATAGACCAGCCGAAAATGAAGAAGATTATACAGGTTACATCTATAAAGGATTAGCCAAAAGATCTTTTAATTTAGGTTATAAAGTATCAGCTAAATTCGAACTTGAAAAATTAGAGGCAGAAATGAAAGATGGTTTGCTCCATTTATTTATTCCAATCGCTGAATCTAAAAAAGCAAAAACAATCAAAATAAAATAAAAGTTTTACCCAAAAAGCGTGTCCTAGCGCAATATTATTCGTATATTCACGTCTAATTAAAATCAGTTATATGTCAGAAACAAAACGAAGAAAATCAATTCAGTCCATTACCGACCCTCTATTAGAACCATTTTTTATTACAAAAGATGAATACAGTTATACTGTAAAACAAAATGTAACATCAGATGCTTCACATTTTAGATCTAAAGGTAATGCTAAAACCTATGAAAAATCATTGTATTATTTTACAAGTTTAGGACAGGCATTAACTAAAATAGCAAGTTTACAAGCTGGTTTAGAGGATGTAACATCACTACAAGAATATATTGAAAATTACGAACAAATAAGTATTAACATTAAAAATTACACAGATGGCATTAGAAGCATTGTTTGATGCAGTTATCGTTAAACCGATAGAAGCAGAAGAAACCACATATGGTGGTATTATTGTCCCAGATTTAGGGAAAGAAAAAAATGAAACAGCTGAAATAGTTTCAGTAGGACCTGGTAAAATGTTACCCGATGGAACTATAATCCCATTACCTTTAAACTTAGGAGATAAAGTAGTATTACCTACTATGGGGTTTACAAAGTTACCATATGACGGTGAGGAATATTATGTTGGACCAGGTAATCAAATTTTAGCAAAAATAACAGAAAATGAGTAAACAAGTTACACTAGGAGCAGAAGCTCGAAAAAATTTAGTAAAAGGTATTGATATATTAGCAGATGCTGTAGTATCAACCTTAGGACCTAATGGTAGAAATGTAGTAATTGCAAATGATCAAGGATCCCCACAATCTACAAAAGATGGAGTTACTGTTGCAAAATCAATTTCACTATCAGACCCAGAACAAGAGTTAGGGGTACAATTAGTAAAACAAGCAGCAATTAAAACTGCAGAAAAAGCGGGAGATGGTACAACAACTTCTACTTTGTTAGCACGTGAGATGATTAAAGCAGGATTAAGTGCATTAAATAATGATGAAAACGCTGTTCAAATTAAACGTGATATAGATAAGGCGGTTATTGAAGTAGTTTCAAACCTTAAAAAGAATGTATCTGAAGATATTTCAAGTGAAGAACAATTAGAGCAAGTAGCCAGCATTTCAGCAAATAATGATCCTGAAGTAGGTAAATTAATTGCAACTGCCATTGAAAAAGTAGGAATGGAAGGGGTTGTTCATATTGAAGAATCTCGTACTGGGGAAACTTATTTAGAGACAGTTGAAGGTATGCAGTTTGACAGAGGTTATAAATCACCATATTTTGTTACCAATAACAATACAATGTCTGCTACATTAGAAAACCCACTAATTTTATTGTCTGAAAATAAAATCACTCAAGTAAAAGAATTACTACCTATTTTAGAGGCTGTATCTTCTCAAGGAAAATCACTTTTAATTATTGCTGAAGACATTGACCAAGAAGCATTAGCTACTTTAATTGTAAATAAGATGAGAGGCACAATGAAAGTATGTGCGGTCAAAGCCCCAGAATTTGGTGATAGACGTAAATTAATTTTAGAAGATATTGCTGTAACAACTGGAGGTCAAGTATTCTCTAGAGATAAGGGAATGAAGTTAGATAAATTTTCTTGGGAATGGTTTGGTGAAGCTAGAACTGTAACTGTAGAAAAAGAATTAACAACTATTGTTGATGGTAAGGGTACAGAAGATGATATTAACCTAAGAATTGAGTCCTTACAAAAACAACTAGAACAATCTCAAACACCATTCGAAACTGAAAAGTTACAAGAACGTTTAGCTAAATTTGTTGGAGGAGTTGCTATTATCCATGTAGGTGGAAACACTGAAACGGAAATGAAAGAAAAAAAAGATAGAGTTGATGATGCTCTACATGCTACTAAAGCAGCGATTGAAGAAGGTATTATCCCAGGTGGTGGAATGGCCTTATTATATGCTTCCCAAGATATAAAATCAGATTCAACTGGGGCAAGTATTGTAAAAAAGGCATGTAGAAAACCATTTAATCAAATCCTAGTTAATGCTGGTTATGATGATACCCAAGCTGAAATTTTAGCAGCAAAATTAATTGATTCTAATAAAAGTTGGGATGGTTATAATATCAAAACAGAAGAAGTAGTTAATATGAAAGAAACAGGAATTATTGATCCTACTAAAGTAGCTAGAACAGCATTACAAAATGCAGCTTCAGTAGCAGGTACTGTTTTATTAACTGAATGTACAGTAGTAAATGAACCGAGTGAAGACTCACAACAAATAGACCCATCAATGATGATGGGGATGTAAATTAATAATTAATAAATAAATAAAAAAAGAATGACAAAACAAGAAATTTTTGAAGGTATTGAAGAAAACTTTAACATCTTAGCAGCGGAAAATGGTGGAACTACAAAAGCAAGTCAAGCACGAGCTAGAAAAGCAGCACAAGCCATTAAGAGAGTGATTACAGATTATAAGAAAGCATCTGTAGCAGAATCTAAATAACTATTAACAATTTAATTGGGGAGGCTTGTCCTCCCCATTTATTTTTCGTATATTATATACATGGAAAAACAAAGAACAGAATTAGAAGAAACTAATGTGTTAATAGCTATAAGACAACCTCCAGGTGATCGCTGGCAATTAGCAGATGAACCTGAAGGCAAAATACATACAGGACTAACAGATACCTTAGAAGCATTTATGCAAAAAACAGGATTTAAAGGTGAATATCGATTAGCCCCACTAAAAAGTGAATTATATGCTGTTAATGTTGAAGAAGTACATATTGTAACAGAACCAATTAAAACATATTCGATCTATGGCGAATTCGGAGAATAGTTTATTAGTAGAGAAATATAGACCCTCTATATTAGATAATTATGTAGGTAATGAGAATATTAAAAAATCTATTGCAAAATATTTAGATCAAAATGATATACAAAACCTTATTTTTTATGGTCCCGCTGGTACTGGAAAGACTACTTTGGCAAAAATCATTGTTGCAAATCTCGATTGTGATCATCTTTATATCAATGCCTCTGATGAAAGAGGGATTGAAACCATTAGGGATAAAGTACAAGGATTTGCTAGTGTGGCTTCGTTTAAGCCACTTAAAGTTGTCATTTTGGATGAGGCTGACTTTCTTACTATTCAAGCTCAAGCTTCACTCCGTAATATCATTGAAACGTTTTCGCGCACTACTCGGTTTATAATGACTTGTAATTTTGTAGAGCGTATTATTGATCCTTTACAATCAAGATGTCATGTTTTAAAAATTGTACCTCCAACTAAAAAGGACGTAGCTAGACATTTAGCTTGGGTTTTAGATCAAGAAAAGATTAGATATGAAATGCAGGACTTAGTTCCTTTAATTAATCAATATTATCCTGATTTACGTAAATGTATTAATACTATACAGTTATCTACTATAGATAATGATTTAAAATTAGATCAATCCATACTAGTATCATCAAATTATATTGATAAAGTTATTAATGAACTATCTAATAAAGCTAATTTTAAAACGGTTCGTCAAATAATAGCTGATGCCAATGTAGATGATTTTGATGAAT
>Ga0209302_10001733_pt1 | contig 12799 bp, 10 predicted proteins | sample ArcOceMetagenome_2_FD_187445 | JGI IMG/M metagenome (GOLD analysis project Ga0209302, IMG submission 187445) | Marine eukaryotic phytoplankton communities from Arctic Ocean - Arctic Ocean ARC135M Metagenome (SPAdes) (version 2) | ecosystem: Environmental > Aquatic > Marine > Oceanic | place... | reverse complement strand
GCCAGCAGGGCGAGGTGAGTGGGCAACTGGGCAACCCGGTTGGTTTCACAGCCCAAGTTTTCTTTGCCGCTTCGGGCGTGAATATTCTACCAGTATCTTGGTAAATTCTGCAGGGCAGAAGCGGGTGACCGTGGGGCACATGGGGGGTGTAGGAATAGGAACCAAAGGGGACACAGCATTTAGAATAAAACACCATGTCTTGCCAATATGTCAATCTACTAGACGGTAGACCCCGTCGCCTCCACTACTAGTTCCGCGTGTAGTACGGTACTAGAGTAGTTCTAGTACCCCACAAAATTATCCGACGCACGCTCGGTGTCACTTCTCAGCGCCCATCATACACTTACTTCAAGAGGACACAGCCACTGCACGGGAGCAACGTACCGAAGCCGCCGCGTCCGCTCGGACCACCCCCACCCACCCCTCCCACCCCGCAGCCCCGCGTCATTCGAAACTCGCCGCCGCCCCAACCACAGCTGCGTCCACGCCTGACCTCGGCGTCGCTGCCTGCATGATGACCCGCCTCATGTCCTCGACCGCCAGCCCACGTGCACGGCTGGCTGCCTTGTCCGCGACGTTCTTTGTGAGCCATGCCTCCGCGGCGCTTTGCGGCTCGCCTGCCCGCCCGTCAAGGTGCTGGAGCGGCTGCTTTGCCAGCTTGGTGCAGAAGGTGTAGTGCGAGCTCCGGTACATCCGGCCCAAGGAAGGCTTGTCGGTCACGCCGTGCTTCTCGAGGAAGGCGTGCCGCATCTCGAGGTGTTGCAGGCGGTAGGCGAGCACCGCCGGAAAGCGCTCGATCTCCTCGATGCTCCGGCCCATGTCCTTGAGAAGGAACTGGAGCTTGGGCTCGAGAGACTCGCGCGCCATCATCACGAGGCTTGGCGCCTTGGCCACGAGTGCACCGACGTCGCCGAACCCGGCCGACTTGAGAAACTCGACCTGCGAAGCAAGGGGCGAACAGTGGGTCGGTCCACTAGGTGGCGGCGAAGCGGGCCGCGGGTTGCAGGCTGCAGGCTCGCCTTCAGCTCGATGTTGGCCCTCGTTGCCGTCAGGAGCCGAGGGTTCTTGGAGACAACTGCGCCCAGCTTGTCGGCCCCCACCAGACCTGTGATGAAGTCGAGCTGCGCCTGGAGCCCCGCCACGTCCTTGTAGTGCCACCAGCCCAAGAGGTTCAGGACGCGTGGGAGCTTCAGCCCGTGGACTGATCGCAAGAGCACCACGACTGGACGCATCTCCTCCTCCAGATCCACGTGCACCAACTCCGGGTTTCTGCCCACCCATTTGGCGACCTTGGTGAGGCCAAGCGTCTGCAGGATCACAACCTTGCGCTGCAGGTCCCGCGTGATGTCGCAACTGAGCAGCAGAGGAGCTCTCTCCACCATGGGGCCCACCTCGTGGATGCCCAGAGACAACAAGTACTCCAGCCGCGGCTTCATGTCCTCTACCTCGTAGTGGATGAGCGGCGGGTGCCGCCGCACCGCGTTGGCAACGCTCGGCACTCCGATGCTCTTCAGAAAGCCCAGGCGTGCCTCCAGTGCCAATGCCTCAGGCAGCGTGCCCTTGGCATCCTCTGATGTCAGCTCGAAACGTGCCAGCACAGACTTCGCCTGCTCGCTCACCGTGGCGTGCGCACGACGCCACGCGGGTGTACATGACTGCACGGCAGCGCAGCAGCGACCGAGACTCCTCTGCCTCAGCATGGGTTCTTGAGGCCAGCTCGACCGCGCGGCGGTGATGGGGGGTATTTCAAGGCCAGTGGCTAGATAGATAGTATCAGTAAAAGGGTAGACGCCTAGGCGAACTTGCCCCATGGGTGTTTTTCGTGTTCGACGACCGCTGGCGTACGAACGGAGTTTTGGGACTGCTTTCGCCCGTTTCGATTTGCTAAAGAAAAACCGGGTAATCGACCCGACCCTGCGCTCCGCCGCGGGCTAGGCACATGTAGGGCCGCACGCGTGCGCACCTGCCGATACCGCTGGAGTGGCCTGGAAGCACGCCCAGGCCGCACAGTGGCCGTTTTCCACCACTTACGGGCGGATGCTCCCTATTTGCAATGCTCCCTATTTGCAATATTTGCATTAATAGGGCGTTCATTTAAACGGAAAACAACGGACACGACTTATTTGCAATGGCAAGCGCTAAGATAAAGATTATCTTATAAGCGCTAACAACAAACCAAGAATGGATGGTCCGCCTACCCGCGCAAGCACGCCGCAATGTTCCTACAGAACGCGACCTCCTTTGATTTCCGCTAGTTGCTCCCGCTCGCCCCGCAGGGGGTGATATTACCACCAAAGAGCGCACGCGCCCTGTTGGCAGTGCGGTTCGCAGGGCTATGCGGAAGGCGACGGCCGTCCCTGAGGCGCAGCTTGGCGAGGCTGGCGATGTCCCGCCATCCGTGATGCCTGAGATCGAGGCCCGCCACGTGAAGGACGTCTATGACAGCATCGCTAAGGAATGGCATGGGACGCGGTACAAGTCGTGGCCCAGGGTCGAGGAGTTTGTGCTCTCGCTTCCTCGAGGCAGCCTGGTCGCCGATCTAGGCTGTGGCAACGGAAAGATGGCTGCCGCTTGCCGTCAGGGCGGACATTTTGCACTCGGCTGCGACTTCAGCATTGAGCTCGTCCGGATAAGCGCCTCCGAGCAACGCATGGAGGTGCGACGCGCCACTGGCACCACCCGCCGCCGCCGCCGCCTCGCACGCACACCCCACTGGCGATCGCAGGCGCAGGCTGCCGACGTGATGCGGCTGCCGTACCGGAGCGGCGCTTTCGACGCGGCCTTGAGCATCGCGGTGCTGCACCACGTCTCAAGCGAGGGCCGCCGCCGCCTGCTGTTCGCGGAGACTCTTCGCGTGCTCCGTCCTGGTGGCCTCGCGCTCTTTTACGCCTGGGCCATGGATCAGGGCGATGGCCGCTCTGGCCACGTCTTCGCTTCGCAGGACGTCTTTGTACCATTTACCCAGCGCCCGCCGCCGCCCGCCGCAGCAGGCGAGGAAGCACGGGAAGCACCGGCTGCCGCGGTGGTCCACCAGCGGTACTGCCACGTGTACCGCGAGGGCGAGCTCCGAGCGCTTGCCGAGAGCGTGGGTGCGACGGTGCTGCAAGAGTATTGCGACACCGGCAACCACTGCGTGCTCGTGCGCAAAGGTCCCGATCCGGTGTGAAGGTCCGCCGGTATCTCCGGTCGCACGGCCACGGGCCGGGTCGTGTGTGTGTGTGTGTGTGTGTGTGTGTGTGTGTGTGTGTGTGTGTGTGTGTGTGTGTGTGTGTGGTTCGCCCGCCGGCCCCTGCATCTTAATACTACCCCTATATATATGACAAACCACCTAACGGGTGCCCCCCCCCGCGAGCGCCGCGTGATTCCCCTCGCTTCCGCGCGTGCTTTAGACTCGCGTTGGTAGGAAAGAAAGGCGCTTACTAGGCTTACGAAAGCGAACCCACCCCCTGTTTATATTATATTATATATATTAAGTACTAACAAGGCTCCGCTGTACACTCGATACTCTCCGCCGCTGCCGCTGCCGTCTCGCCCTCCAGTGCGGCCACGAGCCGCGAGCGCAGCCGCTGCCTTATCCGCTTCGTCCCTCGCGCAGCGGCACTTCTTGCAACGGTCGCGCCGCCGCAAGGCAGCTGGCAGAGGCCGCTGCCGCAGCAGTCCTTGCAGAACCTGCGTTCCCGCCCGTGCTCGCACCTCAGGATCCTGCCGCCGCCGCCGCTGGGGTGGGGGTAGGGGTGGCGGTGGGGGTGGGGGTCGGGGGTAGGGGTGGGGGGGTGGGGTGGGGGTAGGGGTGTGGGTGGGGGAACGGGAAGGGGTGGGGGAAGGGGAAGGGGTGGGGGAAGGCGCTAGGCGGTGGGGGTAGGGGTATAGGGGTAAGGGGTAGTGGAGTAGGGGTAGGGTGTGGGGGTAGGGGTATGAAGGTGGCGGGCGGTGGCACGTCCGTACACGCTTGATCTGTGTTCTTCCGACGAAATGTTCGTCTGGGCGTCGAAAAGGCCGAACTGGAAATATACCTCCCCAGTTAATACAAGGGCGGGGCGGCTTGGCGCACCTTAATTGCTCTCAGCTGCTTGTGTGCTTGCGGGGAGTTGCAGTTGGGGGGAGGCTCCGCGGTGTGCGCGGCGTGGGTTGTTGTCCACCCTCCTCACCTGACCACGACGACGCCGTTTAATTTCCAGTCCACAAGCTAAAGAACAGAGGACAACCTAACGGCTTTATTCTCAGAAGGCTACTTTACCCCTTAATATTTATATATAATGCTATCTCTCTGACTTTCTGCTGGCTCGGACTTGGGGTTGGGCTGAGGCAAAGCACCAGGCAGAGGCCGAGCTTGCGGCTGCGGCTTCGTCCGTGGTTCGAGCTCGGTCGTCCCGGCTTGCGACGGATGAGGCCGAGCCAGGGGTTTGGCTGCTTCAGGCTGGGCGTTGGGCTCCGCGCCAGAGAGCGTCGGCTCAGCATCTGCAACGACCTCAGGGCTCAGCCTTTGCCAGGCCGCCGCGTCGGAGATCCACGTCGGTCGGGCCGTCATCGGTGGTGGTGTCGGCGCCACCGCGGACGCCGCGTTACTGACTGGTGCCGCCGCCACTGCCACCGTTGGTGCCGCTACCAACGCCGTGTCACTTCCCACTGAGGCCGCGGCAGCAGCAGCCGACTTCCCGTCCACGCCTGCCTTCGGAGACAGCGGTGGCGGCAGCGGCGGCGGACCATCCGAAGGCAGGGGGAGGACTGCTGACTGCTGCACCGCCGTCTGCTGTGCCGCCGCCTGCCGCGCGGCCTCCGCCGCTGCCTTGGTCTCCGCCGCTGCTTTGGCCCTCTTTGGGCTCTTGGGAGCGAGCAGCCAGCCGCGCACCGCACTCCACAGGTGCTCGCCCGTCTTGGCCTGCAGGTGCGGCTGGTCGAGTAAGCCGTGCACGAATTGCTGCGCCATGTCGTGGACAGCTTCGTCCTCGAGGAGCTTGAGGCTAGAGCCCCGGAAGAGCTCAGCCACCGCGCCGGCCACAGCATCCTCGGCAAGCCAGCGGACGGCAAATTTGGCGGCCACGTCGAGGAATGCCTCCGAGGAGATGGCGGACATGAGCGCGCCGTTCAGATGCGCGCGTGCCTTATCATCGTCGAGCACCCACAGGGTGAGCGCCAGCGCCTGGGAGAGGACGGTCTCGCTCTTGAGGGCCTCGACGAGCAGAGCAATCAGCGCCTGTCGAGTGGCGGGCTGCGCTGCCACCTCCGATACAAACTTGACACTGTGCTGCACGGTAGCCTCGTCCTGCAGCAGCGCCTGCAGAGTTTGCATCGTCATCTGCTGCGCTTGTTGCTGCATTTTGTCGGCGCCGAGCGAGCGTGTCGCGACGTCCGAAATCTCCTCGATGACGACGTGCTTGACTTGACTGCGAGAAACATATACGACGCCGGCCAGCCCAATCGCGAAGCCAACGAAGCCGGCAGCCAGCCGTCGACTACGGAGCTCAAGCGTCTGGTTGAACATGATGGCCATCTCCTCTCGAGAGTAGTACAGCACCCGCCGGGCGGCTTGGGGCACCGCACGCATGCCCCCCACCTGGGCCGCTGGATCTGGTGGCGCTCTCTGCTGAGTGAGGCGCCGGCGGAACGCGCTAAGCGGCGGTGGCCGACTGTGCAGCTGCAAGAGCCGCCGAGGAGCGCAGCGCAGCAGCATCCACCGCAAGAAACTTGTCGGTCGGGGGGCTACAGCGGATCTTGACTAATTCGTCTCGGAAGACGAGAGGGGGGCGACGCGCGAAAGTCCCGCCCCATTCTCTGTCTGTTCCACGGCGGAGGAACCCTACGGAACTACAGACACTTTCAGATCAGCGGCGGGCCGCGCCCAACCCGGACACGCGAACGCCGCGCGACTGCACCACTTAGGGCCACCTACGAACTATGCGAGCCGCACTGGTCATCGCGTGCGGGTTCGCGGCGTGCCGCGCACAGTTTTCGAATACTGAAGAGTTCAGCCTGTTTCAGTGGCCGGGCCTCACTGCAATTTCGCAGAGCGGCAACACGTGCCAATGGAGTCAATCCACCGCGCTCCTCGAGGTCGGAACGGACGTGTCAATTTTCCTGGATAGCTTCGACGGTGCGCAACCACAAGTGCTCGGTCGAATAAGCGCGTTTGCCACTCAGCCATGGCTTGACCTCAAGCCCGCAATGGAGTTTGCCCTGGCTGCGGCAGAGCTGTACCAGCTGCCGGGCCTGTCCACCATTCTCAAGGCGCAGCTCGCCACCCGTGTGCGGCTGATCGCTGACGCGGTGCTCGCGGTGCGGAATGATGCACTCGTCAATCCAGAAACCGAGATGGTGTTCATGTGGGTCGAGCAAAGAAGTATGCGTGGCTGGCCCCACTTCATCAAGGATAAGCGAGACGACCAGACCGTGATCGACCACCCGGCCACATGCACACCCGCCGACACGTTCCTCAACAACTGGGATGATGCTCAGGTGCAGGCTCAGTGCAAATCCAACTGTGCATTCGACCACACGAACCCCTACATCGATGCCTACCACAACGGTTTTGTGCTGCAAGTCGTCGCGCTCGCCGCCAAGTTCGCCGCAAAGGCGGGCGACCACGCTGCTGCGGCGACGTACGTCGCTGGTGCGGCCGAAGCCATGTACGACCGCTACTTTAAGACACGCGATGCCAGCCTCCTGGACTCGAGTTATCGCGTGGTGCCCCTGCCAAACGACGCTGGGACGGATCGCCGCCGCCGATGGACGCTGAAGACGTGCGAGTTTGATTGCTTCGACCTGCCACAAGCTCACAATCACGGAATTGTGGCGGCTACCGCCGCTTACCACCTGCGTGAGGCCATTCAGCTCGTCGATTGGTCGCTCGCGACATGGTCGCTCAATGGGCTGGTGAGCCAGGATGCCTTCCGGGCGGAACTGCAGGCCATGGTACAGGGTGCCGCGAGCCTGCTGACCAACGGCATGATCATCGCAAGCACCGGAGCGCGCGCGTGGAAGTATCGCGACAATGTGCAATCGTGCCCAAGCATGGGCTCCAAGAAGGACCGCTACGATGACATTTCGCACTCCAGACATGCAGTGGGATTCCTCGCAATGCTGCACGCTCAGGCACCAGACGCCTACGGGATCTCGGAGGACCTTGTCGAGCGCGTCCTCCAGACCTTCCTGGAGACCGTGGTGCACCCACAGAGTAACCCGCTCCAGTACTTCGACGGCCGACGCTTCGCCTGCGATTTGAGTGGCACCACGGACGTTGATGCACAAGGGCAGGTTATTGCCGAGAGCCTGCTCTCAGACTCTCAGGCGAAGTCGTGCAAGTCCTCTCGTACAGTGGATGACAGAGTCTCCTTTGCCGTACACTGGTCGTACCTCGCGGCGGCCCTGAGCAACCCCTCGCAACGGTGCAGCTCCGTCAACGTGGTCACGACGGTATTCCCCATGCTTCTGCAGGGGAGTCCGCACCTGGGCCAAGGTTACGTATCCGGTACGGGCAAGGAGGCGCTCCTCGCGGCTGCTGCGATACATGCCAAGTATTGGTTCTACAACTACAACCAAGCCTCAAGTTGCTGCGCTATGCCCAACTATGCCATACCAGTTACGACATTTGACAAATGCAAAGACAAGTCGTCAAAATGCGGGAAGAAGAAGCGAAAGGGCAAGTGCAGCAAGAAGAAGGTGAAGAAGAAGTGTCGGAAGACGTGCGATATATGCGACGATTAAAAAACTCGACGGTTACAAACTCGACGGTTCCAGGCGGTTCGGGCCTTGTACGTATCCCCATGTCAAGATCTCGTCGAAGTTCGAGGTCCTAGGCCCACGCAACGGCCGCGTGGCCGGACCTCGTCCAAACGCCTCAAAGTTAAATACTTTACTGAGTGTGTATATAGGTGGACTATGTCCATGCCATGTGCTCCCTTGGAGCTTGGTAGGAGTGTGGTAGTGACTGACTGATGAGTCCCCGGGCCGGGGTTCTCGCCCGAGACCCCCCCCCCCCCCCCCCCCCCCCCTCCCAACCTCGCGGGGCTTCCGTGACGCGCGTGATCGATATAAATAATCCCCGGCCATAAACGAGATACGGCTTTACACAGTGTACACACACACGTCACATGCTTCGAATAACAATATCTCATATTTTTAAAGTCTTTAATGCCGGAGGCTTGAGCTGCCTCGAGATACACACGTGTAGTCCGTGTGTTCCAGGGTGTCGGCTGTCGCTGAGTCGCTGTCGGTTGCGCGCGGGTTGAGCGCTTGCGCGTTGCGGGCGTGTATGTACACGCGATTTCCCGATTAATCACATTAAACACGCGGACATAGTACATTCCGCGATATAGACGCTGTGTGCCGTCCACTTTACACCTTACCCGTATATAAGCTATACCGGGTGTAACCCAGCTTGGTTGCGGGCGGACCTACCTGTCGCCACATCCCATCGCCTGTGCGATGGGATGTGTTCTCAAAGGCATGCTCAATCAAGTTCTGGTTTGGCGCCACACGGTCGTCGAGACGGTGAAGTAGCGGGCCTGCCTCTTTCAGCGCGCAGCTGAGCACGTGCTGCGATATATCGTAATTGCCGTCTAGGAGAAAGTCAAGGGCACCACGCAGCACGAATTGGCCTCGTGCATCGTCAGTGAGATCTTCGACGCGCACCCAAAGGAACGGCCTCCCAAGCTTCATCCACACGCGGTAGGCCGAATCAAGGCGGAGGGAGTCCCAGGTGGTGAGGTACACCCAGAGCCGGGCAGTGTACATGGCATGTCGATGCCAATGGCCGCTGGCTTGGGCGTCTGCCAATGGTCGATGCCAATGGCCGCTTGGGTCCCTGGACCACGCATCAGCATTGGCTATAGCTGGAAACTCACTAACGAACTTGGACCACGCGACGGCAAACGGGTGCCGAACGAGGAAGACGGCCCGCGCGATGACTCCACCGCATGCGATCGACGTCCACGCCGGCCCACGAATATGTCCCCTGATTGAGAGCACAAGCATGTTGCCGCACTCGGGGACAGGGCCCTCCCACGGCCATTCCTCCGACGGCATCAGCCTTTTTAATGCCGAATTGGGAAACATGCTCGCTGTGCTGTGCCCTGTGCTGAGCTCCAGCACCATGCGCAGCCAATTGGCGCCTGAGTGCGGCATGGACCACAGCGCGACCGGAGTGTGATGGCACAGTGGCGCGACATAGGACGCGACATTCCGAGATCGCTTGCCTTTTGTGTTCGTATGGCACGACTGGAAGCTCTTGCGGAAGTTTGGCGAGCGCTCGCCAGCTGCGGTGTTGTTACAGCGCTGCGTTGACGGACTCCACCGAACCTCAGACTCCCACGCTGGCAAACCGCCCATCGCCGCTCTTGCTCGGCGCAAGAATGCTGTTGAATCAACATCAGCCTTGTTGGTGATCGTCTCGTAGGCAACAGCGCGCTTGTACTTGCGATCGTCGCCCTCGACATAGTTGTGGTGCACCGCCACAATTTTGCTACTTTCCTGGCGCAGTGGTCGTTGAATGTAGAAGCAAAAGCCGTTGAGGAAGAGCGCCTCGTTGAGTGCGGCGAATGTCAACGATGACACCGTGCACGCACGCGTTGGCCCCTGACCTGAACAGACAGTCCAAGAGGTGCTTGGACTGCTGTGCGGCGACGTGCCCTCGTCGTGAGCCTGAAGCAGATGGTTCAGGGCGGGCTGCTGCCTGGTCGCTGGGTGCGATGCGTGGTACTCAAGCATTCTCTCCCACAACCCTTGCGCTGCGGGCACGTTTCTCAACAGGAAAAAGCCTGAGTTGAAGTTGGCTGTTGCGTTCGACGCGCCGAGGAGGCTGTGTTTCGTGCTCCCTCCCACGCACGCATTCGAGCCCTGTTCGATGACGTCCGACATCAGCGCGAGATCGACGCCCAACGACAAGAAGTGAGGCCTTGGATCAGCAAAGAGTGTCACGTCCCCATCGACGAAGAATAGGATATCTGACGGCGACGTCAGCCTGCGCAGCTGATGCAGGATGCAGGTTGACTTTCGATGCACAATCTTGAGGTAGGCCTCGGTGCCGAAGCGCTCGCCTACCAACCGCTGCCGTCGCCTGGCGGATAATACGTCGACGTGGCAATCCCAAATGGAAAGACCCATGGAACTGTCGAGACCACGGGCAGCTTGCAGGCTCGGCTCGTCGCCAGCGCAGACGGAAAGAGCCGCCGCAGGCAGCGCAAGAAGGCGAAGGTTGGTGTGCAGATGCTCGAGCCATCGCAAATAGGCGCCGGTGGCGAACGTCAGTATGTGAAGCGGCGGCGAGACAGCGCTGTCGGCTGCCCGTGCCGGCAGCCGCGGTGGGCCGTCACGCACGCACGACATCTTGCCGTTTTTTTGTTTGTGGTCGCCGCGGCGACACCCCGCCCCTGTGGCACCGCCACAACGACCGTGGACCGAGCGGAGCACACCACACGCCGCGCGCGCCCTGCTGGTGTGAGTATGGGGCCTATTATTTGGATCAATCGTGAAGATTGAACCATCAACCGCGCTCCGGGGCTGGGGTTGCCAAGTGCCATTGCACCCAATCTCCCAAAAATAATGAAAAGAGTGTCAAATCTTCCGCAACGACGAACGAGGGTCACTGTGTTCAAAATGCACGGAGACACATATTAAATCCGCGCGGACACGCACGGGGGGTCTGCTTTGAGTACACTTTCCCGTGTTCCTGGCTGAACCGCTGAAGCGCAAACTCTGCGCGTGGAAGGCGCTGCGGGCCCGTCCAGGGGCCGTCTGCGACCCCTCTCACTGCGCTGTGGCCCGAAACGATCACGAGGTCATGTCTCCCTTCTCAACCAGAGCAATGTCCGACAGCACCATTTCGCGGCACAGAGCCTCCATCTTGACCTGCGGCACCCATCCGAGCTTCTTCTTGGCCTTGGTCGGATCTCCGATGAGGAGCTCCACCTCTGTCGGCCGGAAATACTTAGGGTCGATTTTCACGAGGATCCGCTCAGGGTTAGCTGCGTCGTACCCCTCCTCTTCCACGCCCTTGCCGCGCCACTTGACCGTGATGTCGATGACTTTGAAGGCTTGCTCGACGAATGAGCGCACCGTGTGGGTCTCGCCAGTCGCGACGACATAGTCGTCGGCCTCCTCCTGCTGCATCATCATCCACATCATCTGCACGTAGTCTCGCGCGTGCCCCCAGTCGCGCTTCGCATCGATGTTGCCCATGTAGAGCCGTTCCTGCAGCCCCTTCTTGATGCGCGCAACAGCGCGCGTCACCTTGCGCGTCACGAACGTCGGGCCGCGACGCGGCGACTCGTGGTTGAAGAGGATGCCGTTGCTCAGGTGCATGCCGTACGCCTCGCGGTAGTTGACTACGATCCAGTAGGCGTACTGCTTGGCCACCGCGTACGGCGAACGCGGGTAGAAGGGAGTCGTCTCGCTCTGTGGCACCTCCTGCACGAGGCCGTAAAGCTCGCTCGTCGAGGCCTGGTAGAAGCGCGTCTTCTCGGACAGACCAGCGCTGCGAATCGCATTCAGCATGCGCAGCACTCCGATGCCGTCGCAGTCGGCGGTGTACTCGGACATCTCGAACGATACCTTGACGTGGCTCTGAGCGCCCAGGTTGTACAGCTCGTCCGGCCTCACCTTGGAGATGATCTCAAAGAGGTTGGTGGAGTCGGTCAAGTCACCATAGTGCAGGAAGAGCTTCGCGTGGTCCACGTGCGGGTCCTGGTACAGGTCCTCGATACGGCCCGTGTTGAAAGACGACGAGCGACGGATGATGCCGTGCACGTCGTAGCCCTTCTTCAGCAGGAACCTGGGCGGCGGGCAGGTGCAGCCTGAGCCACAGCAGAGCCCTGCAGCTGCTGGTGCAGTGCTTGCGGCGGGGCAGCGGAGCGAGGCGGGCACAGGCGGGGAACGCGGCGCACTCAGCGAGGTACGAGCCGTCCTGGCCAGTGATGCCAGTGATAAGCGCGACCCGGCCAGTGCAGTCGGCAGAGGGCTTCTGGCGCTTGCTGGAGGGCTCGGTAGCGCCTGAGTTGTCCGACATCTGGACACGTTTGAGAAGCGCGGTCAGAGGCGCGAGCTCATTGCTGTAAGGCTAGCTTAGCGTCGACGCAGCGTGTGGGGCGAGGAGCTGGGGCCAGCGCACATGGTCCATTGCGCACACTTCAGTTGCTAGGTGGCAGAGGCGCGCCCTCTTGGGAATCGGTCGCTCAGAGTCTCATTGACCCCAACCCTAACCTAACCCCAGCCCTAACCCTAACCCTAACCCTAACCCTAGCCCCAACCCCAACCCTAACCCCAACCCCAACCCCAACCCCAACCCTACCCCTACCCCTACCCCACACGCTAGGTCCGCGCGATGAACGAGAAGGGCGAGGCTTCCGTCCGTCGCTCGCCTCGCCGAAATCCGCCACCGCCACCTGCCTCCAGAGGGCTTCGCCGAGTCGCGCGCAGCCGAGAACGCCGCCGCCACCTCGATGCAGGCGCCCTAACCCTCACCCTAGCCCTCACCCTCACCCTCACCCTCAACCCCACGACCCCGCCCTCACTCACTCACCCTCACCCTCACCCTCACCTTCACCCTAGCCCTCTCCCTCACCCTCACCCTAACCCCGCCGCCACGTCGATGCAGGCAAACTTCCGCGGCCACCACCAGCGGAGCGAGACCCAGAAGCAACACGACGACGAGCTCACTGGCCCTACCCCTACCCCTACACTACCTCGAGAAGCTCGAATCGGGTGTAAAACGCAAACTCATCCGATTCGTGTGCACGCCCGATGCCGAGCTGCCTGATGTCCCAGCCGGCTTGCGAGTCGTGCTTCCTGGACCAAACGGTCACGACAA
>Ga0209302_10001731_pt1 | contig 12802 bp, 11 predicted proteins | sample ArcOceMetagenome_2_FD_187445 | JGI IMG/M metagenome (GOLD analysis project Ga0209302, IMG submission 187445) | Marine eukaryotic phytoplankton communities from Arctic Ocean - Arctic Ocean ARC135M Metagenome (SPAdes) (version 2) | ecosystem: Environmental > Aquatic > Marine > Oceanic | place... | reverse complement strand
GCGTATTCATCATCGCCAGTACACCGTGCCTTTGTGTCTGGGTGTGAGGGGCCCAGCATTGCGGAATTGCGTAGCGTCGCGTGTCGTGTAGCGTCGTGAAACCCAACAATCTTATCTTATCTTATCTTACAAGAGATAAGAGATAGATAGATAGATAGATAGATAGATAGATAGATCTATCTATCTATCTACAAGAGATAAGATAAGAATCTTATCTTATCTTATCTTATCTTGACAAGAGCACAGATAATCAGATATCTTATCGAAGTCTTGAGGATTGAAGGCGGATGAGATAAGATTTGAAGGCGGCTACGAGGCGGCGGCGGCAGCGGCGAGCCGGCTATAGAACGGCTCTCAAGGCGGCGATGCGCAAGGCCTTAGCAAGGCCGAGCGAGGCGGCGGCGCTGACGCAGGGAGCGGCAGGAGGGAATGGAGGTCAGCTTGCGCGTCAAGGACGTCTTCGACGGGCCGGCGGAGGCGGTGTAGCAGCAGTGGATGGCTGGCCCCGGCGGTCGGAGGCCGGCGGCGGCGGAGGCGCACGCAGGGGGCGGCGAGGCAGGCACGCGCGGCGGGCGGGGCGCGGGCAGGCACCGCCGCGGACGCTGCCGGCGGAGGCGAGCGCAGGGCGGCGGCGGCGGAGGCGAGGGTTACTAAGGCGGAGCGGGTGGCGGCGGCCATTCATTCAGGTCGATCGTCATCTGCGCCAACTTGGGACGTCATTCAGGTCGATCGTCATCTGCACGCTTCGTGCGGCCACTGTCTGACGCGTATGGTTGCGCCCTCCCCGCGCAGCTGTCCCTTCGACCGTGTTGTATGGTTGGGGCCCGGGATGGCCTGCAGCCACGCGCCCGCCAGCGGCTGCGCCACGCCGATGAGCCGCGAGCACTCGCGCAGCGCCACCTTCGTGCCGCGCACCTCGCCGTCGAGCCTCGCCGCGCTCGCCACCAGCTCCAGCCACGAGAAGGAGATCAGCTCACCATCAGCTCCAGAAGGAGAAGGAGAAGGAGAAGGAGACAACTAGTAGGTAACTGCGCTGGGGGCTGGGCGCGGAGGTTGGTCTTGCACTCGGGGTCGGCCTTTCTCTCTCTCCACTCGCTCTCACACCAAAGACGCAAAGAGACGTCGGCGCTCAGCCCACGGCAGCCGCGCGACGCATTCTCACAGGTCTGCCCCGCCGCGCGTGCCCCGCCCGCCCACGACGCCAGGGTGCACCTGCGTGCGGCCACCCCACGCCTCGGCCCCGCCAACAGCCTCCTCGGCCGTGCGCGTACGCGGGCGACGGGCCGTGGTAAGGGACATCGGCGTTATGCCGCCCAATGACTGACGGGCAGGCGGCCGCGGATGACGACGCGCGCCCACGACCGCCAGAAGACGCTACCCCAGCGGCGGTGCACGTCGTGCGTGTAGATCCCCAACGCCTCGTGCACGCTCCGTACCCCCATCTGCCGCCACTTCGCCGTCGCCTTCGCCTTCGCCGCCTCGCGCGCGAGGCCGTGCACAGCGCCTCGCCGCAGCCCTGATACGAGCCCAGCACCAACCAACCAGGGTAGGTACCAGCCAGCTACGGCAGGCAGGCAGGCCCAACCACTAGCTTAGCTAGCACCGGGTCCCAGGCAGGCCCGCAGCGCCGCTAGCACCGGTCAGGGGGATCCAAATAGCATTGAGACTGATCCGCACTAGCCGGTCATATCTACTGCTGCGTGCGTGTGAAGAACGAAACTTGCTGATCCAAACTGCGAATTCCATCCCGCCGAGAAGGCGCTCGGCGCGGTCGATGCTATCTTTGTGCGCGTCAGCAGCGCTTCTCGGACCGCCTGCCGCGCTGCCACACCGGCGGGCAGCGATCTCGATGTGCGCTGCCGACGGCGCGCCGGCTGGGCTGCGGCTTTCGGGCGCTGTCGAGGACGGGGATGCAGAGCTGTGGATCGGCTGCTACGTGAAGTACTCAGCGGAGCTGCTTGGGCGGCCTGTGTATCAGCACACAAACCTTCCGAGCCGTTGGCTCGTGTGGAACGGCAACGGCCGCTGGCTTGGCCAGCTCACGGCAAACCTGCCGTGGGGCTTCGACGTGCGAAGCGAGGTGATGCGAAGCTACTTTGACGAGGAAAAGGCAGGCGTGGGGGCGCGGGGCTACACTACCGTCTCCCTGCCGGAAGATGTCTCGACGCCCGACCTCGGCACGGTGGGCTGGCAGATCATCGATGGCACCGGCTGCACCGAGCAGCCCCTCAGCTGCGAGCGGCTGACGACGGCCGAGCTGGCGGGCGAGATCGCGTCGGCCAGGACAAAGCTAGCCACGGACCAGGGCGGCGGCGAGCCGCCCCTAGAGGTGTGCCACTGCACATCGTGCGTGCGTCAGGGCGCGGACAGCTCGATGCGTATGCTGAGGCAGCTCGGCGCGAGCTGCACTCCCGCGCCCAGCCGCGGCGCGTGCGGCGCTGGGCCGAACGTGTACGTGCGTGGCCGGAGCGAGGCGGCGCCGGAGGAGGCGGGGCCGGGCGGCCTCATGGGCATGCTGGGGCAGCTCTTTTCGGGGGACGACGTGCCGAAGACCTTCAAGGTGAGCGATGCGCGCGAGGCGGCGGGCGTGATCACGGCCAGCGGCGGCGCGGTGCCGAGCGACTCGCTGGTCGCCGCATACGACCAGCTGCGGCGGAGCTACGAGACGCCCTCCGCGCGCCCGTCTGAGGCCGAAGCGCTCGCGGCGGCCGAGGGTACGCTGACTACGCCTGGTCTAGGGGTTGGGGGGTTGGGGTTCTGGGTCAGGGTTGGGCTTTGGCTTAGCTAATCCTAGGCCAGAGAGCTGACCTCACCCTAACCCCGAGCGTGAGCTTAACCCTAGCCCTAACCTTAACGCTAATCCTCAGCTTAGCCCTAACCCCAGCACTAACCCCAGCACTAACCCCAGCCCCTACCCAACCCCAACCCCAGGCGCGCTGGCCTCCCCGCGCGAGTGGGAGGCGGCGCCGTCGGCCTACGCGGCAGCCCTCGCGCGGCGTGCAGAGCTCCGGCTGGCCGCTGCAGGGGCCGACTGGCCAGGCGTCGAGGCGGATGCGCGTCAGGCGAAGCATTGACTCACAGTAGCTCGATTTGCATCTGCGCCGCCCCCCCCACCGGGCGTCTTAGTCCTCCACCGGAACCCCTTGCATCGACATGACAAGATGACATGTCCATATGTGATTCTACTCGAGTATGTGTGGGTCAACAGGCGAGGCGGCTCGACGCGGCGGCCGAGGCGCCGCGTTGGCTGCTCGCGGAGGTCCTGTGGCGTTCGGGGCGGGAGGAGGAGGCGGCGCAGGAGCTCGAAGAGATCGCGCAGCTGCTCTTTGAGACGCGCGACGAGATCGAGCGCGGCCGCGCGCGGATGAGCGGCATCCTGAGAAAGGACGACGTCGAGGAGATCCTGGCCGGCCTGCCGAAGCGACGGCGCGACGCGATTAACAACCGGAGGCGGAGGTTCGCCTCCGCGGGCCGACTCGTGGCTTAAGTTATCTTATCTTATCTGTTTCCACCTAAGCCGGCCAGTTCCGGCGTTTCATCGAGATCGACAACTTGCGCGAGCTGTAATCAGCGGGGTACGGCTCATCAAAACGTGCATGGAGCCCTATTCTCCCTGCTTGGTGACAACCCCGGTTCTGGACACGCCCAGCGAGGTGTGGCTCGGCAAGGCCAGATGCGAGGCCAAAGAGATGTCCTCTGACGTTCGGAGCCCAAGAAATACTTCGAGGCGGAACTGGGTCGAGCTTGGTGGTTTGGTGGTGCTGTTGACGCTGGCCTGCTGCGTCGCGTCGTGCCTAGCGACGCGCCTGAATGCAGCGTCGACTCGCGCGGCACCCTTCGTGTCCGCGGACTGCCAGCAAGCTGAGCTTAGTGTCCCTTTGCAGCACCTTCATCTGGGCGCCCAAGTCCACTTCCGTCTGCGCAACCTGCACTGCCAGCAGGAGCAAGAGGTGGAGCCACAGCACCTCGAAACGACAAACGTGCCTTATGCCGACTGCCGGGCGGACCCTGCCGGACTTCTCCAGCGTTTCCACCTCGGAGCGCAGGTACCGTATCCCCCCCGCACCCCGGGTTTCTGCCTTTCCGATCCTTCAGTACGAGTCACTGCAACCATCCCACGCCCCTTTGCACCCCCCAATCTGTTCTCCGACCACACGTCACAGGTCTCTCGCGTGCTGCGCGAGCGCGACTGCCTTGCTGCTTGGTCCCGCGACCTGTGACCAGATGGCGCGTGCCGACGTGCCGATGAGCGCGCGCAGGCCGGGGCTCCAGTGGGCGGAGCTTGCGTCCTACGCCATGATACCTGCCGCATGTTTGCTATGGCTGAGGCACTTCCTGTCGCTGCCGCATGCTTACGCTGTCAACGTAGGGCACGGAATGTTCTGCATGGTGTTCGTTTTGTTTAGTCGTTTAGCCCCGCTTTTGTCAGTGCGGTCTGTCAGTGCGATTGACGCATGACGTTCTTTATGATTGATTCCTGTTTATAAGCAGAGGAGGGTCATACCTATGAGCACCATGGTGAAAAGGGCAACGGCAGCTGGTTGGAGAGAGCAGCAGTTGCCAGCGGGATGATGGCGCGCTTGATGATTTTAGTGCGTGGTTGCCCTTGAGGCCGCAGGGCCCACGGGGGAGTTTAAAAATGAACTGCTGCTTGCTGGTGCGTGTGCAATTGGTATATCGACATAAACAGATAGGCATAGGGTAAACGGGGCAGTAGCAAAACGGTTACAAGTGTAAAAAGGTGGGTTCGCTTTCTAGTCTAAAGCACGGAAGAAGGGGAACGGGGGGCCCACCCGTTAGGTGGTTTGTCATACAACACATTTATTTTGAACATCCCGGTCACCTCACCGGTCACCCAAAACCTTGGAGCATACTCGAACCGTGGCATGCAGTGCACGCGCCTCGCTGCGAGCGGAGCTGCTTAACATTCGGCACGGTAACGGTGTCCACGCATTCGCAGGGCAAGCTACCATCGACGCCGGAGCGAAACTGCACGCCGGTCGGGCAAGCAAGGTTGCCTCCTGTCCCCAGGGCACTGCCGTCACTGGTCTTCTGGACCACCATCAGCTCATGGCCACACCCGTTCCCATTGCCTCGACCAGGCGGGTTGTCATTTGCGGGCTCGTCGCAGTCAAAGTCGCAGTGATGCATGAATTGGATAGAGTCTATGCCCGCGGCTCTCGCAGCCTCCGGCAGCCGAGCTTGTATCGCGTCGTTGCATTGCTGATCATCGCAGCCGCCAGCTAGAAAATGGTTGACGGCGTCGCCATGGCTGCCAAAGCTGATCGTGCTGCCCGTGTTCACGAATACCCCACTTCCCTGAACTACGTAGTACCAGCTGGCATGTGCTTCGAAATCGCTCCCGGCGCAATGCGTGATCTCCACCCAGGTGTCGCTGGTGATTGGTGAGAATGGCGGCGGGCGATAAAACCACGCCACCAACGGTGAATGCGGTGCGCGGCCTGACCTAAAGGGCCTCTTGATGAAGTTATTGCAATTTCCCGGGAATTCATCATTATTGACCTCGCCGACGGGGAGCAAATGATCGTACACTAAATCGACCTGATCGAAACGAGGAAGTGATGCCAGCTGATTGGCTTGCGCGTGGTAGACTGACAAAACGTATGCATCCCAGGCGGCGGCCGAGACGCCGGTGGCGTCGTATCGCTGGCGAGTAAGAACGGAGGTGTGCCGATTGGCTGGCAACGGTGGTGCTGGCGGAGGCGGACCCGGCGGCTGAATGCGAGGTGGAATTACAGGTGGGTGAGGTACGGGAGGCGGTGGGTGGGGTGCGGGAGGTGGTGGGCTGCGTGGTGGAAGCCCAGGTGGGCTACGTGGGTGCGGCGTTGGTAAAGGCGACGCTGGTGGTGGTGGTGGCTGCGGGCAGCTCGATTGAGGTGCATGCGGCGACGGCGGTGAATGCGGTGGAGCCAATGGCAATGATGGTGCTTGCGGCGAGAAATGCGACGCGCGCTGCATCGATGGTGATGGTGCTTGCGCAGGAATATTCGACGCATGCTGCATCGATGGTGATGGTGCTTGCCGTAGTGGATTCGCGGTGAGGTGCATCCGGAGGCTGATGGCACTGCCGATAGCGAAACCACAAATGGCCGGCATAGACCAGATCACACAGCGACGCAACGGCTCTCTATTCTGCCCATGCGGCGTGACGTTCGATTGCGTCGGCTGTGCAGCTTTCTCAAAGCTTCGGCCGTCCTCTTTGGCCACGCTGAGCTCGACGGCGGCTGTCGTTGTTGCTGTTGGCGTGTCGGCCTCCTCCTCCTGGAAGTGCGCAAAGCTGCGCCCTCTGGAGAACATGGAGTTCGAGAGCAAAGTTGCTCCCGCGTCGATGCTAGGGAGAGAAAACGCGCGGACATTTCACCGCGGCAGCGTTCGTAACCCGCGTTTTGCTTTTGGGCTGCATCCGCCCACCCCGCCCCTAGACGCCCCTTGCGTTGGGTTTGGTCATTGGTGCACCCCTGGGTGGGACAGATAGTCTAAAAAAAGGATGTGGGGCACGTGGCGGTTTTTTTTTCTTCCCAGGGGCCTGAGCACAAAAAACCTGAAAGTCCGGGGAACGCAAAAAAAGACTACCTACCTACCTCAAAGAGGCACGCATTGAATCGATTCCCTGGTGATCTAGCGGTTATCTTGGGTGGATGCTCAAGCTCAAGACCGGGGTTCGACTCCCGGTCGTGTCGCAGAGCAAACGCGCTGGAGAAAAAAAGAAAAAGTCTTTTCTTTCATGGTAAAAAAACCGGATTCTGGCGCCAAATGACGATTCTACTACCTACCTACCTGGGTGCTCAGGCCCTCCCAAGCAAAAAAAACCGCCACGTGTGTGGGGACTTAAAAAAGGATGTGGGGACCGACACATTTCACTTTCACAGTGGTTTTGCTGAGACCCCTTCCGCCCGCCAGCCTCAATCGGACGGGATAGGCTCGGATGGGTGTAGCGGCAGCTTGTGATAGTCGCGGCCAGTGAGCGGGCAGCGGTGCTCGAGCTCACCTTCGCGTCGCGCGCCGAAAAGTACCACGCTGTTGCTCGGGTGGACGACGAAGACTCGGTCGGCGACCGGCTGGCCCGACGCGGCGCAGGTGCGGCCCTGCGTGATGACGACGCGCCGCCCGCGCATACGCAGGAGCTCCTGCTGCGCCTGCGTGAGGTCGCCCCGCGCGAGGCCCTGCCTCATCTGCGCCTCGTGCATGCGGTGCGTGTGGTGCGGCAGCATCGCGGCCCAGACCGGCTGCAGCGAGGCGAGCGACAGGTGGCCCGGCAGCACGCCCATGACCTCGGTCGCGTCGAGCCGCGCCGCGTGCTGCTGCAGCAGGCGCAGCGCGAAGTCGTCGCACGCGGCGCGCCACGGCCCCTCGCCGGCGGTGCCCGCACCCGTGGGGTGCCCGGCCTCCCTGCTATCCGGAGCCCAGAGAACATCGAGCAGCGTGAGCAGATGGTGCTGCCACTGGCGGGGCGACTGCGCGTAGGTGCGGCAGTAGCCGCGCGCCGCGGGCAGGTCTCGACGCGCGTGGACCAGCTGCGAGAGCGCCTCGCGATGAAGCCCCTGCACGTGCATGGTGCATGGTGCATGGTGCACGGTGCACGGTGCATGGTGCATGGTGCATGGTGCATGGTGCATGGTGCATGGTGCATGTGCATGCACGTGCGCGTGCGCACACCTGCCGCGCCATCAGCACCGAATGGTCCGGCAGCGCGGCGGGCACCTCTCGCACCTGCAGGCAAACGGCGACAAACTGGATACCTAGAGTCACAGCCTGGGCACATGGGGTTGCAGCCTGAACAAGTGGGGTTGCAGCCTGGGCACACGGAGTTGCAGACCGGTAGCGCGTACCGAGCGGAGCAGCGCGCACGAGTCGTAGGTCGCGCTCTCGTGCAGCAGCCGCTGCAGCTTGAGCTGCACCTCGCTCGCCTCCTCGCCATTGCCCGCTGCCGCCGCCGCCGCCGCCGTCGCCGCCGCCGTCGCCGCGTCGGTGGAGCCCAGAGGCGCGAGCGCGCCCGCACCCGCGCCGAGGGTGGCGGGAGCGGAGGCGGCGGCGGCGGCCTCCGCTCCCCAGCCCGAGGGTCGAAACACGCCCGCCCACGTCCCCGCTGCGGCGGAGCTCTGTCGCTCCAGAACCCCAGAGCTCTGGCGCGAGAGAATTCCACCGCTGCCGTCGATCGAGGAGGCCTCTCTGCTCGCGTCGAGGTCCACCGGAGAGCTGAAAAAGTTGTCCGAGATCGACATCTCGCGCAGCGAGGGCATCGGCTGCCTCGACGCTCCGTCGGCAGCGGCGTCGCCCAGCGCGCCGCCGCGCCACGCCGCACGTTCCCTCGAGTCAGCATCGGCGTCGGCGTCGTCAGCGGTGTCGGCGGCGGCGGCGGTGGCGGCGACGGCGGCAGCGGCGGCGGCTTCGCCGTTTTTGGAAGCGTGGGCGGCGGAGGTAGTGGTGGCGGCGGCTGCGGCGGCGGGCGGCGCTGTCTGCTCGATGCGCTTGATGTAGAGCTGCGCGAGCATCGTGCGCAGCCGACCCTGCAGCTTGGCGTCCGGGGCGTTCTCATCCACTGCCTCGTCGTCCGCCCCCGCGTCCTCGTCGCCCCACTCGCCACCACCCTCGTCGCCCTCGTCGCTGCTGCCCCAGCCACCGTCGCCGCCGCCCTCGGCACCGCCGCCCTCCTGACGGCTACTGCCGTCGCGCGGCCTGCGCTTGAGCGAGGTAAGCAGCCACTCGAGGTATCGCATCACTGCGGGCGAGCCCTCGCCGCACACGCCCATCAAGTGGTCGAGGCAGCGCTCCGCAGGCACGTGCTGGTGCGTGGAGGTGAAGATGGCGAGGCCGGCCTCGGGATGGAGCAGCAACACCCAACATGAGTAGGAGAGCACGCGCTCCGCGGGCAGCAGCGGCAGGCGGCGCATGCCCGGCGCGCTGGCGCGCAGCCCGCCACTGAGCAGCGCAACTGTCTCCTCGACGGGAGCAGCGCCGCTCTCGACCAGCTCGCCTCGCCCCAGCTTGGCCCACAGCTCGAGCGCACGCTCCTGCTCGCCGCGGTGCACGAGGAGCCGCGCGAGCCATGCGTACCTGCCGGCGGCGTGCAGGCGAGGCTCGCATTGCGGCAGCACGCACGAGACCTGGCCCAGCGCGAGCAGCCGGCCAGCGTGGTCCGAGCCGAGCTGGAGCGAGATCAGCAGCAGCGCCGTCTCGAGCAGCGCGAGCTGCCATGCCGCGCCGCCGCCGCCGCCGAGCGCGCGGCCGCCGCCGTCGCCATCGCCGCTGCCGCTACCGTCGCCGCTACCGTCGCCGCTACCGTCGCGCGGCTGCGGTGCGGCGGCAGCGGCGCGCTCGGCAGGAGGCAGCAGCCGGAGAGCGAGCCGCTCGCAGCAGTCTGCCAGGGGCCGCTTGGCCTCGAGGAGCAATGCCTCCACCGCCGCCGGGGATGCCGCGCCGCCGCCACCGCCGCCGCCACCGCCGCCGCCGCCGCCGCCGCCGCCGCCGCCGCCGCCACCGCCGCCGCCGCCGGGGCGCGGCTGCATGAGCAGCGCGCGCAGCGTGCCGCACTGGGGCAGTAGCGCCGCATCCCCTGAGGGCGTCCAGCTCGGCGGCGCGAACTCGGGCACGAGAGCGAGCAGCTGCGACGGACGCACCGCTGAGCGGCCGAGGTGCCAGAAGGCCGGATGCAGCTGCCCCTCTTGCAGTAGTGCGCCGCCCACCGCGCCGTGTAACGCTTCCACCTCCGCCGCCACGCTCTCGCCGCCCTCAGCCGCGCCCTTTCCCACGGCCGCCGCCCCGCCCGACACCTCGCTTGGAACGCCGCCCGCCGCGGCCGCCGCGGCTGCCGCGCGCGCCTCGCGGCCGGCGGCGACGGGTGGCGCGGCGCGCGCGGCGGTGGCGGCGTGCAGCAGCCGCGACGCGTGCGGCGCGTGCCCCATCGCGAGCAGCCGCCCGGCCACCGCGGTGAGCGACACGCGCCGGAGGCGCCAGATGCCCCTGCCGCAGTGAGCAAGTCGGTTTGCAAGTAAGGCACGTACGCGAGTAGGTGCCTGGGGTTGGGGCGACGCAGTACTCTGTCGCGGTACTCTGTTGCGGAGCTGTGCTGCAGCGCGCTAGCCACAGCTCGTGGTGCACCTTCCTGCCCACCCACCTGTCTACCTACTTGACTCACCTGGTGCAGCCGACGTAGACGCAGCCGCCATCGGAGCACAGCGCGCGCGGCTTGCCGAGGTCGGACTCGTTGGTGGCACGCAGCGGCACTATCTGCACGGGGAGCGGCAGCCGCTCACCATCCACGCTGGAGCCGAGGCAGTGCACGGAGATGGCGTCGCCGCCCACCAGCGACGCGACGTACGGAGGCAGGTGCGTGAGCTCGGTGGGCTGTTGCTGCCACTGCAGGGCGCCGCGGCACGCACCAGGCGTCTCGTGCGTGCCAGAGATGCCGCCGCCGCCGCCGCCGCCGCCGCCGCCGCCGCCGCCGCCGCCGCCACCGCCGCCGAGCGCTGTGAAGGTGCCCGTGCCGTCTGAGCCTAGGAGCAGCGCATCAGGCAGCTTCGCGGCACCGGCGGGCGCGGCGGCGCGGCCAACGCGCTCCTCGGGCGGAGTGAGTACGATGCGCGGCCGTGTGCACTCGACAGGCAGCAGCGACAGGTGCGTGCTCTCGCCGCCGCCGCTCTCGTGCCGCACGAGCGCGTACTCGCCCTTGAAGCCGGCGACGATGCTGCCGCCGTGCCACGCCACGCTCACCGGCGAGCGCGGCAGCTCGAGGGTGCGGTACAGCTCGTAGCTCGAGGCGGCGCCGCGCCAGCGGTAGAGCTGCAGTCGGCGACGGAGCGCCAGGCAAACGCGCGGCGGCTCGCCATCGGCGCACGCCTGGGTGTGGGAAGGCGCAGGCTCGGCGACTTCGGCCGGGTGACACGGCCGAGCCGCTGCCTCCCATTGAGCCCTGAGCGGCTCGTGCACAGTGCTTAGTGCGGTCAGGAGCCCGAAGAGTCAGCCCCAGGAGGCCAAGGCGGTGAGCTATAGCACCAACGAGACAGCACTTTCAACATGCTGGCACGCCGCGTCGAGGCACAGCGCGGTCGTCCCCTTGGAGGCGGGGAGCGCGCCGCTCATCTGTATGCCGTCGTGGAGCTCGAACAGGCTGACGGTCGCGTCGCACAGCGCGAATCCCGTGCCGGTGGCGCTGCAGAGCTCGATCCGGCTCACGGCGTTGCGGCCGCACCCCAGGCTGCGCCGCGCGCTCATCACGCAGGTCGGCGGCTCGTCGGTGCCCGAGGGTGAGACGTGGGCGGGCGAGATCTGGTAGAGGAGGAGCTGGCCGTCGGAGGTGCCCACCACAAGCTGCTCGCCGCGGACGGCGATGCTCTCCAGGTGGCCGGGGACCTCATCGGGCAGGAGGGCTGCCGCCTCGAAGGCATCGAATAGCGGCGGCTCCGACATAGAGCGCCTGTACCTTCCGACGTGCTCGGGAGGGCACGTGCGGCCTCGCGCACTCTGCTGACCCCGAAGGTGAAGTGGTCACGGGCGGGCAAGCAAGTGCGAGCGCGGGAGGAACGAGCGGACCGACGGTGCGGATGTTTCTGTCCTTTTCGCGCTTACTCAGGTTCCCTCACATACTGAGAGGAGTATCGATTTTTAAATCGGACCCAAACCACGCCGCGCCGCAAAGAGGTGCGAGGAGGCTGACTGCGTCGTGCAACGGGGTCCTTGTGAGTCGACGCGCTCGAGAGCCGGCAGGGCCCCACCGCGCAGCGCGGCGGCGAGAATGGCGCAGCCTGCATCCGTGACATGGCTGTCGCTGATGTCGAGGCTCTCGAGCGACTCGAACACGCCTGCCATGGGCTGGGCGATCAAGGCGGCCAAGCCCTGGTCACCGATCTGGTTGCTGAACAGCGAGATGTCCCTGAGCGTGGGCAGTAGGCGCAACGCAGGGCCCAGGGCTAGCAGACCCGGGTCCCCGATCTGATTCCTGTCGAGGAACAGCGCCGTTAGCGTGGGCACCGCCCGTCTAGTGAGGGCGGAGGCGAGGGCGGAGGCGGCCTGATCTCCGATCTGTGACGAAGAGAGGCGGAGGTAGCAGAGCGAGGGTAGACCGCCGCGGCGAAGGCCTGCTGCCAGCGCAGCAATGCCACCGCCACCGCCATCACTGCCCTGGACCTCGAGCTCCTCGAGCATCGGCAGCGAGCCGCAGCCGATGAGGGTGCCGAGAGCCCTCCAGTGGGTGAGGGTGAGGGGCTTGTCGTGACCGCTGCCCAGCTCCAAGTTGTCCGCATCGCGCAGCTGCGTGATGCTCAAGCACGTGAGCGCAGCGAAAGCCTCGGCCTGCCGGCGCTGCTGCTTGAGCTGCGCCAGCTCTGCCTGCATCGGCACTCGCAGGCCTTTGGCGGTGCTGCTGAGGTTGACAGCCAGCAGGGGCCGCAGTGGGTCGCAAAGCTCGTGTGCCACCACACCCATCTCGTCGTGGCTCAGCTGCAGCAGGATGCACGAAGACGAGGCGACGGCCGGAGGCTGGGGCGGAGGCGGCTCCTGACACTGGGAGGGGCGGCGCTGCAGCTCGGCGCGGCAGGCTCTCGTGGCGTCCTCGAGCAGCGTGATGCGGGAGTGCAGCTCCGACGCGGCGAGCTGAGTTAGTGGGAGGGATAGCAGGCCGGCCAGTGGGTCCATCTCGGCCGTGACCGCGGGGGGATACCGACCGTCGGAAGGAAAATTACAATTAGGTCAAATTTGATCATATTTTAGGTCAAATTAGGTTGCGCGCGCTCGCAGGACCCAGGGATGGCGCATCGGCCCGCACATGTCCAGCATGCGGCCGAGC
>Ga0209302_10001730_pt1 | contig 12805 bp, 20 predicted proteins | sample ArcOceMetagenome_2_FD_187445 | JGI IMG/M metagenome (GOLD analysis project Ga0209302, IMG submission 187445) | Marine eukaryotic phytoplankton communities from Arctic Ocean - Arctic Ocean ARC135M Metagenome (SPAdes) (version 2) | ecosystem: Environmental > Aquatic > Marine > Oceanic | place... | reverse complement strand
TGGGATGGACTCGGGTCCTCAGTCCGAGTTCGGGTGGGCACAGCAAGATGTCACCAACCTCAACGCTCCGTGGGTTGGGGTTGGGTGAGACGCCGTTGAGGCGTTGGGAGGCGGTTACCGAGATGGATCGGTCGCAAGCGTTGATGCGAACCATCGTGACGCCGTCGCAACGCCAACCAAACTATCGATCGCGGTACAACGCCTCGTCTTACATCGGTCGGTTACACCGACCGGTGTCGCGAAGTGTTGTCCCGTGTCGGTTATAGCAAAAACCTTGAAGTTTTTTGCCCCTGGCCCGCATACCTTCAGTGCGAGAGCAGACAGACGGCCCTTGCGCATACATACAGACGGCTCGCTTTCCAAAGCGTGCTGATGGTCCTTTTCAGAGCCCCGAACCTTTTCCAGCCGGCGGGAACGCGGCCTAGCTATCGGGGTTGCCACCTTCCCACAGAGTTAGTCAGGTGCTCCCTGCTAGTAGTCGTGTGCGCTTTTTTCGTGCGGTTTCCGCGAACGATGACACGACGCTTCGTGGAAATGTCGCGAAATCCGTCCACATCCCGACTCGCTCGCGCCAACACACATCACCATGCTGTCCATCGTCTCCGTCCAGTCTACCGCCTTCGCCGGCTCGGCCGTGGGCTCCTCGAAGGTCGCGCCGCAGATGCAGTTCGGCGCGAAGAAGGCGCCCGCGCAGTCCGCGTTCGCGTACGGTCTGCCCGGCGGCGACAACGTCCTCGGCGAGTTCGACCCGGCTGGCTTCATGGCTGGCAAGTCGAAGCTGGAGGTCTACCGCCTGCGCGAGGCCGAGCTTGCTCACGGCCGCGTGTCCATGCTAGCGGCGCTCGGCTTCCTCGTGCAGGAGAAGTTCCACCCACTCTTCTCCGGTGACGGTGGTGCTGCCATCGACCAGATCCCGGCGCTTCCCATCTGGCTGTGGGGCGCCATGCTGGCTGGCATCGGCTCGGCCGAGCAGTTCCGCATCGCCAAGGGCTGGGCCAAGCTCGACCCCGCGACCAACAAGGCCGCCTCGGCACTGCGCGACGGCTACTACCCGGGCGACCTGGCCTTCGACCCGCTCAACCTCAAGCCGGAGGACCCCGAGGAGTTCCGGCTGATGCAGGAGAAGGAGCTCTCGCACGCCCGCCTTGCGATGATCGCGGCCGCCGGCTTCCTAGCGCAGGAGGCTGTCAGCGGGCAGACGTGGGGCACGTACTGGGGCGACGCCTCCTTCTAGGCCGCGCACCTATCTGCCGGAGCATGTGATGATCGATTCTATTGTATTAGTGTAGTTGTGTCTCGCCGGTATTTATTCTCATGTCTAGGTTGCCGTATGTCCGATATCAAGACATCGGCTAACTCACCCACACAAACGCCACAATTGAGGCGACACAAATCATCGCACGTAAGAACGCAAGCACCGCAAACTGTAGACACACACGGCGCGTGCTACAGCTGCGCCATTTACTCTCATGTTAATAACGCTGCATTTATAGCCCTTTTCAGGGACACGGTGCGGGATGTCCTTCAGTTCAGTGCCGAGCCGCGCGAATACCAATACGAGAGCACGCGATGTTTAGATGATGAACACACTGTTCACCTTCGACGACGCCGATTCCGCCGCCGATATCTCCGTCGCCGCTGCCGCTGCCGTGCGTGCCGCCGCGTCAATGCCCTTGTGCTTCCGGTGGCGTCGCTTTCGCCCCGTAGAGCCGCAAACGCTCGCTGGCGGAGAGGGGGGTTCGCCGTCGTCCATCCAATTTGTGTACTTGGTGGGAGAGCCAGGCTCGCTCTCGGCCTTGCCATGGCGGCTTCTTGCGCGCCGGAATGCCAGTGAGTCATTCACCTCAAGACCGCTGAGCAGTGCGGCACCTGTACTTGCGCCCCGATGTGGCGATCGATGTGCCTCTTTCTTGCGGCGCCCCTCACTGTTGCCGTGTCCCCGCTCCACGCCCACCAATGTCGCAGCCCCACTGGCTGGCTCCTCCTTGGTCGCGTTGCGTGCCGGCGCGAGTTCAAACCTCTTCGCAACTGTTTCTGCGATACTCTTCTGCTCGAGAAGGAGCTCCATAATGGTTGCATCGATTACAGCAGCCCTATCGGTGATCTCATCTGCGGAGCTGGCATGCTGGGCCTTGGTGGTTGGATAACCTCGTAGCCATGTGGACTGCGCAGTAACGAGCCCGGCCTTGATTTCCCTCTGCTCGGCTTTGATGCCCTTCTGCTCACTGAGCATTTGCTTGAGTAGCACTTGCTGGTTAGCCAGCAGAACGCTGAGCCCGGCATTGCCGATCTCCGCGAAGGAAAGCCCCGGCTGCTCCGGGGAGGCGCCGGGAGGCGTCGGAGAGAGAGGGGGGGAGGCCATGGAGAGGCGCCGCTCGCGTCGACACGGCCTGCGACCGGATGGAGTTGCTCTGCCGCCGGAAGGTGCTTGCATCACTTTGATCAGACACTTGAAACTCTCTTGGGCGGTAGCGTGTTTCTTGAAACGTTCTTCAGAGGTTGGCTGCCCTCTTGCATCTGCGGAAACATTCTGCTCAAACTGTCCGGGCCTAACCTTGGCCTTGATCAGGTCCAGGCAGTACTGCGCCTCGCTCTGCACCGCGGTAAACAGATACGAAAAAACGCCGTAGTCGGGCGTACCCGTGCCAGCGGTCTTGACCGCCGCCTGCTCATCTCGCACGTATTGCTGATGCTCGCCGAGAATGGTGAGAAAGATTGACAGCAGGATGAAGATGGCTGTCAGGGAAGAGTAAGCAAGTAAGGCGCGAGGACACAAATATAGGAAGCTCCTTGTATATAGCTCGAGTGTATATAGAGTGTATAATCCGTTTACTTACTTATTACTTACTCGCTCACGTTACTTACAATTGAACCTACACTGGCTTACTTACTGACCTGAAAAGAGGTACACAATCAGAAGTACCGCGTTGATGTAGTTTGACGAGTTGTCCATGATGGCATCTACATCGAAGTCGCCGAACAAAGAGCGAAACAGCGAGAAGAAGGAGGACGTCATATCGTTAAAGTCGTCGAGATAGGGGCCCAACTGAATATAGAACATCTGCGCGAATGCGTAGATTGTAAAGCAGAAGAAGAGCGTGAACATAGCGAGGTCACCCAGCCCATGCGAGAGCACGGAGGTCGCCAGTGACATCTTCGGAACGAAACCGTTGATAAACTTGATCAACTTAAGCCACTGCAACGTTGAGCAGAGCGACCTGCGTTCACGCGTAATTGGCATGGCTCAATAGGGCCACAGCTTAGGGTTCAGGTAAGTGTGTGTGGCGGCATAGAGCGGACTCACAAGTAGAACTTGATGTTGCTCGTGAGCGTGAACTGCTGCCAGTCATCATGGAACCCCATTTGCGTGCACATGTACGCCCCACCGTTGCACGAGGTGTCGAGGAGCGAGGCGCGTAGGTTGTTGAACTCAATGTACAACAGCATGAAGAGCATGAAACCGGACCAGTCCATCACGTTCCACATGCTGCGTTATAAGGTAGGGCGGGGGAGGTGATGCGCGGTAGGTAATAGCACAGCAAATCAGCATGCATGCAACAGTCCACACACGACTTCCATTTATCGCGGGTTCAATGGCATCTACAGACTTGGTAAAGTACTCAACGAAGCCGTCGTCGTAGGCCTCAATTAGCTCGTTCACGATGAACATGATGACAAGGGATAGGTTGAGCATCAACACCGTGAAGACATATTCATAGTCAACGGTGTCGACACGCGACTGCAGTTCGAAGGATGGCAGCACGCCGCCGGTCGAGGTGAGCTGCAGCATCATCGTGAGCCTATTCTTGACTTTCACGTGGTTTGCTCGAACGGGGAGAGTGAAAGAGAGGACGCGCGTCTGGTAGTCCACGAACTGTGCCGACTTCATGTCTTGCCAGAACTGGAGCATCCTGTTTGCAGCATGGCGCGTTTGGGTAGGCTCAGAAGGATGGGCGGCATAATAGGGTCACAGTAGCGTGTATGTAAGTAGTATGAACGTGAGCGCGGCGCTGGGTTAGATTAATAAGAAGCCTGCGAAGAATCCTCCCGGTCGTGCGCCCGGTCTCAGGGTCATTGGGGTCGCAAAACTGCTCGACCGCCACCCCGTTCCACGAAAGGCGTACGCAAAAGAAGTTTGGTGGTGATGTGCCGCGTGAAACGTTGAAAGCGTGCTGACGATAGTCTGTGACCTCTTCTGGCGTGTTGCCCTCCTCATCAGGTAAATACGTTTCTGAGAAGAAGGGAATGATGATTGCCACAAAGCCGTCGTTGGGCAACGTATTGTAAGTTGCCTCTGTTGAAGCGGAGGACTGCCCTGCTGGGTCGGATCCTAGCTCGGCCGCCGTGAAGTGGTGCCATATATTGAGGCACGGCTGGTCGGGGTGCGTCCAGTTATAGCAGAAGCCATATTTGCCAACAGGTGCATTGACGCCCGAATTCGATATTTCGGGATGGCAAGGGCCGTAGGAGTGCTGCTGCGAGATGGCGCATGCGTCCAGTTGATGTGCGTCTGAGTTGCCTCGTTCGGAGCCCCACAGTGGATTCACGAGCGAGCATTTGCCATACTGCCACAACATATGCATGTGGCATGTGGGCAAAAGGGTTATAGGGGTATAGGTTTACTATACGGGGTTAGGGTTAGGGCCAGCAGGGGGTAGTTCTCTCACTCTGCTTAGATACCTGGCTCTCTGCGAACCACCGCATCACCGCCCCGGTCTCAACGGTCCCGCACGTGCCCTGGTCGTGCTCCGCCACTCGCACTTGCTTTATCATGAGCCCGGCAGACCAGTCGAGGTTGTCAAAGGTCTCGGCCATTTCGAAGGGCGTCTTGAAAGACTCGTCCATGCGCGTGTCCACCACGAGGGCGGGCAAGAGCACGCCAGAGACGAATAGGTCGATGTCGCCGAGATTGGCGATGCTCATGAACTGATCGTTATCGTAATCTTCGGAAATGGGCTCCTCGATGATGTTGTCGACCAGGTACTTGGTGAGGTAGACTTCCTCCTTGGTCCGCACGGCCGCGATCAGTGCTTGGAAGAAGAGGATGTAAACGACATACAGCACGAACTGGGCGATGATCGAGTTGAATCCGAGGTACAGCACGTGCAACGCTCGAGTCACCTTGTCGACCCTTGTTGGTGGTGGTTTGGGCTTCAGGCTGGCGCGGTGCATCGGACTCACCGTAGGTGAGACTCGTTCACCGGAGGCCTCTCGTAGCTGTGCGCGTTGGAGATCTGATCTTGGGCTGCCGATCTCGCCGTCTTCGCCGATCCCATCCAGGGACAGAGACCTGCGACGACTTTGCATGCGTTGTGAGAGGAGCAGGAGGAGGTTCTCAGGGTTCTCGTTCGCTGCCTCGAGCGTGCGCGTGTCGACTCGCATGAGGATGGGCAGGACGTCGTCCCATTCCATCCCCTGCCTCGCGGCCACCGGCTCCAGCTTCGCTTGGAGCTTGTCAATGGCAGCTAGGACAATCGCCTCGCGGCGAGCTGATCGAGCGGCCTGGACACTCGCAGTGCGTTCCTGGGCCTGAGGACTCGGGCGGGCGGCTCGCGCCCACACGCTGCCCGCCTCGCCTCCCCGCCTCCCCCCCTCATGACTCCTTAAGGGGCTGCTCCGCCTGGGCTTGCGGAGCGCGGCGTGTGGGCCGCCGATCATGTTGTTATAACGGAAAGCAAAAACGGTGAAGTGTGCTCGTGACGCTTTGTTGTTGTGCAGAAGAGGGGTTTATATTACAAAGGGACACTCACACTCGCAGGAACACGTCACGCTAATCTAGCACGCTGTGGTGCAGGACCGAATTGCTGCCAGCGGCGGGCCTATAGGGGCCCGCGTTGCACCAGCTGCCAAGGATATTGCTGAGCCTGCCTTGACACCTGAGATTTTCTCGAGCGTCGCAGTCGCGTCGCAGTTCACGATGTTCTTGCTGATGCGCTGCGTGTGGTACGTGACGAAGGACTTGTTGCAGAATAGGGTGTGTATTACAAAGGGACACGCGACACTCGCAGGACGTTGCAGAATACGGTGCTCTATGTATGTACCGTAGTAAATGCGTTGTTCGGGTGGTGCGTGGCACCCTGGCGGTTCGACGTGCGATTCGGCGCCCCGCAGCGGCCGTGCGAGGGCGGACGGGGGCGGCGGGCGCGTGGGCCACCCAGCCACGCCGCTCGCGGCGCGGTGGCGGCGCGGAGCGTGCGCGCGGCCACCAAAGGGACTTTGCGAAGGGACTTTGCGAAGGGACTTTTCGAAGGGACAAGCTTGGACTTTTCGAAGGGACTTTCGAAGGGACTTTCGAAGGGACTTTTCGCAGGGTCTGAACATTTTTTGGACGACAATTAACAACAGGTTCAAGGACAACGGTGACTACACTGTGGTTGCAACAACGGCAGGTCTCTAACAATTAAGGCAGGTCTCTAAATTAGGATGCCTGCGTGGTCTTACCGGGATCTAACCGGGTGATCGGATTCAACAACACATTTACAATGCCGAGGACCGCAGACGCATGCACCGCAGTAAAGCCCACACTCCGCACACTCGTCTAACTTTAATGATACTGGAAAGCATTTATGCTGTGTCTATTGTAGTGCTCCTGCTGCTCCGCGCCTTCAACCGCGCGGCGAAACCGTCACCGCCTCAACAGTCGTCACCTGCGCCGCCGGGTTCGCCTCCACCGCCGACACCTGCTTCGCCTCCACTGTCGCCACTGGCACCACCGCCGCCGCCGACTCCTGCTCCGTCTGCCGCCGCCGCCGCCGCGGCGCCGCGTCTGCCGCCGCCTCCGAAGTCACCACCGCCCCTGGGAGGGAGGCGCTGGCGCCGCGTCCGCCGGGAGATGCGTCGGGAGATCCGGGAGATCTCTCGGGAGATGCGTCGGGAGATCTCTTGGGAGATCCAGAAGGTCACCGTCGCGACACGGCGCGTCGGCACTTGGCCTGGGCCAGAGTTGCGCCCGGAGGGCGCCCAAATTTCGTTGCTTAATTTCGTTTTTTTGGGCGCCAAATTGCTCGAAAGTTTTGCCTCTGGTCTTAGCAATTTTCTCTGCCAGTATCTACCAGCAGCCCCCTGGCGCAGCCCTTAAGGCACATGTTAGTATAGATGGCTGCAGCGCACACAAATTGTGGGCCACGGGGGGTACGAACCGGTATAGGCAGTCGCCATGGACTCTGCCTCAGCCAAGGAAGATGAGCACGTTCAGCCCAGGAGGTTGAAGCTTAGTGGAAGCGCTTGTTCGCGCGCAGCATGAGCGAGCCCTGCACATCGTCGGCCAGTGCGCTCAGCTGGGCGTCGCCGAACTTGTGGTTGCAGAGCGAAAAGATGCGCTCGACGGCGGCAGAGGAGGGTGCCATCGAGTAAACCATCGAGAGGAAGACGCGGGCGAGGCGGCCCCACGCGCGGGGAACTTGGGGGCGTTGGAGCGCCAGAAGAGCAGCACCTTCTCCGTGTAGTCGGCCATATATCGTTGCGGTCGAGCTCCACGCTGCTCAACCAGGCTGCTGCGGTGCTGAGGTACGCGGGGAGATGAGGCGCCACAGCTCTTGCATGTCGGAGAAGAACGGACGGGGCACCGATAATCTATGTTCGCAATTGCTAGCAATTTCTCCTCGACCCAAATTGCGACAAAATCAGCCCGACGACATTTCTTCGCAACACGACCCTGCCCAAATTCGGGAAAGAATTGAGAAACTCTGGCCCAGGCCAAGTCGGCACCTGGTGAGGGTGAGGGTGCAGGTGAGGGTGCGGGTGAGGGTGAGTGAGGGTGCATGCAGAGGGTGCGGGTGCAGGTTTGAGGGTGAGGGACTCTATTTGCCGGTAGGTCTTTACTCTTTCATGGGTTAAGAAAGAGGCGGGTATTCGCTGAGAGTTCCGGGGAAGACTGTACAATTGTCTGGCGTTGTCGAGTAAAGACCTACCGGTAAACAGTACACTCCGTTCCCTGCATTTACATCTCCTCCATCGAGCGCCATCCCCATGGCTCCCGGAGAAGCCTCAAAAGGGGTGGCATTTAGCGGACAAGCCGTCGGGCCCCGCCCGCGCCGGGCCATGCGGAGAGTGTTGGCCACAGGCCGGCTGGCAGCCCATTCGTGCCGCCCACCGTTGCAAAGACGCGGCTCGAACCCGACTGTTAGCTTAGCCGAGCAAACCGCTAGCTTACGCCAACTCTTGCGCACGCTCTCAGGCCACTCTTCCGACTTCCACGGCCACCTCTGCTGAGCAGCAGTCGCTTCTCGACGCGGGCTGTCAAGGAGCCCTACGCAGTTCTGGGCCTGCCTCAGGACGCGAGCGCGGAGCAGGTCAAGCGGGCGTACTACCAGCTCGCGCTGACGCTCCACCCCGACCGCCACCCGGACTCGCCCGACGCGGTCGAGCGATTCACCGAGGTGGGCGCCGCGTACACCGCAATCCTCGGAGACGAGTCCAAGGAGGAGCGCGGCAAGGCGAAGGCGGCCGCGGGGCAGCCGGCGGAAATGCCGGACGAGGCCGCATTCACCAAGGCGCCGCCTCCCGAGCTGACTGCAGCCCCACGTGCGCACCACAGCCCCATGCGCCTAGCTGTAGCCACATGTACTCAGGCGCCGCACGTCGACGCCTTCCCGAGCTGGGCGCACCGGCTGGCCGCCTACCTGCACCATCTCGGTGGCGAGCGGCTCGACGCATGGCTGATGCCCTCCTACTCGCGCATCATCTACCAACATGTGCGGCCGCGTGCTGAACGCGCCGCCTTGGCGGTGGCACCGCTTGCTACCCCGGCCGCCTGAGACGCAAGGGCTCGGGTCTGGGCAGCTCTACGCACCCCGGAGGCGTGCCTGAGCCGCTCAGACCTCAGCGGCAACACGCCGTGCTGCCGTCAGCCTGCGCCACCGTCGCTCAGCCTCCGCCGACATCGCTCAGCCTGCCGCCTATGAGCATCTTTGGATGGCCAGGTGCGTGACGGCGAGCTACCCGAGGCCATGGAGGCCTTCGAGGAGATGAAGGCCGAGGGCGAGGTGCGCGTGCACACACTGCATGTGCATGTGCATGTGCATGTGCACTGCGTGTGGACTGCATGTGCACTGCATGCACGTTGCAGGTGCCGTCGCACGCGGTGTACGAGATGCTGATGCGCGGCTGCACGATCGCGATGCGGAGGGTGGGGCCCGGTGAGCAGAGCGACCACCTTACGCGTAACCTCATCGGTAGAGTGGGCGAGCTGTGGGCAGAGATGGAGGTCGCGGGGCGCAAGCCTGACTACAAGACCTACAACGAGCTCATCCGCGCCTACGGCAAGGCTAGCCGACGCCCTCCAACCGTGTGCCGTCGAGGCTGCAGCCCTATGCCGTCGGGGCTGCAACCTCATATGTCCGGGCTGCAAGCCACCCGCATGTAGGTTGCACCCCCTGTGCCCAGGCGGGGCGTATCAAGGAGCTCATGGTGCTCTTCGAGCACATGTGCGACAGCTTGTGGTTGCTGCCCGAGACGTGGGCGCTCAACAACATGTACGAGGCTTGCGTGCTGGGGGGGCACTGCAGCGCCCGCTCAGAGTGCCGCCCTCGCAATGCGCACAGCTCGCCAGCCCATCCTCCTGCGGCTGGCTCGCCAGGCTCCTCGCTGCACCACGCACTCGGGACGAGCCACTGAGCCGCCCAGGGCCCTACGGGAGGCTCCGTTGCGGCCGTGAGTCCCTGCCAAGGTCGCCGATCTCGCGCGCCCCAACGCCCAGGCATTACGAGGAGGCGCTCTACGTCTTCGAGCAGCATGAGGAGATGCGAAACGGCTCGATGTGGCGGCCGCGCTTCACCCCCGTGTCCTTCTCGCTGCTGCTGACCGCCTGCGCCGAGGTAGGGCCCGAGCGTGTGCAGCGGATGCAGGCGCTGCCGCGCGTGCTGACGCACATGAATCGTCACGGCGTCCTGCCACGCGCGGAGACTTGCGAGCGGCGGCGCAGCGGGTTGGAAGGTGGCCTCTTGGTGGCGGCACAGCTCGGAACTCCCGGGCTCTGGGTTGCTCCACGCACGAGAGAGAGAGAGAGACAGCCTGGGCCGCCATGTCGCCATGCGGGGCCGTGGTGCCACCGTCGGGCGTCGGCGCACGCCAACGCTTGAGGTTTCGCAGTGTCGACACCCAGGCTGCTGGCGGCGTGCGTCGCGACCCACCAGCTGCCCGCCGCGCAGCAGGTGCTGCAGCTCGCCACACGGGGAGGGCACGAGCTCGACCCACACGTGCTGCAGCTGGTGCAGTCACTCGAGGACGCCGCACGGCTATCGTAGCGCTGCGGCATCTCGTTGTCAGTCGCGGGTTGCCCCCGCCTCCATCTAAAATAAAATCACACCGCGTCGTGTAACTAATCACACGAACCGTGCAACTGCCTTTCGTCTGAGACACTTCGATCGTCGGCGCCTCGACCCACATCGCCACCTCCAGCTCCACATACGCTCCTTCAACTTTCATATGCTTGGCCCAGGCGCACGCACGAGCACAAAGATGCAGCTGTCCGGCCTCGTGCTTCTGCTCGGTGTCTTCAGTGCGGCATGCTTCGATATCGAAATCGCACCTCCCAAGCTCGGGCTGCGCAGGCTGTTCCGCCGGCCGTACAAGGGTCCGATCTGCGTCATCGAGATCGTCGGAGCGGAACTGAAGCCCGTAGGCAACCGTGGCACAGCACGTTCACTACACCCTGTGGCCCTGCCGCCCCTCAGTGTGCTCCTGGCTGCGCTCCCACTTTAGACGAGCCGCTGAGCCACACCAAACCCAGTACGAAGCTCAGATTGAAGCCGCCGATATTGCGTTAGAGTACGTCTCTACACGCACAGGTGGCCTCGACTGGCGCAGTCCCTTCGGCCTGCTGTCCCAGGGCACGCCGGATCTGCGCGTGGAGTGGAAGCACGGGTCGGCCTCCGGCGATACCCAGGTCGAGGATGTATGTACCTAACCCTAACCCTAGCTACCAACCCCAGTAACCCTAACCCGACTTTAACCTGTGCTTAACTCTAATCCTAACCCTAACTAATCCTACTAACTCGAACCCTAACTCGAACCCTAACTCTATCCGCCTAACCCTAGCTCAGGTCGAGGAGTGCACTTACTCGCCGAGCTGGTTCTACTCGCGCAAGCTTCCATACACCGCAGGAGCGCAAGGACAGTAGATAGGCGTGCCTCAGTCGGCTTTCTGCTTAGTTTGCCGCATTGTAGAGAACTGGCAAGCGCAACACACAACATACCCTCATGACGGCAGGTGAGGGCATCAACTTCCGGGTTATTGACGTGGACACATTCAGCAGGAACGAGATCGTCGGGCGCTGCTTCTGCCCCGCGACGGTCATGCAGCAGGCGATGGAGAGCAACTCGCCCATCGTGATGTCGCTGGGCGACGGGTGCGCAGAGATAGCCTTTCATAGCTTCCGGAACCATATCGAACGAGCGCAGCTCCACTGTACCCATGCACAATCTTGCTGAGGCCGTGTCCCGCTGTGCGTGCGCAAACAGCGTCGGTAAGCTCAAGGTGTTGGTACACGGACCGCTAAAGTCACGGAGCGGCCTGATGAACAATGACGCCGGCATGCTGGAAGAGAAGGGCTCGCGCAACGAGAAGACACTTGCCACTAGCCGCACCCGCGCCGCAACTGTGCCAACCTCCTCCAAGTCGGAGGCAAAACAGGAGGCGAAGGCGAAGGTAGCGGCAGAGGCGAAGACGAAGCAAGCGGAGGCAAAGGCGAAGGTGGAAGCGGAGGCGAAGGTGAAAGCGGAGGCGAAGGCGGAGGCGAAGGCAAAGAAAGCGGCGGCGAAGCTTTTTGCCGAAGCCAAGCAGGCGGCCGGGGTTCTCGAGGATGGAAAGAAGCTCGTGAAAGCATGAAGCAAACGGCGAGCACATGACGCCACCAAGACCAACGGAACGCGCCAAGCGGTAAGTTCTAAGTGTAACAAAGTCTGATGTGTGATGAGCCCGTGAGCCGTGTTTAGAGTTTACAATTAGTCAAAGCCGCTCTGCGCTCAAAGCCGTAGGACTATAGGAACCGATGTTCGAACCGATGTTCGAACCTAGTAAATAAATCTATGGCGCGGCGCTGGTAAAAAAGAAAAGAAGGTCGTATAGATGCTTTGAGGGCCTGGTAAGGGGTAGTGGAGCCTGGACGCTGGCGTCACGCACGTGGCCCCCCTCTGGCGCCTCAAGGGCGACAGGGCACGTGGAGATACGATAGAAACAGAGAAGACCAAGAATAACTAAATCGATGGTACATACTGACAAGGGCGCTCATCGTCCGAGGGCTGCAGCTCAAACACCCGCCCTTCGAGCTCCGCGATGCGGCGGATATAGTCGGCACGCTCGCACTCGATGCGCACCTTGACCAGCCCGCGCCGCCGCCGCTGCCACAGGTCCCCCCAGCGGCGGCCACGCGCCAATGTGCCGCGCTCGCCGCGGCGGCGTGGCGAGACGTGAGCCATCGCCTCATCTGAGAGTGGGAGAGGGAGTTGTAGCACCTCATGCAACACGAAGGTCTCGAAGCGCTCGGCGTAGTCGGACGGCGGCATCGCCGAGATGCCCCGCGCAGCGTCGGCGCGGCAGAGCAGATGGTAGCCGGTGGTGAGCACAGTGTGCTGCGCCTGCCAGCGCAGCGTGTAGCGCTCGAGCACGTCGATGATGCCGAAGAAGTAGACCTGCAACGGGGGGGGGGGGGGGGGGGGGGGGGGGGGTGGAGGGGGTGAGGGGGTGTGTGCAGGGGGTGTAATGGGATACAAGGGGATCGAAGGGGGTTCCAGGGGAGTAATGGTAAGGGGGGGTGGGGGAGTCGTGGTGCCGGAGGGGCCACCTTCTGTCGGTCGAGGGAAGCGT
>Ga0209302_10001729_pt1 | contig 12809 bp, 18 predicted proteins | sample ArcOceMetagenome_2_FD_187445 | JGI IMG/M metagenome (GOLD analysis project Ga0209302, IMG submission 187445) | Marine eukaryotic phytoplankton communities from Arctic Ocean - Arctic Ocean ARC135M Metagenome (SPAdes) (version 2) | ecosystem: Environmental > Aquatic > Marine > Oceanic | place... | reverse complement strand
AATACTTTTACATATTTAGCCAGTTTTATATTTGTAACAGTATATCTTTCGTGTACGTGCTGAGGTAAAGATTCCTTTAATGTTTTATCATAATGTTGATTTGCGAGATTATTTTGTTCTTTTAAAGATTTAAATAATTTCATAGTATTTTATTAGTAAGTTAAAAGGATTCGAACCTTTAAATTTCCCTGACGAATATCTTAGAATATGTTTACCTAGACTTTAAATCTAGGTTTATGTTTTTTTTTAATATGTAATTATAAATAAGTTTATGTTAAAAATTAGTATTGTTAAGCTAAAGTCTTTACAGACCTTACACCTACAACCTATCAACGTAGTAGTCTTCTACGATTAATAATGAAAATTTGTTTCAAGGTTTGGTTCTCACTTATATGCTTTCAGTGATTACGCACATAGAACGTAGCTACCCAGCAATGCTTTTGACAAAACAACTGGCACACCAGAGGTTCTTTCATTCCGGTCCTCTCGTACTAGGAACAACTCCTTTCAATTTTCAAACACCCACGGAAGATAGGGACCGAACTGTCTCACGACGTTCTAAACCCAGCTCACGTACCACTTTAATCGGCGAACAGCCGAACCCTTGGGAGCTTCTTCACCCCCGGGATGTGATGAGCCGACATCGAGGTGCCAAACGATTCCGTCGATTAGAGCTCTTGGGAATCATCAGCCTGTTATCCCCGGCGTACCTTTTATCCGTTGAGCGATGGCCCTTCCATTCGGAACCACCGGATCACTATGGCCGACTTGCGTCCCTGTTCGACTTGTTGGTCTTACAGTCAGGCAGGCTTATACCATTACGCTCTACAGTTGATTTCCGTCCAACTTGAGCCTACCTTCGCGCGCCTCCGTTACTCTTTCGGAGGCGACCGCCCCAGTCAAACTACCAACCATACACTGTCTCAAAAAAATTTGATTAGCTATAGAAATTTAAAAGAGTGGTATTTCAAGATTGCCTCCACAATGACTAGCGTCACTGCTTCATAGGCTCCCACTTATCCTACACATCTAAATTCCCCTAGCAATATAAAGCTGTAGTAAAGGTGCACGGGGTCTTTCCGTCTACCCGTGGGTACTCCGCATCTTCACGGAGAATTCAATTTCACTGAGTTCATGTTAGAGACAGTGGGGAAGTCGTTACACCATTCATGCAGGTCACTAATTAGGTGACAAGGAATTTCGCTACCTTAGGACGGTTAGAGTTACCGCCGCCGTTTACTGGGGATTCAATTCAAAGCGTTAACTTCTCCTCTTAACCTTCCAGCACCGGGCAGGTGTCAGACCCTATACATCATTTTACAACTTAGCAGAGTCCTGTGTTTTTAATAAACAGTCGCTACCCCCGATTCTGTGCCGACGTATTTGCATACGTCATCTCTTCTCCCTAAGTTACGAGATAATTTTGCCGAGTTCCTTTAACATGATTCTCTCAAGCGCCTTAGTATGCTCTACCAGTTCACCTGTGTCGGTTTGAAGTACGGTCCTTGTTTTAATAGCTATTTCTTGTATCTAACTTAAATTAAAAGAATAAGTCAATATTACTTTTAATTATTATAAACAGTCACTATTAATTGGCTTTAAAATAAATTTAAATTCCCATCGGCGTAGGCTTTCGCCATTACCTTAGGGGCCGGCTTACCATGGGAGGTTTATCCTGGCCCATGAAACCTTGAACTTTCGGCGATACGATTTCAAAATCGTATTTGTCGTTACTCATGCCAGCATTTTCAATTCTGATCTCTCCAAAATATTTTCCAACATTTCTTCAATGATATACAGAACGTTCCACTACCACTCATTATTATGAGTCCGTCGCTTCGGCATATAACTTAAGTCCCGATACATTTTCGGCGCAAGATAACTTAATATTTAGACCAGTGAGCTATTACGCTTTCTTCAAAGGATGGCTGCTTCCAAGCCCACCTCCTGGTTGTTTTGGTTATCTAACTTCCTTTATCACTTAGCTATAATTTGGGGGCCTTAGCTTACGGTCTGGGCTATTTCCCTTTCGACTGATGGCTCTTAGCAGTCATAGTCTGTCTATCGTATTAATTCATTTTGTATTCGTAGTTTATCAGAATTTAGTAAGGCTTTGGGCCCCCCGCATTCTAATAGAGCTCTACCCCAAAAGAACAATTTACGACGCTCTACCTAAATAGATTTCGTGGAAAACCAGCTATCTCCAAGTTTGATTGGCCTTTCACCCCTAACCACAAGTCATCCCAACATTTTTCCACATGTACGGGTTCGGTCCTCCAACACGTATTACCGTATCTTCAACCTGCTCATGGATAGATCACCTGGTTTCGGGTCTAACCCAAATAACTTCATACTCAGTTAAAATTTGCTTTCGCTACGCCTTCATTTTTATAAATTTAAGCTTGCTATTTGGATTAAGTCACTGGCTCATTATGCAAAAGGTACATTGTTGCCCAAAAGGCTTCAATTGTTTGTAAACACTCAATTTCAGAATTAATATTATCGAAATAAATATTTTCTTTCCCTTACGGTACTGCTTCACTATCGGTCACTAAAAGTACTTAGGCTTAGAGGATGGTCCCCCTAACTTCAAACAAGATTACACGTGTCCCGTTTTACTCTATAATTATACTTAATTTCGAATACGGGGCTATTACCCTTTCTAGCAAAACGTTACAGTTTATTTCTTCGAAAAATATAAGTATAATTTAGGCCTGATCCGCGTTCTCTCGCCAATACTAACGGAGTCTCTTTTGATTTCCTTTCCCGAGCTACTAAGATGTTTCAATTCGCTCAGTTTTAATAAAAAAATATTAGGTTTCCCTATTAGGAAATTTACAAATCACAGATATCGTTATCTCCTTGTAACTTTTCGTTTTTTATCACGTCCTTTCTTTTAGTACCTAGACATTCATCAAGTGCTCTTTTTTTCTGTTTCCTTATTTATAATTCTTAAACATATTAAAAAATATTTTTGTAAAATTGTTAAATTTTACGGTTAACGCGTCGAGATGTTTTCGCGTTTGTTTTTGTGCGTTGACCACGTACAGGAAGTCCTTTAAAGTGCCGTAGACCTTTATAAGAACTTATTTTGATAAGTTTTCGTATATTTGCAAGACGATCAGAATCAATTTTTTGCCCTGTTTTATAGTATTTACGAATATATGCAACGATAGAAGATAATTGATTCTTCGTTAATTGTTTCATATATTCACTAGAACTAATATTTAATTCCTTACATATTAATTTAGATCTTGATAATCCAATACCTTTAATATAAGTTAAACCTATAAGTACACGTTTTTCATCAGGCACCTGAACATTTAATATTCGTGGCATAACTATTTTATATCATTTTATTAAAAATTACCAGTTAAAATGAGCGAAAGACTTGTTAGCTTCAGCTAATTTATGTGTTTCTTCCTTCTTTTTAACTGCAATACCTTTATTGTTGTAAGCATCCACTAATTCGCCACTTAAACGTTCTAGCATTGTATATTCTTTACGCACTTTACATGCATCTAGTATATTTTTAAGACCGAGAGTAAGTTTTTTATTCATGTCGATGGGCTTGGGTACTTGATATACACCAGTACCTACACGTTTCGATTTAATTTCTAAATCTGGAGAAGCATTAAAAGTAGCTTTAGTTAAAACTTCTGAGTGATTTTTCAAATTTAATTGGTCACTAGCAGAAACTATGCTTTTATTAACTATTTTATAGGCTATATTTTTTTTACCGTCACTCATAACAAGATTGAGTAATTTAGGGAAAATAATATCAAAATAATCCGAGTTAATGCCCGTAGACATATTTCTTACTTTTTTCATAAAGAACAAATAGTATTAATTTTTTTTCTTTTTTGTCCCATACTTTGAACGGCTTTGAGCACGGTTCATGATTGAACCTAAATCATATTTTCCTCGAATTAAATGATATTTAATTCCCGGTAAATCCTTCACGGCACCTCCACGAACGAGTACAACAGAATGCTCTTGAAGGTTATGTCCTTCACCAGGAATATAAGCAATTGTTTGCACACCATTTGTTAAACGTAGTTTTGCAACCTTACGCTTAGCTGAATTCGGCTTTTTAGGAGAAGTAACATAAACTTTTGTACAGACAGCTTTTCGCTGAGGACAATTATTTAAAGCTGGAGACTTTGATTTCTTAGTAGAAATTACTCGGGATCTTTTTGTTAATTGACTAATTCTTGCCATTTAAATTACATAATCAGTTTTTTTTATGAACTTTGTACGGAGCGGAAGTTTTCCTGCTCCATAAGATAAAGCTTGTTTCGCCAGTTCCATAGAAACACCGTCAATCTCAAATAAAACTTTACCTGGTTTTGTTAACGCTGCCCAATAAGATAAGCTACCTTTTCCTTTACCCATTCGTACTTCTGCTGGTTTAGACGTTACGGGTACATGCGGAAATAAGTGAATCCAAACTCGACCTTCGCGTGACATTTTTCGTGTGATTGCCCGACGTGCTGCTTCAATCTGCTTGTTTGTAATTCGTCCTGATTCTAAAGCTTTTAAACCGTATGAACCGAAATGAAGGTCATTGTAAATGTTATTACCTTTAGGTTTAAGCTTAAAACTTTTTCGATATTTTGTCCGTTTTGGAGAAAGCATAATTTTTCTTTTGGTTTTTATTTTAAGATAACCAACCTAAATTAATAGGTTGATTATGTTTTATTAGATAGATTCTAATTTAGAGATATTCTCTGTTAGAACTTTTTCTTTTAAAGCTTTTTTGTCTTTGTTATCAGTTGTAAAAATATCAAGAACTTTTTGAGTAATTAAAGTTGTCGCCTCAGCTTGAACGTTACTAGCAATAGATTGCTCTTTTGCAGCTAAGAAAGCTAATTTTGAATCCATTTCTTCAGCTAATGTAGCGTCTAACGAAGCTTTTTTAGCAGAAATAATATTTGAAACTTCTCCTTTTGAAAACTCAAGTAATTCCTTAATCTGAGAAATTACAAGTACTTGTAAAACATGATATTGAATCAGTGTTTTTAAAACTTTTTTCTGAACATCAAAAAAAGCATCAAATTCTTTACTTACTTTTTCAGCTTCAGACCGAATCATTCCGTCCACAACACTACTTCCGTAGTGGTATGCTAAAGCAACAAATAAGATAAAAGCATATAATACTAATACCTCTTCGTCCATAATCATTCCTGTACAAACAACAGCTGTACCAAGAATAGCGTATGCGTAATTAAGAGCCATATTGATAATCTTTTTTATTTAAATAAAATTTACTTCTGTTTGATTGTTTCCTCAATTAAGAAAGATCGGCCTTTTAATTCACCAATAGTTTTAATATAAGATTTGTTTAAATCAAGTAAAGTACCTTCGTTAACATTTTTAACAGAAGAGTCTAACCATTCTGAGCTTGCAGAACTAACATTAGATAATAAAGTTCGAGAATCATTTAAAGAACCTTCTAAAGAAGTTGCTGTTTGCGCAAGAATAGAGTTTGTTTCGTCATCAAGTAGAGATCCTGAATTATTACCCACTTTCTTCTTTCGTAATTTAATTGATCGAGCAAGAACTGGTAAGATGTCCCGTACAATTAAAACGTAGAAAATGATAAATAATAAAGTAAACCAAAATACTTGTGAGAATGCTACATAAATATCTAATTGTGGCATAGTTTTTTTCTTATTTTTTCGTGCTTTTTTACCGTAAGTGTATTAACTAAAAACATAGTTATTTTTCTAAAAAGCTTAACGAGAGAGGGACTCGAACCCCCGACATGCAGCGTATGAAGCTACCGTTCTAACCAACTAAACTATCTCGCCAAAGTTTAATTATTTTTTATCCATTAATGAATAAAAATCAAACTGTAAAGACTTTTGTTTAGATTTCTGAACTGTACCTCGGCTATCATTATTAAGTAATGGTGATAAGTAAGCTGTATTATTCTTTAAATCATTTGTTAAAAAAATATCATTTTTCTCATAAGGGAAATCGATATTAAACGTACTTCCATCGGTACAAACCACTTTTGTTAAATATGACGGTATTTTATTATGTTTCATAGTTTTTAATTATTATTTCTTTATATAGTAATAAAATTAGGCTAAAGACGGACTTGAACCATCATTTAAAGTTTTGCAGACTTCCACATTAACCAGTTATGTTATATAGCCATACAATGATAAACGTGTTACCATTGCATCCAACCTCCAATAATTAACCACATATATATGTTATTAAAACACAAAATACCCATTAATGTATTCCAGACATAATAGTAATTTCTTGACCACCAAGGCAGATTAGTATAATCATTTCGACAAGTAGGGGGGTCACAACGGTTACACACTTCATCATCTTTTAAAAGATGATGGTTATGATCATGGTTATATAAGTATTCCTCAATACGTTCTTCTGTGTTGAGAGTTATTTGGTCCTGCCACCAAGACTCTAGCCCCCAGTCACATAAAGAAATATCACAAAATGATAAAAGAACTAAAACGAACAAAACAGTATAAATATTTTTTACAATTTTCATAAAAATTTTCCTTAAGTATTTATTATATAAAGATATATTTCAATTGGTAGAATACATGCTTTGCAAGCATGCGGTTATGAGTTCGAGTCCCATTATCTCCATTTTTATGGATAAAGATTTTAAATATGTTTAGAGGTGGAATTGAACCACCGACACAAGGATTTTCAGTCCTATGCTCTACCACTGAGCTACCCAAACGGAAATTACCAAGATTAAAATAATTAATCATGATAATAGACCCAAACTTTAACACCAATACTACCATACTTAGTAAAAGCAGTTGAAGTTGCATAATCTAAATTAGCATTAATACGGCTTAAAGGCACTTGACCATATTTAAACCACTCTGTTTTAGCCATAGGTGCTTTACCTAAACGACCTGAACAGTTGATACGAATACCTTTTACTTTAGACTTATTTTTAATTTCTTTAAAAGTTTCTCTTAAAGCACGTTTAAAATTAGCATTAGACTTTTCTATTTGATACGATAAAAAGTCAGAAAGTAATGATGCACTATTACCTATAGAACTTTGTTCTTGAAAAGAGATTTTAATTTCTTTCTTTGAGTATAAAGATAAATACTTTTCTAAATGTGTTGCCAGCTTCACTGTGTCTAAAACAAAAGTTTTACCTCTCATACCACTAGAACCTTCAATAAAAAAAGGATTATAATAAATATTATCTTCCTCATCTTTTTTTGTAGCATACTTAAGATCACCCCCAAGTAGAGACTTATAACGCTTTACAAGTTTCGTAGGAATGGCAGTGCTTTTTTTTGTAATATTTCCAGAAGAATAAAAAGAAATATTAATATAGAAAATATTATTAATTTTCTTAATCTCAATTTTGTCAAAAAAGTTTTCAAAATTTTTTAAAATAGACTTAATATATTTTTGAACAAAGATTTCAAAATAAAAAGTGTTTTCTAAAATATCTGACTCTTTATAATTAATATATGGTGTAGAATCCCATGTATTTAAAAAACCTTTACGTAAACTTATTGGATTAACTTTTTGAGACATATGCTTACATGTAGCGTACGTACCCTTTTCAGAGAAATCAACTTGCTTGTCAGTTTGGTTTAAATTAATAGCATCAATTGCCCAGGCTTGAGACTCTGTATTATACTTATATAATGTATTTTCGAAACGTAAAAGTTTTGCAGAACGACGTGCCATTTATTTTTTACCTTTTTTTACTTTATGTTTTCCAGCCTTACGTGTTGAAGCAAACTCACCGAACTTATGGCCTATCATTTCTTCAGTAATAGTAATAGAAACAAAAGCTTTACCATTATGAATATCAAAACCATGACCTATAAATTCTGGTAAAATTGTAGAACCGCGTGACCACACTTTAATATTTTGGAAGTCCTTTTTATCTTTAGTCTTATTTAAAAGATTAGCTTGAAAAAAAGGACCTTTATTTAATGATCTTACCATATTAATTTATATAAAATTATTTACGTTGTTTACTTTTTTTTCGGTTTGTTTTATAGCCTTTTGTAGGAATTCCCCAAGGAGTTACAGAACACCGACCACCAGAAGTTTTACCTTCTCCACCACCGTGTGGGTGATCTACTGGATTCATAACAACACCACGAACAGTTGGTTTTTTATTTAACCAGCGAGAACGTCCAGCTTTACCAATAACAACATTATTATGATTGATATTAGATAAGATACCTATTGTACAAAGACATAAATTCGATAGAGTTAATTCTTGTCCTGAAGTTAATCGTAAAACACACTTATCTTTTTCTTTCTTAATAATCTTTGCAGAAGTACCCGCAGAACGTACAATTTGACCACCTTTACCAGGTTTTAATTCAATGTTATGTATAAACGTACCTACAGGAACATGCTTTAAAGGTAAACTATTACCTAAACGAATGGCTGTATCTACATCAAAACTTGAAATAACCTTATCTCCAGCTTTTAAACCTTGTGCGGCTAATATATAACATAATTGACCGTCAGGGTAAGCTATTAAAGCGATGTAAGAAGATCTGTTAGGGTCATACTCTAAACGAATAACATAACCCTCTAAGTCTAAAACACTACGTTTAAAATCAATAAAACGGTATAAACGTTTATGCCCCCCCCCTTTATGAAAAGTTGCGATACGTCCTTTATTATTACGTCCACCAATATTGGCCTTTCGTGTTACGCAAGACTTTACAGGGCGGTTTGGCCAAATATTATCTTTTTTGTAATCAATACTTACACGTTCTCGTAACGTTGGAGTCGTGGGTTTATATTTTTTAAGTGTCATATTTTATTTATTATTTTTTAATTCTCTAGTAGCTCAGTGGTAGAGCGGATGACTGTTAATCATTAGGTCGTTGGTTCAAATCCAACCTGGGGAGTATATGGAGAGGTGGCTGAGAGGCTTAAAGCATTGGTTTGCTAAATCAACGTGTATTTATACACCATGGGTTCGAATCCCATCCTTTCCAAGATTTTACGCTAATAAAACAGAATAAAAAAAACATATTTTAATTTTTATGGTTATTGATTTAGTTAAATATTTAACTGTTGCCCTAATTTTATTTATTTTAGGTATTTGGGGAATCTTTTTGAATCGAAAAAATATTGTTATTATGTTAATGTCTATTGAATTAATGCTTTTAGCTGTTAATTTAAACTTTATCATTTTTTCAGTATATTTAGATGACTTATTAGGTCAAGTTTTCTCGCTCTTTATTTTAACTGTTGCAGCAGCAGAATCTGCTATTGGTCTTTCAATTTTAGTGATTTATTCACGTATTAAAGGTACTTTAGCTATTGATTTTATTAATTTAATGAAAGGTTAGTTAGTTAATTCTAACTAACCTTTTATTTTTAAAATAATATTTTAACTTACGTAACGTACGTTATTATTAATGTTACCATACACTTGGTCAAAAATTTCTTGCTTACGCACATTTGTACGTTTTCGCATAGTTAGAAGAATTGCACCAATCATCGAAACAAGTAAAACTAAACTTGCGACAATAAAACAATAAACATAATAAGTATATAGAACTTCACCTAAAGCCTCTACATTTGTTGTTGGGTTAATTTGATTTGTCCACAGAACAGTATTTAAACTCTCGTTTAAAATAAAGTTATCATTTTCAAAGAAAAATAAATTACTTGAAAAGAATGGTACTAAATCTCCGTTGATTACAGATAAAATTTCAAATAAGAAAATTATTAAAATCAAACCTCCAATCGGAAGGTACCGAAGTACACTTTCATTTAATTCTGTAATACGAACATTTAACATCATAACAACAAATAGGAATAACACAGCAATAGCCCCAACATAAACTACTAAAAATAACATTGCTAGAAACTCTGTTTCTAACAAGATTAATAAACCAGCAGCGTTACAAAAAACAAGTACTAAAAATAATACAGAATGTACTGGGTTTCGTGAGCTAATGACCATAATTCCAGAAACTACGGCGATACTTGAAAAGATATAAAATAATAATGCTTCAATATTCATGAGAGTTATTATAAATTTTTAATACATTGGATACCAATCAAAACCTACAAGAATTCCTGCAATTAAAAGTACCCATGCTAAAGATAATGGTAAAAAGACTTTCCAACCTAATCGCATTAATTGGTCGTATCGATATCGAGGATATGCTGCACGAACCCAAATGAAAACAAAAGCCATAAAAGCTACCTTAGCACCAAACCAAATAGGCCCTGGAATTAAAGTAAAAGGTAAAAAAGCAAAAGGAGGTAACCAACCACCTAAGAATAAAATACTACATAATGCACACATCATTAAAATGTTAGCATACTCTCCTAAGAAGAATAACGCAAAACCCATTGCAGAGTACTCTACGTTATAACCAGCAACTAATTCGGCTTCAGCTTCAGGTAAATCAAAAGGAGCTCGGTTTGTTTCAGCTAAAGCCGAAATGAAGAATAGAATAAAAATAGGAAATAATGGTATAACATACCAAATAGTTTCCTGAGCAATTACAATTTTAGATAAATTTAATGACCCAGCACAAAGTAGTACACTAATGATAATTAAACCAATAGATACTTCGTAGGAAACCATTTGAGCTGCAGAACGTAAAGCTCCTAAAAAAGCATATTTAGAGTTACTAGCCCAACCAGACGTAATAATACCGTAAACTCCTAAAGAAGATACTGCAAAAATATATAATAATCCGACATTTAGATCAGAAAGTACTGCTGTTTCTCCAAAAGGAATTACAGCCCAACCTAAAAGACTAAGTAAAAAAGTAAGAACAGGTGCAAGAATAAAAATAATTACATTCGAATTACTTGGAAAAATAGATTCTTTGATCAATAATTTTAAACCATCGGCTAAAGGTTGTAATAAACCCCAAATACCAACAACACTAGGACCTCGTCGTCGCTGAATAGACGCAATTACTTTTCGTTCTGCTAAAGTAAAGTATGCTACAGCAATTAACATAGGTACTACGATAATTAAAATTTCAAGAATCCAACTAATGATATAATAGATCATAACATTTTTTGTTTTTTTTGATTAAAAAATATAATATGTTTTATATTTTCAACTATGTCACTATTTTTTATTTAAAAATTTTTATAATATATGTAGGTTTAAATATTTTTTAATATACTAACCTTAGCCAAATGTCAGATTTGAACTGACGACCTACTGATTACAAATCAGTTGCTCTACCACTGAGCTAATCTGGCAAAACTTTTAAACGAACTAACCCTCAAATCAATTTTTGTAGGGAAAAGAAAAAAATTAATTAATATGACAAATATTACTTATACACGAACAGCTCAACGTCATGGTTTCCATTTAGTTGATCCTAGCCCATGGCCATTAGTAGCTGCTTTTGCTGCGCTAGCTATGACTACAGCCGGAGTGCAGTATATGCACGGTTATTCTGGAGGAGGTTGGGTTTGCTTATTAGCATTTACATCTTTATTAATCACTTCTGGTGTTTGGTGGCGAGATATTACTCGAGAGGGTACATACCAGGGACACCACACATCTATTGTACAAGTTGGTCTTCGATACGGTATGTTATTATTTATCGCATCAGAGATTATGTTCTTTTTAGCTTTCTTTTGGGCTTTTTTCCATTCTGCTTTAGCACCGACAATTGAAATTGGAGCCATCTGGCCACCAAAAGGAATCGCTGTATTTAATCCTTGGGAAATTCCATTATTAAACACATTAATTCTTTTACTTTCTGGTGTTGCTGTAACATGGGCTCACCATGCTATTGTTGCTGGTGACCGAGAAGGTGTTATTTTAGGTCTTATCTTTACAGTTTCTTTAGGAGCTATCTTTACTTTTTTTCAAGGAGTAGAGTATGTTGAAGCTGCTTTCTCTATTTCTGATGGAGTTTACGGTTCAACTTTCTTTATGGCAACTGGTTTCCACGGTTTCCATGTACTTGTAGGATCAATTTTTCTTGTTGTTTGTTTAATTCGACAAATTAACTACCATTTCACAAAACAGCACCATTTTGGTTTTGAAGCTGCTGCGTGGTATTGGCATTTCGTTGATGTTGTTTGGTTATTCCTTTTCGTAGTAGTTTACTGGTGGGGAGGAGCATAAACAATGTTCTTAACTTTAAGATATATTAAATTATATCTTAAAGATTTAGGGTGTATAGCTCAGTTGGTAGAGCATCAGGCTTTTAACTTGCGGGTCTTGGGTTCGAGCCCCAATGCGCTCATTTTTATGATTATTAAATTAAAAAGATATATTATTATGGTTAATTCTATTAATACCGATAAAAAACGTCGGAAGTTATTTTTAAAAAATTTAAAGAAACGTAATACTTTAAAAGAGTCTATTAAAAATAAAGAATTGTCAAACTTTGAACGTTATAGTGCACAATTAGCATTACAAAAAATGCCGCGAAATAGTTCAAAAATTCGAATTAAAAATCGATGTATTATCACAGGCCGAACACATGGTTTAGTGGGCCCATTTAATATTTCACGTATTAAGTTACGTGAATTAGTATCAAATGGTCTTGTTCCAGGTGTTAAAAAAGCTATTTGGTAGTATTTTTTAAAGAATATAAACCACTTTCAATAGAGTATTCTATTGAAAGTTGAGTTGTATTCTTTTTTATAAAATTTAAATTTTTTGAAGGTTTAAATTTATTTTGTACAAATAAATACTGTAATGTATTATATTTTAAACTTTTATCATTATAAAAGTCTAAAAGTTGACATTCAACATGGTTTGTTTTATTTACAGAAATATAATTTTCTAAAATACTTGAAATTATTTTTTCTTTATT
>Ga0209302_10001725_pt1 | contig 12825 bp, 9 predicted proteins | sample ArcOceMetagenome_2_FD_187445 | JGI IMG/M metagenome (GOLD analysis project Ga0209302, IMG submission 187445) | Marine eukaryotic phytoplankton communities from Arctic Ocean - Arctic Ocean ARC135M Metagenome (SPAdes) (version 2) | ecosystem: Environmental > Aquatic > Marine > Oceanic | place... | reverse complement strand
GGTCAATCTTCGTCAGATTGTATGCTTTCGTTTGGTTACTTTTATTTGCACAAGCAAAGAAAAGTGACTGGCATGTCGGGCCACCCCCGACGACCTTGAATTTAAAACTTAAAAATAGAAGCAAACAACCAGAATACAAAGACACCATCAGGCAGAGCTAAAAGATCTAGACTCTGGCTGTCGCCCCCGACGACCTTGAACTGAAAACTCAAACCAATAAAGTAAAAAACCAGAATGTAAGATTACCGCTAGAGATTAAAGGACTAAATTCAAACTCGTGATAACGAACTCGTAATCCCCGCACATCCTGCTGCCGGAATAGCCAAAGGCTTCCGCAACGTAATCGTCACCTCACTAATCCGCTCATGCTGCTCAAGCAAATACTGCAACAAAGACTCCAACAACGTCTCAATCAACAAACAACTTTGCGCCTGCGTAAAATCTATCACCTGCTGCGCAACAGCCGCATAATCCACGGTGCCATCAATATTGTCACCACTGGCCGCACCATTAATATCTACCTGCATATCAATATCAAAATGCAACGTCTGCTTTACATGCTTTTCCCACTCACATAAACCAATAACTGTATCTACTTTTAAATCTTCAATAAAAACTGTTGCCATGAAACACCTTACTTTTATTTATTTAAATACTATTCAATCCAATCGCTTCTAAATTGAACTGCTTTTTAATTTAAGCCAGCCTCTCTAAATCTTCAAGCGGCCAACGCGGTTTAACTTTCACTTCAAGCGCCTCAGCATGCCCCGCCTCTAATCGTAACGCACCCGCTAAAGCAATCATTGCACCGTTATCTGTACAATACTCTGGCCGCGCATAAAACACCTGTGAACGTTGGGCCGCCGTCATCACTTCTAAGGCTTCACGCAAACGCTGATTGGCACTTACGCCACCAGCAATAATTAATCGCTTAAGTCCCGTTTGTTTTAATGCGCGCTTACACTTTATAGATAAAGTACTCACAACGGCTTCTTCAAAGGCACAAGCAATATCCGCCTTTGTCTGCTCATCTAAGCAATCTTCGGCAACACATTTAGCAATGGTGTTTTTAGTAAATGTTTTTAAACCACTAAAACTAAAATCTAAACCCGGACGATTCACCATAGGCCTTGGAAAATCAAAACGCCCTACAACTCCAGACTTTGCCAAACGCGCAATTTGTGGACCACCAGGATAAGGCAAACCCAACATTTTCGCGGCTTTATCAAAAGCCTCTCCGGCAGCATCATCTAACGATTCACCTAAGAGCGTGTAATCACCTAACTGCTTTACTTCAACCAATTGCGTATGACCGCCAGAAACCAGTAAGGCCACAAAAGGAAACTCTGGAGGATTATCTTCTAACATTGGCGCTAATAAATGGCCTTCCATATGATGGACGCCAACCGCCGGAACATTCCAAGCCATCGCCAACGAACGTCCTAGTGACGCCCCCACTAATAAAGCGCCAATCAAACCAGGGCCCGCTGTATACGCAATACCATCGATAGCGTTTTTATCAACGCCAGCTTCGTCCATCAATTGACGAATCATTGGCAAGGTTTTACGAATGTGATCACGCGAAGCTAACTCCGGCACTACGCCACCAAACTCAACATGCAAATCAATCTGACTGTGCAGAGCATCGGCCACTAAGCCGTGCTCTGTGTCATACAACGCAATACCTGTCTCATCACAAGACGTTTCAATTCCTAACACTAACATTAAGCTGTACTACCGTTTTTTATTTGAGCCAACATTTTTTATTTGAGCTAGCATTAATAACGCGTGCTCACTAATTTAGTTACGCGAAATGTACCGCCCTGCGATAACAACTTAACCGCATCGCCCGCCATAATAGGCGCAGCTTTTGGATCCACCGCCTGCACAACTGAAATCACTTCACCATCATCTAATTTAATGGTGTATTCCATTCCTTCCGCTTTAGTCAGCGCACTCTCGGCTTTAGCACCCACTGCTGCACCTGCTGCGCCAACAATCACTGCAGCAATATCAGCCGTTGCGCCATCATCGATGGTTGAGCCAGCAAGACCACCCACCACACCGCCAAGCACGCCACCTATGCCACTTTTTGTTCCTTCAATCATCACTGGCGTTGCATCAATAATAGTGCCCAGCTTTACATTTTGTACGGTGCGCGCTTCATCACGTGAATAGCTGGTACCCGTTTGCTGTGAGGGTACGCAAGCCACCAGGCTGACTATAAATAGACTGATTAATAAATACTTACCTATAGCGTTTAACTTCAACACTAATTTCAGCGGGGCTACATTTAATAATGTGTTCATCTCAATATCTCCAAACGGTTTATTACGGATAAATGATTTTTAACAGATACTATTTATGGCTATCTAGAGCTGCTTCAATAACCAGAAGCAAAGTTTAACGATTTGCTTCTATTAACTAACGGCTGCTACCAACTATGACATACAGAATCATGAGCTGTTGGGCTTTGACCAAACGCTTAATGAGAGGTTTCTTGCTAAACCGCAATCAAAGAGGCTGCCATTATGCGGGCATTACTATGAAAAACAACGGCATATCACCTTCAATAACGCCTTAAAGAGGGCTAATCCAGAAACCAATACTGTCTACTTTTCACTTTAAAAAAGCCTAATAGAGTGCCTATTTTAGTCAAATTCAGCATCGAAACCGCTAAACCAAGGTAATCTCCAGTGAAAGTCGACGATAGATCTCCTTTATTTATCTATTAATGACCATTTCATGCGTTTAAAAGGTAGAAAAGCCCTCGAATGCCTTTGCAATTTATCGCAAGCCTGTATAGAATCGTCGCCCTTGCAAAAGCAGACCTTTGGTCGTGCCTGACAATAGATTTTCAACAATAGATTTCATTGTCGCGATATATATTTAACCTTATTCCAAGTAGATGAGTTTTTATGCCACAAGTTAGAGTAAAAGATAACGAGCCCTTTGATATCGCACTACGACGTTTTAAACGATCTTGCGAAAAAGCTGGCGTAATTGCCGAAGTTCGCCGTCGCGAATTCTACGAAAAGCCAACGGCTGTTCGTAAGCGTAAAGCTGCTGCTGCTGTTAAGCGTCATCAGAAGAAAGTGGGCCGTGAAATTCGCTCAAGAGTTCGCATGTACTAGCAGATCAATTCTGCAACATGCTCACAAAAACCCGGCCTAGTGTCGGGTTTTTTGTTTTTAAAGGCATATAACCCCCGTTTAGCTCCCTGTATACTCCTAATGCTAACAAAGTAGATACGGCGAGCTAAGCACCTAACGCCGCCACTCAACCGTTATTAAACCCAGCTTTAAACCGAGGATAGCCTGTGAGCAAGTGTGATCATAAAATCACCATCGAAACCGCTATGAAAGCCGCTATGCGTGCCAAAGACAAGCCAACGCTTGGCACTATTCGCCTAATTCTTGCCGACATTAAGCGTATTGAAGTCGATGAACGCATTGATGTCGATAACGACCGCGTTATCGTCGTACTCGATAAAATGCTTAAGCAGCGTCGCGACTCGATAGAGCAATACCGCGCCGCCAGCCGAGAAGACCTAGCCGTTATTGAAGAAACTGAAATGGTCGTGATCCAAAAATTCTTACCTGAGCAGCTAAGCGAACAGGAAATTACTGATCTCATTGCTTCAGCTATCAGTGCTTCGGGTGCTGAAAGCATGAAGGACATGGGCAAAGTAATGGGCATTCTTAAGCCTCAGCTACAAGGCCGCGCTGATGTGGGCGCTGTTAGTGGCAAAATTAAAGCGGCTCTTGCTTAAGCACTCCCTTAGCGATAGCAAACCAAACTATTTAGAGTAATTTATGGCCGGACTTATTCCTCAACAGTTTATCGATGATGTGCTCGATCGCGTCGATATTGTCGAGGTTATTGACCGTCGCGTATCACTCAAAAAAAGTGGCCGCAACTACACGGCCTGCTGTCCGTTCCACGACGAAAAAAATCCATCATTTAGTGTTAATCCCGATAAACAATTCTTTTACTGCTTTGGCTGTGGTGCCGGCGGCAATAGCGTTGGCTTTATTATGGATTACGAGAATATCGACTTCCCCGCTGCCGTAGAATCACTGGCAGCCATGGTGGGACTCGACGTGCCGCGCGAAAACTCTGGCGGCGACAGTGAATTACAGCGCAAACGTAAAAGTCAGTCACAAAGCCTTTATGACGTACTCGCTTGGACAGCCCACCACTTTCAAACCCAGCTGCGCCAGCACAGCAATAAAAAACAAGCCATTGAATACCTAAAGAATCGCGGCCTCAGCGGCGAAATTGCGCGTGATTTCGGTATCGGCTATGCGCCCCCAGGCTGGGACAATCTATTACAGGCCATTGAAGAAACCGATGGCGACAGTAATAAGGCTAAAACACGCCAACAAAAAGTGGCGCAACTCGAAACCTGCGGCATGCTGGTCAAAAAAGACAATGGCGACTTTTATGATCGCTTTCGCGAACGGATTATCTTTCCCATTCGTGATAATCGCGGTCGCGTTATCGCCTTTGGTGGCCGCGTACTTAACGATGACAAACCCAAATATTTAAACTCCCCAGAAACGCCCGTTTTCCATAAACAACGCGAGCTATACGGCCTTTACGAAGCACGCAAAGCGAATCGACAGCTCGATTATCTGTTAATGGTCGAAGGCTATATGGATGTCGTGTCGCTGGTGCAATTTGGCATTAGCAACGCCGTTGCCACGCTGGGAACCGCTAGCAGTATTTATCATCTTGAAAAAATCTTTCGTCATACCAGCAAATTAGTAGTTTGCTTTGACGGCGATGCCGCGGGCAAAAAAGCCGCTGCGCGATTACTCGAAACTGCGATTCCGGCGATGTCCGATGGACGCGAGGTCTGCTTTTTGTTTTTACCTGATGGTGAAGACCCCGATACCTATGTGCGCAGCAATGGCAAAGAAGCGTTTTTTCATACGATAGAACAAGCGATGCCACTAGAGACACTGCTTTTTCAAACAGCTAGCGAAGGTATTAATCTTGATTCAGGTGCTGGCAAAGCTAAGCTCAGCCAACGCGCGTTACCACTTATTCAACAGCTACCACATGGCGTATTTAAGCAGTTAATGCTCACTAAGCTTGCCAATGAAACCGGTGCTGATATTAGTTTACTGCAATCGCGTGAAGCTGAAATCACCGCGAGCAAAGCGTCATCATCGAGTAGAGCATCGGCAGCAACACCAACTGACCGCAATCAACGCAACAGCGATAGATCCAATAAAGGTCAACAGCCCAGCAATAATAATACAAACGACACAACGGCGAGCAAACCTAAAAAACCCGCCAGCACGGAATTAGGTTTAGAAAAAACACCCATGGTTTGGGCTATCGCATTGCTGCTTCACTATCCTCAATTAGCCAAAACGTCTGAGCTTCCTGACTGTGTAAAGTCTATAGACAGCAAAGAAGCCAAGCTTCTGCTTAAACTATTTATGCATATTAAAGCGCAAACTCAAGCCGTTACTACCAGCATGCTACTCGGCTACTGGCATGGTACTACCGAAGCGGCAGCACTTAATCACTGCGCTAGTCGGCATAAACCCTCAGAACAAGAAGCTGTTGCCACGCATGAGTTCTCGGATGTGCTCGAAAGAATTAAAGAACAATTTGAAGGACGTGAACTCAGCCAATTTATTGCGGAACTCGAGCGCAAACCACTGTCAGACTTAAGCGAAGATGAACGAAACAAACTGAAGTCGATTGGTCTAAACAAAAGCAAGTAGGTAGCCAAGAAAGTAGACGAGTAAGTAGACAAGCAGGCATATAGACAAGAAAGTAGATAGATGAGTAGCTAAGCCGATAGGGTTACAACGTAAATAGATAGGTATTCAGGCAGGCCGCCAGCATCATTCTCCTCCCATCTCGCATCAGCTCACATCATCCTAAGCAGAAATACTGCCTATAGAAGTGAGCATGAGAACAGGATGATCGGCTCTAAAACCGCCTAATCGAGCAATTTAACGGTAAATAACCGTTTTTTACTAACTTTTTGCCCCCTAACGCCTTTTATCGTTATACGATTTGGTGACTATACGTTATAATGTCTGGCTAATTTTTAGCCTTATCCATAAGGCACGGGCATATTTCAGTAGCCATCAATCATCACTAGAAGCGCTACAGAAGTACTGTTACAGCGAGAAATTGTTAGCTTATTGTCGTTTTCTTCGCATCGATAGTTCATTTAACGACTATCATGAATATATGTATGGTCACAATCATGGCATATACATAAGTCATGCATGAATCATGATTGCAATAAGCATCAATTGTAAGCACGTTTGTCTGGATTAGAGAGTGTGAATACACTAAAGACAATGATAAATCACACAGTTATAACTAAACCAGCTTTGATATTTTTCAGGAAGTAAGCACATGTCTGACGAGAAACAATCTCGCATTAAGGAATTAATCACTCGAGGGAAGGAGCAAGGTTACCTAACCTATGCCGAGGTCAACGATCACCTACCCGAAGATATTTCCGATCCAGATCAGGTCGAAGATATTATTCAGATGATTAATGACATGGGTATAAAGGTGTTTGAAACAGCACCCGATGCCGATGAGTTATTACTTGCCGAAAACGATTCAACCGATGATATCGCCGCCGCCGAAGCTGCCGCCGCATTAGCCGCCGTAGAAACTGAAGCTGGCCGAACTACTGACCCTGTCCGCATGTACATGCGTGAAATGGGCACCGTAGAATTATTAACGCGCGAAGGCGAAATTGCCATAGCCAAACGTATTGAAGAAGGCATACGTGAAATGATGGCAGCTCTGGCTTGCTATCCCAATGCCGTTAACAATATTTTAATTGAATACGCATTAACAGAAACCGAAGAGAAGAAACTCTCTGACGTATTAATTGGCTACTTAAACCCAGCCGACTCTGTGCCTTCAGCGCAAGAAATTGCCGACGCACAAGCTGCTAAAACAGCAAAAGCTGCCAGTGGCGAAGCCGAAGATGAAGTAGTCGATAACGGTCCTGATCCTGAAGAAGCCAAACTGCGCTTTGACGAAATTGCCGAATTCCATGTAAAAGCTGAACGCGCCATTAAACGCTATGGTCGTGAAGCCGCTTCATCGATTAAGAATTTGCAAGAACTCGGTGAAAAGTTCAAGTACTTGAAGTTAGTCCCACGTATTCTTGAACCCGTCATGAACGCACCACGCGTGACGCTGTATCAAATTCGTGAGCAAGAGCGTGAAATTATGCGCCTTTGTATTAAAATCTCAAAAATGCCACGCAAAGATTTTATTAAAGCGTTTATTGGTCATGAAACTGACCCAGCATGGATTAACGACATTGTTGATGCCAACGAACAACCGTTTGCTAGAAAGCTAGGCACCGTTCGTGAAGACGTTCTTCGAGCGCAACGTAAAATTGCTAGTATTGAAGTAAGCTCTGAGCTCAGCATTACTGAAATTAAAGATATCAACCGTCGCATGTCTTTAGGTGAAGCTAGAGCACGTCGTGCTAAGAAAGAAATGGTTGAAGCGAATTTACGTCTGGTTATTTCGATTGCTAAAAAATACACCAACCGTGGTTTGCAATTCCTCGACTTAATTCAAGAAGGTAACATCGGTTTAATGAAAGCGGTCGATAAATTTGAATACCGTCGCGGTTACAAATTCTCGACTTACGCAACATGGTGGATTCGTCAGGCCATTACTCGCTCGATTGCGGATCAGGCCCGAACCATTCGTATTCCAGTACATATGATTGAGACGATTAATAAGCTCAATCGTATTTCGCGTCAGATGCTACAAGAAATTGGTCGCGAGCCAACGCCTGAAGAATTAGGCGAGCGCATGGAAATGCCAGAAGATAAAGTCCGTAAAGTCTTAAAGATTGCGAAAGAGCCTATCTCAATGGAAACACCCATTGGTGATGACGAAGATTCGCACCTAGGTGACTTTATTGAAGACGGCACTGTTGACTCACCCATTGATTCAGCGACCGATCAAAGCCTTCGTGACGCAACTACTGATGTATTAGGTAGCTTAACCGCACGTGAAGCGAAAGTATTACGCATGCGCTTTGGTATCGAAATGAACACAGACCATACCTTAGAAGAAGTCGGCAAACAGTTTGATGTAACGCGTGAGCGAATTCGTCAAATTGAAGCCAAAGCATTACGTAAATTGCGCCATCCATCGCGCTCTGATCACTTACGTAGCTTCCTCGACGAATAAACTTTTAATGTATATTTAAAAAGATTTACAAAAGGCCGGTTTACCGGCCTTTTGTTTTTCTATAACTTGGTCATTCACAGAATTCATTGGCCGAGGAAAACACTATGAAAGTATTTGAAGACAACAGCCTATCAATTGGTGGCACCCCGCTGGTCAAAATTAACCGCATCAGCAACGGCAAAATTTACGCCAAAATAGAAAGCCGCAACCCAGCCAACTGCGTTAAGTGTCGTATCGGCGCCAATATGATTTGGGATGCTGAGAAATCTGGCGCACTCAAACCCGGCATGGAAATTATTGAGCCCACCAGCGGTAACACAGGCATAGCACTCGCCTTTGTCGGCGCATCCAAGGGCTATAAAGTCACCTTAACCATGCCCAGCACCATGAGCCTAGAGCGACGACAACTCATAAAAGCGTTTGGCGCTAACGTGGTATTAACCGAAGGTGCAAAAGGTATTAAAGCCGCCATTGAAAAAGCCGAAGCGCTGGTAGCAGAATCACCCGATACACGCTGGATGCCCAGCCAATTTGATAACCCAGCCAATCCATTAATACATGAACAAACCACCGGCCCAGAAATTTGGGACGACACCGACGGTGAAATTGATATGTTAATTTGCGGCGTAGGCACCGGCGGCACGCTAACCGGCATTTCGCGCTACATTAAAAACACTCAAGGCAAAGCCATTACCTCGGTAGCCGTTGAACCAGAATCATCAACTATGATAACGGCCGCAAAAGCCGGTGAAGAGCCCGTGCATGCACCGCATAAGATACAAGGCATTGGCGCCGGCATACTGCCAGCCAATCTCGATTTGAGTATGGTTGATCAAGTTGAACAAGTAGGTAATGAAGAAGCCATGGAGTGGGCTCACAAGCTCATGACGCAAGAAGGGATACTAGCGGGCATATCTAGCGGTGCGGCGATGGCCATTGCCGATAGAGTCTCTCAGCAGCCAGAGCATAAAGGCAAGACCATTGTTGTTATTTTGCCCGATTCAGCCGAACGCTACCTGAGCACGCCATTATTTGAAGATACATTTAGCGAAAACGAGACTGTGCAATAAAATCTATTGGCAAAGTCATTACGGCTGCTTATACTGCGCGGCCTTACAAGTAAATCAGCTGATTTTATTCAGTTGACCCAGTTAAGGGCCCTTAGCTCAGTTGGTTAGAGCATCCGACTCATAATCGGCAGGTCCCGTGTTCGAGTCACGGAGGGCCCACCATTCTTTTTACCATGCGTCTGTTTATTATTAGACAATTCAAGACGCATGGTTAATGAATTCAAATCTCGAATTCCAGCTAAACCTCCAAGCTCCCTAAATCGCTATCGGGACTCCAGAATTTAATACAGGCACTCACGCCGCACTAACATGTAGTTTTATACCTTCATGCTGATGAACAGCCGCAAGCACCTGTGACATATTATCAATGCTCGGATTACCTTTATCGCTGAGCATACGAATAAGACTGGTTGGCTTTTTGTTGACGATATTGGCAAGCTTTTGAAATCCAAGCGTAGCATTAACATCCAAGCGTAGCGTTAACATAGTCACGCAACAGGGTTTTCGCAACAGCTGTTTCGTTGTTGAGCAAACACTCTGCCGCCTCTGTGAGTAAACCAACACGAAACTCAGCGTCTATTTTCGCACGCTCTAAGATGGTTTCTTTAAAATCTCTAGTTAAATCCATTATCAATCACCTTCCTTGGGTATCCATTTTTAATATGACAAAGGCTGACAACAATACAATGACCCACAGGTAGTTAACCTCGAGACCGCGCAATTGCATCAGGGTTCGGAAAAATTCAAATAGAGCAACTCGAACGCCTTTTACCCTTCAAAAAATGGGTTTTAAGCGTGTCTCTCTCTCTTTCATTTTGAGCCCTACATTGCCCTAACACATCAAGACTTCAATTCAGGTTATGACCTAAAACTCTCTAGTGATGCTGTCTATCCTATGTCACGGCCAACCACTAATACAGCACTTTTGAGATAGGGCGCTCTAAACCCAGGTTAAATCGTAGTCAGAAGAACACTATTAGATTTGCTGAATACCCGCATAGATCGGGGATAGCACTCAGAGTTGCTGGCGAATTATGAGTAAAGTCTTAGCTTAACTAACTGTTTTGAATGGAATAAAGTGGAATACACAATCTTAATTATAATAAAGCTCTTCTGACTCTAATTTAAAGAGCCTAAAAATTTAGCTCTAGGTTTAAAACGATAACAAGGATAAGCCACTTGCTATCGTTTACCGTAAAACAATCACTCATTTAATGCCTTATAACGATTTCAAGAAATGTATCATCAAGGCCTTATCAGCGGCACTCAATGCATCGTAAGCAGCACGTGAAGTCGCTCCTTCACCACCGTGCCACATAATCGCTTCGTCTAATGTTCGCGCGCGACCGTCGTGAAGATACGCTTCGTGTGGACTGCAACTTTCGCCCCCTTCTCTGCCCGATGGATTAACAACACCCCCGGTTACACACGGCGCCAAGCCAAGTCCCCACAACGGAGTGGTTCGCCACTCGCTGCCACTTGCTACGCCTTCACCTAAGGTATCGGCAAGTCCTACGCCCATATCATGCAATAACATATCGCTATAAGGGTGAATGGTTTGGTTACGCACTTCAGCCAATGGATGGTACTCACTGGTCTGGAAAGTCTCAGTATGACAATCAACGCAGCCATGATCTCTGAACAGCTCTCGGCCCTGAAGTACTTGCTGATCTTCTACACCTTGCTTCCAAACACGCTGAGGACGAACACCCAAACCAGAAAGATACATAACCAGATTATCTAAATTCTCCTCTGGCATAAGCGGACTATTTTCACCACAGTTAGTTTGTGCAGAACCACAATCTGGATTAGGCATCACCGAAGTACGCACACCTAAATCGGTACTAAGCGCTGCAGCCGCTTGATGCTTCACCGTCGGTTGCGCCGCTTTCCAGCCGAAACGACCAATGCGGTTTTCACCGGTAATGGCATCGCTAACAATACTAATACGACCAGAAATACCATCGCCATTACTATCACCAGGATCGGCCAATGCCTCAATGTCCGACTCAACAATAGCCTCTAACAAACCTAAACCTACCAAGCGTGGTGCAATTCGTGCCGAGAACTTAGCCGGTGTGCCACCAGTAAACTGGTAGTTAGGTTTGCGTAAGCCATTACTCAGCTCTGTCCATGAAGCAATAGAAACACTGCCCTCACCTGCACTGCCATTAGGCTGTAATACATGACCACGATTCGGATCGGCTTCGCCATTCGCATCACCTACTTTAAATACCCAGCGATCGAGCAACTCACCATTACCAGCAACAGGCGCACCGCCATTTCGCTCATGGCAATCCGAGCAGCGCTCATTAATGTAACGCGTACCCGCCAAGCCTGCATTACTGGTTAGCACACCATTCGCCGGATCTTCATCATGCGAGCCGTTAACAAAAGAAGAGTGATGCACACGACGACCTAACAAAAACGTTTGTCCGTTCTCGTAACCGAGGTTAGTTGCCATCTGCAAGAAATGGTCATTCGGTTCATCCGAGTATTGGTAATGCATACTCGTTGCGCCACCCAACAAATATTCTTCAGGAATTTTTTCACTGTCTTCATTGCCTGTTTTTGCATACCAAGGCACGATGCCCTCGCCAACGATATACAAAAACACCGTACCGTAATAATTTGCCTGACCACGAGGAATACCCGCCGCACTGAATTGACTCACCTCAAATTCTAGACGATCACCCACCGCAATAGCACTATTTGTACGCGGGTTATTTGTCCCTACTTTTTGGTAGTGATAGTAAGTACCATCAAAGCCTTTAAATTCCATGATGGTATTACTCATGTACTTAGCGCTAGGACTAGCAAACCACCAACGATTCTCAGCTTGAGAATTGCTTAGTGGAAAAATAGTCCGCACGTTCATTTCAATGGTATTACCACCTTTAGCAACGTAATCAACAATTTCAATATTGCTTGAGCGATCTTCAAAATAAAATTTAATGTAATGGTCATAGGACTGATATTGCGATTCACGCGAATGACGTGTCCGCGGACGATCAGACCATCGAGTCACCAAGGCATCCGCAGTTTCAAACTGCGTGTCCGGCTCTAGCGCTGTCGTACTATTAAATAAATTCGCATAGGTCTGCGCATAAGCTACCGTATGCCAAACGCCGCCAGCGCCATCACCATTGGTGTCACCCACAACGGAATCATTAATAAAGTAATAGAGAGGACGACCATTATAAGTTGCTTGCTCCGAACCATCGGCTCGCTCAACAATACCAAGATTAGAAACACCTGACGCAACACCATCGGCCACTAATACCGGCGGCCAGTTAGTTGCACAGCCGCCATTACAGTTACTGGCACTGCCATCGGATGGATCGTTATCAAATACATATAGCGTTAAACCTGGCTGGCTAGCACCGCCGCCACCGGCAAGAATATTATTAATTGAAGCCACTTCATTAACGTAAATAACAATGACACAACCCGCCGCATCAACAAAAGCGCCTGCCGTTGTATTTGGACAGCTATCGGCACTATCAGGCACGCCGTCGTTATCACTATCAGGAATAGCACA
>Ga0209302_10001724_pt1 | contig 12826 bp, 11 predicted proteins | sample ArcOceMetagenome_2_FD_187445 | JGI IMG/M metagenome (GOLD analysis project Ga0209302, IMG submission 187445) | Marine eukaryotic phytoplankton communities from Arctic Ocean - Arctic Ocean ARC135M Metagenome (SPAdes) (version 2) | ecosystem: Environmental > Aquatic > Marine > Oceanic | place... | reverse complement strand
CGGTTTAAGCGATTGACTCACCGCGACCCCGCGCTGCAAGTCCCTCCCCCACGCTGCAACTCGCGTCGAATCGAGGTCGATGCGCTTGCAGTCGCTCAGCCTTCTCGGAGATTCACCAGCCTTGGCCGCCGCCCTCGCGATCGTGCTAGTCCTCGCGTTCCAGATCAATCTGCACTACAAGCTCCTCGGCGGCTCCTTTATCGAAGGCCTCCTTGCCTCACGGCTGGCCCGGCTCGGCAATGGATGGTGGTGCCAGAGCACGCGCAAGAAGATGGACGCGGCCGGCATCCCACGGCCTCGCAGGACGATCGAGTACGTACCGGGGCTGCTCCTGGATGTCTACGACCTGCGCAGCCCTGACAAGACCGCCGACGTGGCCCGTTGTGGCGCGACGGCGGCGCCTGCCGTGCTCTACTTTCATGCAGGCGCCTTTCTGGTCGGAGGTCGTGAGTTCGGCGCGGGCACTCTGAGCTGGTTGGCCGAGCAAGGGCTGGTCGGTATCTCCGTGGGCTACAGGCTGACGTCCGACGCCCAGGGGCGCGGCATCGCCGGCTGCATCGCGTCCGCCTGGGCGGCGCTGCGCTTTGTGCGCGCGCATGCGGATGAGCTCGGGATCGACCCGTCACAGATTATCGCGATGGGCGACTCCGCCGGCGGGCTGCTCGCGCTCGCGCTCGCAACCGGGCTACGCGGTAGCGGCGGCGGTGGCGACGCGGCGCTCGTGGAGCGCCCGCTGGCGGCGGTGGCTGGCTGGGGCTGCTGCACCATCGAGAGCCGCTCGTTCGCACCGGTGCGGACGGCGGGTGGCGGCTGCGGCGGCGGCGGCGGCGGCGGCGGCGGCGGCGGCGGCGGCTGGGAGGACACGCCGGCCGCCGCGGCCTTTCCGACGCCTTGCATCTTCGTGCCGGAAGGCACTGGCGCGACGGCGGCGGCGGCACAGCGACAGCTGCAGACGGTGCTCTCAGGTTCCTTCCTCGCATTTGGCCGGCGGGCGCGCGGCTGGCTACCCGCCTCGAGCAGGAGCTGCTGGCCGGCAGACGACGGAGCCTCGGTCAGCCCGCTCAGCCGCGCGTCCGAGCCCGGCATGGCTCCGACGCTGCTGCTGGTCGGCGGCAGCGACGAGCAGGTGCCCTATCCCTAAGCCTAAGCCTTAGCCTGAGCCTGAGCCTGAGCCTGAGCCTGAGCCTAAGCCTAAGCCTAAGCCTAAGCCTAAGCCTAAGCCTAAGCCTAAGCCTAAGCCTAACGACGAGCAGGTGCCGGCGGGCCAGCAGCTGCTCCTCGCGGAGCGCGCGCGCGCCGCGGGCAATCGCGTCGGTGCGCTCGTCTTCGACGGCGCGGCCCACGGCGTGGGTGGCGTCAACAGCGCCGCCGGGCGCGCTGCCGTGCTGCGCTTCCTTTGCGAGCACCTGGGCCGAGGCCCCGCCGCCCCGCCGCCGCCACGCCCCCAGCTGCTGAGCCGTGCCGCGTCCGGCTTGGGGCTATTGTTAGGGACGGAGCCTGTGGCAGCAGCGGTGGCGGCGGTGGCGTGGAGCCCTGACGCCGCTGGGCTTGCGAGCGGCGGTGGCGCGGGCGCGCAGCACGTGCGGCGCTGCGAGGGCGTCTTGGACCTCCACAAGCTGCCTAGCTGGGCGCAGTACGAGGCCAAGGTGCTAAGGAAGTACGTGTACAGTAGGCGCCCACTAGCAGCTAGCTTCCAAGGCACGGGACGTGGTGCGAGACGGCCAGCTGCCGTGTACTCAGTGACTGACCGACCTGCTTTACTTGCCCCTAGGTACTGGACGTGGTGGGCGACGGCTGGTTGCTCGGCACGGCGACGGCCGTGCTGCCGCGGGCGCGCCGTGGCTCGGTGGTGTGGGTGAAGAAGGACGAGTAGCACGCCCCATGACCCATGCGCCACGAGCCAAGGGGCGCGGCGAAAGAGCATGGTCCCTTGGCACGGTCCCAGGCAAGGGCGCGGCGTCGATCCTAGTTCCGACTCGTCGTGCAGAGAACAACATTGGATGCCGCCCCATCTTATCTTATCTAACACACAGCCACATCTACACCTGCATCTTTTGCATCTGCATCTGCATCATTCTGCGAGCATCTAGAGACGTCTATACGAGATCAGAGATGTAAATGGTTAGGTTTCACGCGACGCCTATATCTTATCGTGTCTATCTTATCTTATCGTATCTTATCTGACCTGATCGACAGACAGAATAATGTCTGTCTGTCTGTCAGTGTCTGATCTTATCAAAGGGTGTAAACGAGCGGAAGCAAAGTCCCAACATGCCATCTTTGGCCGTCAGCGCCTCTCGGAACATGCTCGGGCCTGGGCGACCCGAGCTCATGCTTGCACTGGTCGCGCTGGGTGCCTCCAGCGCTCACGCAACGCCCCGCGCGGCTCTGATGCCATTCTGGTCAGGCTCAGGAGCCAGCCCCGCCGCGGAGAGCATTGCCGCCGCGGAGAGCATCGGCTGCAACGGCGCTCTTTGCGAGGGGCATCACATGGACGACGGTCACGGACATCATCACACCCCCGACGATGGCCACGATCATGTTGTGCCTACGTCTGGTGATATTCAGCGGATTCTCGACGAGAAGCCCTGTGAAGGCCTCCAGTGCCCCGTGAAGGCGTTCAACATGGCTGCGGTCGTGAACTGCACGACATGCGGCTTTGACTGGTGTCTCCCTCGTAAGGAGTCAGGGGACCGTGACTGCGTCACATTCACCCTCAACGACTCCACCCATTCGGCTGGTGGAGTCGATGGAGCAGTGCGCATGACGATTGACGATGACAATTGTGGCGACTTGGCGAGCTCAACACCGTACTGCCTGGACGGCGGGGAAGGCGTGTACGCGGTCGCAAAGAGGACGCATTTGCCGACACATTTTGCCGCGGCTCCAAGAGTGCCCGAGGAACCTTGGCCGACTGTGGAGAGGCTGAACGAGATGTTTGAGAATGGAAAGCCAAGCAACGACCTGACTGAGGTCGGCCTCATCGTCCATTGTATCGACGACACAGAACGTCCGCACCAACCATGGTTGCCATGCGAAACCGGGACCTGTTCCCAGTTCTCCTCTGGTTGGTGGTCGGGATCCATCATCAGCCGTATGCTGCCAACGACCTTTGGCGGCCCATGCATCATCCTGCACGCGAAGCGCAACCAGCTGCTGTGCGCCTTCCCATGGGACATGGGAACGATGACCAGGGGGTGCGAAGTGGAAGGCGACCGGTACATGCCCGACCAGCTTGATGAGATGATGAAGGTGGCGTTTCCCAGCGCGTACAACGAGGTGCTGATCGACTCCCCCAACTACATATCCAACCAGTCTTCCGCCATCGCCGGATTTGTCTTCGGCCTCGGAATCCCCGACGGTGACGACAGTGCGAAAGATGCTGGGTGGGCGCACTGGGCGTACGATGCGTTCCTGCGCGCCTATGGCCTGGAGAACGTGCGAAACCGCCCCCTTCTTCTGCGGGGCGACGTATCTGCTAGGCCTGGCCACGTTTTCACGGATGTTTCCGACGGCCTGCAGGAGTTCATTGCGAAGAATCAACCCAGGGGACCGCCGACCCTGTGGAAGCGTCGCAAGTTCAGGCCTGGCGCAAAAACTCCTCCTGCTGCGGTCCGTGCTGAGAGGGAGAGTCGCACTACGGCCGAGAGGGAAGGGCGCGCCAGGAATTATGAGGAGGGGCGAAGGATGCGCCCGGAGCAAGACGAGGGGGGGGTCCCGGAGCCCATGAGCGAGCATGACTGGTTGCAGCAGCAGGAGGCCGTGCAGAAGCAGGAGCGGAAGGAGATGAAGCACAATGGCACGAAATGGCACATGCCGACATCGATGAGCGATTGCGTGCTTGGACCTAGAGGAGAGGTCACCGGCGGCGCCGGCTGCAAGAAGCCAACCGCGCCGGTAAAAGCCACCCTAGTACCACGGCGCTATTATATAGTCTGTTCATATAGTCTCGGTATCTTGAAGATGTTTAGAGTAAACGTGGGTAAACCACACCCGCTGCCGCTCTCTCGTCACTCTAAGCGTTCACACCGACTCCTCGCACAGTCCCCCCCCCCCGATGGTTAGGTTTCACGCGCTACACGACTCTCGCGACGCTACACAATTCCGTAATGGCTAATGCTGCAGGGTCCCTCACACCCAGACACAAATGCACGGTGTACGGCGATGATGATACGCCCCTGTAAAACCAGGGACTCGACCCGGCCGGCGCTGTAGAAACCGATGGTCAGGTCTTCGGCGCATCTTATTTTTGTCTTATCCCCCCCCCCGGAAGCGATTTTTGCAGGGTTTGGTTTATTCGCTATGTATCTATCAATCTCTGACCCATCTATCTATCTACCCTGCGGAACTCGTCCCATTGGCCAAGTCTCCCATTGGCCGGCCCCTCCCAGCAGCAAATGAGTGCGAAGGTGGCGCCCGAGGCTACCGCGGTGGCAACCGGCACTCGAGTGGCTGGACCCGTGGGCGCACCGCGATCAAGCATGGCTCGAGGCCGAAGCATGTCCTTTGCAGGGGCCATTGAGGGCCTGCGAACGTCCAGCCAGTCGCGCCGCTCGAGCCAGATGCTGATGGAGGTCGTCTCGGGCATTTCCAGAGCGCCGGACGAGACGGTTCTGATGGGTCTCCGGCCCGACGACCAGCGCGACGCCAAACTGGTCGAGTGCAAGGCGCAGGTCGCGTCCAAGTCCAAGTGGCACAACGCTGCCGTTGTGCTGAGGCGGTTCTGGATGTACTTTTTTCTCGAAAACCTCTACATTGTGATCCCGCTGCTGATGGCGCTCGCGCCGGTGATTGCAGGCGGCGCGCTCGCCAACGAGCTCATCACCGCCATGCCGACGACGGTCGGCACGTACGACGACTTCACGGACCTCACCGCTGAGCACACGGCGCGCGTCAGGTTGCTCGCATACCTGCAGGCGGTGGTGACGCCGGTCGGACTGTACGGCATGCCCGCTGCGCTCGCCTGCACACTGTGGTCGTGGAGAACACTGCTTAAGCCCGTGCTCTTGAGCCTGCTGCTGCCGGGCTTCCTCGTCTCGCTGACCTTTGGCCTGGTAAACGTGTCGCTGCTCTACGACGGAGACACGACGCTCGATGACTACAGCCTGTACTTCCAGATCCTCTTCCTCGCCCTCTTCCTCGCCCCCGCGCTCGTGCGCGCCGGCCAAGTCACCAAGAATCCTCTTTTCGGCTGGCTGGCAACGCCCGCCCTGTTCATGTGCATGTGCATGGTCGCCGGGTAGTGCAGCACGGTCAAAGTGCCCCCTTTGGCAGGGGCCCAGCTCGCCCCCTGCGCCTCCTCGGCGCGCGCCTGGTGGCTCTGTGAGTGCAGAAGCGCCGGCTCACTCCCGAAGGGGCAGGCCGGCCCGCCGACCGCCCAGCCGCCGACCGCCCAGCCCGCGCCTCGGCTGCTCGAGCGAGCCGCCTCCATAGTCGCCGATTCCCCCTCCTTTTGGCCATCCCTCCTGGACCAGGTACAACATCATCTTCACGCGACTGCTGACCGCGCCCAACTGGACCAAGGTGTGCCCCCTTGTCACTCGCTTACCCCCCCCCTCCCGCCCTCACAACCGCCTATAACCCCCAGTCACGACCATAGTCACCCCCTCGCCATACCCTCACCATGCACCCCTAGCCACCCTCACCACCTCCTCACACCCGCCCCCTCACCGCCCCCTCACCGCCCCCTCACCGCCCCCTTACCACCCCTCACGCAGGCGATCTTCGTCAGCCTTGTCAACCCCGTCGCCTTCGAGATCATCGTCGTGTGGTGTCGCGTACTCGCCCGCTCGCACCGGCACAACCACCCGCTCACGAGTGTGATGACCGTGGCTGTCGCGATGACGCTCAAGAAGCTCTACGGCCGGTACGCGTACCCTCACCCTTACCCTAACCCCACCCCTAACCCTAACCCTAGCCTGGCCCTGACCCTGACCCTTACTAGACCCTTACCCTCACCCGCACCCCTTGACACCAGCCCTGACCCCAACCCCCACCCTGACCCTAACCCTAACCCTGACCCCGACCCTGACCCCTCACACCATGACCAGGTACGTGGCGGCGACGATCACGCAGACGAGCTACGTGACAATGTGCTCGGTCTTCCTCGGCCTCATGGAGTACGTCTGGCTTAGGGTTAGGGCTAGGTTTAGGGCTAGGTAGGGTCTTCCTCGTGGAGTACGTCTCCGTCATCTCCAACAATAACCCTAACAATAACCCTAACCCTAACCCTAACCCTAACCCTAACCCTAACCCTAACCCTAACCCTAACCCTAACCTAATCCTAACCCTAACCCTTTCCTAGCCCTAACCCTAATCCTAACCCTACCGCTGACCTAACCCTAACCAGGTACCTCTCCGTCATCTCCGTGCCCAGGCGCGACCGCTTCTTCTACAGGCGGGCGGGCAGGAGCGGCCCTATGTCGAAATCAAGGTGGGCCACCAAGGTTCGGCCAGAATGGCACCGAGCACAGGCTTTGCGTGGCCAGTGCCAGAGGATGCCAAATGCCCGGAGCGGCACCTAGATGCGGCCAGCCGAGAGACGGCCAGCCGACGGCTTAAACCTGCGGCTAGCCTCGACCAACCAGCCTCTCGCGGGCCGCGCTGGGGCCGGCCGTGTGAATCGATCGGGCTTGTCTTTTACCTCTAGGATGGGCCGCGCGTGCTGCGGCCTGGCGGACACCGTCGACCCCACGGCTCAGATGAAGCACACGCGCAACGCCGAGCTGCGCGTGCACAGCGCCGTGATGGAGACCTCGCTCGAGATCGTCTTCACGTGGACTGGCGTCGTCCTCGTCCTCTGGTACAATGTCTCGGCCGACGGCCGCGCGGTCGACACGGCGACCGTCATCGCCAACGGCGTCGTGCAGCACCCTAACCCTAAGCACCACCCTAACCCCAACCCCAACCCTAACCCTAACCCTGACCCCAATCCTAACCCTAACCCTAACCCCAACCCTAACCAGGCGTCGTGCAGCACCCTAACCCCAACCCTGACCAGGCGTCGTGCAGCACCCCAACCCTAACCCCAACCCTAACCAGGCGTCGTGCAGCACCCTAACCCTAAGCACCACCCTAACCCCAACCCCAACCCTAACCAGGCGTCGTGCAGCACCCCAAACCCTAACCCTAACCAGGCGTCGTGCAGCACCCCAACCCTAACCCTAACCAGGCGTCGTGCAGCACCCCAACCCTAACCCTAACCAGGCGTCGTGCAGCATGCCATCGAGATGCTCGTCGACCTCGTCGTCATCCTCCACCTCACCGTGCTCCAGGTGAGTGAGCAAGTAGCAAGGCAGTATATGAATGTAAGCAAGTACGCATCGCGCGGAGATGTAGATGTGAGATGTAGATAGATGTGCAAGATGTAGATGTAGATGTGCACGAGAGATGTGCAGATGTGCACGAGCGTGTTCTTGTAGCCGTGGTAGTAGCGTCTCACTCACTCACTCACGTGCGTGCGCCAGGGCGAGCCGTACCTCGAGTACGCCAACTCTCGCTTCGCCGGCTGGCCCTTCGCCACGGGCATGCTCACCTTCTTCGCGTCGGGCTACTGTGTGCAGGCCACGCTGCCACGCCTGCTCTGCCGACTCCCCGGCCACCACGAGTCGAGCTGGATCTACTGCGACGCCACCTTCGACGCCGCGGTGCAGGCGTACAACGCCACCTCTGCCTTGCTACGGTAGGCAACAGCACCTCCTTGCTCTAAGAGGTCAGTGGGACATGCAGGGTGCAGCGGGAGGGTTCGCGATACCGATAGGGCTGCGAAGCGAGATATGAGGCGAGAATAATTTGTGGGGGCGAGATAGACATGGCATGGCGGCTATAGCACTTGAGCGTTTATACCCGTTGGGCAGTAGTCCAGTAGAAGCCGCGCGCAGGCGCGTGTGGCGGCGCGTAGGCCGCTGCCTGGGGCTTTATAGCTTTTCGTTTGGGGCAGGGTAAAACGACAAGGATCAAGGTCCAGGTCTCAGTCCGGTGTCTCTGAGACCTGTGCACTGAGGATGTACGCCCTGCTCAGGCGGCCGTGGCCTCACTTTAGTGCAGCCTTAGTAGTGTACTTTAGTGTGCACGGCCGTGCGGTGGGGGTGGCCTCACTGGAAGCTCTAACCTCTATGGGAGGGCGGGCAATGCCCAGCGCCCTCCGAGATGGCACTTGCGACTTGGCAGCCAACAAAACGTATCAGCTGTTTCAGTGTGGGCATAGCGAACGGGTGTCGCACGCGACCGCCGGCGCCGGCCGCGCCACGCGCCAGGGCCAGCTCACATGAAAAGCGCTCTCCGACTTGTGTAGAGCTCTATACCGTAATCCGTATGTCTATGTGAAGAGTTGTAAAGTAAGTATAAGTTTCTCGTTTGATCTAGATTACAGTTTTATATATACACCGTCTCGCGGATCCGGATGATAACAATTTTCAATATGCGTGTCAATTCCGACGCGAAACGACCAGAGTGGGCACTAGCCACTAGGCGCCCCCAAACAAACAGAGCTGCAACCATCATGGGCCCAGGGCCAACCCTCGACGCATGTGTTTACAACAGAGAACAGAGAGAATACCAGAATACCAGAAGCTCGACGCCTGGCAGCCAACGTGCTGGTGCCTTGGCGGCGGCCACTCGAGGGGCAGGAACACAGCTTGCGCCCCTCGCCCACTCCCATCCCAATCAAGGCCACGGCCGCCTCGGCCGGCCGCACCCGCCGCACGGCGCCTGCTGCGGCTCCCTGGCATCGCCGGCCGAGAGCCAAGGGCAGCGCGCATGGCGCGTGGCGCGTGGCGCGTGGGGCGTGGCGCGTGGCGCGTGGGGCGTGGCGCTCATTGCTTCTTCATGCGCTCCATCATCTCCATGGCCTTGCGGATGACGTCCGTCTCGGAGTCGTCGAGCTTCAGCCCCGACGAAAGCTTCTGGGCCTCCGGCACGTAGTTGAGCCCCTCCGCCAGCGCGATGCTCCGCTTCGAGCCCTCCACAGCGGCGGGGGCGGCGGGGGCGACGGGGGCGGGGTGGATCGCCGCAGGGAGCGGGGCGGTCGCGTCGGGCACCTGGACGAAGGGGTGGGCGGGCTGGCTCGCCTTCCACGCCGCCCGTGCATCCTCGAACATCTCCTGCCGGGAGGCGCCGTGGGCCAGGGCGCTCGCATCCTCCGCGAGCACGGCGGCGCGCGGCACCGCGGCGGCGGCGAGGGCGGCGGCCTCGGCGGCGGCGGCGGCGGCTTGCAGCTCGACCAGCTTGGCCGCCGCGACGCGTGCCCGCTCCTCGGCCGCCGCCGTCGCCGCCGCCGCCGTCTCCTCGGCTTCCTGCTTCGCCGCCGCGGCGCGCGCCACCTGCGCCGCCTGCGCGGCCTCGAGCTCCTTCGCGTCCTGCTGTGCCGCCGCCGCCGCCGCCGCCGCCGCCGCCGCCGCCGCGTCCTTCGCCGCCGCCTCCTGCGCTGCCTGCGCCGCCGCTTCCTGCGCCTCCTGTGCCTCCCGCGCCTCCTGCGCTGCCGCCGCCGTCTGCGCCTCCACGGCCGCCCGTGCCGCCTGTGCCGCCTGTGCCGCCGCCGCCACCGCCGCCGCCTCCTCGGCTGTGCGAGGCTCACCCGACATGCCGCCCCACACCTGCTCCGACTCCGCGGGCGACATGCCAGCGAGGCCGTCGATGAGAGCACCCATGGCCGCCTCGTCCGTGACGTCGGTGGAACCCGGGCCCCACGACGGCGCCGCCTGGTTCGCGAGCCACTTGGCGCGCGCCTCCTCCTCTGACACCACCGGCGCGCGCACCCTCACCGTCACCTTGCCCCCCGACGGCGCCTCCTGCTTCGCCAGCCACGCCGCCTTGGCCTCCCCCTCCGCCGCCGCCGCGTCCGCCGCCGCGTCCTCCGCTGCCGCTGCCGCGTCATCGCTCGGCGACGACGCCGTCATCGACACGGCCGCCGCCGCCGCCGGGGCCGCCGCCGGGGCCGCCGCCGGGGCCGCCGCCGCGCTGGGTGCAGGGGCAGCCGCCGCAGCAGCGGTCGCCGCCGCGCTGCTGCCCCAAGTAGGGGGCTGCTGCTTGGCCAGCCAGGCGCGCTTGGCGGCTACCGCGTCCCTCGGCGCCATCGCATCCGCGAGCCTCGCGCCCTTGCCGCCCCATGACGGCGTCTCCTGCTTCGCGAGCCACGCGAGCCGCGCCGCCTTCGCATCCATCGTCATGGCCTCCGCGTCATTATGGAGCGTCGCCACCGGCGCCGCCACCACCGGCGCCGCCACCACCGGCGCCGCCACCACCGGCGCCGCCGCCGCGGCCTTGCCGCCCCAGGCCGGCTTCTCCTGCTTGGCGAGCCAAGCTGCCTTCGCCGCCTTCTCCTGGCCCACCTTCTGCCACGTGGGCTGCTCCTGGCTGGCGAGCCACGCACGCTTGGCCGCCTCCTCGCTGGCAACGGGCGTGGCGGCGCTGGCAGCGGCGGGTGCGACCACCACCGCCGGCGTCGGCGCCACCGCCGCCGCGGCGTTGCCCCACGTCGGCTTCTCCTGATTGGCCAACCATGCCGCCTTGGCCTCCTCCTCCTTTGCCTCCGACACCTCCTGCTTTGCCTGCCAGGCGCGCTTCGCCGCGGCCGACGCCAGCTTGGCCTCCTCCACCGCAGCCTCGGCAAAGCCCGCCGGCAGCTCCAGCTGGTTCGCCAGCCACGCCACCTTCGCCGCGTCCTCCTCCTCCTCCTCCTCCGCCGCCGCAGGAGTCACCACTGGGGTCACCACCGGGGTCACCACCACCGCAGCCGCGGTCGCCCCCTCCGTCTTGCCGCCCCACGCCGGCTTCTCCTGGCTGGCCAGCCACGCCGCCTTGGCCTCTTCCTCACGCGACTGCTCCTCGCACGCCGAGAGGGTCTCGACGGCGCTGGCAGCGGCGGGCGCGACCACCGCCTGCGACGCCGGCGCCAACGCCACCTCCACGGCGTGGCCCCATGCAGCCGGCGCCGCCTGATTGGCCAGCCACGCCGCCTTCGCCTCCTCCTCACGCGACAGGGCCTCGCACGCCGTCTCAACGCCGTCTTGGCACTCCTCGGCCAGCACCGCCGCCTTCGGGCCCCACGACGAGACCTCCTGCTTGGCCAGCCACGCCGCCTTCGCCTCCTCCATCGCGGCCGTGTCGGGGCCGGAGCCGACAACCCGTGCAGGCGGCGACAGCCGTGCAGGCGGCGCCAACGTCGTTCCGGCGGACACCCACTCTCGCTTCGCATCGCCCGTCTGCACCTCCTCCTCCTCCACAGGGGTGGCCACCGCCACGGGGGCCGATTGCACGGGCGTCGTTGCCACCGCAGGGGCCTCCTCCATGGGCATCCCTGCTGGTGGGGCGGCCGCCGGGGCGCCCCACACAGCGGCGATGCCCTCGTCCTGCTGGGCAAGCCACGCCTGCTTGGCCTGCTCCTCCTCGAAGGTGAGGGCGTCGCACGCCTCGACCAGACCCTTGTCGCACGCCATGTTAAGCACCGCCCGCGCCTCCTCCACGGACATGGGCGCCACAGGCTGCACCGCCGGCACGGCTTCTGCCTTCCCGAGCCACATGCGCGAGGCCTGCTCGTCGGTCACAGCCATGGTCAGCAGCGCGCGCTGATACTGAGCGCTGATGCCCCTGCCCGAAGGCGAGGCGGTGGCGTGCGCGCCGAAGCGCACCGCGTTCAAGGACAACGAGCTGCTGAAGATCAAGAGCATGCTCACCGCTTCGAGTGCACCGGTGATGAGCGCGCCAAACTTTTCAAACGTCGCTGATTACATCCCTTGCGTGAGCCTTTCGGCGTCGAATAAGTTCGTGCAAGGCTGTTGGGTTTGGCCAAGCTTTGGTAACTCAGGGAGGCGGTGTTACAGGCGTCAGACTTGCGACACATGTACATGCGAACTTGCGCGTGTAACCGCCCAACATGGTGGCAAGGCGCCTGACCGTCTGCATGGTGGCAACGTCGTGCCTCTCGCTCATGGCCAACCTCTGGATGCGCAACCAGCCCGCCGCCGCCGCCGTGCAGCAGGAGCGGCGTTGGAGCGCTCTCTCTCAACAGCTCGAGCTAGCGGCGCTCGCCACGCCATTCCTCGCATCGCCACCGCCGTCACCATCGGCTGCGGCTGCGCCATCTCCTACACCCTCCAGCCCGGCGCTCTCGTCTGCGGCGCCGCAATCCGATGGCGGCCAGCCCCGCAAGGATCCCGCGGCGGCAGCTCGCTCGGCCGCCGCCAAGCGAGCTGCCGCCAAGCGAGTCGTTGCCAAGCGAGTCGTTGCCGAGCGAGCCGCCGCCGAGCGAGCCGCCGCCGAGCGAGCCGCCGCCAGGCGGCCGGCGTTCGCGCCAGGGGGCGGCGGCGGCGGCGGCGGCGCTGGTCGGCTAGCCGCGGTGGATACGGAGGATGGCGTGCGACAAGGCTCGCGGTGCCGCGACGAGAGTGACAAGCGCACACGTTTTCTGCCGCGCTGTCCGGATGCCAGCGACATCGTGGCGGAGCTCGACGCGGAGGCCGCGCGCGAAGCCGCGGCGGGCGAGGCGGCGGGGGAGGCGGCGGCGGCGCGCGCGCCGGTGAGCCCTGTAACCTCTCCACGCTCACCTGTAACCATAGCTCACCAGCACGCGCCTTTGCGAGCCTTTGCGAGCCTGTGTTAGGTGTGCCTCTGCTCGGGGGGCCTCACCTGCAACCACAGCCTGTAGCCTTGTCAGGGGTGCCTCGTCACCTCGCTCACCCTAAGCCTAACCCTAACAAAAACCCTAAGCCTAAGCCTAAGCCTAAGCCTAAGCCTAAGCCTAAGCCTAAGCCTAAGCCTAAGCCTAAGCCTAAGCCTAAGCCTAAGCCTAAGCCTAAGCCTAAGCCTAAGCCTAAGCCTAAGCCTAAGC
>Ga0209302_10001722_pt1 | contig 12830 bp, 7 predicted proteins | sample ArcOceMetagenome_2_FD_187445 | JGI IMG/M metagenome (GOLD analysis project Ga0209302, IMG submission 187445) | Marine eukaryotic phytoplankton communities from Arctic Ocean - Arctic Ocean ARC135M Metagenome (SPAdes) (version 2) | ecosystem: Environmental > Aquatic > Marine > Oceanic | place... | reverse complement strand
GTTAGTGCTAGGGCTAGGGCTAGGGCTAGGGCTAGGGGTAGGGGTAGGGGTAGGGGTAGGGGTAGGGGTAGGGTTAGGGCTAGGGTTAGCCCGCAGTGGCCTGCGCCGCACGCGATCGGCTGATAGCGCGGCACGATCGGCAACTCCTCGCCGTCGTCGCCGCCCTTGCCGCCCGTAGACCCCTTGCCGCCCTTGCCGCCCCCGCCGCCCGTAGCTCCGCCCGTATCTCCGCCCGTATCTCCCGTGGGGGCGGGCGCCATCTCCCGCATCTCCCGCCGCATCCGCATCTCGTGCGTCTCCGCTGATGGCGCCATCAGCGAGATGGCGAGCTCGGCCGGGCGGGGCGAGGCGTGCGTGCTCTTACCAGTGACAACCCGCCCCAGCTGGCCAGCGGCGTGCGCGCCAAACGTGTAGCACTGCAGGGCATCCTGCTCGCCGCCGCCGCCGCCGCCGCCGCCGCCCGGCGCCCTCTGTCTTGAGCCGGAGCTGGTCCGCCCGGCCGTCCGCCCATCCGTCCGTCCGCCGCCGCCGCCGCTCGCCTCGCCGCGCACCATCACGACCGAGTGCGCTGCGCCGCACGCGATCTGCGAAACAAGGCGGGCTCAAGCCCCGGTCAGCTGGCGCACCGGAGGCCTCTCTCAGCGCCAAATCGTGCTAGGGGCTGCCCCGAGCTTCTTCGAATTGGCCCCTCGGGCCGGCCATGCCGGCCACATTTTGCACATGGTGGTAGGCCTGCACGGCGCGGCGCGTCTGCAGGAAAGGCACGGCTGTCGGGAGCGGCACTGTGGAGCCGACACGCTCGGCTCCCAGGCCGCACTGCCCGTACTGGTTCCAGCCCCACGCGTACACGGCGCCGTCAACTCCCACCGCTAGCGCGTGCGCGCCGCCCGCCGCCACCAGACCAAAGGCCTTCGGTGCGATCGAGCGCAGCAGGCGAGGAGGCAGCTGCGTGACCGCCAGAGCGGAGGCTTCAGCCTCCATCAAGTCAGATCTGCGACCGAGGGCGTTCACCTCGGAGCCGTACGACCACACCGACATACTGGCGGCGCCGCTTTGGCCAACGAGCGTGGACAGAGGCAGGAAATCCGTGAACAGCAAAAAAACTTGCGGGGAGGTAGAAAGGGACAAGGCGAAATGAGAGAGAAGATGAATAAGCGCGGCCAGAGCCGCGGCCGAGCGAGGTCGTCTCGCGGATGAATACAGACTAGCCGTCGCCAAACGCCGCCCGTACGCACCCACGCCGGCGAGGTCAAGCCCGCGGCGCAAACCTAGGGAAGACACGGAGACGGTGCGGGTCGTGCTGGCGGAGTGAGCGAACGAGCAGGAGTAAGGTAGGAGTATGGTCAAACGTGCTCTCTCGTGACAAGCGGAGTGAGCGAACGCCAGTCCTTCCACGCCACCAGCCGTCGGAGCCCCGCCTGGCCCCCGCCGGCGCCGCTCGCGCCGCCGTCCGCCGGCCGGTTGTACGGCTGGTCAAAGTAGATATGCTCCCAGCCGGGCTCGAGGCAGTCGCCCTTGGCCTGAGGAGCGTCGTCGATGAGCACGTCGCCGCGAACGAGCGTCTTGTCCCTCGTCAGTATGAGCCGGTCGACCCACGCCTGGTTAGGGTTAGGGTAAGGGTTGGGGTTGGGGTTGGGGTTACGGTTAGGGATCGGGTCAGGGTCAGGGTCAGGGTCAGGGTCGGGGTCAGGGTGTATGGGTTAGGGGTAGGGTTAGGGTGATGGGGGTTAGGGTCAGGGTCAGGGTCAGGTTGTCAGGGTGTATGGAACAGGGTTGGGGTTAGGGCCAGGGTTAGGGTTAGGGTCACGCCTGGCCCAGGTGAGCGACGACCCACTCGATCTTCTCGCTCGCGCAGCGCGGGGAGCTGCTGAGCGGCGAGGTGCACAGGCGAACGTTGATGCCCTCGGCGACCATCTGGTGCAGCGCCTCGATCGCGCCCTCGATCGGCGCCATCTCACGGAAGAAGCCCACCTCCTTGAACAGCGCCGTCACGAGCGGCCGCTGCGAAGCCGGCACGCCGCGAGACAAGGGATACACCCGCTGCTCAAAAGGCGGAAGCCTCACCTCCGGGTGGCCTGCAGCCACCAGAGCATAGACTCGGGCGTCAAAGTCGGCGATCGTCCCGTCCATGTCAACCAGCACCACCGGCTGCCGCTCGCTAGGCTCGCCAGGAGACTTCGGGCACTGGCGCTTCGAGGACATGTGGCCGTCTGGAATGGCTCCAGCTTGATAATGAAAGGCGCCGTGCTGGCGATTCGGTGTTCGAAGTGAAGTGAAAGTTGTAAGCCGCCACCGCCTAAGCATGACCCGGCGGCCTACGTCCCTGGGGACACCAACGCTGGGTTTATACCAGCCTAGGGCGCAGCTGCGCCGTAGCTGCGCCGTTGCCCCGCTCCTCCTACCAGCCAGGACGCTGAGCGGGAGCGTGGAGAAAGAATTAGTTAGTGAGTAAGTTGGTTGGTCCCCGCCCCACCCCTAGCTACATGCAAGTTTTCCCAGCGGTGGCAGCTCCGGACCCGCTCTAACCATTGCTGGTGAAGAGAACAGGTTGTTCTTAGCCGCCCTTAGCCGCGCGCGGCCCTAGCGCGGCCCGTCATAACTATGTATGGCGCCCTCCTTCGTTTATTTAACCTGCCGGAGGTGCATGGACAGGAGTGCTGAGCGCTCAGCTCCATGGAACTCCAGCACTGAGAGAGTCGCCACGCTTCTTGCGGCTGATGCTCCAGAGAGCCAGGAGGTCATGGATGGGTGCGACAGGACTGGACGGTGGCGCCGACCACATCCGGACGGGAGCACAGCCTGCTCTCTCGGTGGTACTGACGGATCACGATGCCGCACCCGTCAGCACCGCGGCAGCCTCAAGTCGACCACGCTCGGGAGCATCCCGAGGGGCCTCCTCCTGCATAGAACGGACCAAGTGACTAGTCCGACCGTTGGTTCGGGGGCGCTGTAAAAATAAATAGGAGATGAGGGGGTCCGCACCTTAAAAAATGAATAAGAGACCCCATAATCCATGAAGCTAGAAAAGCATGGTCAGGTGCCGTGCCATATGGATTAGCCATGGATGCCTGGCGATTCGGACGAACGATGGAGGTTGGGAGGCCATGCTCTAGCCTAGCTCTAGCCATGCTCAGAGCTGGCACATCAAGGTTGTGGACGCTCAGCACTGCCTTTAGTTTTAGCTTTTTTGTGAGCATTATGTGAGCATGTCCATGGATCCATCGATGCGCACAACGGTGTCGATGAGTCGGTCTCTGAACAGAACGGAGCAAAGTTGCCGAGAGAGGCATAGTTGTATACCGTACAGTGTTATACTTTAGGGGTCTGTAAGCGGCTAAAAAACCATGTCCAATAGAATTCAATTGGACCCTGTCCCACTGGATTGGACACATTGGACAGTAACATAGGGGCAGGATCAAGATGGTTTGAGGGCTACAGGTCTCATTCAAAGGCACCAAGCAGCTTGTCTGGACCATAACTGCACATTACAGCAAGAGAGAGGACCACTGCTACGTACAGCCACCGGGGCCCGTTGCAACCGAACCATATCCATACTTTATGTTACTGTCCAATTCAATTGGACCGCGTCCAATTGGTGACGGCCCGCTATCCGTAAGGGGTCTGAGGCCGAAGCATAAAAAGAAACGGGGTCCAGATTTACAGTAAGGGGAAACGGGGTCCAGATTTACAGTAACTCAGTAAGGGCTACGCGTGATAATAAGGGCGTTTCTATAGGCACATGACCGCCGTTTCCCGGCCAAGGCCCAAGCTCAAGGTTCACGTGAGTAAGCCTTTAAAAGGGGTTAAATAAGTGTCTTGGTAAGAGTAAAGCCGTAGCAAATCAATGTGCCTTGGCTTCACTATGCCTTCACACTGGCACTTGCCGCGCCGGCTTGCTCGGGGTCGCCGCCTTGCTGCGATGATGACGGCGGGGCCAGAGGGCGAGGAGGAGCAGCAGCACGCCCATGCCCCCAAGAAGGCCCACCTGAGCGGCCGAAGGCGGGGGAAACAAATGGTTGGCTTTGGGCGGCGGCTAGCTCGGCTGGGAGCGACCTAGCCCTAGCCCTAGCCCTAGCCCTAGCCCTAGCCCTAGCCCTAGCCCTAGCCCTAGCCCTAGCCCTGACCCTAGCCCTAGCCCAAGCCCTAGGCCTAGCCCTAGCCCTAGCCCTGACCCGAGCCCTAGCCCTAGCCCTAGCCCTAGCCCTAGCCCTAGCCCTCACCCTAACTTTAACCCTAACCAGCTCGGCTGGGAGCGACGAGCCGCCCCGGGCCGCCAGGCGCGCCCTAAGGAGTCAATACAAACACAGGAGCCGAGCTGGGGCACTGACCAGACCGGCCAGGCGGGCCAGGCTGCCCAGAGCGGCCAGACCGGCCAGCCTGCAGTTTGAGCACGCTAGCTCGCCACGCCGAGCAGCTCAGCATGGGGCACGGCCGCGGCTGACGTCGCACCCGGCGTGGTGAGGGCGTCGGCCTTGCCTCTGGCGCCGCCAAGGCCGAGCGCCGCGCGCAACTCTGCCGCCGCGCCACCGCCCGCCGCCGCCGCCGCCGCCGCCGCCGAGAGCGGTGGCGCGGTGGCGCGGGGAGGGGGCCAGTCCTCGGGCAGCGACCACGTGGGCTCGGGCACCATGGGCAGGCGGCACTTGCGGCTGTCAGCGACGCACCTGGTTAGGGATAGGGTTGGGGTGAGGGTGAGGGATAGGGTTGGAGTTGGGGTGAGGGTTGGGGTGAGGGTGAGGGTTGGGGTGAGGGCTAGGGTCAAGGTTAAGGTTGGGACTAGAGCGGGTGATCAGCGACGCACCCTAACCCTAACCCTAACCCTTACCCTAGCAAGGTTAAGGTTAGGATTAGAGCGGCTGATCAGCAAAGTACCTTAACCCTAACCCTAACCCTAAACCTTACCCTAACAAGGTTAAGGTTGGAATTAGGGCGGCCGATCAGCGACGTACCCCGCAATCCGACCATAGACGCGCGACTGCGCACGCAAGGTCGCCGCCTGCTCGACTGATAGGTTGCCCTCGCCGGCACGGGCGCCGCTGTCGGCGTACGCCTCGCGGAGTAAGGTGGCGTGTGAGAGTAGCGCGGGGCGAGCGGTGGGCGCGCGGCCGTCGGCGGGTAGCAGCGAGCTCAGTAGCTCCACCATTGGCGCGACGCATTGCTGCTTAACGGGCCACTTGGCGTGCGGCACCGAGTCGTCCAGGCAGCTCGAGTCGCCGAATGCGAGAACCCAGCCCGCCGCCGCGCCGCGCGGCTGGTGGAGGCCCAAGACCGCAACGCGTAAGACGTCAAGGCCCCGGCTAGGCTGGTGCAGCTTGGTGATGCGCGTGAGTGAGGCGTGGAGCAGGAAGCCCCCCGCAGGGAAGGCCGAGATCGCAGCACCTGACAGGTAGTCGAACGCGCGCCCGCCCAGAGTAACGCTGCCACTCATCGCTACGGATCGAAAGCCTACGCCGAGCGGCGCCAAGAGGCGGTTGAGCGCGGGCACGTTGGCACCGCCCGAAGCGCACACGTTGTCCGCGTGCGTGTGCTCATCAGTGTAGCGCAGCTGGCGCATCAGTGCGGGGTCATGCCAGTCCGCCGCCACCAGCAAGCCGAGACCACGGCGCGTCACATCGTCGACCAACTTGCGCGCCTCCGAAGGGTGGTAGGGCTCCTCAGGGTCGATGAGCAGCAGGGCGCCGTAGCGTGACGCGTCGAAGGAGCTGAAGTTACTGGTGAGAAGCTCTACCGAGAAGCCCGCGCGGCGCAACGCACCGTGAAGCGAGCGAAAGTTGGTGTGCGGGTGGTCGCCGTTCCAGTCCATCATCTCGGCGTTGGACTGCGTGAGGTCATCGTTAGGAAAGAAGCCCGATGGGTAGTGTGACGAGTGGTACAGGTCGAAGAGCAGCCGCCGCCGTCGCTGTGGCGTCTCGCCCACCCTTAGGCTCACAGGCACCCGGAGCACGGCCTCACCTACGCCAGACCCATCGCCCGGCCCCTCACCCCCATCGCCCCCGCCCTGCGCAGGACGCGCGCGCCAAGAGAACCCTCGCCTGCTGCCCTCGCCACCGCCTCCGCCACCGCCCTGGCCACCGCCCTCGCCACCGCCCTCGCCGCCACCGCCGCCGCCGCCGCCGCCACCGTCCTCGCCGCGATCGCCGCTCTCGCCGCCGCCGGCGCCGCTATCGCCGCCGCCGCCGCCGCTATCGCCGCCGCCGCCGTCGCCGCCGCCGTCGCCGCCGCCGCCGCCGTTGCCGCCGACCCGCCCGCCCGCGATGGCTGCCTCCGCCTCGCGCAGGAGCTCTTCTGCACCCGTGAGCAGAACGCGCGCCGGCGCCGCGCCGCGCGCCGCCGCCGCGCCAGCCGCGCCGCGCCGCCGCGGCGGCGGCGGCCGCTCGCCATCCCTCAGCACGATCTCGATCTCACCTCGCACCTCGCCGCTCCAGCCCGACCTCGCCGCCGCCGCCGCCGCCGCCGCCGCCGCCGCCGCCGTCGCGCGCACGCGCACGCCGAGGGTGCCGCTCCACGGCGCCACGCGCGCCGCGTGCATAAAGGAGACGTCGACGTACTGGCCATTGCCTCCAGCGGCCGGCACCCACCGCGGCGGCCTCGCGAAGTGCGAGACGGCCGCGCGCGAGTTGAGCAGGGTTAGGTTGAGCACGAGTGGCTGAGCACCCTCGTAGAGCGGCGTCGCGCAAAACGGCCAAAAGAAGGCGCACGACGCGCCACCGCCCTCGCCGCCCTCGCCGCCCCGCTCGCCGCCCCGCTCGCCGCCCCGCTCGCCGCCCCGCTCGCCGCCCCGCTCGCCGCCCCGCTCGCCGCCCCGCTCGCCGCCCCGCTCGCCGCCCCGCTCGCCGCCCCGCTCGCCGCCCCGCTCGCCGCCCCGCTCGCCGCCCCGCTCGCCGCCCCGCTCGCCGCCCTGCTCGCCGCCCAGCTCGTCGCCCTGCTCGCCACCAGCAGTCGGGCCAGCGAGATCGAGCCGCGGCGGGATAGCCGAGAGGTGTGGCGTGAAGTCGCGCATCGCTTCGGCCGTCTGCTCCGGCCTGAGCAAACCCATACCCTGCTCCATGTGCGAGATGCCCGGCAGCGGCACCGCCGACTCGACGAGGACCTGCTTGATGGCGGCGGGGTTGAGCAGCATCGCGCGCCGTGATGGCGGTATCTCGGAGAGGAGAAGCGCCAAGACACCCACCACGACCGGGCACGCGACTGACGTACCCCATTGGTGCTGGCAGCCTCCGCGAGGCGCCTTTCCCCAGAACTCGCCGTAGGTCACCACGTCGATGCCGCCGCGGCCGTAGCCGTGCGGTAGCTCCCACGTCGTCATGCCCCGCGAGGACCACGGCGCGAGCGCGCCTGTCTCGTCGAGCCCGCCCACACCAACCACCGACGGCTCGTCCGCGGGGTTCATCAGCGTGCCGAGCCCGGGCCCGGAGTTGCCGCCGCCGCTCACGACCGTGATACCTGCCGCCGCCAGCTCGCGCACCTTGGCGACAAAAGGCGCGTCGCGGTAGTCCGGCCCGCCTACCGAGAGCGAGATCAGATCGACCTGCATGCGCAGCGCGTAGTTGAACCCTTCGAGGAACCAGGCGGTCGTGCTGGCCTGCGTCGAGTCGAAGACGCGTACGAAGTAGAGCGACGCGTCGGGCGCGAAGCCCTTGCACTCGTCCTGCGAGGCGATCACGCCAGCCATGAACGACGAGTGACCGACGCGGTCCTCCGTCGTGACCTCGTCGCAAAAGTTGACGGCGGCCGCCACGTTGCGCACGTAGCCGTGCACCGGCGGCAGGCCGGTGTCGAAGATAGCGACCTTGAGGCCGCGCCCGGTCACGCCGCGGCGCCACCACTGCGACGCATTGAGCGCCGTCGTGACGAAGTCTTGCGGGATGTGGTTGTGAGCGGCGCTGTCCGGGCGGCCCTGGACGCTCGCGAGTGGACGCCTGGCTGGCTCTGCGCGCGGCGTCGCGTGCGCGCGGCGGTACCGTTGCTGCAGCGAGGCGTCACGCACTCGCGGGTGGCGCAGCAAGGCCGCTCGTGCAGCAGCGTCGTGGGCACGGTCGACGTGCAGCAGCAGGAAGTCCGTCGGCCAGGCCGCCGCGGCGCGCGACGGCGCCGCGATCCGCCAGCCGTGGCGCGGCGAGGCGCGCTGCAGCGCGTGCTGCAGCTCGTGCTGCACGAGGCGGCTGTGGGCAGCGTGGTCCGCGTACTCGGTGAAGCTGACCACGACCGCAGAGGTGGCGGCCGGCACCTCAGCCGATCGCATTTCGTTGCGCGGGGAGGGCGGTAACTCCTGGGCGGGCGAGCTCAACGTAAACCGATCGATGCGCAGAGCACACAGGCGAGGGCTTCGACCGGGATGCGACCAAACCTAGGCTCCTCACCAGCAAGCACTCACTCATCCTGCCTGCCGCTGCCTGCCGAGAGTGTCTGCCGGGCTGTCATTCGTGCAACGTGCCCAACCGTTGGCACTTGAGTGCGCTGGCGCTTGCAAGAGCCCTGCCGGTTTCGAGCCGCGCGCCCTCATGTGCCCAACTCCGGTCCCGTGTGTTTCGACAATAGCATGCGAACTTAACCGATTAGGCAACATCCCGGGGCAGGCGGGCCTTGAGGGAACGCCTCTCCACAGTCATGCTCGCGGCCGCCTGGCTTGCGGCGGCCGGCCACACGGGCGCAGCCGCGGCGTCAAGTGCGCCGAGCTTGGAACCGCGTGCTGCACCGCCGGCTGATGAGCTGCAGCAGCAACCTGCGGGCAATCTTTCGCAACCATCGGTGCCTCAGATCTCCCTGCTGACATCGCATTACTCCGTGGGCCTTGCGGAGATACTGGAAAGTTTTGACGCCGCCCAGCTGACGCAGCAGCAGCGGCTGGGGACGTTGGGCCACTACCATGAGGCCGAGGCGGCGATCGTGGCCAACCGCCTCAACACGGAGCTGAGCGAGGTCGTGGTCGTGTACGACTCGGTGACGCCACAGGACAACTGCACGCACCTCGCAAAGCGGCTGGATGCGGCGCTGCTCAGCTTGGGCTCCCCGGCCGCGGCGGACTTCGTCTGCGTCGATCGCGTGCACGGCCAGCCCTCCTACCGCGAGATGTTCGAGTACGCCTCTCGCTTGCAGTTCAAGGGCAAGGTGGTCGTCATGGGCAACACTGACGGCGCGACCGACTCGACGATCGGCCGCTTGTCGGGCCTGCAGAAGGGCGTCGTTGTCGTGCTGTCTGCGACCGGCCAGTTCGACAGCCCGGAGGGGGCTCCCGTGGCGCGCGTGTACGAGAAGCTCGTTGGGCCGCTGTGCGCCGAGCGTCCCACCTCGCGCTGCTTAGTGAGCGATGTGGAACGGCAGGCTGCGGCGCAGAAGGCAGTGGCGGACGGGCGACTTGACGAGTGGAGGCTCTTCACCTTTCCCGAACGGCTGTACTCGTGGGACGCCTACGCCTTCCGCCCGCCGCTGCCGCCGCTGAGCCAGTTCCTTCTGCCTGACGAGATCTTCATGAACCACATCGGCGGCGAGAACCGCGCAGGCCTCGCGCTGATGCACGCACTGGGCACGCCCTCGTTGCCCAATGCGTGCGGGCACATCAACTGGCACCACCTCCATTGCAATGCGAAGGCGCACGCTGCAGTGCCTCGCAGAAGGACTAGCGTCGGGCTGACGCTGCAAGAGTACACCATGCTGCAGAGGAGCAACACGCTCCAGACGGCACTTCGCGCGGGGTCAAATGTGACGACGATGCCGGTCGGTCGACGAGCTGTGGATGCGACTAGGTACACGATGCGCTTTGTCTCGCAGCTTGAGGAAACGGCCGATGGCCTTGGCACCGATCTTCGCGTCGAGGACACGATCACGCCGTTTTCGTCGGGCTGCACGCGTCTGGAGGACTGCATGCAGCTTAACAGCACCTTGCACACCGAAATGACCGCCGACGCCTCCGCCATTTCCGACTCCGTGGACTCCACCGACTCCAAACTCCTATCCGCGCTCCTATCCAGACGCCTGTCCGCACTCCTGTCCAAGCTCCAAACTTCCGACCAACCCACCTCATCCATCGCGACCACCTCCAACGCCTTCGCTTCCCGCATGCGGCTGAACGGCACCGTTGCCTCCAAAAGCGCGCACGTTGTCTCTTTGCATTCGCACTTGGGCAGCTACTCGTACCTGCTTGCGAATCCGGACACCACGGCTACCAAGCCAGAAAGAGAACGCCCGTTTGTGCCGGCCGCCGCACGGGATGGCAAGCGCGTACCGTGGTTACACATGCGCGACGAGCCGATCTCGCTCTTCACGACGCACAGGGCCAGGGGCATGTCGACTCTCATCAGCATGGAGCGAGCGACAAGCGGCACGGTTAGCAATCCGTTGCTCAAGCGGTATCTCGAGGCCGAGGCGGCGATCGTGGCCAACCGCCTCAACACGGAGCTGAGCGAGGTCGTGGTCGTGTACGACTCGGTGACGCCACAGGACAACTGCACGCACCTCGCAAAGCGGCTGGATGCGGCGCTGCTCAGCTTGGGCTCCCCGGCCGCGGCGGACTTCGTCTGCGTCGATCGCGTGCACGGCCAGCCCTCCTACCGCGAGATGTTCGAGTACGCCTCTCGCTTGCAGTTCAAGGGCAAGGTGGTCGTCATGGGCAACACTGACGGCGCGACCGACTCGACGATCGGCCGCTTGTCGGGCCTGCAGAAGGGCGTCGTTGTCGTGCTGTCTGCGACCGGCCAGTTCGACAGCCCGGAGGGGGCTCCCGTGGCGCGCGTGTACGAGAAGCTCGTTGGGCCGCTGTGCGCCGAGCGTCCCACCTCGCGCTGCTTAGTGAGCGATGTGGAACGGCATGCTGCGGCGCAGAAGGCACTGGCGGACGGCCGGCCCGATGAGTGGAGGCGCGACAGATTCCCTGAGCAGCTGTACTCGTGGGACGCCTACGCCTTCCGCCCGCCGCTGCCGCCGCTGAGCGAGCACATCCTGCCGCCTTCGGTTTCAATGGACAGTGTGGGCGGCGCGAACCGCGCGGGGCTTGCGCTGATGCAGGCGCTCGGGAGCAGCACGCTCATATTCAACCAGACTCTGCCCAATGCGTGCGGGCATGTCAATGTGCACAAGTTCCGATGCGGTGTCACCGCCGGCGAGCACGCTTTGCAGGCCAACGTGGGCATGCGAGTGCGCAACTGGACGGTGCACTTTCCGCAGGCGCCAGTCCCCAGCATGCGGCGCCTTGGCTTTGAGCGGCTGGATGAGCAACTTAACGTGGTGTCCACCGAGATCGTCGAGCCGTGGAGCACTGGGTGCAAGGACATGCTGGATTGCATGCACACTGTGACTCCACCAGCCATAACCGAGGGAGACATTGCGGTCGCCGCGCTGGGGGCGAGCACAAGGGCACCTGGCCGAGTCGTCTTGCATGTGGGAGATGTCAAGACAGGTAGCACGTACTTGCAGCACCTGTTCCACGCCAACCGACGTGCCATGCTTGGCAACGGCGTGCTATACCCTGGCGTGTCGCTCGAGACCAATCAGGCGCACCACTACCTGGTTGCCGACGCGTGCCAGTGCAACCCCGTGACACTTGAGCCGTGGGGCTCCAACCAAAGCGAGCAAAGCGGCCCGGACTTCAACGCCGTGACGCGGAGAGCAGCAACGCAGCGCGCACAAGCGCTACACGCGACACTGGGCACCGCGGGCAAGCTGAACGTCATTCTGAGCAGCGAGATGGCAATGCCGGCGGTTGGCGAGTTTGCGACGGTGGCACCACGCTTGCGCGTCGCGTTCACGCGGCACGGTCAGGCGCCGCGCATTGTGTACGTCTACCGCAACCTGAAGGAGATCAAGTACGGCGCGCACAAGACAGCCGTCCAGTACTTCCTCTCCACGCGGCTGCTCGCGGACTATCTGTCTCCTGAAGCTGCCCGGCGCAAGGCCCTGCTGCGACTGCAGCGCCTCGTCGCGGTCTTCGGCGAGGAGAACATTGGCGCAATCGGTGCGTTCGAAGCTCAAACCTCGTCGGGGTACTATACCTACACACCTCAGGCTGTACACCGCATACTCATACGTGCTGCGCTGTGGCAGACTACGCGGGTGTGCATGCGCGTGGCCAACGGTTGGAAGACGCGTTCCTTGAAGCAGCACAGTTGCCCTCTGTAAACTTCGCGGCGCCCGCGGACTTTTCAAACCCGGAGGTCTCGCTGAGGGAGATCAACGCGCGACGGATGTGGACCAAGTTCAGTCTCTACATGGCCAACATCCATCAGTGTAAGCTCGTCTGGCCGCCGAATGCGCCCCATGTCAGCTTTTCTGCACTGCTGCCCGTCGAGATGCTTGGTGGTCTACCGAGGAGGTGCTTCAATGCGACGGCGTTGGATCAGGCGAGCCTCGAGTTTGACCGGGAGGCGCGCCAATTACTTGGTGGCATGCTGTATGCAAACGCCACGGCTACGTTGTTGAGCATCAAGGCGCACAGTCAACCCTTTTGCGAGCTAGATGACGCACATCTTGATGCATGGGGCGCCCGCTTCGAACAACTCACTGCAATGCTTCCCGAGAGCGCATGCCACAGCAGCTCCGCCGAGTATGTTCCCCTCTTTGGAGAGGAATTGCGATAGGCACCAGCGAACCGTATTCACGCAAGGAATCTGGGAGCTTGATCGTGAATTATTATCGCACTCCTATTTATTAATTAAATTTATGTTACTACCTCCGTCCAGTGAAAGATTATCAATCGCGATTTCTCGAAACCGGCTGGGCGAACACCTATTTTTGAGGCCAGAATCGTGATCTACGACCAAATTTTGGTCTAGAACACTCTCTCTAAGACAATCTCAACAGAAACTCTGTCCACGAAGCACGTTCCTTACTTTCTCCCCCTC
>Ga0209302_10001721_pt1 | contig 12834 bp, 13 predicted proteins | sample ArcOceMetagenome_2_FD_187445 | JGI IMG/M metagenome (GOLD analysis project Ga0209302, IMG submission 187445) | Marine eukaryotic phytoplankton communities from Arctic Ocean - Arctic Ocean ARC135M Metagenome (SPAdes) (version 2) | ecosystem: Environmental > Aquatic > Marine > Oceanic | place... | reverse complement strand
TCTTCCACGGGCACTGCGGTTCGTAAGCGTTTTCGTGAGCGCCGCGGGTTGCAAGCCTCACTGTTTCCTAATTGACGCGTACCGTAACGCCCAATCTTCCCAACCGCCGGAAAAAATGGTGGGGGAGGGGGGGGGGCGGGGGGGGGTTTCACACGAATTTTCTTGTATCGGCTCGCCACGCGCGCGTCTCTCACTCTTCGCGCCCCGTCCGCAATGCATCGTATGACTGTGCTCTCTGTGGACTGTGCTATAAAAACGAGAAAGAGGGCGAGCCACTACAACGCTCAACGGGAGACATGGGTGCCGGCTGCGGCACGTCACGATTGTATGTTCGAGCAGTCGCCTCGAGCAGCACTAGCCACCGTGCCTCAGCGCTGCCTGCGTCTGCTGCCCTGAGGCTGGTCGCCTCTGCAGTAGCTGCAGCTTCCGCCGCTGCTGCTGCAATCGCCGCCGCCGCTGCTGCTGCTGCTGCTGCTGCTGGCCCGCCGGGCCCGCCACCGCCCTCGCCACCTCCGTCGCCACCGCCTGCATCGCCACCGCCCTCGCCTGAGCCTCAGCCTGCTCCTGCTGCTGGTCCGAGTGCTGCTGCTGCTGGCCGTAGGCCTGCTGCTCCTCCTGGCCCGAGGCCTCCTGCTCCTGCTGCTCCTGCTGCAGCTGCTGCTGCTCCGCCGACTCTTGCTGCTCCGTCTCGATGGGCGGAAGAATCGGCTGCGTGGGCGAGTGCTTGATCAGACCCGGCGGCGAGCCGTGGTCGTGGTCAATCACCGGGTCGACCCCGCGGTAGAAGACCGGCATCGTGCGCAGGTAGGCCACCGGCAGCCAGCCGTACGAAGCGCGCTGCACCCAGTCGTTGGAGCCGATGATCTCGTTGAGCACCTGGTCGTCGGGCGCGCGCGAGTTGGTCTCGTAGGCCATCGCCTCGGCCCAGGCCGTCAGCACGTTTCTCGACTTGCGCGTGTGGTTAAAGAAAGCCACGCCGCTGCCGAGGCTCGGTGTGTTCTGCCCCTTGGAAACGTTGCCCCAGTAGTTGAAGAGTGCGACGTCGCGCGCGCCCCCTGGCCAGCTGCCGGGCGTGAACAGCCGCGGGAACTGGTGGAACTCCATGTCGGCGTCGAGCCAGACGACGGGGAGGCGAGACAGCTCCATCTGGCTCAGGATGAAGGCGGGCTTCATCGCGATGAGCTGGAATCGGAACTCCTCTGAGCCCTCCAACGCATCCGGCCCGAAGGAGTTGGGCGCCTGCGTGGCCTTGCAGCAAATCCCCACGCGCAGGCACGACCGGAGCAGCCGCTTCGCCTTGCCCGTGTAAGCCGGCGAATGCAGCGTGACGGCCGCAAAGGGCTGGATCTGTTTGCACGCAGGCGTCAGCATCACGTTGAGCCTCCTCACCTCGATGCCCCGTGCCCCCATCGTGAGCTTCTTGGGGTCGTGGGTGTAGTGCGGCACTTGCTGTCGAAACGTCGTTAGCGGAGGCGCAACGGGGCCGGCCATCCACACTTCCGTGTCAGAGTGCGGCGCGAACATCAGCAGCTTCGTGTGCAAGCATGACAACTCGCACTCCTGAGCGCGGTCGAACCAGTTCAGCTCCGAGCATTGCCCCGCTCTCGGACCCGCGACGCATTCGTACGGCTTTGACGCCGAGCAGCCCTCGGGTGCAAGGTACGGGCACTCTGCCAAGCCACTCGGCTGTGCTCGCTCCAATTGCCGCACCTGCTTGACCTGCTCCTCGCGCGACTCCTCCGGGTCGAAACAATTGCAGTAGTCGGGATCACACAGGCTCGGGTCCGCCGCCTGAGCCTCCGCACCCTGCGTCACGTTTGCCTTGCACAACTTGGTGCACCATTCGTCTGTGGCAAGGTCCTTGTTTTGGGACACGCAGACAGTCACGCTGTTGGAACTGGACGCGGCGGCTCTCAACTCGGGCCTCAAGTCGGTCACCTCTGGCTCGTCGGACACTGGGGCGTATTCGGTGACATTGGCTTCACCCTGCGCTTGCCTGTGCGCCATCCACGAGACGGTGTAGGTCGAGTCGATGAGCGCATCGGGCTCACCCACCACCGCCTGCGTCGTGTACGAGCGGACCCCCGCCGCCGGCAGCACGAGCGCCAGCGGCAAGATCCGCGAGAGGCTGGGCATTTCTCCCGAGGCCTTCACCTCGGGCTGCGACTCCACGGAAAGGACGAAAGTTGCTAAATTCGGATCGACGTGTTTTTTGCGCCATGAGGGTATTGGTGCTCACCCTCGCATGCCTGGGGCTCGCCGACGCCGTCGGCCTGCAGAAGAGCAGGCAGTACTACAACCCCCTTGACGACGCGGGCGGCGACGACGAGGGCGGCGGTGCTGTGCCAGCGGCGCTCGACCCGGACATGGATGTGATTGTTGCCGCTGCGAAGAAGATGCCTGCCAAGCTCTGGCCGCTCCCGCAGTCTATCAAGAGGGGAGAGAAGGACCTCACCGTGTCCCCGAGCGCGAACTTCTTCTCCGTCACCGGCTCCTCGCCCCTGCTCTCCAAGGCGTTCGAGCGCTACGACAAGTACACCTTCCCCCACGCCGCCAACAGCGGCTCGTCCGGGGCGGGCCCCAAGATCACGGGACTCGACCTGGTGGTGGCCGACAAGGACGAGTCGCACCAGCAGCTGGACACCGACGAGTCGTACACTCTGAAGGTGCCTGCAACGGGCGGGAAGGCCAAGGCCACCGCCAAGACTGTCTACGGTGCTCTGCGGGCACTCGAGACCTTCTCGCAGCTGGTGCGCTTCGACTTCGACTCGAACGCGTACGCGCTGCCGGGTGCGCCGTGGGACATCACGGATTCGCCGCGCTTTCAGCACCGTGGGCTGATGATCGACACGGCGCGTCACTACCAGCCGCTCGCGCACATCAGGGCGCTGATTGACACCCTGCCCTATGCGAAGCTGAACGTATTGCACTGGCACATGGTCGACACGCAGTCGTTCCCCTTCGAGGTCAAGTCGCACCCGAAGCTGTGGAACGCAGCGCACATGCCGTCGCAGCGGTACACGCAGGCGGACGTGGCGGAGATCGTCGAGTACTCGCGGCTGCGCGGTGTGCGCGTGATGGTGGAGTTTGACGTGCCCGGCCACGCCGAGTCGTGGTGCAAGGGCGAGCCCGACATGTGCTTGGCGGACGCGGAGGCGTGCGGCACGGAGGGCGCGCTGACGCCGCCGCTCAACGTGGCGTCCGACAAGACGTGGAAGGTGATCACCGACCTGCTCTCCGAGGTCACGGGCGATAAGGAGTCGACCAAGGGCAAGCCGAGCGGCCTGTTCCCCGACAACTTTGTGCACCTGGGCGGCGACGAGGTGGCGACCAACTGCTGGGACTCGGACCCGGCGATGGCGGCGTTCAAGACGAAGAACAACCTCGACTCGGGCGACGACATGTACAGCTTCTTCGTCGCCAAGGCGGGCAAGATCGCGCACGATAAGGGCCGCCGCCCGGTGCAGTGGGCCGAGGCGTGGGACGCTGCGCACAACAGTGGCACGCCGCTGCAGAAGGACTCGATCGTGCACGTGTGGCAGACGAGCACCGACCTGGCCGGCGTGCTCGCTGACGGGTACGACGTGCTGCTCAACGTGGGCTACTTCGAGAACTCGTGGTATCTCGACAACCTCGAGATTAACTGGAAGGACATCTACATCAACGAGCCGTGCGGCGCCGTGGACGACGCGGCGTGCAAGAAGATCCTGGGCGGCCAGGGTGAGATGTGGGGCGAGACCGTCGACGGCAGCAACCTGCAGCACACCGTATGGCCGCGCCTCGCCGCCATCGCCGAGAAGCTCTGGTCAGGGCGCGAGGCGACCGCCCCCATCGGAGGCAACATGGTGCCGGAGGCCACCATGGCACGCTTCAAGGACTTCCGCTGCTTGCTGCTTGACCGCGGCGTCGCGGCAGCGCCCGGCGCCCAGCCGTTTGCCCGCGGCGCGCCGGAGGGCCCCGGCTCGTGCTGGGACCAGTGAGGGCACGCTCGGCCCTTGAGGGCTTGTGCGAGGAGGGTCGCTCGTGGTCGACAGCCTCACAGAGTTTGTTTTTACTTTTGAACAGTTTTTGTCGTGAGTATCTTATAATTAAACTACAGTGTTGCCCGCAAAGCCCCGTCGTCCGTTCGTTGCAGACGAGACGTTTTGGAGAGATATAGCAGATACGGTTTACGATGTACGATCTGCTCTCTTTTATCGATACGGAGAAGATATTAAGAAGATATACGATGATTAGGTTCCACGCGCTACACGCCTTGCGACGCTACACAATACCTCAATGCTGGACCCCTCACACCCAGACACAAGATGAGATGATGATTCTTATCCAGAGATAAGATAAGATAAGATTGTTGGGTGTCACGACGCTACACGACACGCGACGCTTGCCCAAGTCGCAGTCGCGTCGCCGACCGGTAGGGTAGAGGGCTCCAGACGCGATGCGATCCGAATCGATGGGCAAGCCACCCCCTCCAAGCACCCCTTTTTTTTCTCTTTTCTTATCTTATAAGATAAGAAAATAAGATCTTATCTTATCTTATTATTTGGTTTCGTTTTCACCCTCTCCCGCGTTCCGCCGTTTGCCGCGAAGCGCACATGGCGCTGCTTCTGCTGTCGCTGGCTTCGGATGCCTTCGTCTGCCCCGCCCCGCCCAGGATTCCGCATCGGGCCGTCCCAGTGGTGATGAGCGAGAAGATCATCCCTGTCGCGAACGTGGCGCTCGGGAGCACCCTCCTGTACCGTGCCGTGAGTACCGGTGCTGGTGCCAATGCTCTTGTGCTCGCCTCCACCGGGCTGCTAGCGACGTGCAATTTGGCCTTAACCGATAACGCGCGCTATGCTTCGGCCAAGCGTGCGATGGCAAAGGTAGAAAACGTGGAGCTGCCCCTGGCGAAGCTCGCCAAGCGCTGGTACAACGCGGTAAGGGTGCAGGTGGCCTCTGCACCTCCACACCTCTGCAAGCCAGCACATTCCGTCACGTTGCGCCTCTGCACTGCCACACTTCTGCGCCTCTGCAGGTCTTTGGTCAAATAGCCGCCCTGGTGTGGATGGCGCGCGCCACCAGCCCAACCGGGGTGCTGCGCGGAGGCGTGGCGTTCATGGCGGCCAATGTCGCCTTCTTCCTCCTCGGCGCCGGCGACACCAAGCACGACGAGATTGGCGTGCCCGCGCCAATGAAGCCCGGCCTGCAGACCTTCGTGCTGACGACCGACGCCGTCCTGATGGGCGCCGCCCTGTGCGGCGCTCTCGCCCCCGTTGGCTCCCTCGGCCGCGCGGCCGCCTCGGGCGTCTTCGCCACTGGCTGCCTGATCGGTGCGGCGGAGGGGGTGCCGAAGACTGCCGCAGCGCTCTCCTCGCTCACGAAGAGGAGCTAATTCGTGTACATTATGCTGTGTACGACAGGAGGCATGGGGTTGTAGAGCATAGCATGTACCGCATCAGCTGAGCTCCGGCCGCACGCTGTGCAGCGCCAGCGGCTGGCTGTGTGGAGGGGCTGAGGTCCAGCGAAATAACGCTCAACGATTGACATGTGATGGTCAGTTGTCAACAAGAACAACTCGAGACGGTTTCGATTTCCCCCAGGATTATTTATCGAGATATAGGCATGGATATAGGTGATGTGCCATGACCATAAAGCCGTATTTGACATCCGATGTCCGATCGCGTTGTGATGTCTCGCGCGTTACCCATAAAATTAATGCGCACCTAGACGCGCCATACACGGAACACGCCCACGCAGGTGTTCGCAGCTCCTCTTTCTTAGTTGACACGTGCCCGGATGGCACGGCCTTTCAGCCGAGCGCCGCTTGTGCGGTCGAGCCAGCGGACAGCTGGGTATCAAGCCTGCGCAGCTCAGGGCTACCGAGCCGCGCGTCAAGCGAAGGGCCGGCAGGGGCCATATGCGCAGCATCCGCTGCACGCTGCAGGTGGTCGCCGCCGCCGCCCGGTGTGCCGCCCGGTGTACCCCCTGGCCCGCGCGGCGACACCGGCATCTGGCGGGGCTTCACGAGGTTCGAGAGGTTTGCGCCACGGTTAGCGGCCTTGAGGAGGTGCGCGGCCTTGGCGCGGCTCGGTCGAGGCTCGGGTGCCTCGAACCTGCTGCGGTCGACCAGGCTCTCCAGAGACGAGTCGAGGCGCAGCTTGGACTGGCGCAGGTCGCGCACCTGGTTAGGGGTAGGGTCAGGGTCAGGGTCAGGGTCAGGGTCAGGGTTAGGGTTAGGGTCAGGGTCAGGGTCAGGGTTAGGGTTGGGGTTAGGGTTGGGGTTAGGGTTAGGGTTGGGGTTGGGGTTGGGGTCAGTGTCAGGGTTAGGGTTAGGGTTAGGGTTCGCTTCGCTTCGACTGTCGCGGGTGGCGCACCGTGCCCGAGGTGAGGGCGAGCAGCCGGGCCTGCAGCGCGTCGCAGTCGGCAGCAAACTCCTCAGCACGGCAGCGCCACTCCTGCCTACTACCTGACTCGTCGCGCAGCTCGATCGCCTGGTTAGGTGTAGGGGTGGGGGTGGGGGTAGGGCTAGGGGTAGGGGTAGGGGTAGGGGTAGGGGTATGGGTATGGGTATGGGTAGCTCAAGCGCCTGCTTGTAGAAGAGCTCTTGGGTTAGGGTTAGGGTTAGGGTTAGGGTTAGGGTTAGGGTTAGGGTTAGGGTTAGGGTTAGGGTTAGGGTTAAGGTTAGGGTCAGGTTAAGGTTAGGGTTAGCTCGGTCGCCTGCTTGTGGAAGAGCTTTTGGGTTAGGGCTAGGGCTTGAATTAGGGGTAGGGTTTGGGTCAGGGTTAGGGTTAGCTCGGTCGCCTGCTTGTCGAAGAGCTCGCGCAGCTGCAGCTTGTCTTCTCGCTCGGTCTCGAGCTCGCTCCGCAGCTTGCGCACCTAGTAAGTACAGCCATAGTTAGTGCAGCCATAGCAAGTGCAGCCATGCTAAGTGCAGCCATGCTAAATGCTGCGCGCTGCGCAGCTCGCGCACCGCGTCGCGGTAGTCGGCGGCCTCCTGCACGGCGCGTGCGGTGTTGCTCTCGGCGTCGACCTGAGGGTTAGGGTTAGGGCTAGGGCTAGGGCTAGGGCTAGGGCTAGGGCTAGGGCTAGGGCTAGGGCTAGAGTTAGTCTCGGCGTCGACCTGCGCCGCCCTAAGCCGCGTGTTCTCCCCCTCGAGCACCTGTGAGTATGGTATACACATGTATGGTAGCGCAGGAAGTAGGGCCATAGTATGTGTGGCCGTAGCAAGTGTAGCCATCGTAAGTCAGCACAGCTCTCGCCCTCGAGCACCTCGATCTTCTTACTACTTACTACTTACTACTTACTACTTACTACTTACTACTTACTACTTACTACTTACCTCGATCTTCTTACTCATGCTCTCGTACTTCTTACTACTTACTACTTACTACTTACTACTTACTACTTACCTCGATCTTCTTACTCATGCTCTCGTACTGCGCACGCGTCGCCCTGGTTAGGGTTAGGGTTAGGGTTAGGTTAGGGTTAGGGCTAAGGCTAGGGTTAGGGCTAGGGCTAGGGCTAGGGCTAGGAGCAGGGCTAGGGCTAACCTGGCGGCCATCAGCTTCCTCCGCGCGCCCAGCTCCGTCACTCCCATATTAAGCAGGTCCTCCTCTGAGATGAACTGCATCGCAGCGACGTCGACGCCCGCCTTGATGAAGTACGGCGCGAGATCTCCCAGGCCGAGCTCACCTGGTTAGGGTTAGGGTTAGGGTTAGGGCTAGGGTTAGGGTTAGGGCTAGGGCTAGGGTTAGGCAAGGGCTCGGGTTCGGGTTCGGGTTCGGGTTCGGGTTCGGGTTCGGGTTCGGGTCCGGGTTCGGGTTTGGGTTCGGGTTCGGGTTCGGGTTAGGGCTAGGGTTAGGGTCCGAGCTCTCACCCAGCCAGGCGCGCGTCTCCTGGTGCCGAGCCTTTAGCCTCTGGTCGCTCTTCTCGCGCTTGAGCTGCTGCCGAGAGCGGGCCTCCTGCTGCTGACGGCTTGTCTCTGTCGCGAGCGCCTCGAAGGCGGCGCCCACTCTACCGCCCTGCATCCAGCCACTGGCCATGGTCTCGAAGTCTGCGGGGCCGTGGAAGCTGGGGGCGTGGCCGAAGAAAGTGGCGCGCACCTGGTGAGGAGGGAGGCAAGAGGTTCAGCAAGGGGTGCGGCAAGGGGTGCGGCAAGGGGTGCGGCAAGGGTACGGCAAGGGGTACGGCAAGGGGCGTGGCAAGGGGTACGGCAAGAGGTACGGCAAGGGGTGCGGCAAGGGGTACGGCAAGAGGTACGGCAAGGGGTGCGGCAAGGGGTACGGCAAGGGGCGTGGCAAGGGGTACGGCAAGGGGTGCGGTAAGGGGTGCGGCAAGGGGTACGGCAAGGGGTGTGGCGTGCGTGGGGTTGCCCTACCCAAGCGGTGTGCACCAGCTATACCTACTATGGGCGCACCAGGTCCCACGCCGCCTCAGAGCTGTTGGAGAGGGCTTGGATCTGTCCATCGACTCTAAGCTGTAGTAGCACGAGCGACTCACGATCGGGACGGTAGGAGGCGATGCACCTGGTAAGTAGAGCCATCGCAAGCAGAGCCGTAGTAAGTACAGCCATAGTATGCTCTAGTAGGTGACTACACGTCCTAGGTATCCTACTTGGTACCCTACTTGGTACCCTACTTGGTCTCCTACTTGGTACCCTACAAGGCGACGCACATGTGAGGCTCGGCGGGCATCTGTTGGAATGCACAGAACATCGAGAAGCGCGTCGTCCTGGCGTCACTGTCGCCCGCATCGGCGTCGCCGGCGTCGGCGGTGGCCGTGTCCGCTCCAGACCCGCCGCCGCCGCCGCCGCCACCGCCCTTAGTGGGGTCGGCAATACGACCCATAAGGCCCATCATGTTGAGCTCGAGAGGCCAGGGCGGGAAGCGCGGCCGCAGCAGCAGACGGAACACAGGTGATCGCTCGGGCGCGAGGCGCAGCGTCGCGCGGGCGTTGGTACCGCGCACAAGGTACACGGACAGCGGCAGTGCCGCCGGCTGTCCTGTGGTCTTGCACGCGCTTGCGGCGTCGAGGAACTGCCGGGTGAGCGCCGCGGCGTGGGGCGTGTCGGGGCGGAGGCCCAGCGCGCGCGCGAACGACGCGGCGGCCTCGGCGTGCCGCTCGCACCCGCTCAGCGCGAGGCCGTGCAGCTGCCACGCCGCCACCTTGTACTCTGCCGCCGCCGCCGCCGCCGCCGCCAGCTTGGCCTGCGCCACCGCCGAACGACCGGGGACGGACGACCCGGTGGCTTCAGCAACGACGGAGGCCAAGCCACCGGCTCCGTCGAAGCCCTGCAGCGCCTGCACCACAATCTGCGCATCCTCAAGAGCCTCCGCATGCCGCCCGGCCCGCAGCAGGCCCGCACAGCGAAGCTGTAGGGCGTCGGTGCGCGCCCGGCTGCCTACGGGCTCGAGGTCGATGGCAGAGCTGAACTCCTGGATCGCGCGCTGCACGTCGCCCTGCACCCACGCCTGTGTGCCCTTGCGCCGCGCCTGCTGCGCCGGCGGTCGCATCTCGTGAGCGAGCCGCTCGCCCACGCTGCCCGGCAGCACGTAGACCTCTGCGTTGCCGGCCGCAAGCGCGGGCAGGTCGCGCAGCTCGAAGAGGCTCTCCTCGCTCTCCTCGCTCGGGTCGGCGGTCGCGGCGGTCGAGCGGACGCCACTTGATGTCTGCGGCCGCGCTTTGGATCGGGGAAGAGTGGAGAGCGAGGCGCTGAAGCCGCGCGAAGCCTGCAGACCGGCAGCCGAACTAGCGGCCGAGGCCGGCCTATTCAGGCTAGCGGCCGAGGCTGGCCTGTTCAGGCTAGCGGCCGAGGCTGGCCTGTTCAGGCGCGGCGCTGACGCCGGTCGGCCCAGCTTCGTCTCTGAGACAGCCGAGCTTTGTAGAGCCTTGCTCTGCTCCGTGAACCGAAGGGCGCGCATGGCGAAGCGTTACAAGAACAAGTCAGGATAAGATGAGGGGGTACGCATTTTAGTTCTGCCGCGTATTTTTCCCGCGCCCGCCTCTCACTCCGGCTTCTCTTGCGATAGCACTGAAGGTTGGCGGCACCATGGTATCTCTCACTTCAGGCAAAATATCGCATCGCTTCTTGTTGCAAAGTTGCACAAATGTGAAATGAGACCACGACACCACGTTCGCACGTCAGGCACGTTCAAGGACGGTAACGTATATAATATATGCGAGCCACGCACGCTCACGCAAGTTCACACGTCACAGAGTAACGGTGTAGGGTCGCAGAGCCAAGATACAGTTCGCCTGCTTGACCCGCGCGCTCCCTCCGCATTTGATCCCTAGGGCGGTCGCCCTGCCGTAGTCAAAGGCCGAAGGCTGTGCTGGCGGCCCAGGGCTAGTAACGACAGCGTTGGAGCATCCGCAGCGCTCCAGCCGCACCACCGGGTCCGGTTGGTCGTCGTCGGCCTGGCCGCAGACAAAAGCACCACCGGCGTCATCGAGCGCAAAGGAGACGCCCCAGGCGTCGCGGAGCAGCTCGTCACCCTGGTTAGGCTCGGCGCCCTCGTGGTTAGCCTGGAGCCAGCCGACGCACAGTCCGCCTGAGAAGGGGGGGAGGCCGCCGGGATAGCACTCTCACCCTCCCATCCGCTTGAGCTTTGCGAGCGATGCATGCGAGGCGAACTTGTACACGGCGCGCTTCATGCGCCGCGCCGCGAGCGCTTCATGCCCCGCGCTCTCTTCGGTGACGAACGAGGAGACGTGCAGCACGCCGTGTTGGCAGAAGGCAGGAGCACTCGGCCGGTTGAGCGCTGCCCCGGCGAAAACGCCCCCCGGGGGAGCGCCAAAGCCCGCCCACAACTCGGTGTCGCCGTCGAAGGCGCCGTTCGCTTCTAGCCGCTGCCGCAGCACTACGCCCGTGTTGCGCTCCTGGTTAGGGTTAGGGTTGGGGTTAGGGTTGGGGTTGGGGTTGGGGTTGGGGTTAGGGCTAGGGTTAGGGTTTGGGTTAGGGTTGGGGTTAGGGTAGTCCGCCCGTGTTGCGCGCCGTTGGCTCGAGGTAGCTGCCGCCGTCGCACTCGTGCGCCGCCAGATAGAGGTGGCCATCGGGACCGCGCGTCATCCCCCAGTACAGGTAACCGTCGAGGTAAGGCTTGGTCTTGGCGAGGACCTGGCCCGCATGAGGAGCCGAGAGGCGCAGGCGACTGATCACATCACCAGAGGCCAGGTAAAGGCTGTCGTGCGCGTGCACCACACCCTCAGGTTGGTCAAAGCACGGCCTAGACGCCAGCGTCCGTTGGTAAGCGTAGCCGTCGGGGCTGCGCGCGAATTGCAAGACACCGCTCACTCTGTACTGTGAGACGAACAACTCGCCTTTCGGACCAAGCGCAAGGCAGGTCGGCCAGATGGAGCCTGGGCAGGCTTTGCCGGACTTTGGCGGCCACCTCGTTGGCTTGACCTTGGTGGCTGCGTTCAGGCGGCCACGCGCGTCGAAGAGCATCACCTCGTTGGAGCCGGCAGACGTTACGATGCAGGAGAGCCGTCTGTCATTGTCTGGGACGGCCTTCCGCCAACTTTTGCAGGTGCGCGCCGCCACGCGCAGCTCGAGCGCCGAGAGCTCCTCAAGGATTTTTTTCAGCAAATCGTCGTTGAGCTTCTCCATCGTGTCCGTTGTTTTCCGTCTAAATGAACGCCCTTAATGCCAGACGAGCGTGCACGGCGCCCACCAAGAGCTGACCAAGAGCGCGCGCGTTGCAGAGCATTTCCGAAAATCGAGACGGATGATAAGATAAGATAAGATAACGACGGCTTTCTATATCGGGCTTTGGACCCGAGGCTGTACACATGGGAGTAGTTCCTGATGACAGAACAATTCAACGTCCCGGGCCACATGCATGTGGGGCGGCCCCCATGGGGCCCCCATGCATGGGGGGCTGTGGGGGGTGGGTGCACGGCGCCGCCACCTCAAGCGGGCGGGGGTGGGCGCGCATGCAGCTGCACCAGGGGTTGACTGTGAGCGAAGAATGTCGATTCAAAACACTCAACTGACCTCACAACACCGAGGGACACTGCGGTGCTGCTGGCGTGCTGGGGCTACTCACTTATCGTCGGTCTCCCGTCCACAGCCTCACCAAGAGCGCGCGTTGCTCTTGGTGAGGCACGCGCAGATCGTGGGTGTGTGAAGCGATGCGACGCTGGTAGGAGCATTTCATAAACGCCTCACAGGTTACACGTACTCCACGTCCGGTTCTGGGGACGTGGAGGCAGCGCCCTTCTAGCTCGGTAGCTGTACCACAGCGTCACCAAGAGCGCGAGCCGCCGCGGTGGCAAGTTTGCGGAGGGGGTATTATGGGGGGAAAGTAAGTAGCCCCCTAAAGCAATTCACGAGCAACTCCTGCGGCAGCGCGTTCGTCACGCATCGGAGCGCGAGACGGAACGCAGCCTAGGATTACGCTCGTTCCAAACATACTACAACGAAACACGAATGACAAACCACCTAATGGGTGCCCCCCCCTTACATATCCGCTAAGGAAGCAGTGCCAAGCCCACGTCGCCATCCCAGGACAGTGATAACCACTGAAGGTTGGAGCCTCCTACTGTACCGACTCACCCGAAATCAAAGACAGACACCCTAGTCTGCTCCGAGATCCGATACCAGCGCGCACCAGCCCACCCATGAACGGCATGGCTGCGGACGCTCATGGTCATCGTGCTATCCTCAGGAAGACACCCTGTAAGTGTAACTGTAACCAAAACAAAACCCCAAAAGAGAACTGAAGGGACACACTGCGCAAAAGCGGCCTCCGCCAGCCACCCGTGTGAGCTGCACTGTCGTGAGATGGTGAGGCGTGGTGATGGCCCGTGAGCCCACCAGTACCCTTTGGTAGGTCAACCTTGACTATTGCG
>Ga0209302_10001719_pt1 | contig 12842 bp, 12 predicted proteins | sample ArcOceMetagenome_2_FD_187445 | JGI IMG/M metagenome (GOLD analysis project Ga0209302, IMG submission 187445) | Marine eukaryotic phytoplankton communities from Arctic Ocean - Arctic Ocean ARC135M Metagenome (SPAdes) (version 2) | ecosystem: Environmental > Aquatic > Marine > Oceanic | place... | reverse complement strand
CACACACACACACACTCTCTCTCTCTCTCTCTCTGTCTCTGTCTCTGTCACACGAACGAAGCGAAAACCGTAACCGTGAGAGGAACGGCATGACGAATGGGCGGTTCGATTATCGCACCCCGGGGGCGCGCTCATTATGCCTGTGGACGGCACCGCTCCTCAGAGCGTGGGTGTCCAAGATTGTTACGGGTTGGACTCGTGTAAATGTGCGGTCGTTTTATCTGGCAGCCAAACTTCTCGCAGGGACGCGGCGCGTGTGTCTTGCCTGGTTGGCTGGCATATGAGCGCCGAGCGGCCCATCGCGGCCATCGCTCGCACCGCTGCCGCCGTCCAAGAGCAGGCCGTGCGCGCACAGGACTTTGACGCTGCTGTGACCTGCCGGAGCGCCCGCAGCCAGCTGCTTGCATTGGACTCCGAGTGGGCGCGGCTCGAGGTCCTCAAGAAGGATGCGATCTTCACCCAAGAATTCGCTGGCGCGGCAGAGATCAAGGCAAGCATGGAAAACATCGTTGCGCAGGCTGAGGAGGTCGCTAAGAAGCTGCCCAGCAGCATCTTGCTAGGGGAAGTCGTCAAACAGCTCTCCGAGCCGCTGCCACTCGACCACGCCACTGCCGATCCCGCAGTAAAGGGCAGCAGCGACTCGCCTTTGCTCGTGCTAATAGACAAGCACGAGGCGATCATGGCCAACGCTGTGGGGCGGCAGAACTTTGAGCTGGCTGGCAAGTGTAAGAGCCTCCTACTGGAGCTGACGCGGCTGCAGGCAGAGTGGGCGCCCCTGGACCTGCTTAAGAAGGACGCTGTGTTAACCGAGGACTTTGCAGGCGCCGACCAGCTCCGGCACTCCATGGAAGAGCTCGCCAGCCAAGCCAACTTAGCTGTCGAATCCATCCAGCAGCATGCCGTGCGCGCCCCCACGAAGGCTGGCAACGCCCCCACGAAGGCTGGCCTCGCCGCTCGTAACGGGCGGGAGAAGAAACTGGCTTCCGATCAGCTCAGCGTCGCTAACCGCAGCCTCGGCAGCCGCACGCAAGCTGAGCGGTTGGCCTCGCTCACCACACCTACTCCTCCGCGGCTCTCCATGGGATCGAGTAAATCGATTGGTTCGATCCATCCACTGGACCGACCCATTGAAGCAACCCTGACCCCGTCGGTCGGCGCTCGCCCTAAGCCAGCCGTTCCCCGCCCGCTGCCAAAGAGCGGCGCGCGCAAGGTCAAAAGGGAGGCGCCGTCGCCGATGGAGCGCGTGCAGCGGCAGATGGAGCAGCGCGCGAGGGCGGCGACCCACTGCACGGCGGTCTTCCGCGGCATGGCGTCGCGGGCGCAGCAGCGGCGGCGGCACGCGGCGGCAACCGTTACACAGATGGCGTGGCGGAGGCGGTCGACCTCGATCCTCATCAAGCTGCGCGTGCTCAAGCGGCAGGAGATGGAGTGCGAGGCGGCGGACACGCTGCAAGCGGTGCTCCAGCACCGGCGGGAGGCGCGGATGCCTCACATATATGATAGAGAGAGACAGAGATCACACCTACACCCCAAAGGGGGCAATGTACTCTATATTTCCTTACCGATCTACCCATCCGTCCTAGGTGAAGCAAGTCGCGATGCGCAAGGTGCGCATGCTTGCCCGCGGCGTGCGCGCAGTGCTGCGGATACAGTGCGCGCAGCGCCGCCGCGCCGCCGTGGCGGAGCGTGTCCGGCGCGCGCACGCCGCACAGCGGCGCAGGGCGAGCGTGAAGCTGCAGGCGGCGGGGCGACGGAAGCAGGCGCACAGCTGGTTGGCATGCCTGCGCGCGGCCGTCCTGCTGCAGCGGCACGCGAGGCGGCGGGCGGCGCAGGCCGAGGCGGCGAGGCGGCGGCACGCGCGCGAGCTGCTCAGGCGACACGAGGAGGAGGAGGCCAGGCGGCTTAAAGGTGCGTGCACCATCCAGGCCCGCGGGCGTGGGCGCACCGCGCGCGCGTGGTTCGCGACGGCGTGCGCGGCGCGCACGATACAGGCGGCGGGTCGGCGGCGGCCCGCTGTGGTGAGGCTCCGCAAGCAGCGCGTGGCAGCGGAGCGGCTGCTGGTCGCCGCGCGGCATCGCGATCTGTGCCGCGAGGTGCGCTGGCGTGCACACCGCACGGCCACCGCACGCACACTGCATGCACACAGCATATACCACACCGCGTTTACACCACCTCACATACACCGCGCTTACTCTGCAAGGTGACGCGCCGCGCACGCGCAAGGCTCCTTTCCGAGCACGCGCTGGTCGACAGGCTCGGGCAGCCGTACCAAGCGCGCGCCGCCAGCATCCGGGTGAAGGCGCTCAGGGCAGAGAAGGCTGCTGCGCTTCTGGGGGGGCTGATACACGAGCAGGAGCAGGCCGCCTCCTCGCAGATAGGCCGCGTCGGCAAGGGCCGCGTCGTCCGCAGGGGCCTTGAGCGGCAGGCCGAGATGCAAGCTTACGCGGCGCAGCTGATTACCGCCGCCACCCGCTGCGTCCGCGACTTTCTCGTGGACTACGTCGCGCAGGCGGCTATACTTACTATGGCTGCACTTATGACGGCTATACTTTCTCGTGCACCACGTTGCGCAGGCTGTGAAGGTCTGCATGCACGTATGCGCATGCGCATGCGCATGTGCATGTGCATGTGCATGTGCATGTGCATGTGGATGTGGATGTGGATGTGGATGTGCATGTGCATGCGCATGTGCATGTGCACCGCAAGCACCCGGCATGTGCACCGCGTGCACACGGCGCACACACTTCGTGGGCCACGCGGTTCAGGTGGAGAGGATCGGCGCGCTGCGGCAGGGTATCCACCGCATGCGCGTCGCGGCAACACGCGTGCAGGCAGACGTGCGCTGTCGTGGCGCGCGGCGAGGGCTGGCGCGTGCGGTGCGCGCCTCCTCGGTGCTGTGCGCGCACGTGCGCGGTCGCAACCTGCGGCGCGTTTTCGCGCTGCGCAAGTGGTCTTCTGACGTGCTCTCGGACTACATCCGCCAGTACAACGCGAGGTGCACCTTGCTGCGCGAGGTGCTCCTCGGCGCATCCCTCGTGAGCACGAGCGTCGTCAGGCTGCAGGCTGACGCGCGCCGCCGCGCGCAGCGCCACCGCTTCGTGCGCCAGCGGCACGCCGCGGCGAGGCTGGCGGCGGCATGGCGCGGCGATCGTACGCGCAAGGCGCTGCGCGCGATCCGACACGCGGTCGATGTGGTGCGCGACGCGCTAGTGACGCACGCCAACCGGCAGGGCGCGTACGGGCAGGCCTCGGCCATCATGCGCGGGCTGCGTCACGCATCGACGCGCCTCACCGCGGCAGCCCGGCGCTACCGCGCCGTGCGCGCCCTCCGTGCGATGAAGCTCGTGGCGCTGCGCCTCGGCGCCGCGCAGCGCGGCCGCAGGGTGCGGGCCGGGCGCGACATAGTGAACGCTGCGGCCATGCGGCTCGGCCGCTGGCTTGCCGCGATGCAGTTGCGGAGCGTGATGCGCGAGCGGATGAGCGCGGTGCGGCACGTGCGGCGCGGCGCCGCGGCGCGGCTCCAGTCGGCGCGGCGCGGCAAGTGCACGCGCCGCGCGCTGCGAGCGCACGCCGAAGCGCTCCAGCTCGCCCCATGCGTCGAGGTGCGGCTATGGCTCGAGCAGCCTCCGCTCGGCGCGGCCGAGGCTCTGACCACGAGCCTGCTTGCGCTGGCGCGGCGCGGCCTGCCGCCACTGCGTGTCTCGCGCGCGCAGCTCGAGCTCATCGCCGCGGGCCGCTACCCCGGCGCCGGTGCGGGTGCGGGTGTGGGGCTGCTGCTGCGACTGCGGCCCTCGGCACGGCCCGGCGACGCCAGCGCGTCCGACGCGGCGGCGGCGCTGCTGCGAGCGGGCGAGAGGGCCGTGGGCGAGGCTCTGGGCGTGCCGCTGCAGCAACCGCTCACCGCACAGCTCAGGCTTGGCCTTCCGCCCGCGCCGCCCCTCACGCGCCCGGCCGTCAGCTTCGATCCTCTCAGGGTGGGCGGCGCTGCTGTTGCTGCTGCGGCTGCGGCTGCGGCGGCGGAAGATGCGGCTGCAGCGGCGGAAGAGGCGGCGGCGGCGGCGGCGGCGGGGCCTGTTGCGCTGCGCGACGCGGCGGAGGCGGGCGCGGCGGAGGGGGAGGCGCGACGCCGGCAGGCGATGCGCGCCCTCCTGGCGTTTGCGCGGGAGGAGGAGCGGCTGGCCGACTCGGACGACGAGACGGCACGTGGAGACGCGGACGCGGACGCGGACGCGGACGCGGCGCCCCTCGCGCGCCGCTACGCGGTGCAGCGTGACGCCTCCTTGCTCGCCGCCGTGCAGACCGCGCTGCCCATCGCCGCGCGCGCGCTGCTGCGGCTGCGGCTCTCGCCGCACGCGAACGCCGCCGAGCCCGCCGCCGCCACACACGCCGCCGCACGGGCCGCCGCCGAGCCTGCGCCGATCCGCACCTTTGCTTGCTTTACGCCACCCTCCCCCTTTGAGCCGCCGCGTGGCGCGGCGCGCGGCCGCAGGCTCCGCTGGGTGTCGCACGGCGTGGAGGTGCGCTGCCCGCCGCGCCCGCCTGCTGCCGTGCAGTTCGACAGTGTGTTTGAGGGCGGCGCGCGCGCGGCGGCGGCGCAGTTTGGGCTGCTGCTGCAGCCGCTGCTGCGCGCGGCGCTGCGCGGCGTGAGCGGCGCGCTCCTCGTCTGCGGCCAGAGCGGCACCGGCAAGTCGCGCGCGCTCTTCGGTGACGCCGCCGCGGCCGGCAACCGGGGCACCCCGCCTCCATCGCCGCCGCACGCGCTCGGCGCGCCGCCGCGGCCAACATGGGGCCTGGCGCAGCGCTGCGTGGCGCAGCTGCTCGGCCACTTCGGCGAGGGCGCTGCTGCCAGCGGCGCGGGCGGCGCGTCGGCGGGTGAGGCAGGCGAGGCGTGGAGCGCGCAGCGGTGGAGCGTGCAGGTGTCAATGCTGCAGCTCCACCCCACGGCCGAGGGCGAGCAGCCACTCGACCTGCTGCAGCCGAGCGACGGCGCCGCCGCACATACACCGCTCAAGCTGCGCGAATGGCACGCGGGACGCGACGGCGGCGAGCGCTGCTGGCCCGAGGCGCTGGCGAGGGTCGATGTGCACAGCGTCGCCGAGTTTGAGGAGCTGCTTGCCGCAGGCCTCGACCGCCGCCGCGGGCTGCTGCCGCCCACCGTCGCCGCGTTGGTGCCCGCGGCGTGGCCAGCTGGCGCGCAGCCGCCGGCCCTCGGCCACACTGCGCTCGTGCTGCACGTCACGGGACCAACGGCAGAGGGCGATACTCTCTCGGCCCAGCTAGAGCTGTGGGGCAAGCCTGTCGAAGGTGCTGAGTTGGTGGCGCCGCAGCTCGCCGCCACCCTGGCCGCCTGGGATCGCACGGCCTCGGGTCTGGGCTACACTACGCACTCTTAGGCACCAGTAGCTGCCCATGGTGCTGTCATCAGCCTGCGCCAACGTCGCCGATTCTGTCGCTCTGACCATCCAGGTGGGACCTCGCAGCGCCCTTGCCGCTACCCTCGGTGCCCTCGGTGACGCTGCCGCGTGCGGCGGGGTCGCGGCTACCAGACGTGGCGGCCGCCGCGCGCGCCGCCCACGGCGCGGCGATCACGCACAACCACAGCCTCTTGGCACTGGACCGTCTGCTGAAGATGCTTGGCCAAGCGGCGCAGCCGCAGCCGCCGTCGCCGGGGGCCGCCGCAGTGACCGACGCGACGTGGTCGGCCCACCTGCAGCTGGCGGCGGCCGGGGCGGGCGGTGCCTCTAACGCGGCCGCGCGCCGCGAGATGCACGCGGCGGCGGCAGCGGCAGCCCGCAACTGCGCGCTGACGCGGCTGCTGTGGCGGCCGCTGACGGGCGATGCGTCTACCCGGCTGCTGTGCATGTGCTCGGCCTCGGAACTCGACCTGCCCGCGACGCTCGACACGCTCGCGCTCGCGCGCAACGCGCGGCTGCTGCGCACGCGGCCGCGGCCAAACCGCAGGCGGCCGCCGCCCACGATGGCGGCGCTGGCTGCCATGCTGCAAGCGGTGCAGGCGCAGCTGCCCGCCGCGGAGGTGGCGACGGCCAAGCTCGAGCCTGTGGTGAGCGCCTCGTCGCAGGAGGCGCCGCTGGGTCTCGAGTACGACACGTTCGCAGAGGCGCTGACACAGCTCCACCGTCCTTCGAAGGACGGCTCGGAGGTGGGCGTGCTCAAGCGGCTGGTGAGACGCCTGCTCGGAGACGTGCGTCGCCTCGCCCTGAGCGCTGGCGAAGACATCGCACACTACCCGTAGCTCGGTGAGCGTTGGTTGCGCGCGCGCGCGGCTGCGATACCGTATACTTATAAACGTGTACACAGTACAGAATTAAGGGGTACGGCCCAATTAAAGTACCGCGCGGGAGCGCGGGGGCAGCCGCTCACGCGCGGCCCTGAGAGGCTTCTGACACCGCCGCGCGTTTAGCGGCGCACCCACTGTACACCCCGCGGCTGTGCGCCGCTGAAGCGGCGGAGGCATAGCGCTTAGCGCATCGCGTTCGGTACCTGTGCGGCTGCCCCCAACGTGTGCGCTCTCCTCGCCACTCGGCGCCGACACGAGAAGGTGTGGCATGCAAGTCCAGGAGCAGCTTGTTGCCGACGTGGGTGCTCTTCAAGCAAGGGCTGGTGGCCTTGGTACCGCCGACCGTTTGGTGTGTGAGGGGTGGGCGCAGTCTGTACGCGTGTTTGTGACCGAGTTCTCAGGCGTGCCACGGGCCACGCCGCACCGAAGCGGTGTGGGGTGTGGCTCAGAGCTAGAGCTCTGAGCTCGCGACCGGACCCAAGCTCACCCCAGCCAGCCCCATACCGCCATAGTCGCCTCATGGTGCCCGTGTTTGTGGGTGGTCGTTTGGCTGATAGAGGCTAAGCTACACTCCCACCACCCAGGACACTTTGGGGGCCGTACCCTTTAAAACCCGTGCAAGGGGGTGTCCTAACTACCGTAAGGGTCTGTAAGCTCTAAGGAGTTGTCAAATGGCGATTGGACGACGCTCGAAGGGCGCACGTGTTTCAGTAGACGCTGGCGCGTGAGCCGTGACGGCCTCGAGCTCGTGCGTCGAGGGCTCGAGGCCAGAGGTGCTGGCTGCTGCAGAGGTGAGAGGAGGGGCCTCTAGCTCGCCACCAGTCTCACATGCAGTCGATGCGCGAACCGCGACAATGCCGATGCACGCGGAGGTGATATTGGTTTACTGTTGACACCGCGTGTAGGCAAGGGCGACCCGCAGGGCCTGAGTGCGGTATGTTTTATCGATGTAATGACCCTGAACGTAATGACAGCCGAACGTTACCTTCTGTGTGGGGTGGTGGTATTGTTGGACCCGTGGCCACAGCCGCAGTCTTTCCACCTCGCGTCCAGGACGTCGGCGTCGCAGTAGAACTCCTCTTTGCCGTTACGTTTGTTTACCTCGTTATGCGCGCCGCATAGCCATAGCGAGAGGGCCTTCCGTGAGCTGGAGGCCACAGGGTGCGCCGAAATGTAGGACCGGAAATGCGATGCACACTCTGGGCAAGGATAGAAGTCTCCCAGCCCACGCAGGAAGGCTTCGATCCGCACCGTCTGTTTGTGCGACGGTGCGTCGGGGAAGTTGGCCACAAGAGTGTGGAGCAGCGTCCAGCCCGCCTGCCCGAGCTCCTGCTTGCTGGGCGGCCCGCGTTCCTCAGGGCTGGGCAACGGCGGCGGCGGCGAGGGCAGCGCCCTGTGCGCGATCCAGCCGAGGGCGAAGCACGCGGCCATCGTCAACCACGGGCGACGGGACTCGCCGCGTGACATCACTGGCCGGTCCTCCTTCCACATCAGAGGAGGTGCGCTTGCCCGCGACAATGCAAGTCGGCAAGTTTGGGGTGGTAACAACGGGACAGTTTGCGAGGGTCCTCATTAAGCGCTAGAAAGTCCGCTCCATCACCACGACGTGACGTCGCGCCCGAAGATCTTGGTCTTGACCCAATCGAAGAGCACGAGGAAGCGGGTGCGCGGAGACACCTGCTTGACCACGTAAACGGAACGCCAGAGCAGAAACCCGGTCGACCCCGCCTCGCTCAACAGCCGGCTCTCGCCTACCTGGACTTGCGAGAGAGCCTCGCCTCCGCCCAAATAAGCAAGGAGCCCCAGGTTGAGAAACTCAAACGAGCGAGCTTCGACGGCCCCCCGAAGAGCGAGGCACCGCCCCAGGTCTCCCGATGCGGCCGCGCGGCTAATGGGCGGGCCAGCGAGCTCGCAGGCATCGTCACCCCCCCAGGTTTTCCGTGCAGCCGCTTCCTCTGAGAGGGGTATCCTCGAGATAGCCCCTTTGAGATCCCCTCTGAGATCGTACCCTCGATTGAGCAGCCGCGCCACGTACGCGCCCTGCTGCGCCGCGACCTGTGCCGTCTGCGGCAGCGCGCTCCCGTCCGCAGAGCAGCACAGCGCCGCGTCGCCCAGCGCGAGCAGGCTGCCCAGCGGCGCCCCGATCACCCTCAGCCATGGATCGACGGCTATGCGCCCGAAGGCCTGGTCCTTCCGCCTGAGCTGCGGGCTCGGAAGGCCTGTCCCACCACTGGCGAGCCATCCCAAGTCCCACATCCACTGAATTGGCGGGATCCCAAGTCCCACATCCCCGTCGCCCTTCCCATCACCCTCCCCATCGCCCTCGCCCTCGCCATTGTCAATGGAATCAGGCGGTGCGCAGTCGACCAGCCGCGAGATCAGCGTATCAGTGAGGGGTGCCGGCCCGGTCCCAGCAGCCCACATGACCAAGCCACAATTCACCGTCGAGCGGTCAAACAAGACCTCGCTGCCTCCGCTGCTGCCTCCACTACTGCCTCCGCTGCCGGCTCGCTTCTGCGTGATCACCAGCCTGGTTGGCTGCTCGACGACCTCGACGCGTGTGCCCAGCATCACTTCGACCCGCCGCGCACGCAGCGTCGCGAGCGCCTTCTGCCGGAGCGGCGGGTCGAACTGAGGCAGCAGCTCGTCACCCCCGTGGAGCAGCAGCACGCGCGAGAAGGGCAGCAGCGCGGGGTAGAGGCGCGCGAGGGCATCTTGGAGGAAATCAGATAGCTCTCCGCAGTACTCGACACCCGTCGCGCCTCCCCCCACGACAACCAGCGTGAGCAGCTGCTTCCGCTCCTCGACGGACAGCCCAGGCTCGCTGGCGCGCTCGAGGGCGGAGGAGACAGCCAGGCGCAGCATCTGCGCGTCGGCCAGCTCCTTGAGAAAGAAGCAGTGCTCCCTCACGCCGGGGACCGTGCTCGTACTCGCCCGAACGCCGGCAGCGTAGACGCAGATATCGTACTCGACCTGAGAGCACCGGCCGCCGCCTGACGCAGCGTCGGCCGCGTCCACGTCGCCGATGCAGAGCTCGCAACGGCGTGCAACCGGGTCGATGTCGGTCACCATCCCTTGGATGAAGGCCGCACGAGGGTTGGAGGCGCGCATCGGCTCGGTGATGGAGCGGTACTCCACCGTCCCGACAGAAGAGGCCGCGAGCATCGGCGTGAAGAGGAAGAAGTTGCGCGGACTTACCACGAGCAGACGGTAGAGGTCGGCGTCGACGATCTTGACCAGAGCGTGAGCGGCCCACCCGGAGCCAATGACCAGCAGCCGTGGCCGCATGTCTTCTGGGTCCTCCCATGACTCAAGGCAGTCGATAGGATCCACGTAATCCGCTGTGACCCGCCGCGCTAGCAGCCACGCGTCCTCCACCGTGTCCAAGCCGCGGTTGATGAGCGTGTCAAGCGTCTTCAACTCGTCAAGTGACGGCCGTCCCTCTGCGCAGAGGATCGGCTGCGATCGAGAGCATGCTGTGCGCCGGCATAGTCTCTGCCGTGCAAGCGGGGCTGCTGGGCATAGTCTCTGCCGTGCAAGCGGCGCTGCTGGCATCGGAATCATGCCAACGAGGGCGCCGGGAAGTAGTGAGCACGCCAGCATGCTCACACGAGCGCCAACTACTAGTGTACTGAAGTATGCAAGTTCGCATGTTATATGTGGGAAGGCTACAGACGGCACACGGGACCAGAGTTAGACACAGGAGGGATGCGCGGCTCGAAGCCGGCAGGGTTCAGTGCATGAGGCACGCCAGGGCGCGAAGAAAAAGCCACCGTCCTCCGCGCAATCGTCGTCGTCCTCGTCCTGGCCTCCCCATCCGGAGACTCGTACTCGAATGTTTGCTTTCAACTCTAGTGAGTAGTGTATTTTAGAACAGGGCTTACTCAAAGGAGGGCACTACAGTAAGTTAAGTTTGCCGGCGTGAAGACCAGCCAGGCACCGCGTGGAACCTCAGTGTTCCGCGCACGGGAAGAGTCGATATCACCGGCGCGTGGCAGTCCCGCAACTATCCAAACACAAAGGCGGGCTACCTCGTTCACACCCAACACCCTTCCGACTTCGAGAACGCGCACCGCACGACGTTGCCCGCGCGCCCGGCCGTCGAGTCCCAGACTTCCGTGAGCCCCTTCGTCGCGGCGATGAAGGCCGGGCGCTCCTCGAGGAAGCGCTTAACATCTGGAAACAGGAGCAGCGTGCCGCAAAGGCGCAGGGGCGAGAAGACCTTACAAAAGACGTAGTAGGAAGCGATCAGCGCCACCGTCTCCGCCTTTCCTTCTACGCCATCGTGCTCTAGCAAAAGGCGCGGGTCGACCCATGCTTCCGTGCCTCGGTGGTAGGCGAGCTCACCCACTGGCGCCGCCACGACCCAAAAGGCGGCGGCCGAGAGTCGGCTCGAGATGGCGTACGCGAGAGCTCCTGCCATGCCTGCGTCCGATAGCAGCGCGCCGACCTTGGAAGGGTCAGCTCGCACGGCGCCAATAGCATCGCCAAACCTCTTCTCCTCGAGCAGCGATAAGAGCGGCGCTTCAATCGCCGCTGGAGGAGAACGCGTCGGCGCGACACGAAGCGCGGCAGCCGCACCCAGCGCGCACAGACACAGGGCGCGCGCACACACCAGGGCGAAGGGGTCTGATCTCATCAAGCGCGCCCGACACCCCGCAGCACCATGGAGGGGGTTAACCTCGTACCGCTGCGTGGCTCTGAAAACGGGACGTGGTATTTCCAGACAGACAGAATAGTGGTTTCACATACTACACGACTCGTATGTCTGCGTCTGCGTCTCGCTGTAGTCTGTGTCTGTATTTCCCCGACTCGGTCCCGGAGTTGGCTTTTTTTGCAGCCGCTGTTTACTATCCCTGATACGGTCCCTGCGCCTTTCCCAGGGCCCGCTTCGCCCGTTTCAGGGGTAATAACTAGCGGTGTTTTTTGTGTTTGGGCGCGTCGTGGTGGGTGGTCGGGATAGGCATGAGCGGGCGGCAAGTAAGCAAGTGGGGCGCCACTGACGCCGCGCTAGTACTAGCCGCCGCCGCGATCGTGCCTAAATGGTCGCGCTGGCTCAACGAGCGCCAGACCGAGCGGAAGCGTGTTGAGGGCGAGGACGGTGAGGAGGAGGAATGGGTCCTATACCGTCCCACATCGTACCTCCACCTCGCGCAGGGCTTCGGCACAACATTCGGATACCTCGCGCTCCTGGATTTGCTGGTGGCCCGACGGGCGGTCCAGCATGGTCAAAGTTGCCGTCCTGGCAGCGGCAGAGCTGGCCGCCCGAGAGCGTGGGCAGCCAGCTCGACCCGACCCGCATAGTAATCGCCGATTTCAATGCCTTTGGCCATCCAGGCGGTCGACCAGACCTCGCGCTTCTTCATCCTCCACACGCTCGCCAACATCGCGATCACAATCTCGGCCACGCCCGACGCGGCGCGCTCCCTCTTGCGGCCTTTCCACGAGCCTATCGGTAAGATGTCCATCCTGCCGGTCTACTTAATCGCCGGCCTCTTCACGTACCATCTGTCGGTCTTCTCCAACGTGGCGAGAGAAGAGTGCGATCCACCTCTGACCCTAACCCTAACCCCAACCCTGACCCTAACCCAAGCCCTAACCCTAGCCCTAGCCCTAACCCTAGCCCTAACCCTGCCCCAACCAATCCTCGCTCGACACCACGCGCGCCTCTCCACTTCCGCCTTCCTTGGCGCAGATGGGTGCACCACATTCTCTTCGGCGGGGGCATCGGCGGCGTCGGGCTGGTGAACCCTGCCAGCCCGCTTGGCAACGCGCTCGCCTTCTTCATCTGCGGTCTGCCCGGAGGGATCGACTACGGCATGCTCGCGGCGGTCAAGGAGGGCCTACTCTCGAGCGATCGTGAGAAGTTCCTCAACACCAAGCTCAACGTCTGGATGAGAGCCCCCGGGCTGACGATGGTCGCCTATGCCATCTACATCAGCTGGCGCCACCACAAGCCGGCCCCACTCTCGGGCCCGGCGGCCACCCTGGTGGCTAGCCTGGCCTTCCTCAACGGGCAGTACTACATGCAGAAGGTGGTTGCCAACACGGCCATCAAAGCGGCCTCGGCCAGCCCTGGCTGTTGATCTGATGATGGCTTGAGTTCGCGGCACAAGCGCGCGTGTAGTTGGGGCGGGCCTCCGAGTCGGAAAACTAGTGACGCCGTCGTGGAGCCGATCAGCCGTCGGTAGTCGGTACCGTTTTTTTCTCCGTTGAACTTGATAAAGCCGTACAACAATCGCGGTGTGAGTCCTCACCCCGGCCCGACGTGCCACGGGAGAGAGCACACACAAATAACCATGCAAGCTGAAAGGAATGGTCTTTTAATCCACACTCTTTACGTGTAGACTTTGACTTAAAGGGCCTGCCCAGCCTACGCGACAGGTTTGTCAATACGGCATCAGGGTGAGCTTTTGAGGCTCTGGGACCCTCAAAATCGTGATCTACGTCGAAAACTACCCCCAGAAACGATGTTTTCGTTTGGCTGATTATCACCCCCCTCTGTGGTGGGGGGTGTTAATCAGCGGACAATATATATATGTTC
>Ga0209302_10001718_pt1 | contig 12845 bp, 12 predicted proteins | sample ArcOceMetagenome_2_FD_187445 | JGI IMG/M metagenome (GOLD analysis project Ga0209302, IMG submission 187445) | Marine eukaryotic phytoplankton communities from Arctic Ocean - Arctic Ocean ARC135M Metagenome (SPAdes) (version 2) | ecosystem: Environmental > Aquatic > Marine > Oceanic | place... | reverse complement strand
ATCGTACAGATTTTGTAGACGAGGACTTTTTGAAATAGAGGGCTTCATTTTTTTTAGTTGAATGCAAAAATGAAGTAATAGTTGTACTTCGGTTTCTTTTTTCTTCGAATACCGTATGTACTTTTTAGTATGTGTTAGAATTTTACGAACACTTTTTCTGATGTAGAAAAAACTCTTTGTATTAATCTCTTCAAAAAGATCAACTATATATTCTTTTACACTTTTTATATACATTTCTTCGTCATGAGCCTCAAATAGTAAATACGTAAGTAATTCTTTATTCTCTTTTTTAAATTTAGATAGCTGAAGACATAATTCAACCAAATCTTGAGAAGATCTATGATGTAATTCGTCTTTTATTTTTTTAACTGTTACTGCTTTCATAAAGCAACTATTTTAAAATATCTCATTTATTAAAAATAACAACGTTGTTCAGCTATTTTTTTAACAAAAAAGAAGTTACATTTCTTTCAATTCGCTCAAGAACATTTGAAGTACTAGCTTTTACAAATACATCTCCTGTTATCTGTTCAAATAATTCTATATATCGATCAGATATTTCTAAAATATTTTGGTCTGTCATTTCTGGAATGATATCATTATCTTTCCCTTGAAAACCGTTTTCTATGAGCCATTGACGAACAAATTCTTTAGATAATTGTTTTTGACTTTCACCTTTAGCCTGTCTCTGCTCATAACCTTCTTGGTAAAAATATCTTGAAGAGTCTGGCGTGTGAATTTCATCTATAAGTACTATTTTACCCTCCTTTGTTTTGCCAAATTCATATTTTGTATCTACTAATATTAGACCTCGTTCTGCAGCAATTTCTGTTCCTCTTTGAAATAACTTTTTTGTGTAATCTTCTAAAATTAAATACTCTTTTTTAGAAACTATTCCTTTTGCAAGAATATCTTCTCTAGAGATATCTTCATCGTGCTCTCCATTTTCTGCTTTGGTAGACGGCGTAATAATTGGCGAAGGAAACTGACCGTTCTCTTGTAGCCCTTCTGCCATTAAAACCCCACATAACATTCTTTTACCAGCTTTATATTCTCTAGCAGCGTGTCCTGATAAGTAGCCCCGAATAACCATCTCTACTTTAAAAGGATCACATAAATGACCAATAGCTACATTCTCATCTGGATTGGCCAGTAACCAATTTGGAACCAAATCTTCTGTCTCTTTCATCATTTTAGTTGCTATCTGATTCAAAATTTGCCCCTTAAACGGTATTTGTCTTGGCATAATAACATCAAAAGCAGACAATCTATCAGAAGCAATCATAACCAACAACTCATCATTAATATTATAAACCTCTCTTACTTTGCCTTTGTAAACAGATTTTTGATTGGGAAATTGAAAATTGGTTTCGTTTATGGTATTCATCATATTAATAATTGAAAGTTGCAAAAGTAATTAAAGACTATTAGAATTAATCAGTTTCAATGCCTTTATAAGCAGTAATAATACTTTTTACCAGTTTATGACGAATAATGTCTTTATCATCTAAATAAATTTGTGCAATTCCATCAATATCTTTTAGAGCCAATAAGGCTTCTTTTAAACCAGAGATTTGTTTGCGAGGTAAATCTATTTGACCGGGGTCTCCATTAATAACAAACTTTGCATTTTTACCCATTCTGGTTAAGAACATTTTCATTTGGTTATGTGTAGTATTTTGAGCTTCATCTAAAATCACAAAAGCATTGTCTAATGTTCTTCCTCTCATAAAGGCTAAAGGAGCAATTTGTATAACCCCTTTTTCTATATAAGATTCTAATTTTTCATGCGGTATCATATCTCTTAAGGCATCATATAAAGGTTGCATATAAGGATCTAATTTTTCTTTTAAATCACCTGGTAAAAAACCTAGGTTTTCACCAGATTCTACTGCTGGCCTAGTTAAAACAATTTTTTTAACTTCTTTTTCCTTCAAGGCTTTTACCGCTAATGCAACTGCAGTGTAGGTTTTTCCTGTTCCTGCTGGACCAACTGCAAAAAGCATATCGTTTTTTTGCATCATGGAAACCATTTTACGCTGATTTTCAGTTTGTGGCTTAATGAGCCTTCCATTTACCCCGTGAACTAAAACATCTTTAGCCTTTAAACCTCCTGACTTTACTTCTTTTCCAGTTGATGTTAAAATTCGTTCAATACTATTTTCATCTAACTTGTTATATTTATTAAAGTACTTTATCAGCATCTCTAATCGCTTTTCAAACTCATCTAGCAGATCAGGTTCTCCATAAATTTTTAGTTTAGATCCGCGAGCAACAATTTTAATTTTCGGGAAGTAACTTTTTAATTGTTCTACGGTACTATTGTGTGCGCCAAAGAAATCATTTGGGTTAATTTCAGTAAGCTCAATGATGCGTTCGTTCAAATGTTTGTGGTTTATTAGAGTTATTAAATAATACAACTTAAAAATAGTGAATAAATTTTCAGAAATGTTTAGCTTTGTATGAATTTTTTGAGGAACTTTTACACATTTAATTAACAGCCAAATTTTAATGTCTATTATAACATTAACTACTGATTTTGGAACGAAAGACCACTTTGTTGGTGCCGTAAAAGGAGCCATATACTCAGAATTACCTGATGCTAAAATTGTAGACATTACGCATCATATTTCTCCATTTAATATTACTGAAACTGCCTATATATTAAAAAACTCTTATAAAAGTTTTCCTGAAGGAACCATTCATATTATTGGTGTAGACTCTGAATTGAGCGCTACAAACAAACATATTGCACTGGAGTTAGACAATCATTATTTTGTGTGTCCAGACAATGGATTAATTTGTATGATTACCAAAGACATTAAGCCAACAAAGGTTGTTGAAATTAATATTCACGATAGAATAGAAAGCAGTTTCCCTGTGTTAGATGTTTTTGTGCAAGTAGCTTGTTTTATCTCTAGAGGGGGTAATCTAACAGTGATTGGAAAAGAAACATCTACCTATAAGGAGATGACTGAAATTCAACCAAAGGTAAGTCAAGATCAAAAAATGATTACAGGAGGTGTTATTTATATTGATAATTATGGCAATATTATTAGTAACATAAATAAAAAGCTTTTTACGGATATTGGAAAAGGAAGAGATTTTAAAATTTCTGCAGCTAGATACAGCTTCACAAAAATAGTGAACAAATACAACGAAATACTTGGTGAAAACACTTCAGATGCACGCCAGTTTGATGGAAATAGATTGGCTTTATTTAATTCTGCTGGTTATTTAGAAATTGCCATTTACAGAAGTAATTTAAAAACTGTTGGTGGGGCTTCAACACTGCTTGGATTAGATTATAGAGATACCATAACCATAGAATTTATTTAAAATACATGTTAGTTAGAATTGTAAAAATGAGTTTTCATCCAGAACATATAAAAACTTTTCTTGCTAATTTTGAGAAAAAAAAAGAACTTATAAGGAAAAGTAAAGGCTGCAATTTGTTAGAGTTGTATAGAGAGCAACATAATTCATGTGTGTTTTTCACCTATAGCTATTGGGATTCTGAAAAAGATTTAAATAATTATAGAGATTCTCAATTATTTAAAGAGGTATGGTCTAACACAAAAATACTATTCAATTTAAAACCAGAAGCCTGGAGTGTTGACAAAATTTCAAGGTTAAGCTGATGGAAAAATTTAATTTCAATCTATTTCCTGAATTAATTACAGAAAGACTCATACTTAGACAGCCTAATTCTAAAGATTCCAAAGCTATCTTCATTTTAAGGTCAAATAAGAAAATTAATGAGTTGATTTCTAGAAAAATGCCTCAAAGTATTTCAGAAACCACTAAATTTATAGCTGAGTTAAACAAACGATTTAAAGATAAAAAAAATATCTTTTGGGTAATTGTCTCAAAGAAACACAACCAAATAATTGGCACCATTGGATATCAAAACTTTAATAACAACTTTTCTTATGCAGAAATTGGTTATGAATTACATCCAGATAATCATAAGAAAGGATATATGAATGAGTCATGCAAAGCCGTTCTTAATTTTGGCTTGTTTACAATGAATTTAAAAACTATTGAAGCCTTTACTCATAAAGACAATGAAGCTTCAAAAGCCTTGCTAAAAAAACATCAATTTGTTTTTCAAGTTGAGCGAAGAGAAGATGGTTTTGAAAATAATAGAATATTTAAATTAAAAAATTAAACAGCAAAACAATGCTTGCCATTTTAAAAAAGGAATTCAATTCATTTTTTGCCTCGCCGATTGCCTATTTGGTTATTGGAATTTTCTTATTGATAAATGGATTATTTTTATGGGTTTTTAATGATGATTTTAATATTTTAAATGCTGGCTTTGCAGACCTTACTAGTTTTTTCTATTTGGCGCCATGGTTGTTATTATTTCTAGTTCCTGCCATTACTATGAAAACATTTGCAGATGAATTTCAAACAGGAACCATCGAAATTTTAAAAACAAGACCTATCACTAATTTTCAAATTATTTTAGGTAAGTTTTTTGCGGTTTTATTATTAATTATTATTGCTATCATTCCAACCTTTGTGTATGTGTATTCTATACACCAATTAGGCAATCCAATTGGGAATATAGATTATGGAAGTACTATAGGTTCTTATGTTGGTTTGCTTTTACTAGCCAGTTCATATGCTTCAATAGGTATTTTCACCTCCTCTATCTCTAAAAATCAAATTGTTGCTTTCTTACTAGGTATTTTTATTGCCTTCTTTTTCTACTATGGTTTTGATGCCGTTGCTAATTTATTTGGAAGCTCATCCTATACTGTAAAATTGTTTGGAATGAACGAACATTTTAAGAGCATCAGTAGAGGTGTAATAGATACCAGAGATGTATTATACTTCTTCAGTATTATTGTTTTCTTTTTATTCATCACCAAACAAAAATTGACGAATGAGTAAAAAATTAAAACATAGTTTATATCTATTTATTACATTAATAGTGCTAAATATTGTGAATCAAGGTTTTTATAACAGAATTGATTTAACAACAGACAATCGATATACATTAGCAAAAGTAACTAAAGATATCATAGCTAATATAGACAAACAACTTATTGTAAAAGTCTATTTAGAAGGCGATTTCCCCTCAGAATTTAAACGCTTACAAATAGAAACTAGGCAGTTTTTAGAAGAATTAAGTGCTAAAAACTCTTTTATTAAAATTCAGTTTATACGCCCAAACAATCAGAGAGAGCGATTAATTAAAGCAGGGATGATTCCTAGTCAATTAACAGTAAAGGAAGATGGAAAATTATCTAATGCTATTATTTTTCCTTGGGCAGAGATCATGTATAAGAAAAAAACTAGTATTGTTTCTTTGCTTCCAAACGGAGCGGCACAATCTCAAGAAGATCAGCTAGAAACTGCTGTAGAAAATTTAGAGTTTTCTTTTAGCAATGCCATCTATAAACTTCAAGAAGAAAAACAAAAAAAAGTAGCTGTTCTCTCTGGAAACGAAGAATTATTAGACATACAGTTGTATTCTTTTTTAAATGAAGTGACTAAAAAACATAGATTGGCCAAATTTACCTTAGATTCTGTAGCTACTAATTCTGAAAAAAGCTTACAAGACCTTCAACAATTTGATCTTGCCATTATTGCAAAACCAACAGAATCTTTTACAGAAAAAGAAAAGTTAGTGCTAGATCAATATATCATGAACGGTGGAAAAACATTGTGGATGCTAGAAAATGTTCAAGCAGACACAGATAGTTTATTTAAAGATGGTAAAATGTTAGCCTATCCGAGAGACCTTAATTTGACCGATTTTTTCTTCTCTTACGGTTTGAGGGTTAATGTAACATTAATTCAAGATTTATATGCAGCAAAGATTCCTCTAGCTACTGGAAATATTGGTAATAAACCACAGTTTCAAAATTTAAACTGGTTTTATCATCCATTGGTTTCTGGAAATCCAACTCATGCTATATCAAAAAATATAGCTCCTGTTAGATTGCGATTTGCAAATCAAATAGACACCCTACAAAACAGTTTACAAAAGACTGTTTTATTAATGAGTTCTATGTTAACTAGAAAAACAGGAACTCCAGCTATTATAGAATTAGAAAGTATTGCTAAAGAGCCCAAAGAAGAAGATTATTCATCTGGTTTTCAAATATTTAGTTTACTCATAGAGGGTGATTTTACGTCCATGTATGCAAACAGAATAAAACCATTTAACATCAAGAAATTTAGCAAAAAAAGCAGCCATAATAAAATGATAGTTATTTCTGATGGAGATATTGGAAGAAATCAATTACAAAAAGGAAAACCTTTTGATTTGGCCCAAGATAAATGGACTGGAGAACAATTTGGGAACAAAGAATTTTTATTAAATGCAGTAGATTATTTATTAGACGATAATGGCTTAATTGAATTGAGGAATAAAAATGTGCAAATTAATCTATTAGATAAAGAGAGGGCTTACCAAGAAAGAACTTTCTGGCAGTTTGTAAACATTGTCTTACCTCTGCTGGTTTTATTGACTTTTGGTTTTGTATTTCAATATGTAAGAAAAAGAACATATTCTTAGATAATATTATTAATATCATTTCGAGAGCCTCAATGATAATTCTAAAGACTTACTAAGCTTTCAAAAGACTTCATGACTAAATATATCTGTAACTCAGATGACATGCTGAGCTAATAGAGTTATACTCTAAATTAAAATTCTATAAAGTCTAAATTTCTAACAAATTATCATGAATAATCTGGTAACCCAAGACTTCTTGCAGCTTTTTAGAACTTATTATTTTATATCTCAATTGTGGGTTTTCTTCAAATATTGGAGGATCAAAATTTAAACTTTTTCTGGCATTTGTATAAAACTCTTTTCTAGTTGGATGATCGTTAGAGCAAGCATTAAAAGTTGTATTCCAGCAATTTTGATCAATGATTTCATGAATAATTTCAATACAATCTTCTTGATGTATCATATTCACAAACCCGTTAGGTTGTGGTATTGTTTTCCCATTTTTAAACCAACTACCTGGATGTCTTCCAGGCCCAAACAACCCAGCAAAACGAATGATAGTTGTTTCAAAATAAGTATTTTCTCTGAAGAGACTTTCTATCTCTGACAGAGGAGTATTCAATGTTTTTGTTTCTTCAGAAACTACTGAATTTGAAACTGGATATACAGAAGTAGCGCTAATGAAAATAACTTTTTGAATAGACGAAAGTTCTAGTTGTTGAATGAAACGTTCATAAGCATCAATATCTTTAGATGTTATGGCTATTAAAAGAATATCTGAAGCTAAAAATAAATCAAATTCTTCAAATTCTGTAATATCTATTAAATAGGCTTCAATTTCTAAAGCTTCTAATTCTTGAATTTTAATTTCTGATGTTGTAGATCCTTTCACAGAAAAACCTTCCCTTAGTAAAGAAACTGCCATTGGTTTTCCTAACCAACCACAACCAAGTATGCTAACATTCTTCATCACAACAATTTTCATGCTTTACAAACTTGCAACTAACTACCGCTAGTAATGCTCCTATAATAGGTGCTAGTATGTATAGCCATATTCCTTCAATATTTCCAGAAACAATATTTGGTGCTAAAGAACGTGCAGGATTCATAGAGGCATTGGTAATAGGTCCGGCAAAAAGAGCTTCTAACAATACCACCCCACCAATTGCAATACCAGCCATCATACCTACCTCTTTGCTTCCTGTAGAAACATTAATAATAACCACCATCAAAAAAAATGTAAGTATCAATTCTAATACAAAAGCTCTCCAAACATCAACAGAAGGAATTGTAGCACCCAATAATTCACTTTTAGGAAATAACCACATTAAAAGTAAACTTGCTGCAAAAGCACCTGCTATTTGAAAAAAAATATACTTTGGTACTTCTTTCCAAGAAAACTTCTTTGCATAGGCAAATGCAATAGATACTGCAGGATTAAAATGTGCTCCTGAAATTTCTCCGAAAGCGTAAATCATGGCCATTACTATTAATCCCCAAGTAATTCCAATTCCAACATGAGTAACATCTCCACCAGTTACTTCATTAATTGTCATGGCTCCTGTTCCGCAAAAAACCATTGCAAAGGTTCCAATAAATTCGGCAATATAATTTTTCATTTACAGGCTATTTTTTCTTTTATTGATAACTTTTAGGCAAAGATACATTTGTTTAGGTTAGCTTTTCATTATGTTTTACCTTGCTAATTCATTTTTTTTAAGCTTTATATCATGAATAAAATTATTTTATTAGTCTTTTGCACTTTAGCGATTAGTTGTTCAACTTCAGAAACAAACATAAGCTCTCTAAACGAACAAGAACGATGGAACCACAGAGCAGATAACACAGAAATTATAAGAGATGACTTTGGTATTCCTCATGTTTATGGAAAAACAGATGCCGATGCTGTATTTGGAATGTTATATGCTCAATGTGAAGATGATTTTAATCGTGTAGAACGAAATTACATTTGGGCAATTGGTCGTTTGGCTGAGGTTGAAGGCGAAAAGGCCATCTATAGTGATTTAAGAGCCAACTTATACATGACCAAAGAAGAAGCAATTATAAATTACGAAAAAAGTCCTAAATGGCTTCAAGAACTTTGTGTTGCATTTGCTGATGGTATTAACTTTTATTTAAAAAACAACCCTCAAGTAACTCCTAAATTAATCACTCATTTTGAACCTTGGATGCCGATGTATTTTAGTGAAGGGTCTATTGGAGGAGATATAGAAAGAGTGTCTACTAAAAAAATAAGAGATTTTTACGAACATCAACCTAGCTCTGAGAAATTAGCTATTTCAGATGGCTTAATTAGATTAAAAGATAATGAACCAAGAGGATCTAATGGTTTTGCTATTGGTGGAGAAAAAACAGCCTCTGGAAATGCCATGTTATTAATAAATCCTCACACCTCTTTTTTCTTCAGAGGAGAGTCTCATGTTGTTAGTGAAGAAGGATTAGATGCGTATGGAGCTACAACCTGGGGTCAGTTTTTCATCTACCAAGGCTTTAATGAAAAAACTGGTTGGATGCATACCTCAACAGGAACTGACATTATAGACGAATTTACAGAGACTATTGTAAAAAGTGATGCAGGAATTCTGTATCAATATGGAAAAGAATTGCTTCCAGTAGATTCTGTAAAAGTTTCATTAGACTATACAACAGACAAAGGAATCTCTTCAAAAGATTTTACCATGTATAGAACACACCACGGACCCATTACACATGCCGAAGGTGAAAAGTGGGTAGCAACTGCTCTAATGTGGAGCCCTATAAAAGCATTAGAACAATCGTTTACAAGAACTAAAAACTCCAATCATGATGAGTTTTATAAGATGATGGATATTAGAACCAATTCTTCTAACAATACTGTATATGCAGATGCAGATGGAACAATTGCCTACTACCATGGAAATTTTATTCCTAAAAGAAATGAAAAATTTGATTATACAAAACCTGTAGATGGAAGCAATCCGGCAACAGACTGGAAAGGCTTACACAATCTAGAAGATAATATTTTTGTTAAGAACCCTCCTACTCATTGGATTCAAAACTGTAATTCTACTCCGTTTAGTGCTGCTGCAGAATACAGTCCTAAAAAAGAAGATTACCCAGAATACATGTCTTCCTACCCAGAAAACTTTAGAGGAATACATGCCATTCCCCTGTTAAAAAAAGCAGAAGACCTTACTTTAGAATCTTTAATTAAACTTGCTTACGACCCTTATCTTCCTGGAGCAGAAAAACTTATTTCAGGGTTGTTAGATGCTGCTAAAAAAACACCTGTAAAATCTCGTGAAGCTAAAGAGGCTATTGAATTACTAAAAAAATGGAATTTCACAGTTTCTATAAGTTCTATAGAAATGACTTTAGCTCAATTTTATATTAACACCTATTATAAATCTGGAAAAATTCCAATAATGTCTTTGGGAAAAAGAACTTCAAGATTGGCCCGTTTTGAATATATGAGCGTTGGTTCTTCACCTAAAGAGCGTCTGGCTATATTTGAAGAAAGCTTACAAAAACTAACCATAGATTTTGGCTCTTGGAAAACTCCGTGGGGAGAGTTTAATAGATATCAAAGGAATGATGGCAAAATTATTCAAGACTTTAATGACAACAAATTAAGTTTCCCTGTAGGAATGGCCTCTGGTAGATGGGGAGCTTTGGCTTCTTTTGGGACTCAGTTTGGAGACCAAACCAAGCGTCAGTATGGAACTTCTGGAAATAGCTTTGTAGCTGTTGTAGAGTTTGGAGAAAAAGTAACTGCTAAAACAATATTAGCTGGAGGCCAGAGTGGAGACCCCAATTCTCCTCATTTTGACGATCAAGCCATTCCGTACATAAAAGCTAAATTTAAAGATGTTGCTTATTATAAAAAAGATGTTTTAAAACGTGCAAAAAAAATCTATAAACCTGGAAAAGAATAGTAACCAAAATTTTTAACAACTTAAAATAATTGTATTTTTACAACTCAATAATCTAAAATTAATCATGAAAAAATCTATTTTAAAAACAGTACGTATTGTAGCTTTTACAGTTGCAATCTCTCTAACAAGCTGTAACAATTCTACTACTACTGAAACAGTTAAAGAAACTGAACCCGTAGTTGAATTAAAAATTACAACTCCACAACCGAGTCCATTAGGAATGGTATCTCAACGAGTAGGATTAACAGATGTTGCCATAGAATACTCTAGACCAGGAGTAAAAGGAAGAACTATTTTTGGTGATTTAGTTGCCTTTGGAAAAACATGGAGAACTGGAGCAAATTCAAATACAAAAGTTACCTTTAGTTCTGATGTAACTATAGACGGACAAACATTAAAAGCAGGTTCTTACGGATTATACTCTGTGCCTAATAAAGATTCTTGGGAAGTAATGTTTTACACTGAATCCGATAAAAATGGTGTTCCTGGAGATTGGGATGATAGTAAAATAGCTGCAAAAACCACTGTAAATGTGCAAGCTTTTCCTATAAATGTTGAAACGCTTACCATCTCTATTAATGATGTAACATCAACCAGTGCAGTTCTTGGTATTCTTTGGGAAAAAACATATGTTGCTGTTACATTTGAAGTTCCAACTGATGAAATGGTTTCTGCAACAATTGATGCTGTAATGGCTGCAGCTCCTAAAGCTGGAGATTATTACAATGCTGCAATCTATTACAACCAACAAGACAAAGACATTAAAAAAGCAAATCAATGGATGGAGAAGGCGATGTCTATGACAGAGAAGCCTGCTTTTTGGCAATTAAGACAACAATCTTTAATTTATGCTAAAATGGGTGATTCTGAAAAGGCTATAGCAGTTGCTGAAAAATCTTTAGAGCTCTCTAAAGAAGCTGGAAATGAAGCTTATATTAAGATGAATACTGAATCTCTAAGCGAATGGGGAGCTAAATAAAAAGCTGTATTTACGTTTTAAAATAAAAAAGGAGTAAGAAGAGTAGCTATATATTCACTTACTCCTTTTACATTTTATATTCTTTAGGTATTACACATCTATTTTTATGATCTGTTCCTAAGATCTATTCTCATTGTATGCATCGTTGCTTGCATACCAACTTTTTCATAAGCCTTTATTGCAGTATTGTTTAAAGGATATACCTCTAATCTAATTTCATAAATACCTTTAGATAGAGACCAATCATACAAATAATTCATAATCGTTTTATTAACTCCTTTTCCTCTGTAATCTTCTTTTGTAAACATAAACCCTAAGTAGGAAAATTGATCGAACTGAAAACAATCTCTAGCTTGCTTTATACGTGCATATCCACATCCTACAATAACACCATTAATTTCAGCAATAACAAGCTCTGCCTTTAGATCACTAATGAGGTTTGGAATATCATAATAATACGTTTTGGATTCCTTTAGAGTTTTATCCATAGGTCTTTCGGCATGTAAAACTCCTTGCTCAAATTCATATAAAATTGACAAATCTTCTATAGTTGCTTTTCTAATGGTTATCATAAATGAAGATAAATTAATAATTTAAATTGATTTGTTTTCTTATTTTATCTAGTGTAGTAATTAAGTCTTTAGAAAAAGAAAAACTCATAAGCTCACTTTCTGTTTTATGATCTCTAAGCAATTGATTGAAATGCTCAATTTCAAAATTATAACCAAAAGTCTTAACTGAAAAATCTAAATGTTCTTCAACTCCATTTTGTATTAAAGTAACAGTTGTTGGTTGATGAAATCTGGTGTTTAATTTTACCACTCCATGTTCACAAGTAAAAATTGCTTCGGATGGAGTTTCTTCTAAAAAAGTGCTTTTCAAAATTGCCTTAGCATTGTAATACTCAAAGACAATGCTGCAAGCTGAATCTGCACCGTTTTCAAAAAAAGTTGCATCGGCTTCTATGGTTTTTGGCACCCCCAATGAAGATAGGGCTACAAATACAGGATAAATGCCAATATCTAATAAACTACCTCCTCCTAGCTCTTTTCTTAGTACTCTACTATCTAAACTGTGAGTTGATTGAAATCCGAAATCGGCCTCTAAAAGGAGTACTTTACCAAAAACTTCATTCTTTATAAAATTTATAACATATTGATAATGGGGCAAAAATAAAGTCCATAGAGCTTCCATTAAAAGAGTCTTGTTTTCTTTTGCTACAGCAATCATTTCTGTAACTTCTTTTAAATTCATTGCAAAAGGTTTCTCACATAAAACAGCTTTTTTATGCTGTAAACAGAGGATTGTATGTTCTTTGTGAAAACTATGTGGTGTGGCAATATATATTGCATCTATTGCTGGATCTTTTACTAGTAGTTCATAAGAATCATAACTATTAGAAACTTGAAACTCTTTTGCAAAAGAAGTTGCTTTTTCTCTGCTTCTAGATGCTACG
>Ga0209302_10001717_pt1 | contig 12846 bp, 15 predicted proteins | sample ArcOceMetagenome_2_FD_187445 | JGI IMG/M metagenome (GOLD analysis project Ga0209302, IMG submission 187445) | Marine eukaryotic phytoplankton communities from Arctic Ocean - Arctic Ocean ARC135M Metagenome (SPAdes) (version 2) | ecosystem: Environmental > Aquatic > Marine > Oceanic | place... | reverse complement strand
CCCGATGCCTGCCGCGCCCTGTCCTCCTGCGCCGAGACCGCGCCGCCACCCATGCTCATGTTGCGCAGCCGCGCTCTCTGCTTGGAATCCAACTGGGTTGCGAACGGCAGCGGGTTCGGCGACTTTGGAGGCGGCAGCTGGCGCGAGCACCCGAGGCGGTGGCTGGGCGCCCAGTGGCCCCGCGCCTCTCCCCCAAGGAGTGCCGAGCCACCCCGAGCCGCCAGGCGCGCCCCGAGGAGGCCTAGGGCTGCCAAGCTGTGGCGCTACCCAGGGGCGCGTTTGACCACGCAGAGCCACCTTGGCCATCTCGGCCGGCAAGGGGACGAGCCTGAAGTGGGGCTTCGCGTCCCGCACTTCCGGCGCAGGAACGTCGGGCTTGGCAGGCGCCCGCCTGGTTAGGGTCAGGGTTAGGGTCAGGGTTAGGGTCAGGGTTAAGGCTCAGGTCAGGGTTAGGGGCAGTGGGCAGTGGGAAGGGTGAAGTTGGGGGTTAGGGGGGCCCGCCTGGACGCGCCCTTGGCTTGGGCCGTCGGCGGTGCGTCGTGCGTCTCCGTTAGGAAGACGGAGCCGTCCGCCTGCTGCTTCCGCACCGACATCCCCTGACGTGCCGCCCTGCCGCGGACCATCCGCTGCACCGTCAGGGCCGAGCCGTTGAGTAGCTCTCGCGCCTCCTCCCATATCGCCTCCATCTCCACCACCTTCTCACGGTCGCGCTCGCGCACCATCCACTCGTCCAGTCTCGTCCTGTACTCTCGCCGCCTGCGCGTCAGGTCCTCGCCGGCAACCTGTACCCGCGCCTCCTGTAACTCCTGGGGCGTGAGCGTCTTGAACTCGTCTTTGGCCGCACCCACGCCCCGCTTGGTCCGAAGCTCGTGCGCATCCCAGGCCAGGAGTGTCACCTGAAGCTGGGCGCGCAGCACGATCGCAATGTGGCGCCACGCACGCTGCAGCTTGACTGCTTTGTAGCGGAACTGCTTGATCCGCCTCGCGATTGTGGCCTCTGCACACGCGCGCAGAAACTCGCCGAGGAGCAGCAGGGAGCGTCGCTTGACGATGATGCGCTGCCGTATCCTCCACCAGAAGACGCGGCGCCGCAGCACACGCAGCCCCCTGACAATCTTCCGGAGCCTCAGAGGTATCAGGTGAAAGCGCCACCGCCGCTGCACCCGCTCCGCCGCCGCGCTCGTTGCTCGCCGGTTCGTATCCCGCGTTCGCCCCTCCACGACGTGCCTGTGGAAGTCCGCCGCGCTGCGCGCCACCACCATCACCGCCATCCACTGGGCGCACCGCCCCTGCACCTCGGCGATCCCGGCGCGATTGAGCCTCTCCCGCCGCTCTGCCTCCCGCCGCTTGAGATCCGCCTGCACCGCCGCCAGCTCCGCCGCTTGCCGCCTCTCACGCTGCTCCCGGACTTGGCCCTCCTTGACGGTGCGCTTCGCGATGCTCTGCTGCAGCCGCTCGACCTGCACGGCGAGCAGCTGGCTGGTGGTAAGATTGCGCACCTTGGCAATGTTGCGCTGGATGACATTGGCCATTGGCGGTCCCTTGAGGCCTTTGATGTACGCTTCGAACTCGAGACGCGCCTCGTCGTCGGTGCGTAGCTCCTCCAGCTTGCGCTGGACGGCCTCGTGGTGACCGCTCGTGCCGCGCCCGGCCTTCTTCAGCATCTCTTGCAGCTGTGCCTGCCGCCGCTTCCGCACCTCCTCCTTCTTTCTGGCCACCACCTCCGGATTGGCCGCCGCAAACGCCGCCTCCCTCGCCGCCGCCGCCGCCGCCCTGCTGGCTGGGGTTTCTGGTGCGCCGTAGATGCCTGCAGCAGATGCCTGCAGCAGGCCGATCTCGTCGCTCACCTTCTGAAACGCGCGCTCCGAGTCGGCCGCGGCGAGCAGGCGGGCGGCGGATTCGTCTAGCCCGGCTTGGCCGAGGCTCGCTGATCGGTTGAGGATCACTTGGAGCTGCTCTTGCCTCCGATTGGCCACCAGCGAGAGCGCGCTGAGCGATTTCGACTGCGACATTCCTTTCGGTATCTTCGGCAGCTCGAGGTCGAGCGTGGGGCGCGACGTGGAGGGTGTGGGTAGCCGTGGGTTGGGCGGTGTAGGTAGCCGTCGGCTGCGTGTTGCCAGTGTTCGGAGCTCTGGCAGCGATACTGAGGCGTAAAGTTGGCTTGTCGCCTTGCTCGTCGACGGCCATCCTTCTCCTCGCTCGTCGGAGGCGGTCGCGCTCATGGTGCGCAGCATTGGCGTGAACATCGCTGCTCGCGCTGCGCCTTCGCCGCGGTCCGGCGGGGGTGCCAGCCTTCGCATTGCACGAAGGGAAACCGTTACACCTCGGGCTGCGAACATACTCTGCAAACATATTCACCCTTCCTCGTTAGCCGGAGAAGCTCGAGCCGGCAGCCAACTCCTGTAGGCCCTGGATCTAAGGTCCTAGAATGTGCTCGAGTGTCGAAAAACAAAGCGTTAATCGACAGATGGCCCACACGCACACCCACCCACACACACACACACCGGCAAACACACACACAGCACCCACCCACGCACACGCACGCACGCGCGCACACACACCGACTCATTAGACCTGATTAGACCTGATTAGACCTAACTCCCTCATTCAGCCCGATCAGGTCAATTAGGCCTAATACGGGGCTGCGTAATAATTCCCTACCCTAAATGTAAATCTCCCCCCATTTTCACCCAAAACTCCAACCCCTTTTTCATTTGTATTGACTGCCTTACCTGCCTACCAGGTAGTGTTGGACAGGCGCGACCCTCTTGTACATACAGACAGACAGTGCAAGTGAGCGTGAGTCATCAAAACAGTCCAACATTCGAAACGCGACATACAGACAGGTGAGGCGTGCGTCGCAGCGTCGGGTGTGTATCCAGTGCGCTTGCTGGTATATGGCCGCAACTTTACGCCCCCCCGGCCACCGCTCCTTGGTGCACGCTTGTCCACACGGTCTCGTGTGTCCGCAGGTTGAGCGCCACGCGAGTCGCCTTGGGCAGAAATTAAGTAGGGAGGAAGTGAGGATGCAAGTAGGACTCAGGTCTCAGCAGAAAGAAATGGGTGAAACCAAGAGTGTGTGCTTACCTTGGGCAGCTGCTTGAGCCCTTGGAGCTTGACCCACGCGCCGAAGAAGTTGACCGATGGCGTGGCGCCGCTCGTGCTGGTGTCCGCCTGTGGGGTGTGCAAGTAAGCAAGCAAGTGAGCACAAGCAAGTAAGAGTACGTGACTAAGTGAGTGAGTCAGTAAGCACCAACGTGAGTGAGTAAGTAATTGACTACACGGCGTCGTGGAAGCGTGTAGTGTGCTAGGCGTGGCGTGATATTCATAACCTATTCACTTGCTTACTCACCTCGGGGAGCGGCAGCCACGCGACGCGATCTTCCGGCCGCCATGCGCTCGCGACCCGAGCCTGTTCGTAAGTACGCACGTTAGCAAATATGTATGCGAGCGACACGACACGGCTAGCACGCTACATCTACTTACTTACTTATATGTTATAACCTACTACGCGCCTGCTCCGAGAAGACGAAGGTGTGGAAGTCGGCCTTGTCCGCGGCGGTGGCCTCCAGCCCGATGGTCTTGTGCTTGTAACAGATGCGCGCGTCGGCGACGAAGGCGCCGGGGAACATCGCACTGAGCAGCTCGAGCACCTAAGGGGAGTCAACCGGGGAGCATCGCGCGGGCGTGCTCAGGGGGCTTCAGGGGGCGTGCTGACGGGGCGGATACTAAGGGGGTGCTCGGTGATGTTGTAAGGGGCTGTTCAGGAGATGCTAGGGTGTGCTTATTGAGGGGTTGAGTGAGGAGGTGAGCACCGCTGACTCATCCTTAGCGGCGCCCGAGCAGTACTGCATCACGAGCGTGCGGCTGTCGCTGCAGCCCCAGTGCGGCCGCATGCCGGCGAAGTGCAGGATGAAGTCGCCCTCGCAGTACTGGGGCCAGTAAGTAAGCAAGTAAGGAAGGAATTAAAACAGCAGCACGGCTAGCACTACATAGTTCCACTACGCGGATCCCCCCATAAACCAACAGGCACGGTGTGCGGTGACTTACTCACTTACTCACTTACTCAGTTATTCACTTACCTGGTGCCAGAAGGAGTTGAACTCGCGCTGGTCGCGGATGTCGACCACGCCCCGTGCCCACGCGTTTTCTTCGTACACCTTCATGAAGTGCGGCTGGTCGATGAGCGTCTTGAGGCTCGCCGAGTTGGACGGGCACTTGTCGAGCCACGCCTGCATGTACTTGATGGACGCCTCGCAGTTGCGCACGAGGAACTGGCCGGTGTTGAGCGTGAAGTTTTCGTTGGCCTCCTGGCAGATAACGATCGCCTTGTCGGTTGCGGTCCAGCGCTCGAGCGACTGCTCCATGTCCATGATCAGGCTGTCTGCGTCGGTCCACCTGGATGTTCCAATGAACGATGCAGCATGAGGAACTTTGGCACGGGATCATTGCGGCACCACGCTGCCATGGGGGTCTGATCGGCTGTGGCGCTCCTCCGGGGTGCGTAGCGGCCCAGGCCCGAAGTCTGGTGGCGTCCGAGGCGGCCGGGGTTACAAGCTGTGGCACCACCAAGGCGAACACTCTCAACGTGCGGGCCTACATCACCCAGGCGAATTCCGGAAGCAGCTGCAGGACGGCGATGACCTTGCTCCATGCGATGTGCCTTGATGCGTCCAGCGACGCGCGGAAGCTGCGGTACGTGTACCCGTGCTTGTCGCAGTACGCCTGCTTGTTGGCGTCAGCCACCTCGGCGTACGCTTGATCGCACACGGAGATCAGACAGATCGACTCATTGGCGGCGGCCTCGCACTTTGCCACGGGCAGTGTCGGGGTCCCGCCGGCAGCAGTAGGGGGGGAGCTGACGCTTATGTTGCTCCTGCGATTGAAGGCCACGCTCATGGTGGGAGTGCGCGGAGCCACAAACGATTGCGACTGGACCACAAAATGCGCTGGTTCCCCGGGCTGGGGGGATAGGCGAGGCCAAACACCGAGCTGCCTTTGAGGGTCCAGGTCGTAAATCACACACCACACATGGCACATGACAACATGTACATGTGCATGTGCATGTCGCATGTGCATGTGCATGTCGCAGCCACCTTCGCAACCTACTTACGGTTCATTCGTCCGACAAGGGTGGTCCCGCCATGGGGTCGGGCTCCGGCAGCATGCGCTCCTCGAGCAGCGAGGCGTCGTCGACCAGCTCTTCAGCGAGCTCCGCGCAGTCCTGCGTGAGCTGCACGATGTCGGCGAGGTGCTCGGAAGCCGCGGTCTCCTCCGGCTGCAGCAAGGCCGCGTACGCCACCTCGGGCTTCCCTACTCCCTCGGGCGGTGCTACTGCGGCAGCGGCGGCGGCAGTACTGCCCGTCGCGAGCAGCGGCGGCGCGTCGAGCGCGCGCGCCAGGCGCGCCTGGTTGGGGTTGGGGTTGGGGTTGGGGTTGGACTTGGACTTGGGGTTGGGGTTGAGGTTGAGGTTGAGGGTCCGGGTCCGGGTCCGGGTCCGGGTCCGGGTCCGGGTCCGCGTTCGGGTCCGGGTCCGGGTCCGGGTCCGGGTTCGGGTCATGTAGCGCGAGGCGCACCGAGGCGACGCTCAGCCTGCCCGCGTCGCGCTGTAGCTGGCGGCTGCGCGCGTGGAGCGCGGCTGCACTCCCGGGTAACGGCTCGGAGCACGCGCCGCACTCGTGGCTCTTGTGCAGCTCCACGGCGGCCGCGGCGAGGCCCGCGCCTAGTCAGGGTTGGGGTTGGGGTTGGGGTTAGAGTCAGAGTCAGGGGAAGGGTCAGGGGTACGGTGAGGTTGGGGGTTTAATGTTAGGGTAGGGTTGGGCTAGGGTTCAGCAGCGAGGTCCGCGCCGGCGCAGATCGGGCAGAGTGGCAGCGCGAGCTCCGCTGCGGTGGGCGGCCGGTTTGGCTGCGCCCCGCACGCGGGCGACCAGTGCAGCACGCCGGCCTTGTTGCCGCGACCCGAGCTCCACACGAAGAGCTGCGCCACCTCCACCGCCTCGGGCAAGCTGCTCACACCGAGGGTAGCACCATCGGCGCCGCCGCCGCCGCCGGCCTGCAGCTGCGGCCGCGCAGCGATGCGCAGCGCGAGCTGCTCGTGAGTAAGTGAGTCGTAAGTAGCATGAGTAAATGGTCGGTGTGCACAGCAAATGGTACAAGCACACGAACAAGTACAAGTAGTACACGTAGTACAAGTAGTACAAGTAGTACACGTATGCTCGTGACACCTTACCATGAACACTCCTACTGCGTACGTACCTGCTCGTCGAGAAGGTCGTCGAGCCGCTCGGCGAAGCCGGGGTCGCCCGCGGCGAGCAGCTGGGCGAATTGCCTCTGGTGGTAGACACGCGTGGCCGACGGCGGCACCGAGCGCAGCAGCGCGACCTGGATGGGGTTGGGGTTGGGGTTGGGGTTGGGGTTGGGGTTGGGGTCAGGTTCAGGTTCAGGGTTGGGGTTGGGGTCAGGTTCAGGGTTGGGGTTGGGGTTTGGGGTTTGGGTTGGGTTGGGGAAGGTTTGGGTGTAGGTTAGAGAAGGTAGGATCACCATCTCGCCAACACAGCGCTCGAACTCGCGCCACGAGCCGCTCTCGGCCAGGTACGGCGCGGCTGCCTGCCGCCCCGCCCATCCGAGCCAGCTGGGCGCCGAGTTGAGCACTCGCTCCACGTAGACCTTGCCGGCGGTGGTGGGCGTGGGCTCGCCGCTGCTGGCGGCGGCAAGGCGGCGGCATGCGGCGAAGTACTCGTCGGGATCCTTGGGCGGCGCGGCGGCGGCGGCGGCGGCGGCGGCGGTCACCAGCGCGTCGCGCGAGCCACCCATGGTCGCGCCTTGGTTAGGGTGAGGGTGAGGGTGAGGGTCAGTGGTCAGGGGAAGGGCTAGGGTAAAGGTAAGGGTTGGGGCTCGGTTGGGCTCAGGGTTTGGGTGAGTGGTCAGGGTTAGGGGTCGGCCCATGGTCGCGCCTGCCGCGAGGGCTGCGAGGGAGTCGAGTGCCGCCGCCGCATCACTCATGCCCGCGACGCGCACGTCGATGCGCACGGCGGCGAGGTCGCGCGTGGCTCCGCGCTTGACGAGGTTGGTGGCCACCTGCTCTCCCGCCGCGTCGCCGTCGAGGTTGAGCAGCACGCGCGGCGCTTTCGCCTGGTTAGGGTTAGGGTTAGGCTTAGGCTTAGGGTTAGGCTTAGGGTGTGGGTGTGGGTGTGGGTGTGGGTGTGGGTGTGCGTTAGGGTGTGCGTTAGGGTGTGGGTTAGGGTGTGTTAGGCCTGCGTCGTCGCCAGCCGCAACTTTCCCTCGACCCCCGCGGTGCCCATGGTCGCTACCGCGTTGAGCACGCCTGCCGCACGCAGCGCGATCACGTCCATGTAGCCCTCGACGATCACCACCTCGCCTGGAGATATTGTGGAGATAGATATGGCGGGTTCGGCGACTTTGGAGGCGGCAGCTGGCGCGAGCACCCGAGGCGGTGGCTGGGCGCCCAGTGGCCTGGACCCTTCCTCAGGGAGAGTGCCGAGCCACCCAGAGCCGCCAGGCGCGTGCTGAGGAGGCGAGGCAGCCGCATCACTGCTCGGGAGCTGCCGCCGCCGCCGGGGGGGGGGGGGGGGGGGGGGGGGGGGGCGGCAACCCGCACTTTGAGCGTGCCGCCGCGCCCGCCTTGCACGCGGCGCCCTTGGCCAGGTGCATGCCGTACAGCAGCTCCCGCTTCCTGAAGATCCTCGACTCGGGCGAGTTGATATACTTCGGCGCCTCGTACGTACCTCCACTGCCATCGGCCGGCTCGGGGGGCGGCGCGCCGGGCGGGGGCGGCACGAGGCGGCCGCCGAAGCCCACCGCCTCGCCCTCAGCGTCGTGGATCGGGATCATGAGGCGGTCGCGGAAGACGTCTCTTGGCGTTGAGCCCGGCGTCGACGCGCTGAGCCCGGCTTGCGTGAGCACGCTCAGATCGAATCTGAAGATGGTAGATGGGGGCTTGGGGGCTTGGGGGCTGCTTGGGGGCTTGGGGGCTTGGGCTGGAGCTAGGGCTGAGGTGAGGGCTGGGGCTGGGGCTGGGAATGGGACTTGAGCTACGGCTGGGGCAGGGGCTGGAGTTAGGGCTGAGGCTGAGGCTGAGGCTAGGGCTGGGGCTTGGGCTGGGGCTGGAGCTGGAGCTGGGGCGCACCCCTTGCCCTGCAGGTGCTTGGTCAGGGCGTTGTACGAGTTGGGCGCGTAGCCGAGCCCGAAGATGCCCACAGCGTAGGTGTTGATGCCCCGCTCGCGCAGCATATCCGCCGCCGGTTTGCCCTGCGGAGAGCGCAACATGCTCTGGTAGAACGCCGCTGCCGCCGCATGCACGTCCACCAGGGCCTGATCTGCCTGCGGCCGCGCCGGCTTGGCTCGCGCACCGCTGCCGCCGCCCCACGTGCCTAGCTCGACGCCGTAGCCCTTGGCGAGGATCTGCATGGCCTCCTTGAAGTCGACCGACTCCTGTTCCATGACAAAATTGAAGACGTCGCCCTTGGCCTCGCACGCGTAGCAGTAGTACCTGTTGTCCTCGGAGACCTGCATTGACGGCGTGCGTTCGTTACCGTCGCCATGGAAGGGGCAGCGCGCCTTGAGTGTGTTACCAACCTGCTCCACCTCGATGCCGTATGAGCTCATCACGTCCACCAGCGGGGCTGCGGCTCTGATGGCGTCGACTACTCCGTTCTTCAGCGGCGGTCTTGGTGGTTCCGCTGCCATAGTACACCACCGAGCCAGCCGCGGCCGCGCGGTGGTGAGGAGCCTGCGCATGGGAAGGAACGCTGCGAAGAGGAGCGCGGCCGCGAGCATCAACGGCTCACGGCCACCCACAGGAGCCACTCGCAATGCTGCGCGCTCGTGGTCGCGGCTTGCGGCCCCGTCGTGCGCATGGATGAAGCAGACAGACAGACAGACATGGGGTGCAACCATAAGATGCCACACAAAAAAACACTTAAAGATACGCTGAGCGGAGTATACAAAAACGGTTGATTTTTCAGCGTGAGACCTGTACAGGTCCTCTCCAGCGACCCTCCAGCCACGGTACACGGCTAGCGCCCGTCCTTTTGTTTTCCTCCTCCCCGCGGAGGCTTTGAGTTTGGTCTTCTCGTCGCCGCGGCGCGGCGCGCCCAACGCAAGCGGACCAAGAGATTGGACCATGACCGAAGCCAACTATGAAACGCCAGATACAGCGCAGCCTGGAAGCGCCAGAGATCTCTTGGCGAAGTTCGACAAGATCGAGAATCCCAACTCACCCGGACGGAAGCCGAAATCACCAAAACAGAAGCAGGCGCCCAAGGATATTTATAAACCGACGACCTTGGGCGAGACGCCAAAGGAAGGGAAAGGCGTCTCCTCCAACCCATTCTTGCAAATAGACAAAGATCACAAGAAAAAAGTGAAAGAGGAGGCGCCGACGGCGGCGGGCGCTTTTGCGTCGAAGGCGTCCGATAGCGCAAAGGCGTCCGGACTCGCGATCAAAACCTGGTCCACGAAGCTCGCCAAAGGCCTCACGAGCCTCCCGGTGTGCGCGCAAATTCGGGAGAAGTCGGGCATCAAGGATAAAAAGTGACGGCGCCGACTCCGGCCGCGGCTGGAGCGGGATGCCCACCTGCACTGCTCACCCACAATGGTCCATGTCAGGCTGCCCACTGTGATGCGACGTGTGGATTCCTGCATGGTTCCTTCGGCGTCTTCCCTCCCCGGAGCATGGTCCCCACGGGCCATGCACATTTTGGCTGATGTTGCGCACGTCGGGGGAGCTGTGGACTCCGTGTGGTGTCGACGTATCTCGAAGTGTGCTTCTGGTGGGAGCAGTTTGCTCATTCGATTTTGTGTACCATAACCAACCAGAGGACCAACCACCGCCACGGGAAGCGCATTTTTTGCTCCCGTGCCCACCTTGACGTCGGCCAGCCAAGAGAGGAACTCCTCCTGCTTCGTGTACATGTCGCCCTCCCTGATGATACCGTACTTGCCCCACCCACCGCCTGCGAGGCCGGCGGCGAAGCGGAGCCGTGGGAACGGGCGTGCGGTCTGTGGCCGGGCGGCAGTGGTGCGCACCGGTCGCTGTCTCGAGCAGCTTGGCTCTCTCCTTGTCTCGCTTCGATGCAGGTGTCGTTTGTTATTTCTAGTCGAGGCGCGACTAAAAACAATCCGCATCTGACCTTTTTGCCTCGCTGCGCGAGCGACTCGACGAAACACCGCCCGCACCGTTGTTTGAGCACGCGTCGACGCTCTTCAGTACGCGCGCCCAACGGAAGAGCGCGCCCAGGGGGTTTGAACAGATGCCGGAAAGCATGCCATTGCCGGACTCGCCGAGGACTGGGAGCGCCAAAGATCTGCTGGCCAAGTTCGAGAATCTCTCGCCAGCCAGCTCACCCAAAAGAGGAAGCGCCTCGCCAAAGCCACCGAAGAAGGACATTGGCGTGTCCCTGGTCAGCACGAATTCGTTCTTGGCCAAGGACCGCAAGGACAAGCTGGCCGCGATGAATGTGTTTCAGAAGCTGCACCACTTCTGCACGAAAACGATGCTCGGCCAGGTCGCGTTCGCTGCCGCTGTGGCCTATCTGAGCCTTGCCATACTCCCTTGCATCTACTTTGGGAAGGCCTGGCCTTGGGAATGACTTGGCGGACGACTTGGCAGCACCGTTGGCCAGGATGGCGCCCACCTGGGCCGCCGGCCGCCTCTCGGACCGCCACACGGCGAGGTGTCGTCGACATGGCGGTGACCGCGCCTAGCCCCTGCCGTGCTCCTCTCCTTCATGAGTCCGCGCTGTGTGTTTGTGTGTGTTTGTGTGTGTACTCTCGTGTAGGTGCCTCGTGTGTAGGGCGTCCCATTTGTGTGTGTGCCGTCGGTGTCGGCACCCCTCCGGCGCATTAACCGTGACGTTGGGTTATAATCCCTTTACTGCATATTATATCGTTTATCGTTATATCGAGCTTCGAGGGGGAGGGCGCCGCCACGGCGTGAGTCCGCACCGTACTTTGTCGGGCCGCGCTGTGTGTTTGTTTGTGTTTGTGTGTGTTGTGTGTACTTACTCTCGAGTAGGTGCCTCGTATGTAGGCCGTCCCATTTGTGTGTGTGCCGTGTTGACGCACCCCTCCGGCGCGTTATAAAGTCCATATATCAGCCCCTGGCTCTGTTGTTTGCACCTGTGTAGAAGCAGCCAATGTGTGTCTCGGCACCGGACACCGCACTCGTCCCGGGCTAACCCCCGTATATATGTAATGAGTCCGGTTCACAGCTAACGCTAGTTGTAAGACCGTTAGTTGTTGGGCCGGTAACGGTTTGTTGTCTCATCGTGTTTGTTGGTCCTCCTTTGCAATGTTCACGACTCCTCTCTCGTCCGCGCCCGGCGACTTGGTCTCCCCCGCTCTCGCGGGGCAAGTCGGCCAGAGCGGTCCTCTCTCAGGGCTAGACCCGCAGCAGCCCTACTCACCGGCTGCCCCTCTCACTCGCCCCCCCGGGCTAGACCCGGACGGCCCCACCTTCCCATCGCCACGCAAGCTGGTGGCGGAGGGCCTAGACCCGACGGAAGTCGGGACACAGATGGTAGCGAACAGCCTCTCGAAGCTCGGCAAGCAGAGCATCAGCATGATGTCCTTCTCGGGCAAGAGGGACGATGCGAGGGCGTGGAGGTTCGTGTTTGGAACCAAGATGGAGGACATCTTCGGAGACCCCGCCAAGCGCCTGCTTAGCGGCGACACGCCCTACTCGGCGAAGGAATGGAGTTTGATGGAGACATGGAAACGGGTGTGTGTCCAGGAGACGGACAAGGCCATCCACGGCCTCATGCTCATCACTATCCAACGGGAGACCGTGACGGGCAAGGCCCTGACGGAGGAGATCATGAACAACACGGACAAGGGCATGTGCATTGGCCGGTCGGCAATGAAACTCATGAAGTTCATCATGGAAGCGCCGCTCAACATCTCATACGACGAGGCCAAGGTGATCCTCGCCGAGATCGACAATATGGTCATCAGCGTTAACGACACGCCGGAGGAGATGCGGAGCATGTGTAGCGAGCTCCGCAGCAAGTGGAACTCGATCCCGGCCGCCTTCCGTGGGGACGACTATGGGCTCTATGAGAAGCTGATCAACTTGCACCCGAAGGTCTGCGAGAACAAGCGCGAAATGCTCGAGATCACCTTGCACACGCGCCGCTCGATGGGCGAGTCGCTGCCGCCGTACGAGGTAATCGCCAAGGGGGTGATTGCGGCGGTCATCAACTACAAGATCAACTACAACAACATCAACCTCCAGCAGGCACTGGCCATCCACCCGGGCGGTGGAAAGCGGGGGTGCCTCAACTGCGGAAGCAAGGACCACGACAACTGGGAGTGCAAGTACCGCTGCACGGACTGCGGAAAGGGCTTCTGTGGCTCGTTTATCACCAAGGAGTGCCCGTGTGGCAAAGGTGACTCGCTCGCGCCCAACGAGGAGATCAAGAATATCAAGGGGACACCCATCCCGGCCAAGCTGTACGAGCAGCTGCAGGAAGCCGACAAGACGATGCGCGAGCGCAAGAAGACGGACGAGGGAAAGGGCACCACACTCATGGCCACCGACGTGTGGGGTGGGCTCACCGGCAACGGGTACCGTGGCAACCACTCGTTCATGATCCACGATGACGACGAGGCGGCGAAGACAACGACCAAACAGATGCCAACGGGGTCGTGGCACTCGACGCCACCGGACGAGTAAAGTGCCGAACGGTATAGCCGGATGAAGGACGGTCATCCGGCCAGGGGGGGTCTCGGCACCGGACACCGCACTCGTCCCGGGCTAACCCCCGTATATATGTAATGAGTCCGGTTCACAGCTAACGCTAGTTGTAAGACCGTTAGTTGTTGGGC
>Ga0209302_10001715_pt1 | contig 12852 bp, 9 predicted proteins | sample ArcOceMetagenome_2_FD_187445 | JGI IMG/M metagenome (GOLD analysis project Ga0209302, IMG submission 187445) | Marine eukaryotic phytoplankton communities from Arctic Ocean - Arctic Ocean ARC135M Metagenome (SPAdes) (version 2) | ecosystem: Environmental > Aquatic > Marine > Oceanic | place... | reverse complement strand
CATAGTAATCTTTATTTAAATTGTAGTACTTTTTTCGAGTTTCGAAAATCTTATAATCTCAAAATTTTCGACCACAAAGATAGTGAATATTATTCTTATTTACTATGCACGCATAGTAAAATAGTTGTCTTTAAAATGTTAAATGCCTTCACTTGTTGTATAAAAAATAAGATAATAATACTATTTTTGTTTTTTTAGATTTATGAGGTAGTTCTATTTAGCTATTTCAGAAGCAAAAAGATCATAAAGTATAATTTAATGTACCCACCTATGTGGGCAATTAGCATGAAGACAATTCAATTTAGAGAAGCCATTTGTGAAGCCATGAGCGAGGAGATGCGCAAAGATGATACCATTTACCTAATGGGTGAAGAAGTAGCAGAGTACAACGGTGCATACAAGGCAAGTAAAGGAATGTTAGAGGAGTTTGGCGCAAAACGTGTTATAGACACCCCTATTGCAGAGCTTGGTTTTGCAGGTATTGCCATTGGTAGTGCCATGAACGGTAACAGGCCTATTATAGAATACATGACCTTTAATTTCTCTTTGGTTGGGATTGACCAAATTATTAATAACGCCGCAAAGATTAGACAAATGAGTGGTGGGCAATTTAACTGTCCTATCGTTTTTAGAGGGCCAACGGCAAGTGCTGGCCAATTGGCAGCAACACATTCTCAAGCTTTTGAGAATTGGTTTGCCAATACTCCAGGATTAAAAGTGGTTGTACCAAGTAATCCTGCAGATGCTAAGGGATTATTAAAAAGTGCAATACGAGATAACGATCCAGTGATTTTTATGGAAAGTGAGCAAATGTATGGTGATAAAGGAGAAGTGCCTGAGGGAGAATATTTAATTCCTCTAGGTGTTGCAGAAATTAAGCGTAAGGGTAGCGATGTAACCATCGTTTCTTTTGGTAAAATTATAAAAGAAGCCTACAAAGCTGCAGATCAATTAGCAGCAGAAGGTATAGAGTGTGAAATTATAGACCTGCGTACGGTTCGTCCTCTAGATATCAATGCTATTTTAGATTCTGTTAAAAAAACAAATCGTTTGGTGGTTTTAGAAGAAGCATGGCCTTTTGGAAATGTAGCAACAGAGATTACCTATCAAATACAAAGTCAGGCATTTGATTATCTAGACGCACCAGTTGAAAAAATTAACACCGCAGATACTCCTGCGCCATATTCACCTGCTTTATTTGCAGAATGGTTACCCAATAGCACTGATGTTGTAAAGGCAGTAAAGAAAGTGCTCTACAAAAAATAATATATTTTTAAAGCTAGTGGGTTTGACATTTTAACTTCCCATGTTTTCATGAGAAACTCCTTTTTTACTTTTCTACTATTGATTTCGGTTAGCGCCCTGGCGCAAACCAAAATAAGCGGCTTTGTAACAGATACCGATGGAGCCTCTGTGCCTTTTGCTAATGTGGTGTTTAAAAATAGCTTTGAAGGAACTATCACCAACGAGCAGGGTCGCTTTTATCTAGAGAGTAACCAGAGCTATACAGATGTTGTGGTCTCTTTTTTAGGATTTCAAAATAAAGAAATCATACTAGATAAAAAGATCAACTACAACATGAGTATTGTCTTAGAGCAAGAAGCAGCATCTCTAGATGAGGTTGTTATCTTTAGTGGTAAAACTTCTAAGAAAAATAATCCAGCCATAACTATTTTGCGTAAAATTTGGGATAACCGAAGGCAAAATGGTATAAAAAAATTCGAGCAATACGCCTATGATAAATATGAGAAGCTAGAATTTGATCTAAACACTATAGACAGTACACTCACAAAAAACAAAATTTTTAAAGGCATGGAGTTTATCTTTGAAGAGATAGACACCTCAAAGGTTACAGGAAATACCTACTTGCCAATTTTTATTAATGAGGCCTTCTCCCAGGTTTATGGAGATAATCTTCTAGGCAAAGAAAGACAGGTACTGCAAGGAAATAAAAATTCTGGGTTTGAAAACAACAACACTCTAATTGCATTTTTAAAAGATTTGTACAGCCAGTATAATGTGTATGATAATTATTTAAAGTTTTTTGATAAGTCGTTTACCAGCCCTTTATCTAAAACGGGCATAGATGTGTATAATTATGTGCTTTTAGATAGTGCCTACAGAAAAGATAAGTGGTGTTATAACATAGCATATTATCCAAGGCGTAAAAACGAACTCACATTTAAAGGAGACTTTTGGGTTAATGACTCTACTTGGGCCATTAAAGAGATCAACTTACAGGCTTCAAAAAGCGCTAATATAAACTGGATTAGAGAAATCTATATTGAGCAAGAGTTTGATGTACTAAATGATTCTATCTTCTTAATCACTAGAGATTACTTTATGAGTGACTTTAGTTTTCAGGATAAAGAAAAAGCCAAAGGTGTCTATGGAAGAAGAACCACCTTGTATGACAACTATGTTTTTGACAAGCCAAAGCAGAAGGGTTTTTATAAAATACAAGTAGATCCCTACCAGTATGATGTGTATAACAGGCCAGAGGGCTTTTGGGAAGAAAACCGTCTTGAGCGATTAAATAAAGATGAGTTAAGCGTTTATAAAATGTTAGATACATTAAAGAGCGTACCTAGATTTAAAGCATTGTATAGCGCCGCTTCTATATTGGCCTCAGGGTATCATGAGGTAGAAAACTTTGATATTGGGCCCGTATTATCTCTTTTGGGATACAACGAGGCAGAAGGCCTAAGAGTTAGGGTGGGTGGTAGGACCTATTTTTCTCAAAATGATCAGTGGCGTCTTGAAGGATTTGGCGCCTATGGATTTAAAGATGATCGTTTTAAATTTGGGCTATCTGCAAAGGTGTTACTCAACAGAAAAAACAGGCTCACACTTTATGCAGGGTATAGAAAAGATGTAGAACAAACTGGTGCAAGCCTTTCTTCTAGCAATGATATTTTGGGCAGAAATCTAGCATCTTCATCACTTATTGCAGTTGGGGCAAATGATAAGCTCACCCGTGTTAAATTAGCGACTCTGGGTGTTTCCTTAGAGCCTGTAAAAAATTTAAATATACGCCTTACAGGATCCTATAGGTCTTTGAGTTCTGCAACAGACAGCTTTTCTATTAATTATCTAAAAGAAGACGGAAGTATTGGTGGTGATGTACAACAACCAGAAATCCGGCTATTAACATTTTTCACTCCAAAGAGGAAAGTTTCTGGTTATGGTGTGGAGAGAACCATTATAAACCAAGGAAGTTTCCCAAGTATTTTTCTTGGGTACACCTACGGTATAAAAGGATTCTTAGGGGGCGACTTTGAGTATCAGCGTATTCAAGGATTATATACCCAGCCATGGAATATTGGCGGTATTGGTAGATTAACTTCAACCATTGAGGCTGGTAAAACCTTTGGTGAGGTAAATTTAAGCTTGTTAAATCCTATTCCAGGAAACCAAACTCTTTTTAGTATTTACAACACTTTTTCTCAGTTAGATTTTTATGAATTTGTTAGTGACCAATATGTGTCCTTACATTTACAGCACGATTTTGGCGGGAGAATTTTCCAGCGCATACCATGGCTTAGAGACTTTAATTTAAGAGAGGTGATAGGCTTTAGGACCGTTATAGGAAGTGTGAGCCAAGAAAATATAGCTATTAACAGATCTAATGTAATATACCAATCACCAAATAAACCTTATTATGAGTATAGTTTTGGTGTGGGTAATATCTTCAAAGTATTTAGGCTCGATGTTAATTTCAGAGGAAATTATCTAAACCAGGCAGACTATCCAAATGCCAGAAAATTCGGCTTTACAGGAACCTTTGGTTTTAACTTCTAGGGAGTGTTTTCATCTCTCTAGAATTAGCGAGCGCTATTTTAAAGCACGCCTGTTAGGCTAACGCCATACTATTTGCTACAAAACCACCTTTTATTTTGCTATTTAACCTCTCATAGCTAGTGCTTTAAGGCTCCTTTTTTTACTTATTAAAAAGGTGTTTTTTAATTGTCTTTAATTTGTTACTTTTACCGCCGTAATTAACAAACCAAAATAATTTATGGAAGCAATGATGATTTACATGCCAATAGCAGCGGCATTAATAGGTTTAGTATATATGCTAATTAAAAAATCTTGGGTGATGAAGCAAGATGCAGGTGATGGTAAAATGAAAGAAATTTCAGACCACATCTACGAAGGTGCTTTAGCCTTCTTAAATGCAGAATATAGATTGTTATCTTATTTCGTTTTAGGTGCAAGTATTGTTCTAGCAGGAATTGCTTTTTTTATGGACACTACCTATTTAATTGTTGTTGCCTTTATTATTGGAGCTGTTTTTTCTGCCTTCGCAGGAAACATGGGTATGAAAATAGCAACTAAAACCAATGTAAGAACCACTCAAGCCGCAAAAACAAGCCTGCCAAATGCACTGAAAGTTTCTTTTGGTGGTGGTACTGTTATGGGTCTTGGTGTTGCAGGATTGGCTGTTTTAGGATTAACACTTTTTTTCATTGTATTTTATCAAATGTTTATGGGTGGTCAATGGACCAACACCATGGATATGACTATAGTATTAGAGGCTTTGGCTGGTTTCTCTCTAGGAGCAGAGTCTATTGCGCTTTTTGCAAGAGTGGGTGGAGGTATTTATACCAAAGCTGCCGATGTAGGGGCAGATTTAGCAGGAAAAGTACAGGCAGATATCCCAGAGGATGATCCAAGAAACCCAGCAACAATTGCAGATAATGTTGGAGATAATGTTGGAGATGTAGCTGGAATGGGTGCAGATTTATTTGGATCATACGTAGCAACAGTACTGGCTGCTATGGTACTTGGTAACTACGTAATTAAAGACATGGGAGGCTCAATACAAGATGCTTTTGGCGGGATAGGACCTATCTTACTTCCAATGGCAATTGCAGGTGTAGGGATTATTATTTCTCTTATAGGAACCATGCTAGTTAAAATAACATCAAACGATGCAAAAGAAGCAGATGTACAAAAAGCTCTAAACATTGGTAACTGGGCATCTATTATTATGGTTGCTGTAGCTTGTTACGGTTTAGTTACATGGATGCTGCCAGCAACAATGCAAATGGACTTCTTTGGAGAAGGATTACAAGATATTTCTTCAATGAGAGTATTTTATGCATGTTTGGTTGGACTGGTTGTAGGAGCAGGGATCTCTGCTTTTACAGAATACTACACAGGATTAGGCTCTAAGCCAATTTTAAAAATTGTACAACAATCTAGTACGGGTGCAGGAACAAACATCATTGCTGGTTTAGCAACAGGTATGATTTCTACATTTTCTTCTGTACTGTTATTTGCTGCAGCAATATGGTCTTCATATGCTTTGGCTGGATTTTACGGAGTTGCTTTAGCAGCTTCTGCTATGATGGCAACAACAGCTATGCAACTGGCTATTGATGCTTTTGGACCTATTGCAGATAATGCAGGTGGAATTGCTGAGATGAGCGAACAAGATCCAATAGTAAGAGAACGTACAGATATTCTAGATGCTGTTGGTAATACAACTGCTGCAACAGGTAAAGGTTTTGCCATTGCATCTGCTGCATTAACATCATTAGCACTTTTTGCTGCCTATGTAACCTTTACAGGAATTGACGGAATTAACATCTTTAAGGCGCCAGTGTTGGCTATGCTTTTTGTTGGTGGTATGGTACCTGTAGTATTCTCTGCCTTGGCTATGAATGCTGTTGGTAAAGCAGCCATGGAAATGGTAAATGAAGTGGTAAGACAGTTCAAGGAAATTCCAGGAATTATGGAAGGAACCGGAAAACCAGAATATGATAAATGTGTTGCGATTTCTACAAAAGCTTCCTTAAAAGAAATGATGTTACCAGGTATTCTAACTATTGGTTTTCCAATAGTAGTTGTACTTATAGGGTTGTTAGTATATCCAGACAATAATATGTTGGTTGCTGAAATGCTAGGGGGTTATATGGCCGGTGTTACTGTAAGTGGTGTTCTTTGGGCTATTTTCCAGAACAATGCTGGTGGTGCATGGGATAATGCTAAAAAATCTTTTGAAGCCGGTGTTGAAATTAATGGTGTAATGACCTACAAAGGTTCTGATGCTCATAAGGCTGCAGTAACTGGAGATACCGTTGGAGATCCATTTAAAGACACCTCTGGTCCTTCTATGAACATCCTAATTAAACTTACGTGTTTAATTGGACTAGTGATTGCTCCAATTCTAGGAGGTCATGCAGCAGCAGATACCGGAGCTGTAGTAAACCCGACGAGCACTATGCAGGTTAAAACGAGCACAGAAGATACAATGGATGTTGAAAAAGACGTAACTGTAAATATGACTTCAGATGAAGGTGTTTTTACAGCTGAGGTTGTAACTGAAACAAAATTGGATGGTGCAACCCAAAAAGAAACTAAGATCTTTACAGGGACTGAAGCTGAAGTAAAAGCTAAAATTGCTGCTATGAATAATGTTGTTAAAGTAGATATTAACTAATATTTATAAAAGAGTATTACAAAAAAAGGGCCGTCTTTTAAAGACAGCCCTTTTTTTATGAGGTATATTAAATGTTGTATTTAAAACAGACCGTTAATTTCAGCATCAATTTTACTGATAACCTCTCCAAGATGTTCTGGGTTTTCAACAAAATCAAGATCATCTACATCTAGTATAATCACTTTGCCTTTACTGTAGGTGGTTATCCAAGCTTCGTAGCGCTCATTAAGGCGGCTAAGGTACTCGATACTTATTGAGTTTTCATAATCACGTCCACGCTTGTGTATTTGCTTCACTAAATTGGGTATAGAGCTGCGCAGGTAAATCAAAAGGTCTGGTCCTTTTGTGACACTCTCCATTAAATCAAAGAGCGATTTGTAATTTTCGTAGTCTCTATTTGTCATGAGTCCCATTGCATGAAGATTGGGCGCAAAGATGTATGCGTCTTCATAAATGGTTCTGTCTTGTATTACTTTTTCTCCCCGTTCTCTAATCTCTAAAATTTGACGAAAACGACTGTTTAAAAAATAGATTTGCAGGTTAAAAGACCAACGTTCCATTTCATTATAGAAGTCATCTAGATATGGATTGTCTTCCACATCCTCATAGTGGGGCTTCCATTTGTAGTGCTTTGATAATAAACGTGTAAGTGTGGTTTTCCCTGAACCAATATTTCCTGCTATGGCAACGTGCATACTTCTATTTTTTTGCTTTTTGTACTACAAATGAGTGAACATTTTTGCGATCATAAATATACAAGAAATCTTCAAACACTTGCAAGTCTTGTATGCTTATTTGAGTAGTTTTTATAGATAAGAGTTTAAGGCTATCTTCTATTATCTCATACATCACATCTTCTTTAACTACCAGAACCCTTCCTTTGTGCGTTATAATTTTTTGACCTCCTTGAAACGGGATGCTCTTTACAAGACCTCCAAAAACGGTATAGATCTTTATAGCGGTTGGGGTGAGGATATAATTGTAGTTGAAATCACTGGTTTGATCTGTCAAGATTTCAGCAATGGGTAAAGAAATGATATTTTTTATATTGTTTCTATAATTGTATAATTCTAGTTGTTGGGAGTCTGCATTGAAAAGCCATAATTTGTTTCCTCCTGCATTGCTAACGCTGCTAATATTGGCTACATCTGCTAATAGATTAAAGTTTATCTGTTCTATAAGGGAGAGTTTATTATCTAGTAAAATAGCTGTGTTGGTGTTTGCATAAAAAACAACCACATTAAACGGGTTTATAATATCTACACTGGTGATATTCCCTAACTGAAAATCTGTGAATAGAAACACTCCAGATGTGTTTTCTTTACGCAGCACCATATCTGTAATGGTGTATAGGTTGTCATAGCTATCATAGCCAATAAACTGGCTTACAGATAAAGGGCTTTGATTGGTTTTAACATAACTCTGGCTTGCCGCAGATTGCAAACAAAGCAACAAAATAAAGGCAATACGCTTCATAGCCACAAGGTACAAAAAAGCCTCGTTATCTATAACGAGGCTTTTTTGAAATTATAAGTATATAGCGTCTTATCCTAAGAAAGGGTATTTGTAATCTGTAGGAGTTACAAATGTTTCTTTTACCATTCTTGGAGAACACCATCGGTAGAGGTTTAGCTTGCTACCTGCTTTGTCGTTGGTTCCACTCGCGCGAGCACCTCCAAAGGGTTGCTGCCCAACAACGGCGCCAGTTGGCTTGTCATTGATGTAGAAGTTACCGGCTGCATTTTCTAAAATTTTAACCCCTACTTCTAAGGCGTAACGATCTTCACTAAATACAGCTCCCGTTAAGGCATACTCACTTGTTTGATCTACAAGGTGAAGTGTTTCTTCCCAGGCATCATCTTCAAAAACATATACCGTTACCACTGGCCCAAACAACTCTGTACACATAGTTGTGTATTTAGGGTCATTGGTTTTAATAACAGTTGGCTCAATGAAGTATCCTTTGCTTTTGTCATACCCACCACCGGCTATGATTTCTGCATTGCTGTCTTTTTTTGCTTGATCAATGAAACCTGCAAGTTTATCAAAAGACCCTTCGTGTATTACGGCAGTAATATAATTGCTCATATCTCCGGGAGAACCTATTGTGAAGGTTTCCATTTGTGCTTTTAGATGTTTTTCTGTGGCTGCCCAAATACTTTTAGAAACATATACTCTACTGGCTGCGCTACATTTTTGACCTTGAAATTCAAAAGCACCTCTAGTAATTGCGGTAGCAACTTGCTGGGGGTTTGATGATTTGTGTGCAACAATAAAATCTTTACCACCTGTTTCTCCAACAATACGAGGATAGGTTTTATAGTTGTGGATATTTAATCCAATTTTTTTCCAAAGCTCCTTAAAGATAAAAGTAGAACCTGTGAAATGAAGCCCACTAAAATCTGGACTATCTAGTACTGTGTCTGTAATCATTTCAGGATCACCCATAACCATTTGGATCACACCTGGTGGTACTCCCGCTTCTTTAAATACATCAAGAACAATCTTGGCAGAGAATATTTGGCTATCACTAGGTTTCCAAACCACAACATTACCCATCATAGCGGCGCTTGCAGGTAAATTAGCTGCAATGGCTGTAAAATTAAAGGGGGTTATTGCATATATAAACCCTTCTAGGGGTCTGTACTCTAGACGGTTCCAAACATCACTTGTAGATGCTGGCTGCTCTGCATACATTTGGGTCATGTACTGGACATTAAAACGTAAGAAATCTATTAGCTCACAAGATGCATCAATTTCTGCCTGATGAACAGTCTTAGATTGCGCTAGCATTGTTGCAGCGTTTATTCTTGCTCTGTAGGGTCCAGCAATTAATTCTGCAGCACGAAGAAATATTGCTGCACGCTGTTCCCAGGGCATTTGAGACCACATTTTACGAGCCTCTAGAGCCGTTGCAATTGCTTCTTGAATGTGTTTTTTCTCAGCCCTGTGATAGGTCCCTAAAATATGTTTGTGATCATGCGGAGGTGACATAGTTGCCGTATCTTGTGTAGCAACATCTTTTCCATTTATATACATTGGCACATCAATGGTGCTATTATACATCTGTGTGTATGTTTTTGCAACGGCTGCTCGCTCAGCAGATCCTGGAGCGTATGTTTTTACAGGTTCGTTGACAGCAACTGGAACTTTATAAAATCCTTTTCCCATGGTGAGTTTATTTATGCAATTGCTTAGCAATTTGCGGTTTGTTAAAGACAAAATTTTGAAGTGCGAAGATACAAAAAATATGCGCTTAATACAGGGTGTACTATGGCAGGTTTTACCATAGCTGCTTTGTGTCTCTAGTCTTTTTTGTTAGTAAAGATGCCCGATGGTTTATTTTTTTAGGAGATAGAAGTATTTGTAAAATTGAATTTTAAGGTGTAGCTTGCTTAGGTTTTTATATGAATAACATGCAAGCTAGCTTGTTTAGTTTTTTACCAATACCAATACCAATCTAATCTATTGAAGTACACAGGTAAAATAATAGCTCTGGCGTTCCCTGACATGTTTGTAAAGGGATCTGCAGATTTAATTTGTAAATTTTTGCCCTTTGTTGGGGTAGGAACCAAACAATATATAAAGGCAGGTCATGCCGCTTTGTTGTTAATTGAAAATAAAACAGGTCTTATCAGGTATTTTGATTTTGGGCGCTATAGTACTCCTGATGGCTATGGAAGGCTTAGAAGCATTGAGACAGATGCTGAATTACACATTGGTTTTAAAGCCATATTAGCGGCAGAGGGCACTCTGCAAAATATGGAACAAATACTACATTGGCTTACAGATAATCCTCAAAAAACTAATGCTTCGGGACGCTTATTGGCATCTGTTTGTGAAACAATTGATTATAAAAAAGCACAAACCTATCTTTTAAGTCTTCAAGATAGGGGCAGTATACCCTATGCTCTTTTTGACAAGAATTCTAGTAATTGCTCTAGAGTAGTTGCTAATACCATACTGCAATCCACAGACATAAAAGATGTTATTAACCGCTTAAATTTCAATAAACTCTTCACCCCAAGCACTGTCGGAAATGTTAAGGTTGCTGCCAGTAACGGGATAGTGTATGAGGTTACTGGAACTCAAATAAAACATTTTACATCAACCCCGTTAAAGGAAAACATTTCTAATCTTTTCGACAAAAATGTTCCTCCAACACTTGGCCCCAAAGACAAGATAAATGCGCCTGAGCATTGGTGTTTTTTAGAGGGAATAGGTAGTAGTGCTTATTTTGAAATGGTACCGTGTGTCTTACCGGCAAATCACTTTAGGATAAAACGATATAATACCCACTTGGTATTAGATTTTGATGGTGTTTTTATTAGCAACAAATTTGATAGTACAAAACCCTATAAATTCACCTATGACTCTCATTGTAAACATTGTCATATTCTGCAAGGGGGTGAAAAAATAAAATTGAATTGTGTAGGTACTTTTTCTAAGTTTAATTCATAGAAAAAGGAGCACTTAATTTAAAGTTTGGAATACTTACTTTAAATTTTTCAGTAGAAGTAAAATTAACCATCTCATAATACCCACTCATAGCTCCAAAAGGACTCAATAGTATACAACCACTACTGTAGGTATGAAACCCTCCAGGTTTAATAACTGGTTTTTTACCCACAACACCTTCTCCAAAAACCATATCAATATCGTTTAAGGCATCTTTTATTTTCCAGTGGCGTGATTTGAGTTGCACTACATCTTTACTCTTGTTCTCAATACGAATAATGTAAGAAAATGCATACTGCTGCTTCCCGTTAGACACAAAGGCGTCTTCAAAACGTGTTTTGATGGAAACTTTAATGCCTTGAGTAACTTGTTGTGTCATACCTATGATCTGGCTGTTATTGCTGTTTTAAAAATCAAAAAGCCATTATATATTTGTTTATACCAATGCTTAAAAATACAAATTTTATTATGGTATTAAAAATATCTAGAAACCATCTTTTATGTTTCTATATAATAGCAAAGGATACTGGGTAAGAGCTATGCTTTTAATGAAAATAAAGATAAGTTTTTTGCTACAAAATCTTCACAGGTTTTAAAAAAGTTGATAATGTCTTTGTCATCATTTCCAGCGTTTATTGTTACTAAGCGCACAAACTCTGTTTCTCTAAAAATTCCAAACCCTACCATTGCTTCTGCGTTTTGGTACAATGAAGTACACAAGTCTTGGGCGGGTATTCCTTTATAATTATAGCAAATAGATATGGAGTCATCAAAGCTGTAGAGGGTGTAATCTGGATTGCTTTTAATGTAATTTCGTGCTACTTCAGCCAAATGAAATTGCTGATCCACAATTTTTTCTAACCCGAGGGTTCCTACAGATTTCCATAGCGTCCAAAATTTCAAAGCATCATTTCTTCTACCGCATTGTATAGATGTTTTTCCTAGGTTGTAATCATCACCATCTGTTTGGTATAAATAGGTAGCATCATTACTGAAACTGTCATGTAAATATTTTTTGTGTTTTGTAAGTATGATAGAGCAAGTAAGGGGTGTCCCAATCATTTTATGGGCATTGTAGCTAAAAGAATCTGTAAGGGCTATTCCTTCAACCAGGTGCTTGTATTTTTTACTAAAAATCACACTACCACAATACGCACCATCTACATGAAGCCAAAGCTTGTATTCTTTACAAATCTCAGATAGTGGTGTAATCTCATCAAAGGCGCCAAGTACCGTAGTTCCGGCAGTTGCATTCACAAAAAATGGTTGCAAACCTTTTGCGATATCCTCAGCTATTTTAGCGGCCAAGTCTTTCGGGTCCATTTGCCCAAATTCATTGGTGGCTACATACCTAACTTGTTCACGCCCAATACCTATAAAAGCAGCATTTTTTGAGGTAGAATAATGAGATTCTATGGAGGTGTAGGCAGTCATTTTTTGAAGCACACCTTCATTTTTAATGGTGTCATTGTGCGCATCACGTGCCATTAATATAGCCATGAAATTACTCATAGATCCTCCAGGGGCGAAGGTTCCATCTGCATCTTTACCATAGCCAATCAAATCACAAGATTTGCGTAAAATTTCTTTTTCAATTCCTACTTGAGGACCAGCAACTTTATATGTGTACATGCTGTTATTGAGCAGTACTGCCAATAAATCTCCTAATGTAGCTTTTGGATTCCTGCCTCCAAATAGCTGATTAAAAAACAAATTCGTTGCAGTACGGGGGGTGTTTAAAACAAGTTTTTCTAGTGCATTTTCAAAAAAAGCATCATCTGCGGGCTGCTCTTCTAGGGCTAGGGGTAAGATATTAAAGAGTTCCTTGGGAGGAATTGGGGTGATTATAGGCTCTTGTTTTTCGGCTTTTATTAATTTTTCGGCTAATTTTTGGAACAGTAAAAGTTCTTTTTGCATAGGAAGATCTTATTTTACCGCAAATATAG
>Ga0209302_10001711_pt1 | contig 12863 bp, 7 predicted proteins | sample ArcOceMetagenome_2_FD_187445 | JGI IMG/M metagenome (GOLD analysis project Ga0209302, IMG submission 187445) | Marine eukaryotic phytoplankton communities from Arctic Ocean - Arctic Ocean ARC135M Metagenome (SPAdes) (version 2) | ecosystem: Environmental > Aquatic > Marine > Oceanic | place... | reverse complement strand
GGTGAGGGTGAGGGTGAGGGTGAAGGTGAGGGTGAGGGTGAGGGTGAGGGTGAGGGTGAGGGTGAGGGTGAGGGTGGGGGAGAGGGTGAGGGTGAGGGAGAGGGTGAGGGTGAGGGAGAGGGCGAGGGTGAGGGTGGCGAGGGTGCATCCACCTCAAGGAAGAGGCGCAGTCTCTCCCACATGAGCTCGCAAACCCACTCCGCAGCGGGCACCGCCACGGCCGCCACCGCCGCCGCCCCCTCCTCGCCCAGCGCGCCTGCACCTGCGACGGCCTGTGCGGGCGCGGCAGGACACGCCCCTGGCTCGACGCGCTGCTGTTGCTGCTGCCCGGGGAGGTAGGCCGCGGCCCGGCGCGCGTCACGATTGAAGTAGACGAAGCCGCAGTTGAGAGACTGCGATCCGTCGTCGTTGCGCGTGATGATGACGTCCTGCGCAGAGAGGGGCGGCGAGCGCAGCAGCTGGTAGATGTCCGAGAGCAGCACGGCGTCGACGTCGAGGCTGAGCACGTTGAGCCCCTGCCGCAGCAGCTTGAGCGCCACCCACCAGCGGGTCGCCCACAGGATGTACACGTTGTGCATGCTGTCCTCGACCCCCCGCTGCCCGCCGCCCGGCCGCCACTGCTTCCAGCCCGGGTGTGTCCTCGGGTAGCTTGAGTACACGCACGACAGCGCCTTGTCGCCATGCTTCTGCTCGACAGCCTCCCACTGCTCGTGGATGCCGCGGCACGAGGCCTGCGCCGGGGCGGTGCCCACGCGGGGTCAGCCGATCGGAAGGGCCCGTCGTGGCCCGGGGTGCGAGGCGCAGCCAGATCGCTGCTCTCTCTACCTCACGACCTCGCCCTACCTCACTAGCCCTACCGCACCTTCTTGTCGGCGAGTATGAGCCAGTGCTCGTAGCCTCGTGCTCGCAGCTGGGAGACGAAGTGGAAGGACCAGCCGGCCATGGAGGCGTCCGAGGTGAAGAGCATGATCTCGCCTCGGTAGCTGCGCTGCGCCGCCACCTTGCGCGGCACACCTCGCTCCGCCATGTCGAAGACCTTGGTGAGCGGCGCAAGCTTGCCTACGCTGCGGTAGTCGGTGTTGCTCAGGTTATGGTGAGGCCGCTGCTGGGCAGCGATCCTTTGGATGCGGCGGTAGCGCCCGCCGGCCTTGCCGCACTCCACCGTGGTGGCGAGGAGTGCGACAAGGATGAGCCGCATTCTTGGCACTTCGCTGCACCGTCGTCGCCAACTCAGACTTGTGCGGGAGGGTGGAAAAGAAAAGAGCGTGCCGAATTTTACTTTTTTTTTGCGATTGTAGTTTCTTTTGAAAACCAACGGTGCCTGAGCGAATCAGGCACACACCACTAGTAGCAATGAAATACAACCGGCAGAACAGAACAGAGAACCCACTTTTTTTTAGCAGCTACCGTAGGGCGTACGGCAGGACCACCGTAGGGCGTACGGTAGGACCCCCGGGTGCGCGTGTGAGACCTTCCATATATAGGGCGAATCTATCTCCTACCTTAGCCGTTAGCGCCGGCGAGGCGGCGTGCGACCAGCACACGCACGTGGAATGCAGTTACTACTTACTCTGCAGACCACGCAATTACCGGAACTATCTTAAATTACCACGAACGCACATGCTTTTCTAGGTGTTCGCGCAGCAGCAAGCCCCTGCTCGTTCTGTATTTTGGGCCAAGTCGGCTCCTACAACTGCTCTTGCGCCAGCAGCGCCTCGTACACCTGGAGTAGAATGTGCGCATCGAGCGCGGCGTACATGAACTGCTCCTGCTGCAGCGGGCGGCGGGCCCAGTCGCTGCACTGCTGCGTCTTGTCGAGCTGCACGCCAATGGTGCGCGCGCACACACGGCGGAGAGAGGGCATATCCTCACCTGGCCTCATGGCGAGGGTCTGCACGTCAACCAGGCTGCTGACGCACAGCTCGCCGCCACCGCAGAGCGGCCGGAGAACAGCCAGGTCGCCGGAGAAGGCAAAGCCCAGCAAGGCCACGTCGTCGCAGGCAAGGGCCCACTGGAGGAGCGCGCCTGTCTCGGGGCCGGCGGCGAGGGCATCCAGCACCCACACCTGGTCGCTCACCGCCACCTGCACCACCGCCACGCGCGGAGGCGCGCGGCGCACGGTGCCAGCCGCCACCGGCACCGGCACCGGCACCGGCACCGCCTCCGCTGCAGGCTCGGGGTCGGACTCGTCGGCGGCAGCATCCGCCCACTCCGTATCCACGCCCACCCTCAGCGCGGCCCCCTGCGCTTGACGGGAGGCCTCCGCGAGAGTGCGCAGCGTCGCGTGCAGAGCGCTCACCTCCGGCCCGGTGCCCAGCCACACGGGCGCCACTGCCAGATGCGCCAGTGGCATGGACGCAGCCTCGAGCTCCTCGACCTTGGCCCTCTCGCTCCTGACCGCGCTGCGCCGGCCACCCGCCCTCAGCCTACCAGCAGGCAGCTGCGCGCCGCCGCCGCCCTCCGCACCAAAGTTGGGGCCGTGGCGCTCCACAAGCAGAGCGCGCAACGCGGGCGGCAGCTGCTCAGCCGAGCTCGCCTTCCGTCGCTCCGGACGCTGCACCGACGCCTCGCCCGCGTCGTGCTCCTCGCTCTGGTCTTGCTCACTCTCTTGCTCGCCGTCTCGTGGCCGGTGCCGACGCGGCTCAGCCCTCCGCTCATCGACCAGGCGGAGGGTAGCAAGCAGCTGCTCCAGCCCACACGCCTCGCTGGCCGCCTGCAGCAGCTCGTCTGCGCATGCCTCCCAGCCCAGAAAGCCCACGCTCGCCGCCCATCGCAGTGCGCGCGCCCACGACGCAACGCGAGGCCCTCCGGATCGGCGCGGCGCGTGTACGGCTTGGCCCTCGCCGCACCAGCCGTCGCTCGTCTTCACCAGGCGCTCCCACACTCGCAGGCAGATGGCACCGTCGCGCAGCGACTCTGGCCACAGGCTCACAAGCTCCGCCGCCAGGTGCGAGTCCGACGCCTCGACGAGGCTGCTCAGCTTGGTCCCATTCGCCGCGAGCGCCTCGACGACACCCGGTGCCTGGATCGCTGCAAAGATTGCGCCCGCCACCACGCGCACCGGCTTGCGGTTACGGCCCTTGGCGCCCTTGCCGATGCAACGGCCGAGCGCCTCGTCGCGCGATGCGCGCAGCAGCTGCTCGCAGCTCGCGGCGTAGCCGAGGACCTCCTCCTCCTCCTCCGCGTCCGCCGCATCCTCAGCGGCCTCCTCCTCCTCCGCCTCCGTCTCCGCCTCGCTCGCCTCCTCCTCCTGAGCCTCCACCCTCGCACCCTCACCTGCGTGTGCGTCGTCCCGCTCTTGCGTGCCCCGCTCTTGCCCCAATTGCTCCCGTTGTCTCGCCCGCCTCATCGCCCTCGCCCGCCGCCTCATGCGCCGCTTCTCCGTCCACCGCCCCGCTTGCGCCGCCTCCCCAGCCACTTCCTCACCCTCGCCGTCCTCCTCCTCCTCCTCTGCCGCCTCCTTCTCCTCCTCCTCCGCCTCCTCCGCCTCCGCCTCCTCCTCCTCCTCCTCCTCCTCCTCCTCTGCCGCCTCCTCCTCCGCCTCCTCCTCCTCCTCCTCCTCCTCCTCCTCCTCCTCCTCGCCGCCTGGCGCCTGCGAGAGCGTGCCGGCAGCCAAGCTGAACGCCAGTGCGGTGCGAAGAACCCGCGTATTCTTCGACGATGCAGCAAGCAACGCGGTGCTCAGTGCCTCTATCGACTCGGCGGCGGCCGCGCCGAGGGTGGCGGCCAGCTCGGCCGCCGCAGCCTCCTCCATCTCCGCTAGATGGCCCGAGCAATGCATGCGCGTGTGCTCCTCCTGCGTGCTGATCGCACGGGCGTCGCCTCGGAAGTCTCGAGGGTTGATGGAAGCAAGCTCATTGGCCTCAAGGCGCGCGACCAAATCGCCTCGCAGGTGGTTCCCGTTTCCATCCATCGACTTGCGGGCCATCTTCGACGCGCACACGCCCATCACCGTCCACGTCGCCGCATCCGCACCGTGATCCAGCAGGCACTCGACAACCTCGTTGCGAACGCGGCCGGCGGCGTATATGAGCGGTGTGTGCCCACGGTGCGTGGCCGCGTTGACATCTGCCCCCTGCAGTAAGAGCAGGGCGAGAACCTCGGTGTCAGAGCGGAGCTGGCATGCAAAGTGGATCGCAGCTTTGCCGTTCTGGTTGGGATAGTTCACGTCGCAATTGGGCAGCGTAAGGAGCTGCCGCAGCACTGGCAGCGCAACAACGGACGTCGGGCCAGACCTGTCTGCACTCGCCTCGCGCAGCTTCTTGCCGATGGCCTCGGTCGACAGCTCCGCCAAGGGCTTCACGATGGCAGATCCATCGACGTTCCACCGCGACCGGCCGGCTCGAGAGCTCATGTCGCGCGAGTGGATCACGAGTGCGCGGGTGGAGCACGAGTGGCAGCTCCCACTCGTCTTCGCTCGTCCACGCCTCACGATCTTTCCGCGTCAGTTCGTTTCTGGGGGGGAAGCAGGCTTGGGTTCACGTACTGCCGCCCCCCCAGCTTCCATCGCCGTAGCCCTTGCAGCATAGACCCGTGCAGCACGCGCCTGCGCCAGGCGCCAGCGGCCCGGCAGTGCCTCCAAGGCAATACTCTTTTCTTGAGCAGTTCACCATATTCCTAGATAAGTCTTATCTATCTTATCATGTTCCTGTGGCTGTGCGCTGTGGCTTTGCCTTATACCCCGATCCCGAGCCTGCAGGCAAAAGCCAAACGCCAAAGAACGAAAGAATTGACCGCCAGCCGATCGGCACCGGAGATAGAGATCATCTCTCTTATCGGCACACACCGGTGGCTTGGGCTCGTCTAGAGAAATTCCACCTATTCTGGCACACGACATCGCGATAAAACTCTGGCGGAGGCGCTGCGCCTCACTACCCGCGCCCGTGCGCCGTGAGTCACCGTTAGTGTGCCGCGCTGCGGAGCGCCTTGCTACCTGCCTTGCTACCTCTTGCCGTCTAGCCGCAGCATGGGCCTGCCCGCGTGCTGATCCGCCTCCTCCTCCTCGTTGGCACGGACCATCGCCGGCGAGCCCATGAGCTGCTTGCTCTCCTCCTCCTTGGCATCGACGGCGTCCCACTCACCCAGCAGCGCGGGCTTGGGCAGGTTGTACTGCAGGGTGGAGGTGCCGACGAGCGCGATGGCGATGACGAGCTGCGGCGTGATCGGCGCGGCGAAGAGGCGCACCGAGACGAGCATGGTCGCCACCATTGCGATGGCGTGCGCGTAGACGCGCGCGATGTTGTCAGCGAACTTGAGCACCGCCGAGATGGCGAGGCCGTTACACGCGTTGCACAGCACGACGGCCCACGCCCAGCTGTTCTCGTAGCCGGTGGACCAGCCGTTGGCCAGGCTGCCGCCGTCCTTGATGGCGAAGCCCAGCGCGTTGAAGAGCACGCCCCAGGCGTAGAGCTGCATGTTCTGCCAATGGATGGAGGCCGAGGGCCGCTTCTTGAGCAGCTTCTCCGAGTAGATGCCGCCGAAGGCCGAGAGCATGCACGAGACGAGCGAGAGGATCAGCCCGTGCGCCGAGGCGTGGCCGAGCGGGTGCGCCGCCGACGGGATCTGCGAGGTGGCGGTGCCGCACGCCAACGTGACCAGGGCAAGGTACTGCGCGCCGCTCAGGTGCCGGCCGAGGAAGACGCGGAAGAGCAGCCCGGTGAAGATGGTCTTCATCTGGGAGAGCAGCTGGAATGTCGTCGGGTCGACCGCCTGCGGCGCGCGAGGTGGGGTGGGGTGAGGGCCGTGCCGTGTCGGCGGGGCGCACGGCGGCGCGGCAGGCAAGGTGCAGCCGGGCCGTGCCCGGGCATGTGCCGGTTCATCGTGCGCGCACGCGGCCTGCAGGATGTAGAATAGGCAGTTGTTGTTGACGAAGTAGATCAGGGCGGGCACCATGAAGGCCAGGAACTCCTTGCCCGCCGACTCGTCAAGCAGAGCGCGGCTCGATGGCTGTGTTGCCCGGCTGTGTATGAGGAGCACCATGGAGAGGCTAAGCTTCAAGAGCTCGGAGAACATGGTCGAGAGCGGTACTGAGTAGTCGAAACCACCCGTCGGGTTCTTGGATTGAGTCATTAGGATCGGCTGCAGGGACATGAGGAAGGCAGCCGAGAGGGTGTACTTTGCCTGACCATGCGAAAACTGCCACCGCACCACGGCACGTGAGCGCACCGTCGCGCGAGTCAGCGGGTTCAGGGGTGGCGGTGGCGTGCCATGGTCGGCTTATCGTAAGCGAGAGCAACAGGTGACGTGGAGCTCGGCTTCCGCGTGCACCGCTCCAGTGCCGCGACCGAACCTGCCACTCGGCGTGAAGTTTGGGGTGCTAGGAAGCGTCCGCACACCGGCAGATAAGATAAGATAACCCAAGAGTGGTGCGGCGGTTGCTGCCCGGCTCCTGCGCAGGAACCGCCCGACCGAGGCGGTTCCTGCCCGGCCGTCGGGCAGGAACCGGGCAGGAACCGGCCGCCGGGCAGGAACCGGGCAGGAACCGGGCAGGAGCCGGGCAGCAACCGCACGGCCGCACCACTCCGATACGGAACCTGAAAACGCTCGCATTTGCCGCCATTTCAATATTTCTGCCCGTTTTGTTTGCAGCGCTGAACAGCGGCTGACCACACGGACCCGTACGTGCCGCGGCCGGGCGCCAGAAGCGGCGCCAGACCACCGCACCCGACAAATCGCACCACTTCTGTGCGGGCGCTTCCTATGAGGCCCAACTATAAGCTCAGGAAAAAATCTAATCGCACATCCACCCACCCCCCACCCCCCTTCCCGCACACACCACCTCACTTCTAAGTACTAGCGACCAAACTGGAGCTTCCGCGCCCGCCGCCACCAGGTCCGTGCTGCTCGCCATCAGCAGGGTGGAACTAATCGGCCACCCAGTGGTGTTGGAGCTGCATCTCGGCGTGCACAATGTGGTAGGTCTCGCCGGCCGGTAGGTTGTACGGGTTGATTGGCTGCCCGTTGCCCTCGGACCCTGCGAGCTGCGGTCCCGAGACGTGCACGGCCTTGCCCACCACGGCGCGCAGCTTGGACAACGGCACGCCCTCGTCGTCGCACCAGCGGCGCAGCGAGGCGATGCTCTCCGACGAGAGCCAGTGCGTGGGCAGTCCCGAGCGCAGCACGGGCAGCAGCAGCCCGGCGAAGGCGACGCCGCCCGGCGGCGCGTGAGACGGGGCTTGCGCTGTGAAGAGCAGGCGCGTCGGTGGCTGCGAGCCGAGGTCGGAGGCGAGGTAGGCGAGGCGCCGCTGCGCACGGGTCTGGGTCGCCTTGTGCGCCTCTCGCTCCGAAGCCATGGCGTGGCCCAGCCGCGCGTTGGCGTGCGCCGCCTGGCGCGCGGACGAGCACAGGTCGTCGGCCCGCAGCTGCGCGGTGCGCACAGACCCGTCCGCCTCCTCCGCCCCCTCCTCCTCGCCGCCGCCCGCACTCTCTCCCTCTCCAGACGAGCCCGCGCCACTCGCGCCACCCTCGCCGCCCGCTCGGATGGGGCCCGGGGGGGGCAGGCAGCTCATCGCGGTGTGCACGCCGCTCGAGAGCAGCTGGTGCTCCTCGGCCAGCGTGTGCTGCTGCAGCAACAGCGCCGCGTGCTTCGCCTCGAGCCCGCGTACCTCCTCGCGCAACGACGCCGCCTCGGCCGCCGCCGCAGCCACTGCCGCTGCCGCCGTCGCCTCCGCCGCTGCCGCCGTCGCCTCCGCTGCCGCCGCCGCCGCCGCCGCCGCCGCTGCCTTGGCCTCTTCCGGTGGCGCCGCGCCCGCCGTGTCCGCGCCCGCGCCCGCGCCCGTGCCCTCTGGCAGCGCGTCGCTAGCAGTGCGAGGCGGCGTGCCGGGCGGCGTCTCGTGCCCCTGCACCCGAATGAGCAGCCGCACCTCCGGTGCGCCGCCCGGCGCGCCGCCCGACGCGCCGCCGCCCGCCTCAGCTGCGCTCTCGAGCTGCCGCTGCAGTGCGTCCGCCCGCTGCCGCTCGGCGGCGAGCGCAGCCTCCGCCCGCTCGAGCGCCGCGGTGTGCGCGCGCGCCTCGGCCCGCAGCACGACGGCCGCTCTCTCCTGCTGCGCGAGGCGCCGCTGCAGCTGCGAGGCCACCTCGACCGACAAGCCTTCCAGGGGCGTCCCCAGGGCCTCGAGGGCGGCCCCCACCTCGGAGAGCTCGCCCGAGCACTGGCCTGCGAGCACCGCCTCTTGCGTGAGCGCGAGGCAGTCGGCGGACGCGAGCGGCGCGAAGCGGGGCCTGAGCGAGCTCTCCTCGCCGCGCAGGCCCTGCAACAGCCCCGAGAAGCCGAACTTGTGCAGCGAGGAGTGCTCGCTCACCGAGCGCGTGATCGGCGGCATCCCAAGGGCCGAGCCCGACGCGAGCGCGCCAAAGCCGCGCGCCGCCGCGGCCGGTGGGGCCGCCAATGGCGCCTCGGCGGCCGCCCCAGCAGCCGCCTCGGAGCCTGCGGCCACCGCGGCCACCGCGGCGCTCGGGGCCGCCTCCGCCGCCGCAGGCTCGGCAGCAGGCTCCGCCACCACCGACGCGGCGGGGGGCGTGGCGACGGCAGGCTCGGAGGCGGGCGCGAGGCCGCAGGAGGAGTGCGGCTCGGCGGCTGCGGCGGCTGGCGCAGCGCTCCGCGCCGCCGCCGGGGCGACGGCGACGGCCATGGCGACGGCCGCATCGTCGGCCAGCAGGTCGACGCTCGTCAAGGGTGGCACGGCAGCATCAGCGGGCACCGGCTCGGCGGCTGCAAAGCCCTCGCCGCGGCCGTCCCCGTGGCCCGCCTCGAGCGACAGCGCGTGGCTGAGCGAGATGAGCTGAGACTCGGAGGAGTTGGTGCCAATCTCAAAGTACGGCGGCCGCTCGCCGAGGAGCAGGCTGAGCTGCGGCATGCCGCGCGGCAGCAGTGCGCCGTGCTCGCGCATGAAGTCGTCGCGCTGACCCACCTCCTCCTCGCGCAGGCTCGCGAGGCTCTCCGCGGCATCGTGGCCGCGCCGCGCGTATAGCTGGCCGAACTGGCGCCGCCGCGCCACCTCCGCCAGGCAAGCGTGGTACGTGGCGGGCAGCCGGCGCATGAGCAGCAGCTGGCTGCAGTACATGTGGACGCGCTCGAGCAGCGACGCGTAGAGGTGGAGCTTGTTGCGCAGCTCGGCGATCTGCGACTGCAGCTGCGAGATGCAGCGCAGGCGGTGGAAGAGACGCACGGAGAGCGCGCCCTGGGCGGCGAGCTCGCCGTCCTGCACGCCGCGCAGCTCCACGTCGAGCGAGCGCAACGAGGGCAGCAGCGCCTGCAGGTGGCGGTCGTGCGTGCCTTCGAGCTCGCCACACTTCTCGAGCAGCTTGGCCGAGGATCCGCGCTGCAGGCTGCCTGCCATCCCCTCCACTGCCGCCTCCCCGGGCGGGGGGGTCACACCCACGAGCTGGTCGTCCGCAAGCCGCTTCACTGCGTCGCAGTCCGCCGCGATCTGCTCGAGGACCGATGCCTGCTGCACGAGGAGCGACTGCGCGGCGCGCAGACCCTCCTCCGCACCCGGCATGGGACCCTCGGCAGGGGAGAGCTCCTCTGCGCGCACGCCCGCCTGCCACCGCGCGCGGCGCGAATCTCAGCCTCTCGGTGTGTCGCAGGCGCACGCCGCCCGGCGCGCCGCCCGGCGCGCCGCGTGCCCCCCCGCCCCTCCCGCCACCAGCACACACCGCTCCCACGGCGGCCCGCCCACCCTAACCCCCTCGCCCCCTCGCGCCCCAGCCCTACAACCCGGTGCGGTTTGCGCGCCTGCAGGTCCTCCCACTGCAGCGCAAACTGCGCGGCCTTGGCCATCAGGTGGTCCGTGTTGTTCTGGCACTCGTGCAGCCACGATGCGAGCCGCTCCTGCCCGCAGCAGTCGAGAAGCGATGCCTCTCTCAGCCCCTCCAGGGCGCACACCGCCGGCTGGACCCGGATGGAGCGGAGCACCTCGAGGTCGGTGTCAAAGGAGCGCACGAGTGCCGCCTGGCGCGGCACCACCTCCGCGTACCGAGCTTGGAAGGACGCGTACTTCTCGGACAGCTGCTGGGCAAAGCCGCGCAGGTTGGCGACGGCGGCGGTGAGCGCGGCCGCCTGCACGTCCTGCGCGACGAGCAGCTGGCGTGCCGCCTCGAGCCTGCCACTACCGCCCTCGCACAGCGTCGTGGCTTGCAGGAGGTGCAGGCGGAAGCGGCGCTCGTAGTCGAGGAGCGCACTCATGAGCGGAGAGGCGATGCTCTGGAGCTCCACGCGCCGAGGCAGGTCGTCGTCGGGGAGCGCCTCTGGCACCTGCACGTCGGGGGCCGCAGGGCGCCCCTCCTCGGGAGGGGTGGCCGAGCGCGAGAGCGACCGCCGATCGAAGAGGAAGACCGGACGGGCCGAGGCATGCAGATTGGGGAGCATGTACTCCGCGAGCGTCTGCTCGTCCTCCAGCTTGTCTCCATCCAGGAGGAGGATCTGGTAGGTGGTTGGCACTCCCGTCGCCGCCTGCACTGCCTCCTTCAGAGCATGCACGGAGTGGTGCTCGGCCATGGGCAGCTCTCGGCGAAGCCCGGTCTCGGCCTGAGCAACCAGCACCGCCTGGGCCGCTCCCGCTACCCTCCCAGCCATTTTTTTACGCGCGCTCTCGTGGTGGCAAAATTCGTGGCAACCGGCGCTGCTGTCCACGTGCATGTGCATGCACGTGCATGTGCATGTATCTGCAATTGTTGAAGAGGCTCTTTCTTACATCCCCTAGAAAAGTTCGCATGGCCATGGGCGTGTTGCTGGGGTTCTTCTCCACGACACCACCCTTGCCGCCTCCTCCCCAGGCGCCACTATCAAAGCGGCGTACGCCCCAAGGCACCGGCACCGCGTTCACCCGCTGGTCGGACAACCTGTACTGCTCAGGTGCATCGGGTCAGAGCTGCCGGCTGGCCAACGGGCGCGATGTGCTCTCAGGCATGTGCCACTGGCAAAAGCAGCACGCGCAACACCGGTGGCTGCCGGTCGAAGAGGCCGACATGAACACCACTAAGCGGCCGACGTTTGTGGGCCACCGCTGGGACCCTTTGCAGCCGCACGGGCCGGGGAGCGGCGAGAGTGGCGAGAGTGACCAGAGTGGATTCCGCTACTTTGGGCGCGATGCGGCAAGCAGGTGCCTGCAGGGCAAGCGCGTGCTTGTGGCGGGCGACTCCACGACTCGCGACACCTTCTACGAGCTCGTCACGGTGCCACCGGCGTAGCCCCTTTGCAGGCGGCGGGTCGCACACTCAAGCGTCGCACAGCACACACACCCTGCGCCTGGCAGGTGGCCGGACACGGCGGCCAGATCATGCGCAACCTGCCGAACGAGAGCCGGACGTACTGGCACGACGGCGCCTACGCGCCACGCGATCCCGGTGGGACGATGGCCGACCGCCAGGGCTGGTGCATGGGCAACCATGACAAGCGCCAGTCTTGCCTTCGCGACCTGCGCATGGATGGGCCCGACGGCGGGCGCGAGACGCGCTTCTCCTTCCAGTTCCTGACCAAGGCGCGCGCCACCGCCCCCTCTTTTTTGCCCAACGCCGCCTCCCCTCTCCGCATGCTCGCACGCCGCGCCCCGCACGCCTCCAAGTTGCAGCCGCCCCGCCCCTTGGCCTGCCGCCTCCTTCCCAGTCGGCTGCCTCGCCCTGCACCCTCGCCCTGCACCCTCGCCCTGCACCCTCGCCCTGCACCCTCGCCCTGCACCCTCGCCATGCACCCTCGCCCTGCACCCTCGCCCTGCACCCTCGCCCTCGCAGTCCAACTCAACGTGGGAGCTCGGCCTATCGGGCAGGCAGATGGGCGACCGGGCGCCTGACTTTGCATTCGTGCAGGCACGCATGCAGCGACCCCTGCCGCATTCCCGGCCGCCCTCTCTCCGCCCTGCCGCCAACCTGCTGCCGACCTGCCGTCGCGCGTTGCACGGCCTGTGGCGGCATGGGCTGCAGCTGCGCCGCGCCCGTAGCACGAGTAAGGTCACCCTCGCCCTCAGCTCCAGCCTCACCCTCCACCCTCCAACCCGCACCCTCCACCCTGCGCAGTGCCCCCAGTACGAGTACTTCAAGCCGGACGCGTACGACTACAGCCTCAGCAAGGAGGAGCGAGCCAAGCCGAGCAACAAGCGCATGGGCCCCTCCCACCTCGCGGGGATCGGCCGCGCGTGCCGCGAGTTCATCGAGGCGGCGGTCGTGAACAGGGGGCGACGCACCCAGGTCTACCATCTTGGGATGACCCCATTGCCCGGCTGGACGCGCGACATCGGCGGCGAGCGGGTCGAGGCGGATATCTTCGCGTCGATACATGCCGCGTTGGGCTTACGCTGCCACGAGGCCGCCGACGGCACGTACACCCACTCTGTGCACCACTCTTCGCCCATCGTCACGTCCATCGACCGTTACGCAGTCGTGGGGCAGCGGAAGCGGGACGGCATCCACCCCTTTTGGAACGCGCAGTTTGCCATCGTGCAGCTCATGCTCAACCACATGTGCCCTCGATGAACCGGTATACAGATAGACGTCGAGAAGGGGGGGGCGAGCTCTGCCGCGTGCCCGGTCGCGGCTTTATGCTAAATCATACAGCCGCAACACAGGGCGCCTAATCAGACCTCTAATTGCTATAAACAATGCTAATATTTTTCTCTTCACACAAAACCGCCACCACCTGCTGCCCCGCTCTCCTGGTCGCTGGTGACCACGGCACGCCGGCCGGGGTGTTCACCACAACGAGACACAACCTCTCCTTGTCCTACTCCACTACCCCTTAGACACAAGTAAGGGGTAGTGGAGAGGGGTGGGCGACAGCTCTTTAAGGGGGAAGTATCATGTCAGAAAGCCGTTGAAGGTTAGAACGTCGAGGAAGACCAGATTCTTTTTCGTGCGGCCGCACGGTCGTA
>Ga0209302_10001709_pt1 | contig 12866 bp, 5 predicted proteins | sample ArcOceMetagenome_2_FD_187445 | JGI IMG/M metagenome (GOLD analysis project Ga0209302, IMG submission 187445) | Marine eukaryotic phytoplankton communities from Arctic Ocean - Arctic Ocean ARC135M Metagenome (SPAdes) (version 2) | ecosystem: Environmental > Aquatic > Marine > Oceanic | place... | reverse complement strand
CGGTGCAAAACGTTTGGTACGAATGTAAAGTGCAAAACTCACCTTTTTTGGGCTGCACATCAGCAAAACGTTCCGGTGCAAAACGTTGAATGTAAAGTGTGGCGCAAACGTTTGGCGGCGCTCGCCTTTTCACCAAACGTTTTGCACGCACGAAGCATTACGTTTGGTGCGCTTCATCGAATGTAAAGTCTGGCCTTATCTTATCTCAACTGTACGCGTGATATATCTCTTATCTTATCGTATTATCTTATCTTATCTTATCATATCTTATCATATCTTATCTTATCTCTTATCTTGTACGCGTAAGATAGATCTTATCTCTATCTTATCTTGTACGCGTTTTTTCTAGCAATATCTACGAATTCCATCAAGTTGCCTTCTTCGTCTTCCCCACCGCCCAGCGCGCTATGGAGGCTCCTCCCCCTGTCGAGACAGACTTCGACATTGGCCTCAGACGGATGGTTGAGGCCTTTGTCACCATAACGTGGCTTGCCCTCAACCTCGGCCTGAACTTCTTCAACAAGTGGGCCTTCACCCCTGACGACGAGAACTTTGACGGTGCCGGCTTCACCTTCCCCATCTTCTTCACGATGTGGAATATGGTCGCGTCCTTCCTGGGAGCAAATGTACTCATGATGCTCGCACCAACAACCCGCACTATTAGCGTCCGCCAGTTCACCGAGCACAAGCTCAGCCTGATCGTGCTGTCGCTAGTCTTCGTGACGAATATCATGACGAACAACGCGTCGCTCGTGTACCTGGGGCTCTCGATCAACCAGGTTATGAAGTGCTGCGTGCCGCTGCCAGCCATCATCTTTTCGTACTTGCTGGAGAAGAAGTCGTACCCTTGGGAGATGGTGTTTGCCGTGTTTGTCATTGCGTTCGGTGCTGCGCTTTGCGTACCCTTCGGCTCGAGCTCGGTCACATCGTATGGGATGCTGCTGGTGATCATCTCGACGACAATGTCTGGCCTCAGACCAGTCATCTCGGCGTTGCTCATGTCCGGAGCGAGGGACAGTGGTCTCTCGCCGATCCCGCTGCTCTGGTACGACTCGTTGATATCGATTATGGTGCTGCTCGTTGTCTTCCTACTCTCGGAGGAGCGAACAGCCGTGCCCGCATACTTTGCGGAGCACCCATCGCTGGGCACGGCGATCATCCTCACTGGCTCGTCCACGGCGTTTTTGTACAACGTCGTCACCTTTTACCTGATTAAGCTGACCTCGGCTCTGAACTCCACGGTGCTGGGCAACGTGAAGACGGTGCTGCTCATACTTGCCGCGGCCATCTTCTTCGACCAAATCTCGTCGTTCGTCAACTGGGTCGGCTACTCCGTTTTCTTTGGCGCCCTCTTCGTCTACTCATACCTCAACTATCAGCAGAAGACGGGTGCTCGCTGGCTGCAGCCGGCGGCTCGTAAAGCGTAAACAGGGGTGAAGAGGTACCCACGCGCGGTGAGGGCTAGAGACAACACGTGGCATGCTTAAATATACGCAGTTGGTTTTTATAAGGTGAATCGTTGGCACACGGTACGATAATTGAATCACACAGCTCACACCACACGCAAGACGCATCGAGGCGAGGCCCGGCGGCACGGCGCGGCGCGCGGCGCACACACATCCGCGCCGCCGCCGGGAATCGGAATCGGAGTACAGTATCGAACGAACCATCCACGGATATCCTTATATCCAAAAAGGGCGTAAGCACACGCACCTTGGAACCCCGTTGCCCTTGCCGAGAGGCACTTACCGGCACCGAAAACGAAATGACCGCTTTTAAACTTTTATTTAAAAAGTATTTAAACTTTTATATATAGTCCACTTGTGCGATAGTCTAGAGAATAAGACTTTCGCGAGATACGTGAGATACGCAAGACCAAGGCGAGTGGTGGGGAGCCAAGAGCGAAGACAGTAGAGTCTTATCTTATCAACACATCAGACTCTAGTGTCTAGACAAACTGTGTCTGTGTGTTACTGTGATCACTCGCATTATCTCCGAGGTTTTTCTCTAGCTGCGCAAGTTCTAGTTGCTCTCAAATCATGTACCTTTTACGGCGCACTCACCCCCTATCACATGGCATGCTGTATATTCTTGCCGATGCGGGCCGCACGCTGGCCGTGTGCCACGGCCCTTTGCCTCTCACTCCTTGCGCTGCTTCTTGGCCTTGAGCTTCGCGTCCCTCTCCTGCCTCCAGGCGGGCACCTCGCGTGCGGCGGCGGGTTGCGCCGCCGGGATCGGCCGTGCGAGCTTGGCGCGGGCACGTTCTAGTGTGTCCAGCTTGAGCTGTAGCTCGGCGCAGGGCTTGGCCGGAGGTGCGCCCTCGCGCACAAACTTGGCGAGGAAGAAGCCGATCGTCGCGTCATCGGGGTAGGAGGTGCGCACGCAGCAGCTGCCGATGAGCAGCGCGAGCTGCGGCTCGGTGGAGGCGAGAGAGGCGAGCTCGTGCCCTCGCCGCGGCCAGGCTGGCAAGGCTTTCTCAAGGGTGAAGCGGTGCGCCTGCGCGTTCTGCTTCTGCTTCTTGCCCGCCTTGCCTCCAGCCTTGGCCCCCGCCTTTGGCTGCTGCTGCTGCTGCTGTGCACGCATCACCGCGAGCACCACCTCCTCGTTCTCGACCTCGTGCACCGAGCACGTCGAGTAAGAGAGCTCTTGCAGCGCGGGGAAGCGCATCGCGTGCAGTATCATCTCCTCTTGCCGGGTCGCCAGCTCCTTGAGCGCGGCCGGATCGCTCTCCGGGTTCTTGCTCATCCCCGACGAGGAGCAGCTGGGGTCGAGCAGGATGTGCGTCACCGTGGCCCACGTCGGGTCTGTGGGATCGGCATCCATGAAGGACGCGTGGCACGGCGTCACGATGCTCGCCCCCTTGAGCTCCATCATGCGACGCAGCAGGTCGCACCGCCGCTCGTCGCGCTCGAACGCGAAGATATGCCCGCTGTTCTGCATCAGAGCCGCGAGGTGGCACGTCTTGTTGCCCGGTGCGGCACAGCCGTCGATGACGACGGAGCCGGGCGGAGGGTGGAGCGCGAGCGCAGGGAAGCACGAGGCTTTCTGCTGGATGACCATCTCTCCCGCACCGACCAGGGGCAGGCGAGAGATGTCCGACTTACCCTTGGGCTTGAACACCATGAGGTCGGGCACGAGGTCGTCGCGAAAGTAGCAGCGATTCCCAGGAGGATTCGGCTCCTGGCACAGCTGGTAGCCGGCAGCCGCAGCCTCTTTGTGACAGGCGTTGACCGACTTCTTCAGCGTGTTTATGCGCACATACCGTGGCAGCCCGGGGAGTCGGTCATCCACGTCGGTTCCAGAGTCGGATTTGCTCTTCTTGGGCCGATCAAAAGGCACATAGCCTATATCCTCGCCATCCAAGATCTTGTCGTCCATCAGGACCGCTTGGTGGGTTGGTGGGACGGCCTGAACTTGCGTGCACGGGGGGGGGAGAGTGAAGATAAGACGATCTATACAAATTAGCAGATAGATAGATAGAGATGCAGAAGAAGATAAGATAAGAAAGATTTGTGTCGACGTGCTCGTGCGCCCCACGCGTATTTCGCCGCGCCAGCCAGGGGCCGCAACCCGCAAGGCGTCTAGTACCCCTCCGGGGGGTGCAAGGCAAGACCTGACCGCCGGTTACGTACTTTGCAGTCTGCAGGCTGCCGGCCGGGTCGAGTCTCTGGTTTTACAGGGGCGTATCATCATATCGCCGTACGCACCGTGCATTTGTGCCTGCCTGGGTGGGTGATGTGACGGGGCGCCCCCCCCCCCAGCAGCCCCCGCGGCACAAGCAGGGCATGAAGCAGGGCCAGGCGCCAGGCAGCATCTTGCGGAGAAAATTGTGTATAGCGTCGGGAAAGACTCTCGTGTAGCGCGTGGAACCTAACCATCGTATCTTATCTTATCTTGAAGAGATAAGACATCTTATCTCCCTAATCAACTGGAAGATATGCAAGACGTGGCTCACGCACCGACAGCGCTCAGTCACATTCAGTGCTGCGATGCAGAAAGGCGCCGAGTTGCCGCTGCAGCGCCGTCATGTCGCGCTCGGCGGCGGCTCTATCCACCTCGCGCGCGGCGTCGCGGCATGCCTCATCGCCGTGCGCGTGCTGCACCGGGAGGAGGAGCATGGCGGCACAGGCGGGGTCGCCGCCACCCAGGCTGGCGCGCAGCAGTGCGAGTGGTGTGCCGCACGCCCCGAAGAGCCTAGCCCAGTGCAGCGCGTCTGTCTTGCGCGCACAGCCGGCGACGACGCGGCACCGCACCGTCACTCGCAGCTCGAGCAGCAGCGCCGCCACCGTCTCGAGCGGCGCAGCAGCGGACGCGCCTCCCGTCGCGCTCGGCGTAGCGAGCACCGCCTCGTGCAGCAGCAGCTCGAGGCAGTGCCGCCGCCGAAAGGCCCTAGGGGCGCGCGCGTCCCGCGTCGCGTCGTGCGTCGCGTCGCGCAGCAGCCGTGCGAGGTGGCGGTGCAGGAACGGCTGGGCGACGGGCTGCGGTGCGTGCGGCCCCACGCAGCCCACACCTAGTACTGCCCACACCGCAGGCAGCACGCGCAGCGGCAGCACCTCGGGCTGAGCGCTCAGCAGCTGCAGACCCTCTGGCCGCACGCCGCTCGGCTCGGCGCCGTCCCAACGCCACTCGCACAGCTCGCCGCGACCGCTCAGCGCCCATAGCGCCCCGCGCGCGTGCCAGCAGAGCACCGCCGCACCAGCTGGCAGCAGCGGCTGTAGCCGTAGCGGCTCGGGCGGCGGCTCCGCAGCGACCGCCCCTCCCATGCCACCGGGGCGCACGTCGAGGGGCGAGGGTCCCACGCAGCCTCGCATCACCGCGCCGTCCTGCAGTCGCACCACAATCTCCAGGGCGGAGGCCTGCATCTCCGCCCCGCCGCCACCCCCGGCCTCGCCGCCGCCGCCGCTGCCGCCGGCCGCAGCGGCGCTCAGCCCAGCGGGCAGCAAGGCGGGCAGCGAGGCGTGCTGTGAGACGTGCGGCGAGATCGAGATCGAGATCGGATCGAGCTCGAAGAGACGCAGCACAGAGGCCGCCACGCGCAGGCTACCTGGCGCGCCGCTCGCGTCCGCCTCGAGGCAGCCCTTGGGCTCCATCTGCAACAGGGCGATGTGACGCCCCGCACCCACCACTAGCCGCGCCGCCGACGGCCGCGCGCAGCCCCACACCTTGCCACGTAGCGAGGCGGGCGCGAGGCGGGCGAGGGCGGAGCGTAGGTGCAGCGCGTGCCGAGGCAGCACCAGCAGCACCACCGCTGCTCCCGGCCCATCCCACTCGCCCGACTGCTGCGCCGCTGGCGGCAGTGCGGCCCGCCGCCCGCCGCCCGCCTCGCCTGCCTCGCTCGGCGCCTCGGCCTTGGGCGGCGCGTGGCCCAGCAGCAGCAGCGCGTCGGCCCCAAGCCAGCAGAGAGCGGCAGCGCGCATGCTCGCCTCGGCCGCGCCGCCGCTCGCACCGAAGAATCGCCAGCGTGGCGCGTCGAGCGAGGTGAGCGCGGCGCCTTGTCGCCCCGCCACCGCGAGGTGTGCGCCGGAGGGGGAGAGCGCGGCCAGCCGCAGCGGCGAGCACCGCTGAACGTAGGCAGCTGGCAGCGGCACTGCGGTCCATGCACCGGTGGCGCGCGGCCCTGCCGCGGCGCGCGCGATGTGCACGTGCTCTGCGCCCAACAGCAGCAAGGGTGCCGCCTCCGCCGCGCCGCGCCCCGCCTCACCCGCCGCGCCGCCCGCATCACCAATTGCATCACCCCCTGCCGCCAGCGTGCTACACGCCACGCCGCCGCCGCATGGGGGCGAGCACGCCAGCAGCAGGCTCAACTCCCGCACTCCACCCACCGCCGCACCTGCCGTCGCCACGCCGCCCACCCCGTCCCCGTCCCCGTCCCCGTCCCCGTCCCCGTCCCCGTCCCTGGCCTCGGCCACGAACAGGCGGCTGCCCGCACTGCCCCACGCCAGCGCCGCCACGCCCGCCCCGAGCGCCACGGGGGCTGCGACCGATGGCTCAGGCCACGCTGCGCATAGCGTTCCCGCAGGGCCGAAGATGGCGGCGCCGCGCCTGCGCCAGCCCACCGCGAGGCCGGCGCCGTCCGGAGCAAAGGCCAGGCAGCTCACGCCGCCCGTCGTCAGCAGACTCTCTCCCCAGGCCGAGAGCGATAGCCTGCGGAGCGGCGGCGCTGGCTCCTCCCCCGCTGGCTCCTCGCCTCGCCTCGCTGCTGCGCCGCGCCGCGCCTCTGGAGGAGGGAGCGCGTACAGGCAGACCTCGCCCGAGGCGCCGCCCACCGCGGCCAGCCGCTGCGTGCTGCAGAGCACGACACAGCGCGCGCCGCGTCGCTGCACCTGTAGCAGCCTCAGCGCCCCATCCTCCTCCTCCTCCGCCGCCGCCGCCGCCGCCACCGCCGCCGCGCCCAGTAGCAGCGCCGCCTGGCCGCCGCACCCCACCAGCGCCGTCATGCGCAGCCCTGCGCTCGCTGCGAGCGCCACCACGCCGCCACCCTCGCCGCCGCTTCCCTCGCCGCCGCTTCCCTCGCCGCCGCCGCCGCCTGCCGGAGGACTGAAGAGTGCAGACCCTGGCGTAGGACTGAAGGCGGACGACAGCGCTCTCACCTCTGTCGATGACCGGCGCACGATCGCGGCGGGCCGGTGCCTGCTCTGGCCGCCCTGGCCGCCCTGGCCGCTCTGCCTGAGGCTCGCCGAGCCGCAGCTCTGCCTGAGGCTGCCGCGGCTGCGCAGAGGCAGGGGCGAGCTGCGGCTCGGCGTGCCGAGGGGGTGTGGCGTGCGCTCGACGGTCGGCACCGAGCCGCGGCTGCCCGGCGGCACGCACAAGGGCCACGGTGACGCCTTCGGGCCGGGCCCACCGCGCACCAGCTGCTGCTGCCGCGCCTCTGGGCCGCCCTCCCAGCGGAGCAGGCTCAGCCGCTCGCCCGCCCAGCTGAGCCGCAGCAGCCAGCCGCCGGAGAGGCCGACGAGCAGCGTCGCACCGTCGGTCGCCAGGCACAGCCCTGTGCCGCAGCGCGGATCCACCTCGGCCTTGGCGTACAGGGAGAGACGCACACCGTCGGCCGAAGCCACGACGTGGTGCAGCAGCACTGAGCCGCTCCGCGCCTGCCACCGTGGCGCCGTTGGGCTGAGCGGGCGGCATGTGGGAGCTCAAGGGCCGCGCGCACCAGCACTGCCAGCACAGCGCCGGCGGGATGCCACACGCATCGCCAGTAGGGGCCGGCCATGCCAACGCCCAGCCTGCACAGCAGCTCGCGGTGCTGCCCGCCCGACCAAAGGTAAAGATGGCGCTCGCTGAGGCACGCGAGGTGAGCCACGCCGTGCTGGACGTCGATGATGGGCTCGGCGTCGCCCGGCGCGAAGGTGGAGCCACCCCACGCGTCGCGGAGCATTGCCGACAGACCTTTTACGTCAAGTACGGCGTCCGATACTGGTCTGACTCTTAACGTGTGTTAACGTTGTTTCGTTGCCTTGCCAACAGCGCGCGCGCTCTTCTCTTCGTGCCGTTGGCGCCGCCAGCTCTGAGCTCTCTGCTCGCAGCTCTCTGCTGTTAGCCATGGTGAGGCGCCTCACCACCCGCACCAGGCCTGATCGTAGCTCTCTGCCGCTTCTGCAGCGCGAGCTCTCTGACCGGCGCGCTCTGCCTTTCGCGCTCGCAGAAGAAGCTTGTGACGCTCGAAGCCAGGCACCACACCAAGGGCTCCGTGCTGTTCGCCTGGCAGCCGCAGGGTAGCGTCCTGGCGACGTGTGGGCAGAACCGCGTCCTCAACATCTTCAACAGGCAGGGTGAGGCGCAGGTCGAGATCCCGCTCACCAGTGGGAATGGGTGCGCCGCCCCACCCAGCTGATGACACAGGCTGTCATGCCAGGCCCCTCTCTGCGCGCGCCCGACTGAGCCAGGAGCCACGCCCTCGCAGTAAGTGCCTTCAAATGGAGTGGGACAAGGATGGCGAGCTGCTCGCTGTGCTCCAGGAGGGCTCGTCCATCATCAAGCTGTGGGTGCGGCTCGCACACTGCTGCACCCTGCCTCCGCGCCGCGCCACGCACTGCTGCGCGTGCCTGTGGGGTTCGCGGCGACGGGCACACGCACGCACGCCTTGCCTCTGCGCTGCTGTGCAGGATGCCAACCAGAACCTGGACACCGACCTCGACACGGGCATGAAGGACCTCACCCTCATCAGCTGGTCGGCAGTTGGGCCGCAGCTTGCCATCGGCAACGCCAAGGGCGACCTGGTCATCTACAACAAGCAGCAGCTCAAGAAGCAGCTCATCCGCGGCAAGCACACCAAAAAGATCACCTGCGGCGCGTGGAACAGCGAGAACAAGCTCGCGCTCGGCTCCGAGGACCGCCAGGTGGCTGGGGCCCCCGCACACGCTCGCCCCGCTCACGGCCGCCCCGCACACGGCCGCCCCGCACGCGTGCCCGTGCCCGTGGCGGCACACAGGCTCAGCGGCGCGCGCGGGTCCCTGCCCCGGGCTGTGTCCGCCGGCTGTGCTGCCGGCTGTGCCGCCGGCTGTGCCGCCGGCTGTGCCGCCGGCTGTGCCGCCGGCTGTGCCTCACCGCGCGCCCTGCCCTGCCCGGCGGCAGATCACGATCAGCAACCCCGACGGCGACACGCTGCACCAGAACACGCTCAAGCAGATCCCGGGAGATGTGCAGTTCGCCGCGAGGAAGGGCGGCGAGGCCCCTGCGGCGGCAGGCGACGCCAAGGACACGACCATGTCCGTGGTGCTGGGCGGCCGCTCGCTGCTGCTCTATGATGTGAGTGCCCTCGACCGCACGCCAGTGGAGCTAGCCTTCCAGCCCAAGTACGGCAACCTCGTCATGTACCGCTGGTTCGGCGACGGCTATATCGCGCTCGGCTTCGAGAGCGGCTACCTCGTGGTCATGTCGTCCAACCAGCAGCAGATGAGCGAGGAGCTCTTCTCACAGCGGCTGCACGAGGGGCGCCTCTCCGCCCTGGCCCTCTCGCCCCTGCTGCAGCGCGGCGCCACCTGCAGCGGCAACACCATCAAGGTGGTCGACTTCGCCGACGAGTACCGCGAGCTGCCTGAGGAGTCTGTGGTGCTCGATTACGACCAAGGCCAGCTCGAGCAGATGGCGTGGACTGTCGACGGGCAGATCCTCACGGTGTCAAGCAGCTCGGGCTGCGTCTACAGCTTCCTCGCCTGCCTTCCCGTGCTGGCGGAGGCGCACGGCACGCGCTACATCTACCTCACCTCGCTGCTCGAGCTCAGCGTCTGCTCGGCGCTGCCAGATGAGAATCTCGCACCCCTCGCCATCCGCATCTCGATGGAGCCAACCTTCGTCGCGCTGGGGCCGGAGCACGCGGCGCTCGGCATGAACAACCACGTCTACTTTCACAGCCTCACGGAGCGCGGCTGCCCCGTGGTGAACGAGCGCGAGTACCTGGGCACGGTGGAGGGCGTCAAGCTCAACAGAGACTACGTGGCCGTGCTCACCGAGGGGCGCGTCCACCTGCAGCCGCTGGGCGGCGAGAACATGGAGGCTGGCTCGCGCATCTTCCCTGAGGACGGCCAGCAGGACATCGCGTGCGCCGCGCTCACGAAGGAGTTTCTCATCTACGCCACGCGGCGCGGCACCATCGTCTACTTTTACCTGCCCGACTTTGTGCAGATCAGCGAGTTCCGTCACGAGCGCGCCGTGCTGCGCCTCTTCCCCAACGACCTCGGCACCCGCCTCGTCTTCATCGACGCCGACGCACAGGCCTTCGTCTACAACCCGGTGAGCGAGCAGACTTTCGCCGTGCCTCGCCTCGGATCGAGCACGAGCACGGTCACTGTCATGTGGGACACCGCGGACGGGGGCGTCTTCGTGGCGGTGGACGCCAAGAGCTACCACGCCTTCGTGCACTCGGCGCACTCGGTCAAGGGCGGCGCGGTCACTCTGGTGGGCACGACCAAGCGTGGCTCCGGCAGCACCCCCGTCCTCGTGCACGATGGCGTCGTCACCGCGCAGAGTGCCAACGGCTCCATCTGCCAGGCTATACTCTCGACGCACGAGGCCATCGCGGCGGTCGCGGCCAAGAAGGGCGGTCACCCTCTCGAGCGGCTCAAGCAGTGCTTCAACCAGAACCTCGCGCTGCTCCGCATGAGCAGGGCCTGGGACGTGGCCCTGCTTGTCGACCAGCGCGAGCTGTACGCGAAGCTCGGCCACCAGGCGCTGCAGTACCTCGACGTGCCGCTCGCGGTGCGCGTCTACCGACAGCTCATGGACGCGGGCATGGTGATGACGCTGCAGAAGCTTCAGAGTATCGAGGACTCCAACTTGCTCGCAGGGCACGTCGCCCTCGTCTTCGACGACTACCCAACCGCGCAGGAGCTCTTCCTGCAGTCATCCCGCCCTGTGGCTGCTCTCGAGATGCGGCGCGACCTGCTGCAGTGGGAGCAGGCGCTCAAGCTGGCCAAGACCCTCGCGCCCGAGCAAGTGCCTTACCTCTCGCGCGAGTTCGCGCAGCAGCTAGAGTTCAAGGGGGAGCACGAGCAGGCGCTGGCCATGTACCAGAAGGGGCTGCAGGAGGGGGCGCAGCAGCATGGGGGCGAGCAGCAGGCGCAGCAGGCGCACCTGTGCCGCGTGGGCATCGCACGCATGACGCTGCGGCAAGGCGACGTGCAGCGGGGCGTGCAGCTCGCTCTCGAGACGGCGGAGGCCCAGTGCTGCCGCGACTGCGCCGCCATCTGCGACGGGCTGCGGCAGCACCAGGAGGCTGCACGCCTGTACGAGGCGGGGGAGCAGCCTGATAAGGCCGCCGCCATCTACATACGCACCAAGAACTGGGCCGCCGCCGCACCGCTGATGGCGCGCATCTCATCGCCCAAGCTCCATGGCGAGTTTGCAAAGGCCAAGGAGGCGGAGGGCAAGTACGAGGAGGCGGCGGATGCCTATGGCCGCGCCAACGACGTGGACGCTGTGGTGCGGCTGAACCTCGAGAAGCTGCAGAAGCCGCAGCGTGCCTTCAGCCTCGTGCGCGACTCCAAGAGTGTCCTGGGCGCGCTGCTCGTCGCGCAGCACTGCCAGGGCGAGGGCGACCATCGCGCGGCCATCGAGTTCCTCATCCTCGCCAAGCGCTCCGAGGAGGCGCTCGAGCTGGCCGTGACGCACAGCTGCATGGAGGCGTACACGCAGGCCCTCGGCAAGGAGGGTCTGCCCGAGGAGTACAAGAAGGTGGCGGTCTACTACGAGGGGCAGCAGGACTACCAGAAGGCGGGCGAGTTCTGGCTCGTGTGCAAGGACTACAGCAAGGCGCTGCGCTTCTTCCTCCAGTGCGGCGAGCGGGCGGTCGATCAGGCCATCGAGGTGGTGGGGCGCGCGCGCTCCGACATGCTGACCCACACCCTCATCGACTTCCTCATGGGGGAGACCGACGGCGTGCCCAAGGACCCTAACTACATCTTCCGGCTGTACATGGCGCTGGGCAACTACCCGCAGGCTGCCAAGACGGCCATCATCATCGCGCGGCAGGAGCAGGAGCTGGGCAACTACCGCGTCGCCCACCAGATCTTGCTCGACACGCACCGCGAGCTCTCGCTGCAGAAGATCCGCGTGCCGCAGGAGCTGGCGCACAGCCTCATGCTACTGCACTCGTACGTGCTCGTCAAGGTGCTCGTCAAGCTCGGCGACCACCTGGCGGGCGCGCGCATGCTTGTGCGCGTCGCGCGCAACATTTCGAAGTTCCCCGTGCACGTGGTGCCCATCCTCACCTCCACCGTCATCGAGTGCCACCGCGCCGGCCTGCGCGGCCTCGCCTTCGAGCACGCTTCGACCCTCGTGCGGCCCGAGTACCGTAGCCAGCTGCAGGAGCAGTATAAGCGCAAGATCGAGGCGATAGTGCGCAAGCCGGGCGAGCGCAACGACGCCGAGGAGCCGGAGACGCCTTCGCCCTACGACCCCAACGCGCAGCTGGCCGAGACAGCACTCGAGTGCCCGAGCACGCGCAACACCGTGCCCTACTGCATCGCGACGGGGCGTCACATCGTGCTGCACGACCTCTGCATCTGCCCCTCGTGCAACTTCCCCGCGATCTTCTCCTACTTCTGCAAGCTCATCGACGCCGAGGGCACCTGCCCCATGTGCATGGACCATGTGCACGTGGCCAGCATCACCCGAATGGACGAGGTCGACGCAAAGTCATGGCTGCAGAAGCACACCGCGGCCAACAAGCCCGAGGCGGCCAAGAAGTAGCCGTGTGCCCCAGGTCTAGGTGTGAAGAGTCTGTTGTCTTGAACGCAGTTTGGCCCCACTCGAGTGAAGTGCCGAACGCTCTCAAAGAGCTCAACCCCTTAGTTAGCCGGATCGAACTCCGATGTACGAAGAATTCATCCGCGATCCGGCCACAGAGTCTTAGGGGGGCGGGTCTCTCGGGACTCGGCCGCCGCGGTGCGCCGGGGTGGACAGAGGACATCACCGGGGCTGTCAGGGCAACTGCCAAGACCACCACTCGTCCCCTCCCGGGTTAGCGGGTAGCGCCTGGCGGTAGAGGTAGCGCGTAGCGGGTTAAAACGCCCCATTGTATAGCTAAAGTATATTAGGCGTGGCAGGGGCGGGAGGGGGTAAACGATTTTTCTGGTGAGGACGCTGGACGGCCCGAACTTTCAACGCTTCAAACTTTTCGTTCAAGGTTTTGAATTTTGATGTGCTGTGGGCAACGTGACAGCCCAGGGGGCGTCGGCGACGCCGACCTGCGGGTACTCTGAGGCTGAGGCGATCTCGGAGTAATCTCGGAGGCCCTCCGGGTGGCGCCCGAGCTTGCTCGGTCACGTGATTACTTCACGAGAGTCACGGGACGGGGGTGGGTAAACGAGTTTGCCATTCACGATGCGCGGTGTCATCCGCCCTCCACGGGAGGGAACAACTAACCGGAT
>Ga0209302_10001708_pt1 | contig 12869 bp, 8 predicted proteins | sample ArcOceMetagenome_2_FD_187445 | JGI IMG/M metagenome (GOLD analysis project Ga0209302, IMG submission 187445) | Marine eukaryotic phytoplankton communities from Arctic Ocean - Arctic Ocean ARC135M Metagenome (SPAdes) (version 2) | ecosystem: Environmental > Aquatic > Marine > Oceanic | place... | reverse complement strand
CAAAAGTCTTTGAAGGGCAGTTCTGAGTGCGGCGTTCGAACGGGCCAACTCCCGGGTCAACTGCCTACGGGGTCGAGCGATGTGATACGATGTGAAACCCAGTCGTTCACCACTCCGTATAGGGCTTTCAACATAGTGCTACTTGTAAGTAGTTACAAGTAGGTAGGTTAAATCGGGGGGGGGGTATTAAGTACTAAGTAGTTGTGTAGTACGGCTTTAAGAGCCCGCCGTCATGTCCCCCGACGATGGTCGATGCCGAGAAGCGCCGACCGCCGTGTGTAGCGTGTTGCGGAGTGGACACATCAAGTTCATCACACAGGTGGAGGTGCACGTTCAACAGATCGCCGTTCACATACTCCGTTCTGGCACATTTGCTTGGCGTCGTGCACTCGTGCGGGTGTGCGCCGCCACGCCCGCGGCGGCACCCCCCCGCCGGGCGCGTCGCTGGGGACGTCGGGCGCGGGGAGGGGCCGGGGGCGCGCGCGCCCCGCGGCCGCGCGCGGCGCCCCGCGCGGCCCGCGCGGGGGCCCGCCGGGTCGAAAAAAGAAATAACAACGAACAAAAATGGGACCAAAACTGTACGAACCACAGCCCGAGAACGTCGGCAACAACATCAACACAAACGGCTGTGTACCTGTTCCTGTGTACTAGCACGTATCATACTTCCTCTCAGTCGGCGTCCTCAAGCTTCCAATTGACCCAGAGGCCCTGACTTAGTCTTTCGCCCTGTGATAGAACTCATGATGGAACGTTTCGAGCCATTGCCAGTCATCCACTGTCTTCCTTTGCCCCGCGAGGGCGACAAGGCCGCCGCCGACGCCTTGTTGGCCTGCTGCACCAACTCAATTGCGTCGGTATACTTCTGCAGGTCCTCTCTGCTGAGCATCCCCGTCTTCGAGACGTCAAACTGATCGAACTGCAGCATGAAGGGCCGCAAGTTGTCCCACGAGAGTGGCTGCCCGCACAACTCGACGCCAAGGACTGCGCAGCAATGCACCAATAAATCGGTGACAGGGAAGGGTGGTGGCGTGGTGGTGATGGGTCGGGGGGGGGGGTCGCCCGGGGCCGTGGCGCACTCATCATCATTCCTACGACGAACTCGAGCTTGTCGACGCCATCGCCACCCTTACCCGCTTCTTTGTCAAGCGCCATGATCTGCTCGCGCTTGGGCGGATCGGTGATCATCTTGGCTTGCTGGAGCTGCCCTTTGCGTAGTGCGCGCAGGCTTTCGATGGTACCCAGCAGTGCCGCCAGCCACGAGACCTGGTCGGGTTGGGTTTCGGGTTGGATTTCGGGCTAGGATAGGACAGTAGTTAGGCGTGTGGTCAGTGTGAGGGTTCCATTGCCAGCCACGGTACCGAGACTACGATGTGCACGCACGCGAAGAGTTTCGCCGATTGCCTGCAAATGTGCAGAGGTGAGAAGATGTGTGCGCGTTTATTGTGTGCACAGGTGCAGCCACGCGAGGCTGCGGGCCTACGTGTGGATACAGCCCACAAACTTCGGCCGGCCGGTGGCGAACGATGGCAGGCTGGCGGGGCTCTTATTCCACTGTGCGAGCTCGCGTGGTGAGTTCCACGTCGCCGTAGCCGACGGTGGTGGCGGTGATAAAGCAGTGGTACAGCGCCGTGGCAAAGTTGACCTCCGGGAGAAGCTGGGCGAAGATGATCGCACTCACAACCTGCACGATCATCAGGAGTAACAGCGCGGGCACCAGTTCCTGCATCCAGTAAACCAGCGCCGTCGGAGGCTCGATGAAGTCGATGTTGCCGTCTCCGGTGAGGTCTCGGGCCTTCCCGCTGAGCCCGACCGAGCGGCCAGCCACCTGGGTGTCCGTGTTGCCGTCACCCGATGTGTCTACACCTGTGGGAGTCGTGTCTAATTTGTCGAGGAGGTGCTTGACCATGTCTGAGAAGGCCACGAGCACGCCGCCAAACACGTTGGCGAGCTGGGCAAACACGTAGCCGCAACCGAACAGGATATAAAGGCACGTGAAAAGGCGCAGCCCGACGCAGTTGGTGGAATCACTGATGTCGTTACCCTCGTCATCCACGCACATCTGCGAGGGATTGATGTCACCGTAGCCCACTGTTGATATGGTCACGACGGTGAGATAGATGGCGTCGACCGGGTCGAGCCCCATCCAGAGGTAATAGACCAGAAAGCCCAGCAGGAGTGACAACGTGGTGCATATCAACGAAATTGTGCGTGGGATATGCTGCATCAAGCGGGCCACGTTCAAGACGAGCATGCCGGCCCGCGACACACTCGAATTTTGGGAAGGATCGCAAACTTGGCCGTTGCGGCCTTGGCACATACAGTATAGCATGCGAACTTGGGCAGCGGCTGCACGCCAATTCCCTCTGAGTTGCTCTCCTCGACATCATGACGCCCAAAAAAATTGCCCGCCGGTTACCCCCCCCCCCCCCCCCGGTTGGCATTGGACATTTGGCATTGGTACGACGGGTGTCGTCATGGCGACCGGACCTGAGCCGTGTTGGGCCACCATCGACCTCGCTGCGGACGAGTGGCAGCCTGCCACCGTGGTCACGCGCGGCGCCGCGGGCGTGGAGGTCCTGTTCGACACCAGCGGCTCGCGGGCCACGCTGCCGCCTGCCCAGGTGCTGCCTCAAAACGGGCCGGAGCAGGACCACACGCCCGACCTCGCGCAGCTCGTGCACCTGAGCGAGCCGTGCTTGCTGCACACGCTCGGCTGCCGCTACTCCGAAGGCGCCATCTACACCTACACTGGCACCATCCTTATCGCACTCAACCCATGGCGCGAGTTGTCGCTCTACTCCGAGGAGCAGCTCGCGCGGTACCGCGACCAACCGCTGGGATCCATGCCGCCGCACCTCTTCGCCGTCGCCGACTCGGCGTTCCGGGGCATGCGGCAGGCCCGCCGCTGCCCGCGCCGCTCTGCATCCGCGCCATGCTCACCCCACCTCTCCGTTGCCCTGCGGAGGCGGGCCGCCCGACGCCCTTCTCTCGTTGTGAATGGCACGAATGCGGCGTGCCTCCCAGCTCCTGATTGGTGCGCCGTGCCCGCTGGCAGGAGGGAGAGGACCAGACGATCTTGGTCTCGGGCGAGTCGGGCGCAGGCAAGACCGAGTCGACGCGGCGCGTGCTCGAGTACCTGGTCAAGACGAGCAGCCGGCTGGCGAGCAGCCACGGGGGGGCGGCGGCGGCGGCGGGGCACCTGCAGAACAAGCTGCTGCAGTCCAACCCGCTGCTCGAGACGCTTGGCAACGCCAAGACCATGCGTAACGACAACTCGTCCCGCTTCGGCAAGTTCATCCAGGTCTACTTTGACGCCAACTGTGCCATCGCGGGCGGCACGGTGCGCACGCGACCCGCCGCACACGACCCGCCGCACACGACCCGCTGCACACGACGCCTGCACCGATAGCTGCACCTGCTCGAGAGTACATCGCCCCCATCGCCCACCTCCGCCCTCGGCCTCTGCCTCGCAGGTGCGCACCTACTTGCTCGAGAAGAGCCGCGTGGTGGGGCAGGGCAAGGGCGAGCGCAACTACCACATCTTCTACCAGCTGCTCAAGGGGACCGACAAGCAGCAGCGCGCGCAGCTGCAGCTGCTCCCCTCGTCACAGTACGCCTACCTCTCGCAAGCGAGCAACGCGGTGCCCGGTGGCGGCGGCGGCGGCGGCGGCGGCGGTGGTGGCGGCGGCGGCAGCGGTGGCGGCGGCCGCTCCGACGGGCTGCGGCTGGCGGAGACCCTGCAGGCGATGGCGGCCGTGGGCATCTCCCCCGCGCACCAGCGGCAGCTGCTGCGGCTGCTCGGCGCGCTGCTCCACCTGGGTAATGTGCAGCTGAGCGCGCAGGGCGACGGCTGTGCCGTCACCGAGGGCAGCGGCACCACCGCACTCGCGCGCGCATGCGCGCTGCTGCGCTGCCCACCGCAGCCGCTCGGCGCGGCGCTAAGCTCGCGCCGGATCGAGGCGGGCGGCGAGGTCATCTCGGTCCCCGTCTCGGCCGCCGCGGCGGCGCAGGCGCTCAATGGCCTCTCCAAGTCGCTCTACGGCCGGCTCTTCAACCACGTGGTGCGCTGCATCAACCGCGCGCTCGGCGCGCACCCCGCCGCGGCGGCGGCGGCGGCGGCGGCGGCGCGCGGCCCTCGTTCACCCGAGGTGGCGGCGGCAGTGGAGGAGGAGATCGCAGCGGCGGCGGAGGAGGAGGAGGCGGCCGACGCCGAGGCCGACGCAGAGGCCGAGGCGGAGGCGGAGGCGGGCTCTGACTACTGGTCGGATGCGCCCCTCGATATGCTGCCCTCGCCCGCGCCGCGCGCCGCGCAGCCACGTCGCACTTCCATCGCGGGGAGTGGCGCGGAGCGCGGCCGCGCGGGCGGCAGCGCGACGCAACGCTCCCTCGAGCGTAAGGGGCGCATCTGCTGCCTGGATATCTTCGGCTTCGAGTGCTTCGAGACAAACGGCTTCGAGCAGCTCTGCATCAACTACACCAACGAGAAGCTGCAGGAGCTCTTCACGGGGGTAGTCTTCAAGGAGCAGCAGGCTGAGTACGCGCAGCAGGGCATCGCGTGGAGGCCGCTCGAGTACGTCGACAACGCCGAGGCGGTGCTCCTCATCGAGGGCGCGCAGGGCGTCCTCGCGCTGCTAGAGGAGCAGTGCCTGCTGGGCGAGCGTGGCTCCGACGGCGGCTTCTGCCGCTCGCTGGCCACGCGGCACGAGGCGCACGCGCGCTTCCGCGCGCCACGCATGCCGCGCGCGCCGGGCGAGTTCGTGCTGCAACACTACGCAGGCGAGGTGAGCTACTACGGCGAGGGCTTTCTGGAGCGCAACCTCGACACGCTCTCGGGCCGCCTCGGTGAGCTGATGGCCTCGTCGGCCGAGCCGCTGCTGCGCGCGCTCTTCCGCGAGCAGCGTGCCGAGCTTCAGCCCGCCGCGACGCCGCGCCGCCGCGCGAGCACGCAGGGCGCGCAGTTCAAGCTGCAGCTCGGCGCGCTCATGACGCGTATCCGCGCGACGCGCTGCCACTTCGTGCGATGCGTCAACCCCAACCGCGACAAGCAGCCCAACGCCTACGACCCGCCGCAGGTAGCCGGCCAGCTGCGCTGCGCCGGCGTGCTCCACGCCGTACGCCTCGCGCGCGCTGGCTACCCCGCGCGCTTCGAGCTGCCCGCCTTCTGCCAGATCTTCGCGCCGCTGCTGCCGCGCGACAGCGCCGCCGCCGGCTCGGCCCACCCGCCGCTGCCGCCACCGCGCGAGCTGTGCGTCGCCATCCTCGACGCGGCGCTGCCGCCGCCCGCCGCCACCACCGAGCCCGGCGCCGAGCCCGCCACCACCGAGCCCGCCGCGGTGCCGCCGTACGCGCTGGGGCACACCAAGGTCTTCCTCAAGACGGAAGGGCTGCAGGCGCTGCAGCAGGCGCTGTCGCGCCGCCAGTGGCGCGCTGCCGCTACGATGCAGGCCACCGCGCGCGGCGCCGCGCCGCGGCGCCACCTCCGCGCGGCACTCCGCGCCGCCACCACGGCGCAGCGGTGGGCGCGCGGTTGGAGCGCGCGGCGGCAAGCTGCGGCGGCGAGACGGCGTCACGCGGCGGCGGGCACGGTGCAGGCGGCGGCGCGCGGGGCGTCGGTGCGCAGCGCGCGGCGGCGGCTCGCGGCCGCGGCGCGGCGGGTGCAGGCGGCGCAGCGCCTCAAGGCGGGGCGCGCGCGGCAGCGGCACGTTCAGGCCACCAGGCTGCAGGCCGCGGCGCGCGCCCTCTTCGCGCGGCGCGAGTGGCGCGAGCGCCGGATCGAGCAGCGCTCGGTGGACGGGCTGCAGGCGCAATTGGCCGAGCTGCAGGCGACGCTGCGCGCCGAGCGGCTCGCCAAGGCCGACGCCGAGGCGGGCCGCCGACGCTCGGTGTCGCAGGTGGGCGAGCTGCAGGCACAGCTCACCGAGCTGCAGGCACAGACGCCGCGCACCCTATCGGGGGGGTCGCCGCGCATCTCACCGAGCGGCTCGCCGCGCAACTCGCCGCGCAGCGGCAGGCCGGGCATGTCCATGAAGCAGCTGCAGGACATCAAGCAGGAGCGTGAGAGGCTGCAGGCCGCGCTCTCGGGGCTGCAGACCTCCGTGCTCAACCAGCGCACACCCAGAGCAACGCCACCACTGGCGCCGCCAACGGCGCCTCCCGTGGTCAACGTCGACGTGCACAACCACATCCTGGACGCCGGGGCAGCGGCGGCGGCTCCCTCCGCTGCGCCCGCTCCACCCACGCTGGGCGCGCCCGCCGCGCCTGCCACCGCTCAGGCCGCGACTGCCACGAACGAACTGCAAGCCACGCCAGCGCCCCCGGCCGCGTCCACCGCGCCTGCCACTGCGCTCGAAGCCTCCGCGACGCTGGCCACGCCAGCCGGCTCTTCCGCGGCCGCGGCCGTGCCACCCGCGCCGCCCGCGCCGCCATGCGTACAGGTGCCGGCCGATGTGGATGCTGCGGCGCGCACGGCGGCGTGCTCGCAGACGCGTACCAACTCGGAGGCCGGCTCGCCGCTACCCGCCGCCTCGCCAGGAGGGACGAGGAGGACCCCGCTGCGTGAGGTGAAGATCTCGCTGCTCGCTGAGCCGAGCACGAAAGGGGCGGTAGCTTCGCCGACCAGGCACGTCACCCTCGACTACGGGCACTCGCTGCTCGACTCAAGCAGGAGCGCCAGGGCGGCAGGCGTGGCCTACTACGGCACCGGCGGCCCGCAGGCACTGAAGCCGACCAAGCCGACCTCGCCGCCGCCACGCGCACTGGTGCCGAGGTCGCACGCGTCACCTAACGCAACGCACTCACTGGCGCCGAGGTCGCACGCGTCACCCAAGCCAACGCACTATGTGGAGGGCGAGCAGCTAGAGGATCCTCCGTGGGCTCCCGACTTGGTCCTGCCAGCTGACGCGCAGTCGACGGCCATCGTCGCCGCCCCTCCCACGACCCTGGTTCCCTCGGCGGGGACGGCTCTCGTCCCCGCCCAACCCACCCCGCTGGTTCCCGCCTCGGGCGGCAAGCGCCAAGCCTCCCCAAAGATACCAAACCTCAAGCTGCGGCGGGCGGGTGTGGGTGGTGGGTCGGAGCTGGTGGGAGCGGCGCCACACCCTCCGCCGCGCGCCTCGCAGTCGGGAGCGGCCAACGCGACGCTCGAGCTGCAGGGTGTGGATCTAGCGGATATTTCAGCGACGCCGCGCACCCTGTCGGCGGGCGTGCAGACGGCTGCCGAGAAGGCGGCCGCCCACGCCGTCCAGCCTGCAGGGTGCAGCGCCGTCGTGTCGCACGGCGTGGCGGCAGCGCCCACGCCGGGGGTGGCGGCTCCCGCACAGGCGCAGGCGGCGAGTCAGTCCTTGTCGGCGTCCGGATCGGTCTCCAGCGCGGTAAGCGAAGTCAAGATCTCGCTCGAAGGCCTCGGCGCGGGCGGCGGCGGCGGCGGCGGCGGGGCGGACGCGGCAGCGGTGTCGGAGGCGGTGCGTGCGCAGCTGCGCGAGGCGCAGGCGCTGCAGTCGGCGGCGGAGCGCGAGCGCGCGGCGGCGGCGGCGGAGCGCGTGGCGGCGGCGGCCGAGCGGAGCGCGGCGGAGGAGGCGCGCCGGCTAGCGGCAGAGGCGCGCGCCACCGCGGCGGAGGAGGAGGTGGCGGCGCTGCGGCGCGAGTCGAGCGCGAGGAGCAGCGCCGAGGCGGCCGCCAGCAGCGCCGCCGAGTCCGAGGCGGCGGCGAGCGTGCGGCGGCTGCAGGAGAAGCTCGAGCGCGAGAGCGAGCAGCGGCGCAACGCCGAGAGCGTCGCGTCGACGTTGCAGCAGCAGCTCGCGTCCGCCTCTTCGGCGGCCGAGGGGGCGGAGGCGCTGCGCTTGGCGGCCGGGCGCGAGCACGCCGGCCAGACGGCACGGCAAGCGGCGCTCGAGCAGCAGACCGAGCAGCTGCGGATGCAGATGGAGAGCGTGATGCGCGAGGTGGGCGCGATGCAGGCGACGCCCGGCGGAGGCGCCAGCGCAGAGCCGGCGGAGGCGGCGGAGGCGGCGGAGGCGGAGCCGCCGCCGCGCGGCTGGGGGGCGATGCGGCACGAGATGCAGCGAATGCTCAGCGCGATGAACGAGCTCGTCGACGGCGACGACCAGACGCCGCCGCCGCCGGCCGCGGCCGAGCTGATGACGCCGCCGCCCGTGCCGCGCGGCGGCGGCGAGGTGCCCGGCCGCGACGAGGGCAGCTGGCTCGACAGCTCGGTGCTGCGGCCGCTGCTGAGCGCGGCCAAGCGGGCCGAGGCGCCGCTGAGCGAGCTGTCCGAGCAGGTGGGGCGCGTGGGCGACCAGGTGGGCGAGGGCATGAGCAAGGCGGGCAACGAGCTCGGCTCCAAGCTGCTCAGCCGGCTGGCGTGCTCGCCACGCTACGAGGGCGCGGGCCGCGACGGGCAGCAGAAGCTCGGCCAGCCGCCAGGGCTCGGCGGCATGATGATGCGCACGGGCGAGTTTCTGGCGTCGGCCGTCGAGGACCAGGTCACCAACGCCAAGGAGCTCGCGTCGGAGGTGCGGAACTCCGCCTCCGAGGCCGCGTCCAAGGTCGAGGGCGCCGCCGCCGAGTTCCTCGGCAAGGGGCAGCGCTGGGTACCGCTGCCGCCGCCCGCGGGGCTCGCGCGGCCGGGGCAGCCCTCGCCGGGGGGCCGCGCGTGCTGCAGCGGCGTGCTGCACGGCGAGCGGCTCTTCGTCTTCGGCGGGCTGGGCCGGCACGGGCTGAGCGCGCAGCTGTGGGGCTGCGACCTCGCGGCGGGCGTGTGGGAGGCGCTCGAGGCGGGCGGCGAGGCGCCGACGCCGCGCGCCGCGCACTCGGCCGTCGTGCACGCCGACGGCATGTTTGTCTTTGGCGGGCACGGGCGAGACACCTACGGTGGGCCGGCCATGCTGGGCGACCTGCACCGGCTCGACTTGCGGCGGCTCAAGTGGGTGCGCCTCGAGGGCGCCGCTGAGCTGCCGCGCGCGCGCTGCTCGCACGCCGCCGTGTGCTGCCGCGGCGCAATGTACCTATTCGGTGGCGAGGGGCTGCAGGCGCCTAACGACTCCATCGCCATCGACAACGACAGCAGCGACAGCAGCGCCTCGCCCGCGTGCACCGCCACGCCGCGCTTCCACATGCTGAAGGAGCTGCACATGCTGCCGCTGCAGCCGGGCGGCACATGGCGCAAGCTACGCCCCGTCTCCGGCCCGACGCCGTGCGGCCGGAGCGGCGCTGCCGCGGCGGCCTCGGCCTCGGGCCAGCGCTTCTTTGTCTTCGGCGGGTGGGACGAGCGGAAGCACGAGCTCAACGACCTGTGGCAGTACTCGATCTCCTCGGGCCTCTGGTCGGAGCTCGCCTCGCTCGGCCCTCTGGGGCGGCTGCCCTCGCCGCGCACGTGCGCCTCGCTCGTGGCCATGCCGGACCGGCTCGTGCTCTTTGGTGGGTGCGACGCGCGCCAGTCGTTCAACGGACTCTTCGAGTACCGGCTGCGCAACGCGGGCGGCAACGGCCACGTCCTCGACGCCGACGAGGCGCCGGGCGGCTGGGCGCCCCTCGACATGTTCGGCCCAGCGCCGCCGCCCCGGAGCAGCCACATGGCCCTGGTGCGAGCCGAGCGCGTCTACGTCTTCGGCGGCTTCGATGGCACCACCTTCTTGAGCGACCTGCACTGCGGCATGCTGGAGGCCACGGTGGCGCACGAGGCGTCAAGCTAGTTTGCAGTTCTAGTTGTGAGGTTTGTGTGTGACCGTAACTTACGTTACTTTACGGTCGCGGTGCCTGGTGCCCGGTGCCCGGTGGTGGGTGGTGCAGGTACGGTTAATTAGATATATGAACCTAAGTATGATGAAGCTCTGTCCTGTGAGAAGCGGAGTGGAAATAAATAGCTTTACATGTCCAACCGTCCAAGAGACTTATGGTGTCAACTACCGTGGGCGTATACACCCGCGCGCCTATAGAGCTCTATAGTTTACGGTAGAGAGCATCTTTCGGACGCGCGGCGGCGGGGACACACGCGACACGCGACACGCGGACGCGCGCAAAACGCTAACGGCCGAGACGCAAGTCGCAAGAGGACACGCAGCTATCCAACTTTTGTGGGCTGCGGCGGCCACTGATTTTTTTCATTCATAGATTTCCCGTCCTCAAGCTGCGATCTCTGGGAACCACACGGTCATTCGTCGTCCCCATCGCTCCACGCCGTGGGGAAGACCTGTTCCTCGACCTCGTCGTCGTCGTCGTCGTCGTCGCTACTCGACCCCTCCGAGTCGAGATCTTCATCGGAGCTGATGCTTTGATCGCTCTCGACCTCGTTGAAGTCGTACTCCGCGTCATGCTCCTCCTCCTCTCCGCTGTCGTCGTCGGAAGAGTACTCGGCCTTGCGCAGCGCCCTGGCTGCGTGGGACCCAGAGCCCTCGTCGCTGTCCTCACCATCGCTCTCGTCGTCGGCGTGGAAGGCGAGCGGCGCGGCGCGAACGAATGTCTTCGACGGCTGAGCGTCGTCCAACACATCCTCCGCGTCCAGCGTCGGGGCGCCGTATCGATCGAGCAGGCGGTTCGGCAGGGCAACGGGAGCCCTCTGCTCAAATACATCAGAGTTGTCAAAGCCGTAATCTCCGTCATGGTCGAATGGCGACGTGCCGATGGCGGGATCGCCATCGTCGTCCACGTGCCGAAGCTGCATGTGAGGCGGAGGCAGCTGCATGTGAGGCACCGTCCACGTGACTTCAGCGTTGCTTGTCCGGGCTGTGGGCGGAGTTATGGGGTTCTCGGGCAGCCTGCGCTTGTCCGGGACGTCCGTCTCGATGGGACCCGGACGTTTTCTCGACAAAGACAGGCCCGAACCGCACGCTGCCATCTCGTCGGAAGTGAGGGGCGGGGAGCTCGAGGCACCGTGTTCACGAGGAGAGAGGATGGACGAAGTCCGAAGTGACCAAACTCGCGAACTTGCAGAGGGGGTATTGCGCGAACTCGGGTCGGTCGCCTTGGCCGGGTCGATAGCGTTTAACGCTGTCGTAATACAAGAATAATAGGCTCACGCCGCGCGCTATAACACGCGCGCGCTTGCTGCAATACCGCAAATTACCGGTATGCTTCAACGAACTGGTTGTTCGCTGGTGGATCGCACACGGTGCGGAGAAACTCCTGCGCGTGCTGCCGCGAGAGCGCGCCTGCAAAGGGGACACGCGCCGTGTGTGCAGTGCATACGCAGTGTACATACAGTGCGCCTGAATGTAAATGTAAAATGTAGGCATGCGTCGTGTGCAGTGTCTCCTGCGGCGTGCCTGGGAAGTGTACGCCGTCCGCAGAGAGCTCTGGGTGGCGGAGGCCGCTCGAATAGGTGTCCACCACTTCGATGCCCAACTGCGGTGGGTGGGGACACGCTCGGTGGGGGCAGGTTTGGGACTCAGTAGGCTTCCGTGGCCGGCACTTTCGCTGCATATCCACTGCACAGCGAGGCTGCGGCCCGGCAGGCGGGGACGGGCGGGTCGGCAGGCGGTGCGTGCCTGTCGGAAGATGGGCGCGGCTCGCTCATTATAGATGCGCGCGACGTCGGCGTTCATGACGGGCCGCTTCCACGCAGGCAGCTTGCTGCTCGAGATGGCACTCACCTGCTTGGGGCCAGGCTGGGGGTTGGGGTTGGGGTCGAGAGGTTCGGCCCAGGGTCAGGTGTGGGGTCAGGTTTGGGGTCAGGGTTAGGGTTGGGGTTGGGGTTGGGCTCGGGGTCAGGGTTAGGGCTAGGGCTAGCAGGGGTGGCGTGCTGCTCGACTTGGGTGCTCACCGTGAGCCAGAGCACGCGTGGCAGCCTCTGCTGCTTGGCTCGGCGCCGCGGCCTGCCGCCCCGCTGCTCGCCGCCACCGCCATAACCGCCATAACCGCCATCGCCGCCGCCGCCGACGGCGGCGTAACCGCCGCCGCCACCGCCGCCGCCGCCGCCACCGCTGCGGGCGTAGCCAGCGTAGCCGCCGCCGCCGCCGTCCCTATGAGCGGGCCCTGGTGCCAGGGTCGGCCAGACGCGGTGAAGCGCGGCAGTGAAGGTGTGTAGCGAGCGGTTGAAGGCCTCGATGCCCGCCGCGATGTCTGCGGGTACCGCGTGCCCCGCCGGTATGCCCGCCGGGTACTGCATGTCCCATACGCCGAAACCCAAGAGGAGCACGTCCGGCAGCCGGGGCAACCTGCCGAGGAGAGGGTTGGACTATTGGGCTGAGGGCTGGCGGGCTAAGCCTGGGCCTACCACTAAGCCCGGCAATCGGAGCGACCGTCGCAGCCACTCGAGGTACGGCTCGTCGAAAGCTGCCTCCCACGTGAACGTCTTGAGGCGATAGCTCATGCGCAGCTGCCGCTCGGCTCGGGGCACCGCCCATCGTGAAGGGACGACGCGTCCCGTGCGGTAGGCGTCGCGCGCGCCGCCGGTGGAGAGCGGGGCGGAGTACTCGAAGCCGCCGCACTTGAGGCGGCGCAGCGGCGGCCGCGTCTCAAAGATCGTGCAGTCGTCAGAGTAGTTGGCGCCGTGGCCCGGGTGCGTGTGTGCATACCCGTCCAGCTGGTCGCCGGCGCCGCTCAAGCTGGTGTTGAGCAGCGTTGCCACATCGAAGAAGACGCCGCGGGTGAGCGAGTCGCCGTAGACCGCAAGCCATGGGTCGGCAGTCGGTCCCGAGAGATCGTTCATGCACTGTGCCACCTCCCATGGCTCCATAGGTCGACGACGTCCATGCAGGCGAGCGAGCGCACGTTGTCGGCGCAGATATGCGCGTGTGCGCCAAAACCCAATGGTGACTACGAAAGCGACAAGCAGTACGACGGCGAAAGACCGAGCTCTCGACGTGTCGAGCACCAGGCTGGCTGGGCTGGCCGCGAAAGCTGTGACCGCGTCGACGATCCCTGACCCCCCCCCC
>Ga0209302_10001707_pt1 | contig 12881 bp, 9 predicted proteins | sample ArcOceMetagenome_2_FD_187445 | JGI IMG/M metagenome (GOLD analysis project Ga0209302, IMG submission 187445) | Marine eukaryotic phytoplankton communities from Arctic Ocean - Arctic Ocean ARC135M Metagenome (SPAdes) (version 2) | ecosystem: Environmental > Aquatic > Marine > Oceanic | place... | reverse complement strand
ATTATATCTTATTTTATTCTCCACCATGACCTTTTCCCAATCTGCTACCCCAAGACGTTCAGGTCGTCTTGCGCCTAATGCTTCCGTGGCGCATGTTTCCCCCATCTTCGCTGGCCGAGACACAACCCTCTCTTCGTTTGTGTTCGACAACACCATCCCTCCTTCATTGAACAAGACTGGTGTGATTAGGCAATTCCCCATCAAAGAATTGTGTGGAAACAAAATGCTTCCCCATTATGACACTATGGCATCCAAGATGATCTCTCCCTACCTCAAGAGCCCCATCCTTTTAACGGAATTACCCAATGTCGTCGCTGTACCCTTCATTCGGTCCATGTCTAATCATTCCCTTGAAATCGTGAGAAATGGAACTACTCGAGCAAACGATGAAATTATGGACATGAACTTGCTCTTTTCTGTCCGGAACTGTAATAAGTCCACTGAGTTTGTTTCACTACCGGTATGCACTCTTGTGAACTTTGCGCATATCGAAGCTCAGAACTTATCACATGACGAATCCGTGGCAACGGTTCGCCGTCTCGTTAATCAAGGTTACTACGGCAACAACAATCGCCCTGACGACGTGCCAGACCTACTTTCTGCTTCGTGCATCTCCTTTGATGTCAACGCAAATGATCACTGGAGTAAAGCTTTTGTGTGCAACGTCAATAATGGTATTGAAGACACTAATCGAGATGTGACATCTGAGTTCCGATGCATTTTACACTTTGATTCAATGGCAGTTTCTTTAGAAGAAAGACCAGACCACTCCTCCTTTGAAGTTGCGAATCAGATTCGCTCTCTACTTAACTGTTACAAAGATGATGACACTCCTGAATTAACAACTATTACGTTGCCTGTCATCCGTGTACCATGTAAGTTAGATATTCATTTCATTCATTAAATTTTCCACACGCCTTGATTTCATTTTTTCTTACTCACATTATATTTCTTTGACTGTTAATTTGTACGTACGTTAAGGTGCACAACAACCTCTCGGTTCTCTTCTTTGCGGTTTTTATTCGATGATAAATCACAATATCATGCGGAAGATGGTATTGGAGGATAATGGTCTACCTACAAAACATGACCAGTCCGATGCTTGGCGCGACCTCTCCAAACCCTTTCTCAACGTTGATCCAACCGCAGTTGAAGTATTTCAAAGTTCTTTTGTTGACCTCTGTATTAACATTGGAAGTTTCGAAGATGCTGTCGAATCTCACCTACGTATCACCGGTACCCCTCCACCGCCACCTAAAATGGCGAAGAAGAGGAAGAAACAGAAGTCCGTCTTAAAAGAATCGGAAGACGAAGAAGATCAGGATTGGACTTTTGGCGGTGACGGTTACGACGACGATGACGACGATGACGTCGATGAGAAGACTAAGATGGAGTTTGATGGTGATTATGATTCTTCGTCAAGTGAAGAACCATCCCCGAAACGGGTTCGGCGTAAAGTAGATGTTCCTCCAGCTTCATGCAGGAATATGAAAGATGAAACCTCTCGGTTTAAGTGCACCCAACTCACGAAGGTTACTAAACAAATGCAAAGTCTTACTACGCTTACACCAGACACCAAACGTTTGGCGTATCCTCAATCATCTTACTTCCTAGCTGTTCGTGACGAAGTCGTGATTAATCCACACCGTGCAAAGAAACAAAACTTCAGACGTCCAGAAGGTAAGCATTTTGCTTTCCTCGTTCCTGCCGGAGAGACCGCAAAAGAGCTTGGTCAGGATCTCTTGTTGGTTGCTAACAACATGATTGAAGGCAACAACCAAAACTACATCGTCACAGAGGAACGAAAGACTCTAGAGGATTATGTAATGGGTACTGCTGAGTCGCGAAACAAAAAGAAAAAAAAGACCAAAAAAACCAAAAAAAAAAGATCTTAGGGTGGATGTACACTACAGACGTAAGTAACGAAATCACCACTGCTACAACAAACGATAACATTATAAAATACGGAACAAACAAGATGAGATCATGTCGACCAAACAGTCGACGTTAATCGCCTAGGCATACTTAGTTCCGTTCACATGAAACAAAAATTAAGAAATACAACAACACAAAAACGAAAACAATAATAATAACATGAAGAAAAGTGCCGGTGAATATAATGAAGGATTGCATAGAAAACAACGAATCCATGTCACCTCTGTACAAGCACAACACATACAATAACAATAGTATTAATGAATATAATAATAATTAAAGAACTTCACTATATACTGTACCACTTGAATTTTGTATTCATTCGCGCCACCATTGTGTACATCATTTTTTCCGCGCATCATTTGGCCATAACTTGGCCACAACTTGGCCATATTTAGTGTTCTTTATTGTTCTTTGGCTACAACTTTATTTTTTCTGTTAAGTAAACTATTTTTAACCGATTGCTTAGCGATTTACTTATAGACATACCATAAAAATCGTCAATCTTATAACTTTTACACATTAACTATTTCATTATTTTTTAATTTATTACATACAATTTTACTATTACTATCATTTCTTGAACAAATCTGACTTTTACGTGGTGCATCGCGTTGTAATTAGTGGCGGTAACTTGGCCACAACTTGGCCACATCTAGTGTTCTTTATTGTTCCTTGGCCACAACTTCAGATCATCCAATAAGTAGTTCTATTTTTAACTGATTTTTTAGCGATTTACTTATAGAAATATCATAAACATCATCAGTTTTATAACTTTTACACTTTAACTATTTCATTACTTTTTAATTTATTACATCCAATTTTACTTTTACTATCATTTCTTGAACAGATCTGACTTTTACGTGGTGCATCGCCTTGTAATTAGTGACCACAACTTGGCCACAACTTGGCTCTTACATTTTATAACTTACGCGGTGCATCGCGTTCAATTCAGTGGCAACAACTTTGTCACAACCTGGCTACAATTTCCATTAATTTTTAACTATACTTACCTTATCCCGACGTCACAGTATATCTCTGTCTGTCCCCACGCGATTTCCGCCGCCAACACATACTTTCACGATTGTGCTCGCGGTTCGTGGATATACAGTCACTGATCACCGACACACAGTGATTGGTCACCTAAACTATACCCTTTAATAGCTGTTTTCCATTATCTCCACTTCCTCCATTTGGTCATCAAAATCAACATCTATTTTCCGTACGTTCACATTTTCTCTGTGCAGGTAACGTAAATTTTTACCAACACGCAGTAACATCGACGCTTTGTCTGCCGTCAATCGATTGCGATCGCGACATACAATACTATTCTTCATCGGTTTAGCCACTCTTTCCACCGACATCGAACCCGTTGTTCGGATCGACATCAGGGGCTTCAGCACGTGCTTCACCAATTCTGTTTCTTCTACGACCTCCAACAATTCCAATCGACCCTCAACGGAATGTGTTTTTTCTACCCATGTTTGTACGTCGTTCACTCGTAACTTTTCTATTTCTGCTTCAGCTTTTGCTTTTTCTGTACTACACCATTTAGAACTTAAGGTGGGGTTCTCGGGTAGGAAGTGTGCCCATTCACCACCCTGCCCAAGGTACGATATAGCTTGAGTATTTAATTTCTTTTTCATCTCGGCGTCGTTGTTCGAAAAGAAATCCAACATTTCTCCCATCACCTTACCCTTGCTTGGGAGGAACCGCATATGGCATTTTAGTTCACGACGAAACGGACACATGAGATACGACCACAAATGATGTTTGTCTAACAACCCCGCATAATTATAGTGTGTATCAGAATTGGTCTCGGTTGGTTTGACTCCATCGAAATTGAATCTCCTGTTTATGCCATCAAATAATTTGTTACGTGCATCAAATAATGCTTTGTTTTCTTCTTCGGTACAACCTAATTCTTGCAGTAACAGTAAGTGCAATTCATTTTTCAAAGCAACCATCAAGGGGTAATACGCCGCCGAGGGGAAGTTGTTCTTCCCCAGTAAATTTTGACAGATGTGAATGGACAGAAAAAATTTCGCTCCGATATCAAGAGTCTTCCAAAACCTTTCATCATTTACTAGTTTCTTCAACTCATCATGTTGTTCATTTTTTTTAAAGATACGGTTGTAGTCCTCGTCATCGAAGACAACATTGAAAAACTCTCGGGTTTTTTCGATCGATTGAAAAGTAATTGCGATCTTTCCAATACGAGTCTCGGAATGTTCCTTAACTCTTGGCACTCGAGCTTTCAATGTTCTTGTTTCATATAACTTCGTTGCAATACAGCGAATTCTATCATTATTCATAAAATTTACTATTTTCTTCGTTCCCACCTGTAGGTCGGAGAAAAGTTCGTTGTCCCCCGCTTCTTTTGCTAATAGGTTGACGCAGTGACTCGGATCACGAGTTAACAGAATTGGTACATGTGGAATTTCGTTGTCCATAATTTCTTTGATAGCACATTTCACTTGGGGTACCGACGCGTTATCACACGCAATGTTACTAATGACACAACTATAGTCTACCTCCGTTTGCCTTAAAGTGGTTACCATATCGTGGGTCTCTGAAGGAGAATGGTGAACCTTAACTCCCAAAGTACTGGTTTTGATAAACGTTGAGTGAATTCCCTTTGACAACGTATAGAACAATTTACTTCCGCCTGTCACTGTCACTCCATCGACTTCTAACGATGCATGCCCTTGCATCAACAACAACCTATTCTTTATCTTTTGGGTTAGTTTTTCGTCCATATCATTGATATACGAACTAAACATGGTTTGTGTATTTACTGGTAAATACTCAAGGATAGCGGGAGTATGAGCCTTTGCCAAATTGCTTTGGTAAACCGCATCCTGTAATCGGTTCAGTGATTCGTGACGGACTAGGATCACTTCTAATTCACCACAGATGATATCCCTAAACTTTTCTTTTGTATAGAGCCGATACGACGCTGTAATTGGTGGTTGCAATAGCGACTTGGGACTTCGACGTTTCGCAAGAATGGCAGAAGATGTAAGTACGTTCGCTGAAACCTCGTCGGTAATATTTCCAGTACTTGATCGAACCGTATTACCCAGAGCCTTTTGGCTTCTTACGTAACGCTGTGAAACTTTTCTCACTTCAACCTTCAACTTCTTATTCACTTGTTGACAAGTGACTAGGTGCTGACTCATCCGAGATGCGTTTGGTGTCACGACTAACATTATCTCCTTTGCACAAGCTAAACAAACAACACTTATTAACGGCTTCCCACCTGAATTCTTCCTCCCAGCATCGTCCATACGGAACTGACCGTGAACGATTGCTTTTTTTCGTTTGCCACCACCACAACGGTCGAACATGGCGGTGGACGCACCATCATCGGACATTGTTATCGAGCTGGTATTCGATACAGAGGAAGTCTGTGACGACGATGGGGAGCTCAGTTCATTCATGATGAAATTTGCTGCTACTTGTTATTCAGGATTGGCAATAAACTTTTTATGACCACAATGGAATGATTAGATTGAGACCATCATCAACTATAAAAGTGAAATGAAAGTTTCGTCTCATGATATCACCATGAAAACTACCTTCGTCTTGGAGTAGCCGTCATATTGACAGAAACAACTCAAACAATCAGATCAGATACGATGGATGATTGGAGAGTGATTAGAGGATGTGTGGTGTGATTGCGTGTCAATTCATTTGTACAATCAATCGACTTTTAAAATATATAAAAAATAATACGTACTAATAAATACCGCCGAGTTTAAAAAGAATGACCCGCGCACCTCCTAAAGTTAGTTTACTGTTTTTTGATATAATTAACACTGACACGATGAAAAATAACGGAGACGACAGAGTCACTCGGCATATATAAATTGAAACTAAGACTTGAGTCCGCCTCATTCGGAGTCTTAGAAGAATATTCCCATTCTTTATTTAATTGATTCCCAACGCATTCACAATACGTTCATAACAATCGAAGTACTGAGTACGAGTATTATTCTATCGAAGTCAAAAGTACCGAGTAAAAGGATGCTTTTAAATTCACACGATGGATGGAAAGGAATGGAATATTCCGAACCACATCATAACTGAGTTGTACCAGTGATACTTAACTAAGGTACAACTCAAATGGTACGTGCCTCTATTAATGGAACCAACGCACGGACAGTCTCCACTCAATTGCACGTCAAATGATGTTATATTGCGTACTTTCATCATAACTATGTTGTACTAAAGCAGAAACAATTCCGAATTGATACCATTTTTGATCATCGTTCAAAGTAGTACTTGAATTCATTTTTGGGTACTCCATATTCATTATCTATGTCAGCCTACAATGGAGAGGTGGCATGAGTTGTGTTATTGACATTCCGATTTATTAAAGCAAGGATTAATTACGGATTCTACTTTATTTTGGTTGTTTGGTCAGTAGCACCTCGATTTCAGTAGCACCTCGATTTGCTCTTTTGTTATTTTTGTAATCATAAATTATTTTTTGACGAGAATAAAAGTAACTAATACTTCAATATACAGCATCATTTACAACATATTTTTTCGAATCTCCAGCTGAAATAACATGATGTCTCCCAACAACAACATCAAAGGTACGGATTCTTTCCACGATTTAATCAGTGACGATTTAATCAGTGATATTTCGTCTGACGATGATATTTCGAACGGCGATGTCGAAGCTGACTGGAATGTGAAACTTGCGAATCCGGCGAATCACGTTACTCCACCATCACCTCCACATTTGTATTCACATGACACATTGTTGGATGTATACCCATATCACCTTGATGGAACTATTGCTCCCAATTATGTGATGGTCATGAATTCAAAGGGTGGGCACGTGTGTAAGGAGGCGTTGCTTGATATGCACGATAAACTGCAATCACTTTTCTATTGTGGAAAAGCCAAGCCTGTGCCTATTTGTCTAGAGTCATGCGCCCGAAAATATTTGTCTCCTGCTACAAGCGAAGCAGTGAAATTTGATTGTTTTGAGACGCTAATGACGTGCTGTGGATGTTACGAAGGCAAGAACAAGTTTTTTAATCTTCACCCCAAATGGCCGCGTGAATTATTTCCAGGTGAATATGAAGTGGAGCAACCGTATCCCATGAGTGCTATGAAGCTTGATGGACGTGGAGGGATTCTTTGCACGTACATGGTTACTACTAACATGGTTGACGGTGAATTGGAGATCGTTCCAGGAAAGTACTACGATCCTGCAAACATTGGTGATATGGCACGCGCTGGAGAGGTGATCCCCCTACCTGAATTCATGTTACCTATGATCGCGGAGCTGAACGAAATGAAAGAAATTGGCGGTGGAGACATCTTTCGTGAATATTGTAATTCATTTTTAGATATTCCCAAGAATTTCCCTGAGGGTAGTCCGGTTGCCACTTATCATCTCTGTCAACTTCGTAAAGCAATTCAAGGACGTCTTGTACGTTAATAGGAATGTTTGTGTGTCTCGTGTTATGATGTAATTCAATCGTTGTACTTGTGATGGTACTTGTGATGGGCAAGTACGTATTAAGTAAGAATAATATTCAAATATAAATAAATATGTGTTAAATAATTAGAACAAAAAATAACTAGAGTGTATCATAAATATATTTATTAGTAGGATATTATACATCATATATACATATATATATATATATTTATTTATTTATTATGGTAAATAAAATTACGATTATATTCATTGATTAAAATGAAAGAGCATGCGTTCTGTTCTATACGTATAACACAACAATATCATTATTAGGTACAGGAATAGTGATTTATTACGTTCGTGGGAACAGTTTATTCAATATTTTCACCAAGCATTCTGGATTACAAGATGGTCGATTATCACCATGGGTATCCGTCATGTGACGCCGGTATACATCTGAGAATGTTTTTCTCCTAACATAATTGGTTGATATATCATTCGGTGTGTCATATATTCTATTCGCATAGTGTTCAGGAATGAGAATGTCACGGGTCACCATTATATCGTACTTGTGGGTACAATCCAAGGAATGGCAGCCTGGGCAAGTGTTTGTTGAATATTTTTGTTTATATTTTTCCATGGTCACAACCTTTGGTTCTAGTAGATCAAATACATCCCTAAAGGGGTGATACGTAATGTCAACAATTATTGTATTTTGATTTGATAAACATGTTGTTTCATTTTCATTGTGCTTAATATTTAGCTTGCGATCAGTTACTGGCACTGCAGGTTCAATATCTTTTTCAATCGTCTGGGTTGTGTTTGTGCGACGTTGGTTTCGTTCGTCAAGGAATAAATCTCTCTTTAAAGAGTGAAGATTTTCACAGTGGGGAAACTTTTTTGATGAAGTGGTATGATCGGAGGGAGAGGTAAGGTTGTCGGAAGTATTGGTTGATTCAGTCTGTTTTTGAATAGGTAAAATGGAAGTAGTCATTATTGACGTAATGTTGGCATTACTATGTTGCAGAACGGGCTGTTTGTCACGTTCACCCGAGTATGACAACGTGTTATACCATTGTGAATCTGGATTATCTGTTGTTCCATAGATGATTTCTGGGCTAGAATAGGTACCATCCATTTTCAAGTGCAATATGAATAGAATTTAATATAAAACAATGAACATATTGACCTAATACAAACAATTCCACCAGTATGAGCCAGGATGACAGTTAACCAGCACTATCACATTGTGCACACGGCAGTCTTCGATACGTACAGAACAAGAACAAGAACATACATCGATTCGATTCGTCAACAAAGTAGGAACTAATTGAATAGAGATGTTCATGAAAGAGAGAACGGTATAGTCAGCAGAGGTATGTAACGCTTACATCAAATAGAAACAAGGAATAATTGAGTAAAGGTGCTTAAGAGAGGAAAAACGGTCGTATCTATAGAGGTATCGAACTACAAACAAGGAATAGTTCGTGTACAAAGGATGCATTATCGAGTAAAGGTGCATAAGAAAAGAAAAACGGTCGTATCGGAAGAGGTACCCGCATTATCGAGTAAAGGTGCATAAGAAAGGAAAAACGGTCTTATCGGAAGAGGTACCCGCATTATCGAGTAAAGGTGCATAAGAAAGGGAAAACGGTCTTATCGGAAGAGGTACCCAACGAAGAAAATAAAGAAAAACAAACTTATACATACCGCCGTGGCTTTCATTCATAAATTTAATTTGATGGTTGAATGTTAATATCATTATTAATTTTGTTGATCATTCTAAGATAAGAAGATGTTTTTTTCTGATACTGACACTGTTTCGGTGGTTGTATCGGCAGATCCTAACACACCACCACGATATTTATTCGTAGGCAGCAGTGCACGTCGTGACCGTCTTACATACAATCATATGTATGCTAAAGCGGTTATTTTGGGTACCAACAATGTGAAGCCAACCTATATTACGGTTTCTTTTTTCAAGGATGACGAAGAAAGAACACGGTACAAGAAGGAGACCCAAAAAATCGAGGATGAAATGTACCTTTTTGTTGAAAAGGTACATTCGGGAGTTCTGACTAACGAAGCATTGATGTTCGTGTTGGAACATGTTTGGGTTCCACTTGTTCATTCATTTGTTGCCGATTGGGGGAAAGATATGGTACCCCACGAAATTCGTTGGTCATACAGCGATGTCAGTGATCGCTTGGAGATACCAAAGTATGACTGGCCACATAACGAGGATCCGGATGATGATGTGGTGGAATATTTAGCGGCTCGCAGTGCCGAGTATCATTGGGCTGAAGTATGAGATTGAATAATATGTCTAATTGAAAGTGTACGGTCACGTGGTTATTATTTACTTGGGACCAAGCTATTAAATGTTGATAAACACTGTCTGACATGAAAATATAATAAATATAATATATAGTACTTAATTTTATTTATAAAAAAATTGAGTTTCCGTTTAATTTATTTTTTTCAAAAATCTTTATGCCACCCAGCGCGACGAAATTGGTCGCGTTGACCTCCACTCTAAGTAAATCGTCGCATAGAGAGTATAAAATATCGAAATTAAATTAATTCTCTCGTTTGGGCATAACAGATTTAAATTCTTATGTGATTAAACCCGTTTTTTCAGCAATTTTGAGACACATTAAAATAATGACATTCAACACATTTTTTGTGTATTATATGATACCAATTTAATTTAACGTAGTTCGTGAGCCAAATATAAGTGGGTTATAACTAGATGAACATAGGAACGTACGTAAAAATACCGAAATTAGAACGAATTAAATCAAATCAAATACTAGTAGCACGTAATTTTTATTAAGATAATTATTTTATATTAGTTAGTTAGTTATAAACTATAAGCGTTGTTGGTGTAACATAATGATAATGCCGATGAAATACCATTTTAAATATGGAACAGAAATATGATGGTTTTGAACAAATTAGTGTTGTGTTTGGTGGACAGTCTAATAGATTGGTTTCATTCTGTTAACTATTAAGTCAAACCGTTTCAGAAGGTGTCCGTAATATGGTTCAGCAACAATTACTTTCTCGATTGCGCTCTCAATGTCTTCTAGGGGATATTGAATCGTAACCGTGGCAGATAAGAACCTAGTACCAGAAAGAGGCTGATAAGCGGGAATGTAACTAGTTTTCTTCTTGCGTCTTTTGGAATCATGCACAGGTGAAGGTTCTTTGATCACGATCAGTCCAGTGTCGCTGAGCGATTCGACAATTTTTTTGTAATCTGACATATCAAATGAATCTTGTCCCACCTCATATCCTAGACAAGCAGATAATAATTGAAATAGGAAGCTCACAGTTAATTCTTGTCCATTCAGTTTCCGAGATATAGCTGCAGCGATACAAATAGTCTGACGTTGGTATGCGGGTAAATCAAGGATCGTATCCTTCAAGTTTGGGGAGGCTTCAGTAAATACTTTCATAGCATCACGGAGTGTTGTTACATGCCTAACGTCTTTTTCGCTGGAATACAATATATCATGGTTGTCCTCACTTAAACGTAGCGTTGTATAGTGTATCATCATATTCACGTGATCCAAGAACTTGCGAGCGTCGCCTCCCGAGTAAGCGTGTTTTGCTGCCATAAATTGGATAGTCTTCTTGTCAATAATAGTGAATCCAATCTGGCATCGAATAATATCTACCAACTCCTCCTTTAAGTAAGTAGGAAATACCACTTTGTTTCGACCAATTCCTAACTTAATCAATTGCTGCGTCGTTTTGTTGTGAACGTTATTCGATATTCCAATAACCCCCAACAACGATGATGGCTTTGATGCAATGTCCAGGATCGTCTTCAGTAATCTTTCTCCGGTCTTATTTCCAATAAGGAAGTCAACTTCGTCTAGTACTAAGATAAAAGTTCCATCTAGCCGTCTATTGGATCCATCAGCTCCGTCTCTAATGACCAGCTCATCAATATCGTACTTTTGTAGAAAGTCCTGGAAGGAAAACCGGTGTGGTAGTCGATCCATCGTCGAACAATTAATAAATTTAACCCGATCGAATTCTGCGGTTGGGATGTCGATGGTTTGTTTCAAAGCAATTTCGCTAAGGCAATTCACCGCAAGGGATTTTCCCACACCGGTACTACCGCAACAATATAAAATGGGTGCGTCGCCATTCGCGTAACCCATTTCTCCTTTAGTGTCGACTGTGGTACGCATAAATTTGTACAAATCAACTAAATTCTCTTTCATAGGCGTAGTAACAATGAAATCGCTAATATTGCTGAGTTTATTCTGACAATATTCGAGCATATCAAAAACAGTATCACCAACTGTTATGCCATCCGTAGTTTCTGGTAGTGCCCACATGAACTTAGTCTCTTCGAGATGAACTGAAACATTGTACTTTTCATCTACAGCCGCAGAAGGATTGTTTCCACAAAACGAAGGTGTGTTGGTAAAGTTGGGCGAAAGGATTAACGGATCAGAATCAAGATACCGAGTACTGTAACGTGTAATTGTACGTCTTGGGATGTTAAAGTCCCATGGGATACCGTATTGCTGCTTGACCGAAGATAAGATCTCATTGTATTTCCCATTTGGGAGCCTCTGAACATTATGTTGGAGCTTAAAGGCATTCATTATGTGAGCGGATCGTTGGATACAATCTTTAATGATTGTTTTGGGTATAGAAACACCAGCTGAAGGTAGCATAGACATCGTTCGGGCTGCGTTAATTGGGGTTACAACACGTAAATTTGGATCCAATGATGGCTGCTTGACAGAGGATTGGTTACTCGAAGAGAACAGGAAATTCAAACCAAGAGCGGCTCTCATCACATCAGGATCCCTACCAATCGACTTGGATGTAGGGACGGTTTTGAGATTAGACATAATTTTGGAGAAATAAGATTCAAAATTCTGGAAGGGTTTATGATTTATGGTACATGCATATGATTAACGTCGGTGGACAGTGTTCATCGTAAAAATGAGAACTGTTAGAGGTATCCATCGCTTGGTTATATGGTTGGTTTTAACTCCGCATTTTCCGATTGAGAGTATCAACAACGAGGGAGTTTCTACAACTTTTGCGGTTGGTACGTTGCGTTGGTACACCATCTTCACATAATCAAACGAGAGTATACGGCGGAGTAATGTGATCTTTGGTTGGTGTCTCTCTGGCTACTCATTGATAATAAGATGGGTTTATTACATACTAGTATATTCCGTACACAGGTACAGTACTGTAAGTGAAATTTCAAAATCGGAGTGACGGAAATATACTCAAATGATGGCATTTGAAATGTATGAAATGACACTCTGAGAGTGAAGTTTCTTTGGAGAGGTGCGCGGAGTGAAATTTCAATAGAAATACACTAAATAGAAGTTTCACTTACGTCAGTTGAAACTACGGAAATTTCATGAATTTATTGAATTTGAAATATAGGTGCGTGAAATTAAAAAAATTCAAACGTGCACACAAGTGAAAGTTAGGAACGCTAACTGTAGTATATATA
>Ga0209302_10001706_pt1 | contig 12884 bp, 12 predicted proteins | sample ArcOceMetagenome_2_FD_187445 | JGI IMG/M metagenome (GOLD analysis project Ga0209302, IMG submission 187445) | Marine eukaryotic phytoplankton communities from Arctic Ocean - Arctic Ocean ARC135M Metagenome (SPAdes) (version 2) | ecosystem: Environmental > Aquatic > Marine > Oceanic | place... | reverse complement strand
CTATTTTAATTTAAATCTCTAGGGACGTTTACGCTATTATCTATAACATTTACATTACCCTCTGAAACAATTTTTAAATCCTTCACCATTCCTACTTCATTTAAAATGAAATTAATAAAGCACTCGGAAGCACTAATAGGTGTTTCCATTAGATAGTCAAAATTATTATACTCAATATAAAGTGAAAATTTCACCAAAATTGACAACAAAAACAAAGTAATCACAAAAGACCATAAACTTATAGTAAAAATTCTAACAATATATATTTCATGTACCAAAAATAATACTGTGACTAATATTATCAAAGTCTCCACTGATGAAAAACTGGGAGAAAATAATAATACAAAAAGCTTAAAAAAACAACCCATAACTAAAGCTATTTTTAGATAGTTTGTAATGAAAGTAGTCATAATAAATGTGTTTTAGCCTAATTGAAGTTAATACACCAAAAGACGAACTCTCTTTGAAGAAAAGTCGTAAAATAAAATATAATAATACTATGTCGGCTTATCTACAGATATATATATTTTTCCTTTTGGCGCTCTTATAAACTAGCAATAATTTTCTCTTAACAGAGGATAATTAGGTTTTAAGTATATATTAACTTTCACCTCGTCTTTATTAGGAGCTAAAAGTTTCTAATAAAAGTATTTTTTATTTTTATTAAAAAACTAAACAATAAGTTATAATTCGACTAAAGATTCAAAATTGAATTTATACTTTTTAAATTTAGTTGAACGATCCCCTAATTTATCTAAGTCAAGGTTAGTTGATTCAGGTTATTTTTTAAATATTAATAATTTAGTTTTAATTAATCATGACATTCTTTTCATGGTTATCATTAAAAGTTCATAATAAAAATAAAGATAATAAATTCATAACTAAAGCATAAAGGTACTGCTATAAATACTTGACTTATTATATCTGGAGGAGATAATAAAGCACCTAATATAAATATGAATATAAAAGCAAAAGGGCGTTGCTTTATTATTGTATTTAAAGATATTACTCTCGTTCGTAAAAATAAAAATAAAATTATAGGTGCTGTGAATACAAATATTATTGATAAGAAGAGTCGTATAACTAAAAATACATATTCATTTATTTTACCTTCGAAATGTATTGTTATTGAGGAGACACTTGTAGATGTATCATTACTAAGAAAGAAATACCATATGAAAGGAAGCATAAAGTAATAAGCTACTATTATACTTAGAATACAAATTAAATAGACTAAGTATTTTAATTTTTTTAAGAATAAAATTTCACCCTTAAAAAGTCCAGGTATAAGGAATAAAATTATATGGTGAACACTTATTAAAATCATAGTAAAAAAAGCAAGGTATAAACTTATATTTAAGTAAGTAAAAAAAGCTTCAGTTATATCTGTATATATCAAAGAATATTCAAATTCTTTAATATTTAAGTTAATTAAAGGTCTAGCTAAAAAATAAAATAATTCTAATGAGTATAAATAACTTACTACGAAAGACAAGAGCCCAGATAGGGTAATATAGAGCAGTCTATATTTTAGTTCAATTAGGTGACCTATGAAAGCAACATTATACTTCATTATAATAATTTTTAAATAAATTAAGTACAAACTTGGATAAATCCGAGTGGTTTAAAATTCCCGTAAAAAAAAACAGGAGTATTATAAAATATAGTAAGTAAACTTTACTATTCTAAAAAAAAAATGATTCAATTAAATTCTAACTTAAGTATTATTGATAATTCTGGAGCTAAAATAGCTCGTTGCATTAAAGTTTTAGGTAAAAATTCTGAAGCTTCTATTGGTGATGTTATTGTTGTTTCAATTCGTAAAGCAACACCTCATAAAAGAATAAAGGCTGGTGAAGTTCATAAAGCTGTTATCGTTTATACTAAAAAAAATACAAAGCGTAGTAATGGTAGTTATATGAAATTAGGTATTAATGCCGCTGTCATATTAAAGGATAAAGGATTACCTTATGCAACTCGAGTCTTAGGTGGAATACCTCATGAGTTTAGAATGAAAAAATTCAAGAAAATACTTTCTATAGCAAAAAAGCCTCTATAATAAAAAAATGAATACACAACTTTCATTACCTTTTAAAAGAAAAAACCTAATAGAGGATCATTTTCTACGATATAAAGTTTTTTTAGGTAATAAATTAAAATTTACTAACCCTCAAACATATGAAGTAATCTCAGGATTAAACTTCGCTGGAAACAGTATTTTCGATATAGAAAAAAGTATAGCTTCATTAAAGCGTGCATTAAATTTTATTCAGAAGGTGCAAGCAAATAAGGGTATAATCTTATTTATAGGGACTCGTCCCGATCTTAAAGAAATCGTTAAATATGTTGGTTCTAAAACAAATTCACCTTATGTTAATGATCGTTGGTTAAAAGGTTTATTAACTAATTGGGAAAATACGAGCAATTCTATTCGGTTTTATAACCTATTTTTTAAAAAGTTAGGTTTAAGAGCAAAAAGAAAGAAAAAAATTATGGATACTTTTCTTGGCTTAAAAACCCTAAAAAAACTACCGGATGCTATTTTTGTTTTTGATGTTAATGCTGATATAGATGTTTTAAAAGAAGCAAAGTCACTTAATATACCTATTATCGCTATTTCTGATACTAATGTTTCATTAAATGATATAGATTATCCTATTCTAGGAAATTCTGGCTCAATTCTTCCTTTAGCCTTTTTTTCTAATCTTATTATATCTACTTTTACTAAGAAAGTTTAGTAAAAGGGCGAGTATAACTCAGTTGGTTAGAGTGTCAGTTTGTGGCTCTGAAAGGCACGGGTTCAAGTCCCGTTATTCGCCTTTTCTTAAAAAATTATTTTGTATACTTAAATATTATAGGTATCTTTAAACTACTAAAAAAGTAAAAAGGTATTTGAGCATTTTTTGTTTTATTGATAAGGTCTAAACTAATAGTTAAGCCTTGAGTATTTTTCAATAAATCATATTGATTTTCGAGTTCAGTAAAAATAGAAATATCTTCAATTCCTATGTTCATTGAAGTTTTATTTACTTTTAATTTATCAGTTCTAGTTTCAATTATTTGAGGTAAAATAGCATATAATAATTTTTCTAAAAAGATATATAAATTATTATTTCTAAGGTTTACTTTACAACCTATTGCTTTTCCTTCTCTTAATTTAAATTGAGCTATTGATTTTTTACTCTTAGTTACGAGAGGTTTTTGACCACTAATTAGATTAATTAAAAGTAAAGGTGTTAATAATTTATTATTATTTACCAAAGCTTCTTTTTGACTTAGGCTAAGTGAAATCTTATCTAGTTTGGGTAATTCCATCACATTTTTACTAGCAGATTTAAAAACTAAGTCTCGCTCTATTTGAGTACTTTTATAATGTTCTATCGATTTTATCATATTAAAAAAATTTAATTTATTGATTATGAGTTTAAGTGTAATCGAGTACGCACCAATATGCATTCTCTTTGTTGTAAGTACTATTTTATCTTTTCTACTTTTCTTTCTGTCATATTTTGTGGCTTCACAAAAACCTGACAATGAAAAATTGTCGCCTTACGAATGTGGTTTTGATCCATTTGATGATGCTCGAGGTAAGTTTGATATTCGATTTTACCTTGTTGCCATTTTATTTATCATCTTTGATTTAGAAGTATCCTTTCTATTTCCTTGGTGCCTAATTTTAAATAAAATAACAATTTTTGGTTTTGCTACCATGTCAGTATTCTTAGTAATATTAACAGTAGGTTTTATTTATGAGTGGCGAAAAGGGGCCTTAGAGTGGGAATAATCCTTTCTACTTTTTTTAAAAATTAAAAGATTAAATAAAAAATGTTTCAATTTCCTTCAATTTTGTTATCTTTGATAACTTTACCTTTACTAGCAATTCTAGTAATTTTGGTGATACCTGAAACTAGATCTGAGTTAGTAAAAGGAGTGAGTTTATGGACTTCTATTATTGTTTTTCTTATTTCTCTTTTCTTATGGTTAAGCTTTGATTTAAGTACGCCTAAGTATCAATTCGTTGAACCTTTCTTTTCAGTACCTTATTCTAATATTAATGTATTTATTGGAGTTGATGGTATTTCGTTATTCTTTGTTATATTAACAACTTTTTTAATTCCTTTATGTTTATTAGCAAGTTGGGATAGTATTAAATTTTCTATTAAGGAATATAATATTGCATTTCTTTTAATGGGATCTTTATTAATCTGTGTTTTCACAGTATTAGATGTTTTATTCTTTTATATATTTTTTGAAGCTATTCTGATACCTATGTTTTTAGTTATTGGTATTTGGGGATCTCGAGAACGAAAGATTCGAGCATCACTTCAATTCTTTGTTTATACTCTTGTTGGTTCAGTTTTAATGTTATTAGCTATTTTAACAATTTATGCTCAAACAGGTACAACCGATATTCAAGTTTTACAAACATTATCTTTTAGTCAAGAATTACAGATAGTTTTTTGGTTAGCTTTTTTTGCTTCTTTTGCAGTAAAGGTACCTATGCTTCCTGTACATTTATGGTTACCCGAAGCACATAGTGAAGCACCTACAGCAGGTTCTGTTATTCTAGCAGGTATTTTACTAAAGATGGGTGGTTATGGATTCTTACGTTTTTCAATCCCTATTTTTCCAGATGCAAGTATTTATTTTACTCCTTTAGTTTATACTCTAAGTGCAATAGCTGTTATTTATACTTCTTTAACTACTTTACGTCAAGTAGATATGAAGCGATTAATTGCATATTCTTCTGTTGCTCATATGGGATTTGTTACTATTGGGATGTTTACAATGAATATTCAAGGTATTGAGGGTAGTATTTTTTTAATGTTAAGTCATGGTATAGTATCTAGTGCACTTTTCTTATGTGTAGGTGTAGTTTATGATCGTCATAAAACACGAATCATTAATTATTATAGTGGATTAACAGTAGCAATGCCTGTATATTCTCTTATATTCTTATTTTTCATTTTAGCTAATATGGGATTACCTGGAACAAGCTCATTTGTTAGTGAGTTTATGGTACTTGCAGGAGCTTTTAAGTCAAATATTTTCATAACAGTTTTAATTGCGACAGGAGGAGTTTGGGGAGCAGCTTATTCTTTATGGTTGTATAATAGAACTGCTTTTGGTAATATTAGGTTAACTTATATAACTAATTTTCAAGATATTGATCGACGAGAATTCTTTGTATTCTTACCTTGTGTTATTCTTGTACTAGTTATGGGTATTTACCCTGAAGTTTTTTTAAATGTAATGCATGCTTCAGTACAAAACTTAGTTGAACAAGTACAATAAATTTATTTTATTATTACATAATAGCAAACTACTAACTTTATGAATTTTTTCAATTTTTTTGAAAACGACTTTTTAGTTGTTTTTCCGGAATTATTTATCGCAACAGTTATTATATTCTTATTATCTTATGGTGTTATTTTTTCTACCTCAGAATATTATAAAAGTCCTGCGCTTGCTGTAAATGTAAGTTGGCTAAGCTTTTTTACTTTAGGAATAGCTCTCTTACTTTGTATTAATAATTCTTCGTCTTCAATGATTATTTTTAACAATATGTTAATAATAAATCCTTTTACAACTTTAATTAAGGCCTTTATATTATTATCTTCAATGGCTTGTATTTTGATCTCAATGAATTATTTAGACTATCAAAGGATAAATACTTTTGAGTATAGCCTTTTAATTTTACTATCTGTTTTAGGTATGTTATGTCTTGTATCTACTTATGATTTGTTATCATTATATCTAGCTGTTGAACTAATGAGTCTGTCTTTTTATATCTTAGCGGCATATAAAAGAAATTCTGAATTTTCAGGTGAAGCTGGATTAAAGTATTTTATATTAGGTGCTTTTTCTTCTGGTTTACTTCTATTTGGTTCTTCTATTTTATATGGATTTACAGGTATGACAAACTTTGAAGATATTGCTAAATTACTTTTAGGTCTTGGTACTATTTCAGATCCTCTTTCTTATAATGGAATTGTTATTGGTATTTTATTTGTTTCTATTGCTTTATTATTTAAAGTAGCAGCAGCACCTTTTCATATGTGGTCACCAGACGTATATGAAGGTTCTCCTACACCAGTAACAGCTTTTTTTTCAAGCGTGCCTAAAGTAGCTCTTTTAGCTTTGTATCTTCGATTGTTCTTTTATACTTTTTACGACTTTATTGCAGTTTGGCAAGATTTACTTTTACTTTGTGCTATGATTTCAATGGTATGGGGTTCAATTGCAGCTTTATCCCAAACTCGAATTAAGCGTTTAATGGCATATAGTGGTATTGTAAATGTAGGGTATATGTTAATTGGTATTGCTTCAGGAACAATTACTAGTGTTGTAGGTTTATTAGTTTACCTTTTTATTTATGTTGTTATGACTATTGGTTTCTTTTCTTTTATTTTAGGAACTCAAAATTATAAGACTAAAGGATTAAATGTATATTTATTAGACTTGACAAATTTAGGTAAAACTAATATAGTTTTAGGTTTAGCTGTATCGTTAATATTATTCTCTATGATTGGTTTACCACCTTTAGCTGGTTTTTTTGGTAAGATGTACTTATTTTTTGCAGCAATGAATTCAAATCTTTATACTGTCGCTATTTTAGGTGTAATGTCTAGTGTAGTTGCAGCTTTTTATTACATTCGTTTAATTAAATTAATGTTTTTTGAAATGTCCTCGAAAAGATTTACTTTATATAAGCAGATGGATCAAGTAAACGCTTATGTTTTATCGATTTCTCTCTTTTTATTATTAATATTCTTTGTATCATCTGATGCATTATTATTAAGTTGCCATAGAATCGGCTTATTCTTATTCTTATAAAGGATTTACAATTAATTTTATAGATAAACTGATATTTATTATAAATATTGAAACACCTTAACCTATTTCGAACTAGACATGTGAAAGATATTTGTATGTTATATACTATACTTATGGGACATAATATCAATTGTCAGTTTATCCAGAAAATAAAATATATAGCCTTTATATGAATAAAATAAAAAAAAAAGTCGTTGTTACTATAAATTCAACGCAAAACAATACTATTTTACTAGCTAAAAATAAACTTGGAAATATTATTGCAAATTCTTCTATAGGTTTAGTTCTTAAAAAAAAGCGAGGTAAAAAATCTGTAGCTAACGGTGCTCAATTAGCTAGTGAATCTATAATAACTCAATTAATTGATCTAGATTATAATACCGTATTCATTAGAATTAAAGGTTTTGGTAGAGGTCGTGAAAGTGCACTATTTGGTTTCACATCATCTATACTAACTGTAGAGCAAATAATAGATGTTACTCCTATGCCGCATAATGGATGTCGTCCTAAACGAGCAAGACGAATTTAATTAAGAGAGGTGTATAGCTCAATTGGCAGAGCGTGACTCTCCAAAAGTTGAGGTTAGGGGTTCAAGTCCTCTTACACCTGTAAATGATAAAAATACTTCATACAAACTCTTAAGTGTTATGAAGAAGTGGCTGAGTGGTTAAAAGCGGTAGACTGTAAATCTATTGTTAATTCTACGTAGGTTCGAATCCTACCTTCTTCATTTTAGTTAAACTTAACTTTACTTAAGTCTTTATAAATATTGTCTTAAACTAAGACATTTAGACCTTAAGGTCTGGATAGCTCAGTTGGTAGAGCAAAGGACTGAAAATCCTTGTGTCGGCGGTTCAAGTCCGCCTCTAGACATAAAACTTCAAATAAAACGAATTCTATAATGACTAATCACGAAATACTAAATAAATTTAGTTGTCTTTTAATGAAAAATGGTAAAAAAAGTCTTGCATTTAAATTATTGACACATAGTTTAAAACAGGCGGCAAATATACTATCTATTTCAGAGACTGCTTTGCTGGAACAAGTTTTAAGGAATGTTAAACCTTCTATAGATGCACGTTCTAAAAAAGTAGGGCGTGTTTCTTATATTATACCTTACGCTATTACTGAAAAACAAAGTATATGTTTGGCAATAAAATTATTAGTAAAATCTGCTCGAGAACGTAGAGAAAAAGATTTTACTAGTAGACTTACTAATGAATTTGTTGATTCTTTTAATAATAAAGGTGGTTCTATAAAAAAGAAAAATGAAATTCATATGTCAGCTGAGGCTAATAAGTCTTTTGCTTTCTTTAGATAATTTTCACTTTTAAAATAAATTTAAAAATAAATATGCCTCGAATATTGAACGTAAATTTACCTAATAACAAAGCTTTAGGTATATGCTTAACTCAAATACAAGGTATCGGATTAGCTAGAGCACAGTTAATCTGTGCAGAGTTGAATATATCAAAGGATGATAAATTATCAAACTTATCAAAAGATAAAATAAACTTAATTTCTGATTTTATTGATAATAATTTTACTATAGGTAGTAAACTTTCTCGAGAAAAGGTTGTGAATATTAAACGACTTATTAAAATGAGTAGTTATAGAGGGTTTAGGCATGTACAAGGTTTACCCTCTCGAGGGCAGAGAACACATACTAATGCAAAAACATCACGTAAGTTTATAACAAAGTTATAATTACTCTAAAAATAATATTTTATCGAGGACAGCGACCATACACCAAAACGATAAAATCGTTTAAACCTTAAAAATAAAGTATATAATTTTCTAACATGTTAATTCATGTAAAGTTATTTTGAGCAATTAGTGAATGTCTAGGTATTAAAAAGAGGACGTATTATTCTACGAAAAGTTGCATTGAGATAACGATATCTATGATATGCAAATTTCCTAAAGGAGAAATCCAGTATCTTTTATCATATTAAATGATAAAAATCTGATGAACTGAAACATCTAAGTAGTCAGAATAAAATAAATCAATAGAGATTCCGTTAGTATTGGCGATAGAACGCGGATTAGGCCAAATATATTAAATTTTAAAAACATTGTAAAAGGTTGTAAAGCCTAACCAAAGAAGGTAAAAGTCCTGTAAGTTTTTAAAATTTAATATATCAACATGAGTAGATCGAGACACGTGAAATCTTGTTTGAATATAGGGGGACCATCCTCTAAGCCTAAATATTTTTAATAACCGATAGTGAAAAAGTACCGTAAGGGGATGATGACACTTGTATTTACATATAAATTCTGAAACTGATTGCTTTCAAACAATTGGAGCTTTAAAAAAGTGACAATGTACCTTTTGCATAATGGGCCAACGACTTAACTTATAAAGCAAGCTTAAATAAATAAATGTAGGCGTAGCGAAAGCAAATCTTAAAAGGTAAAAAGTTATATGAGTTAGACCCGAAACCAAGTGATCTAACCATGAGCAGGTTAATAATGAAGTAAAACTTATTGGAGGACCGAACCCGTGTATGTGGCAATATACTGGAATGACTTGTGGTTAGGGGTGAAAGGCCAATCAAACTTGGAGATAGCTGGTTTTCCACGAAATCTATTTAGGTAGAGCGTCTTAAAAAATTCTTTTCAGGGGTAGAGCACTATTACGGTGCGGGGGGCCCAAAGCTTTACTAAATCGTGATAAACTCCGAATACTGAAAAAGAAATTAGGACAGACAGACTATGGCAGCAAAGTGCCATCAGTCAAAAGGGAAATAGCCCAGATCATACATTAAGGTCCTTAAGTTATAACTAAGTGGGAAAGGAAGTGAAAGAACGAAGACAACCAGGAGGTAGGCTTGGAAGCAGCCACCCTTTAAAGAAAGCGTAACAGCTCACTGGTCTAATTAGCTTGCCTAAACGTTTTTTTGCGCCGAAAATGTATCGGGGCTAAAGTTATACACCGAAATGATGAACTCGTATTTACGAGTAGTAGTGGAACGTTCTGTAAATCGATGAAGAGGTTTCTTGAGAAACCTATGAGGTATCAGAATTGAAAATGTTGGCATGAGTAACGATAAATAAGGTTTAAACCTTATCGCCGAAAGTCTAAGGTTTCTTACGTCAAGATAAACTTCGTATAGGTAAATCGGCCCCTAAGGTAATAGGCGAAAGCTTTAGCTAATGGGAATTTTTAGATTAATAAATCTAGTATTCGTGACTACTTTAAAAATTTAGTATAATAATAAGGTACAAGAAAAAGCGTATACATTAAAAAAGACCGTACTAAAACCGACACAGGTAGACTGGTAGAGTATACTAAGGCGCTTGAGAGAACCATCTTAAAGGAACTCGGCAAAATGATCCCCTAACTTCGGAAGAAGGGATGACGCATTGATAGTGCGCCGGCACAGAATCGGGGGTAGCGACTGTTTAGCAAAAACACAGGACTCTGCTAAGTGGTAACATGAAGTATAGGGTCTGACACCTGCCCGGTGCTGGAAGGTTAAGTAGAAATGTGAAAGCATTAAAATGAAGCCTCAGTAAACGGCGGCGGTAACTATAACCGTCCTAAGGTAGCGAAATTCCTTGTCACCTAATTAGTGACCTGCATGAATGGTGTAACGACTTCCCCACTGTCTCTAAGATGGACTCAGTGAAATTGAATTCTCCGTGAAGATGCGGAGTACCCGTGGTTAGACGGAAAGACCCTGTGCACCTTTACTACATCTTTACATTGTTGCGAAAAACTAGATGTGTAGGATAAGTGGGAGCCTTTGAAGAAGTAACGCCAGTTATTTTGGAGGCAATCTTGAAATACCACTCTTCTACTTTTTTGTAACTTCAGCTTTATTAAAATTAAAGTGACAGTGTATGGTTGGTAGTTTGCCTGGGGCGGGAGCCTCCTAAAGAGTAACGGAGGCGCGCGAAGGTAGGTTCAGCTTGGTTGGAAATCAAGTTTAGAGTGTAATGGCATAAGCCTGCTTGACTGTAAGACTGACAAGTCGAACAGGGACGAAAGTCGGCCATAGTGATCCGGTGGTTCCGAATGGAAGGGCCATCGATCAACGGATAAAAGGTACGCCAGGGATAACAGGCTGATGATTCCCAAGAGTTCTTATCGACGGAATTGTTTGGCACCTCGATGTCGACTCATCACATCCTGGGGGTGAAGAAGTTCCCAAGGGTTCGGCTGTTCGCCGATTAAAGTGGTACGTGAGTTGGGTTCAGAACGTCGTGAGACAGTTCGGTCCCTATCTGCCATGGGTGTTGAAAAATTGAGAAGAGTTGATTTTAGTACGAGAGGACTGAGTTGAACAAACCTCTGGTATACCAGTTGTCGTAATCGGCACCGCTGGGTAGCTACGTTTGGGTTGTGTAACCGCTGAAAGCATATAAACGGGAACCTCACTTCAAAACAAATTTTTATTATAAATCGTGATAGACCATCACGCTAATAGACTAGAGATGTAAGCAAGGCAACTTACTTAGTTGACTAGCACTAATTACCTTTTGAAGAAGTGCCGCGTTTATTTGTTTCTGATGCAAAGTAATTTAGTCATATTTATGGACTTTTACGTGAATTATCTTAAAAGTCCATAAATGAAATTTTCTATTCATTATCTATATTTATACGAATTATTAAAAAAACAATAATATGTTCTTAAAAAAAAATTACAAGAGTCTCTTATTTCCATTAATGGTAATCGGAATAGCCGTTTTTGATCAAGTTTTCATGCATTTTGCCTTAGAGTTTACTGCTTTAAAAATACTTTTCGTGAGTATAATTCATAGTTTTGTCGTTTTACGGACAAATTATGTTTACACCACAGATATTTACATATATTTATCTGCGCTCAAACTGGCACGAGAACAAAATTTCGTAGTAAAGCCTATATTGTCTCAGATTCAATGTAATTTTTTATTTTTTACTAGTTTTATCTCGTTTTTTATCCTCACTCATGTTAACGAGCTAGGAGAACTGGGCAATATTCTATTGGGGGTTTTAATAGGTAGTTTCTGTGTACTTTTTTTAAATAGTTTAAACGAAGTATTTAGAAATTATACTAATAAAGCAGATCTACGCCGTGTTAAAGTACCCGCCAGCCTTCAACAACGACGCTACGTGATAAGTCTGTCCCAATTGGGTACAAAAGCCGTACCGCTTTGCGTTAATACTGTTAAACTCTTAGGAGCGACCCTGGGTTTATCAGAACTTGGAGTACCTATGCTAACTGGCGGTCCTAATAATATAGGACCTATTACTGCTTTTGTGGTAAACAAAAAGTACGCAGATAATGACATGACTTGCCCAATCCGGACTCGATTAGATATAACGGCGGAGCACGCCTATTATGTTAATCAGGAAAATGTAAAAGACGGAAATATGTCAGAAAATCCAACAGGTAAGAGAATGTTTTCACTTACTACACCCAAACAGTTGCTTGAACTTGGTGTAGGGTCCTTTGATAAATAAGTTAACTGGTCAACTAAGTAAATCTAAGTTCTTCTTTTTTAGAAGAACTACGAAATCCTATAGAATTAAGTTTCAATTCTTTTCTAGGAAAACGCCTTTTTATTTTTAAAACAATAATAAATTATTTTTATGAATAACAGAAAAATAACTATAATAATTTTTAGTATTATCTCTCTACTGGTTATATTTCAGTTACTACTTTTAGTAACTTAACTTAACAAAATTTAAATAATTTAGCATGGGTCTAACTATAAACGGTAAAAAACCTAATATTTAATAAAATTATGAGTTTATTAAAACGAGATAAACTTAGATCCTATATAATGTAAGTTGTTAAATTCATTGTGAAAAAGTAATTTATAAAAAATTATAAATAAATATATGTTATTCTTAAATAATCTCTTCATTGATAGCCCTTACGTTAGTATTCACATTATGATCCCTTGTTTACTTTTATTATTTTCATATGGTATCTCTTACTTATGGATTAAGTTTTGCCGAGGATACTTTGTTAATGTAAATATAATAAGATTACTGGATTTAGCAGATATTAATCGCAGATTACAAGTGTATTGTGTCTTAGGTCTATTGGCATTCT
>Ga0209302_10001705_pt1 | contig 12886 bp, 9 predicted proteins | sample ArcOceMetagenome_2_FD_187445 | JGI IMG/M metagenome (GOLD analysis project Ga0209302, IMG submission 187445) | Marine eukaryotic phytoplankton communities from Arctic Ocean - Arctic Ocean ARC135M Metagenome (SPAdes) (version 2) | ecosystem: Environmental > Aquatic > Marine > Oceanic | place... | reverse complement strand
GGGGGGGGGGGGGGGGGGGGGGGGGGGGGGGGGGGGGGGGGGGGGGGGGGGGGGGGGGGGGGGGGGGGGGGGGGGGGGGGGGGGGGGGAGACGCTAATAGGTGGTGTCACGGATGATGTCGCCAGCTGCGTGCATGGTGCTGGACGTGTGCGTGCTCCGACCCTCGCCGCCTCGCCGACCCCCCGGCCCTCGCCCCCTCCTACCCAGGCGCGCGTGCTGGTGGCGCTGCTCGAGAAGGAAAAGGACGCCGCCGTCAAGCTCAACGCGGTGAGCGCGCTGGGCAAGCTCGCGCTGCCGCTGGCGCTGCTACCGCTCATGCCGCTGCTCAAGGAGCCCGACGAGGCGCGCGCCGAGGCGGAATTAGGGTCGAGTTGGTATGGGAGGGGTCTGCTCTTATCCAGCCGCGCCCTTCGCTAGCCCGAGCTAGCCTCTCGCCCATCCACTCCAACTCTCCCGAGCAGGCGATCATCGAGGCGGCGACCAGAGCGATCGGGCAGATCGACTGGGGCCGCTTCCTGCGGCCGGGCGAGGGCGTGCTCATGGTGGGACCTGTGCTCAAGCGCGCCGGCAAGGTGGCGGGCCTCGCAAAGCTCAACACGAAGCAGCTGCTGCTTACCAGCCAGCACCGCCTCTTTTACGTCGACGCCGCCACCTTCGGCGTGCAGGAGCTCGGCCTCAGGGCGGAGGAGGTCGCCGACAAGGCGGGCGTGCTTCTGCAGATCTATAAGAACGGACAGGCCAGCAAGGTGCAGTGCGTCCTGCACTCGGCGAGGCAGTGGGTGGAGGCAGTAGCGTCGGCGGTGCCCACCCCTGCCACCACCTCGCGGCGCGTGATTTTCTAGTGATTTTCGCATTTAGGGCGTTCATTTAGACGGAAAACAACGGACACGACGGAGCATGCGGGAGCAGATCATATGGCTAGCCGCATCACGGCGAGTATGACCTTCAACATAGATATCAGTGTTCAGTGACGAGTGGCGAGCTGAAGACTGAGGAGGATGCGATCGTCGTCCTGAAGACGGCGACCATCTACTTCAGGCGAGCCCACTTTCCTCGACGGTCGTTTTCGGAGAGGTCAATGTCCGCGGCTTCTCCCCCCAGCGGAAAACGAACTTTGCGTCTCCAAAATGCGTGGCGCGGGTGCAGAACCCCTCACTAGGAGATGCACCTGCAGTGATGGTGTTCGGCCTCTCCAGCAGTGATGGCAGCAGCAGCGAAGACGAGGTCGCTGACCGTGAAGTCTTACCTCCATCGAGCATATCATCATCCACGCCAGCCCCACCAGCTGCCGACAGTGGTGGGGCTGGAGGCGGCGCCAGCTCTCAGCCACGCCGCTCCGGCCGCGAGCCGGCGCCGGCGCATCCCTCGCCGTTGGATCGCTGGCAGGGCAGCGACCACCCCGTCGATGGCGCCAACAGCAAGCTGACGTTTCGCGTCGAGAGCGCCAGCGCACCCATCGAGCCGGCCAAGCGGGTGCTCAAGTCGGCCTTCGCGAGCTGTGACGATAACCTGATCGAGCTGCGGGGGGAGTACCGCGCCGCGCGACGCATCCTGCTGCTGCACGAGGGACGCTGCGTGGCGGCGCTTGTGGGCTTTGCGCACGAGGCAGAGTCGGTGCTCGAGGTGCCTTTGCTCGGTGTGGAGCAGGGCCGGCGGAAGCAGGGCCTCGGCACGCTGCTCGTCGCCGTCGCGATGCAGCTCTCCGCCAAGCTCCGCCTCACTTACTTTGTCGTCTCGGCTACCGACGAGGCGCGCAAGTTCTGGTACTGTCTGGGGCTCGACCTCGCTGGCGGGAAAATCGGCTCGTGCTGGGGTGGCGGGGAGGCGAAAGCAGTGTCGGAGGTGCGTGAGGCGGTTCGAGTGCTAAGTCAGTCGGGCAAGCTGCACCAGTACGGCGAGTCCACAGTGCTGGGTCGGTTGGTCGACCAGGACTCGATGCTGCGCAATGCCCTGGATCGCATGGCTGCCGACCAGACGCCTGCGGAGGAGATCGGGGCGGAAGAGGCGGAGCGGTGCGACTCGGCAACGCCCGCACCGCCCTCACCGCCCGCACCGCCCGCACCGCCCGCACCGCCCCTGCACCGCCCATGCACCGCCCCTGCACCCGTTTGGCACTCTCTGCAGGCTGCTGGGCTACACCGACCTGACGCTGCACAAGAAGCACTCCTTCTTCCTCTGCGACGACGGCTCGAAGGAGGCGGTGAGACCTCCGATCCCGCCCCATGGGCCCGATGCGCCATGGGCCCGTGGCCGCTCGCACTCCTCCCGCTCCTTCGTTCCACATCTCCCAGCCCTAGCTCTGGCCCGCCTCAGGTAGCGAAGTGTGAGCTGCCAGCGTGGAACGCAACGACTGGACAGGGCTTCAAACGCACGCCGTACAAGCACCTGCGCGCCTTCGACAAGGGCGGGGCGATCGGCTACGGCGTGCGCTGCACCTCGGCCCTCGTGCATAACCAGGTCGTGGGGGAGTTCGTGGGGCAGTGGCTCAACGTGCAAGAGGTAGCTCACCTGGACAGCCTCGTCGGTCACGAGGCCGACGAGCGAACCAAGTACCTCGTGGCCTTCGACGAGAAGACGCTTGAGCGCAAGAAGGCCTCTGGCGACTCCTTCAGGTACATAGACTGCAGGGAGCACGGCAACATGATGCGCCTGCTCAACGACTGCCAGGACGCGCCCAACTGCGAGCTCATGGCGTGGCCGCGGCCCGACCCCGCGCGTGGGATCGAGCCTAAGGCGCTGTTCCTTGTCGCGCGGCATGACGTGCCCGCCTCCGTCGAGCTGGTGCGCGGCTGCTGACGGCCTCTTGGCCCACACCTAACCTTTGGCCCACACCCATATCCTAACCCTTACCCTCAGCCACACCCCAACCAGACGTGGAACTACGGCAAGTACTACAGCCGGCCGTGGGCCAATGCGCCGCCCGCCGAGCCACAACCCAGCTCCAGCTCCACCGCCAACCCGTGCGACTACTGCCGTAGCCGGGGCAGGGTCCACCGGGCGTGCCTGCGCCTGCCCACTTGCGACTACTTCACCAGCAAACCTAAGGGTCGAGAGGCGTGTGCCGCCGCACCCTCTGAGCCTGCCGCACCCGCCGCACCCGCCGCACCCGCCGCACCCGCCGCACCCGCCGCACCCGCCACCAGAGCAGCAGCAGCCTGTAAGGAGGTGGTGGGGCGAAGGAGCAAGCGGAAGAGGCAGTCTCCTGTGCGTCTTCCCCCGACTCAGGACCCGAGGACTAAGCCGCTATGGTATCGGCGACAGCAAGAGCAGAAAGCGAGAGGCCAGGAGGGAAGCGAGGTGGAGGGTAGGAAGGGTGAGGAGGAGGGCGAGGAGGAGGAGGAGGAGGAGGAGGAGGAGGAGGAGGAGGAGGAGGAGGAGGGCGAGGAGGAGGGCGAGGAGGAGGGCGAGGAGGAGGAGGAGGAGGAGGAGGAGCAGCAGCAGCAGGAGGCGACCAAGCCTGCTCCGCTCACATCCGAAGAGGCGATCGCGCAGGCGGCAGCGGAGGGCCTCACGCTGGAGCCGAGCAGCGCCGGTGCAACCGGCTACAAGGGAGTCAACGTTCTAAGGGGGCTGAACACATATGGCGCCTATGTGAGGCGCGCCGGCAAGCAGGTGCTCCTCGGCTCCTTCGTCACCGCGGAGGAAGCTGCCCTGGCCTACGCGAGGACGCCCGAGGCGCAGGCGCAGGTGGCAGCAGCGGAAGCCAAGCAGGCGTCGCTCGCAACCAAGGCGGCCTTGGCACAGGCAGCGGCGGAAGGGCGCAAGCTGAAGCTGAAGAAGTCTGCGTCCGGCTACCAGGGCGTCGGGCTACCAGGGGGCAGGGGCGCAGACGATAGCAGCCCCGCTCCCTCCGAGGAGGAGGACGAGGACGACGAGGACGAGGACGAGGAGGACGAGGACGAGGAGGGCGAACAGAATGACTGCACGTCGGCCGAGCCGCTGGAGACCGAAGCTGAGGGCTTGCACCTCCACCTTTCGACGAAGTCTGCCACCGGCTACCGATCAGTTTACCAACATCGCAGGCTCTTCCAGGCGGTGGTCAAGCGCTTGGGACGCAAGGAGCCCTTGGGGAGCTTTCCGACTGCTGTGGAGGCGGCGGTGGCAGTGGCTCGCCATCTGCAGCAGCATGAAGAGGCGGCGGAGGCGGCGGAGGCGGCGGAGGCGGCGGAGGCGGCGGAGACTCTTGACGCGAGGGCCGCAGAGGCTCGTGCCGCGGCAGTAGCCGAAGGCTTGGAGCTTGATTGCCTCGGGAATGGCTACCGAGGCGTGTCTTACAGTCGCGGGAGAAGTCAGGAACCGGAGAAGCCATACACGGCCTACGCAGCCACACACCTGGGTCACTACGCGACCCCCGAGGAAGCGGCATTGGCGGTCGCACGCAACAAGAAGGAACAGGTGGTCCAGCAGGCTGCTTTGGTGCCGCCTGCTCCAGCGCCGCCGACCGCGCCCGCGCCGCAGCCCGCGCTCACGCCCGCGCCTGCGCCGCCGCCTGCGCCCGCGCTCTTGACTGAGGGTACCCGAATACAAGTCACAGGGTTGAAGACGCAGAACCTTGAGCTGAACGGCTGCGAGGGCGAGATCGTGCGCCTGTCAGAAGAGGGCCGCTATGAGGTGCGGCTCGACCCTGTGGGTGGGGATGACCCCAAGGGGCCACGCAGCGTCAAGGGTTTGAGGGCGAGGAATCTCATACCTGCTGCCCCCGCCCCCGCTGGGTCTGCCACCTCTTCCGGCGCCGCATCCGCTTCCACTTCCGCCGCGCCGGTCGCCAACCCCGAGGCCAGAGGTGTGCCGTTCACGGCCGAAGAGGCGGTGGCGCAGGCGGAGGCGGAAGGGCTAACGCTGACGCAAAGCGCTAGCACTTCTGGCTTCAAGGGGGTTAAAAAAGAGGGCTCCCGCTACATGGCAAGGATGTATCGCGCCGGCAAGGATGTGTACATAGGAAGCTTCGGCACCGCTGAGCAAGCGGCTCTGGCCGTTGCGAGAGCAGAAGCACGCGTGGACGTGCCTACCGCCTCGCCGCGCCCTCCTGCCACCGCGAAGCGCGCCATGCCGCCGCCAAAGCCGCCGCGCGCCACCGCGCCCGCCGCCGCGCCCACCCTTGTGCCTGCTGCAGCCGCACCAACACCCGCCTCGCCTCACCGCGGCATCGGCGAGGGCGCGGCCTCGTCTTCGAACGAGCCGCCCCCCTTCGCCGCGCTCACTCCGCAGCAGCTCAAGGCGTCCCTTGGCTACCACAGCTGTGGGCTCAACGGCTGCATCCTTGAGGACCGCCACCTTGGCGACTGCGTCGCACCTCCGATTGAGGGTCATCGTAGCAACGCGATGGGCCGCACCGCGGCTGAAGGCAAGCGCACAGTGGCGGCGCTCAATGAGGAGGGCCGCTCCGAGCGGCGGGGTGATAACCAGCGGGGTGACGCGCAGCAGCCGGGCCAGTACGAGCGGCGCCTCGCAGCGGCCAAGCAGCGCCACGCGGCGAGCATTGCTGCACAGCTTGCGGACGCGGCGGCAGGCGCGAGCGAGGCGGCGGGCCTGGCACCAGCAGCCGTTGCACGGCCAGAGCGGCCGCAAAGCCACGGCAAGGCCAGGGCGGAGGGGGGCGACTCGTCGCAAAGCCATGCCGCCGCTGGTGCTGCGGCGGCAGGGGTAGCGGTGGCCGATCCTCACAGTGCTTCAGCTCTGCCCTGCCTGTGCGTCGACTGCGGCACCACCGAGACGACCAGGTGGCGCCGCAACGGCACGCTGTGCGACGCGTGCGGCCTCAAGCACCCCAAGGAGCGCCACGTCACCCTAACCCTACCCCTCACCTTAACCCTGACCCTGACCCTAACCCTAACCCTAGCCCTAACCTTAACCCTAACCCTTACCCTAACCAGGAGCCTCGAGAACAGGCCGGCCCCTCTGCTGCGCCGCCGGCACAGCCCGCACTGCCTCCGCAAGGTGGGAGAGCTGGCGGTCGCAGCCGCGGTGCGCGAGGGCGGGGCGGCCGCGGCCGCGGTCGTGGCGGGACTGCGACCTCTAGCGGGCAGGGCGAGGAGCAAGGCTTCGAGAGCTGGACGGGTGGGCTGAGCGAGGAGGAACAGCTGGCGATGCTTGGGCTCACGGGTGGGGTCAGTGAGGAGGAGCAGCTCGCGAGGGCGCTCGAGCTCTCGACGAGGGAGGCCGCTGGTGGGGCGCAGTCGCCGCAGTCGCCGCAGGCCACGGCGGGGCCGGCGAACGAGGCTGGGGCGGAGGGGGAGACGCCAGTCGCAGGCTCGCTGAAGCGAAAGGCGACTGACGAGCCTCCGGGAGGCATGCAAGCGTAGGTCTATTCACCGCCGTACTGTGGTGCGTTGGTGGCATACGCATAGGTAGTGGTTGCTCGGGTCGGTGATGGGGTATTTATTTCGTAATTCCCCTCACTCGTCAGTCCTGGGGTGGGAGGAGTGGGGCAACGGCGCAGCTGCGCCCTAGGCTGGTATAGACCCAGTGTTGGTGTCCCAGAGACTTAGATAGCAGCGCGTGTGACAACGGTGTTCGATTCTAATTTATTTCGGTTCAGGGTAAATATCAGGGTAGACATCCGTTGTCATGCCTGTTAGCGTTTTCACCGTCAATAAAGAGCTAAGTTCACCAAGCGAACATGCAAGCGAAGCACGCGCTCTGCTGGTGACATTTGGTGAGGTGTGTGTGGTGACGTGTTGTATATGTTCAAAGACGGCTCTCCAGATGACAAACTGTTCCTGCGCGTGGGCGCACTCCTGCAAGCGCCAGCGGCTCGAGGAGTGCGGCTGCTGCGCCTGCGCCTTCAGACGCACGACGCTGCAGGAGGAGGGTGACTTCGACGCGGCCAAAGAGGCACTGCACCAGCACATTCGCCACCTGGTGGTTGCGGGCCAGTCGGAAGCCGCCGCCGCACTTGCCCACACCTTCGAAGCCGAGGTCCGCTCCGCATCGCAGCTGTGGGCTGCAGGCTGTGCAGCCATGGATGCCGACTTCGCGCTGCTATCGGGAGGCGGTGGGGCCGAGGGCGAGGAGGAGGGGGAAGCGGAAGAGGAGGAGGAGGCGGCATGGGCCACTGCCTGTGCGGCCGCGCTCCCTGTGGGGGTGCTGGCTTCCGTAGCCCAGCAGGCGGTGGCACGGGCGCGGGCGGCGCACCCACCGCTCAATCCGCACGGCTGCGCCTCGGGACTGTTCCACCTGCCATGCGCCAAGTGCCAGGACAAGTGCCACGGCGATGCACGCAGCCAGCGGTCGGGCCATGCGCGGCTGCGCGGGGCGGCGCAGGGCGGCGCGGAGGCGGAAGAGGAAGGCGACGACGGCGACAAGGGGGCGGGCGGCGAGGGCGGCGAGCACGAGGTCTGCATCCTCGAAGAGAAGACCTTCGAGCAGCGGCAAGAGGAGCGGCTGGCGCAGGCAAAGCGGGACCAACGGTACGTCGAGCTTTCCTCGGATGACGACGACGGTGGCGGCGGCGGCGGCCGCAGCGGCAGCGGCAGCGGCAGCGGCGGTGGCGGTGGCGGCGGCAGCGGCGGCGGCGGCGGCCGTGGCGGCGATGGGCAGCCGACGGGGCGCGCGGCCGTGCCACCGGCCGCGACCGAGCTCACCTTGCCGCGGCACAACGTGCGCGCAGCGGCGGCGGGGCGCGCGGCGGCGGCGGCGGAGGCGCGCGCGACGGCAGCGGGCGCGCGCGTGGCTGCCGCGAGCGCCGGGAGCCCCGCTGTTGCCTCCGCCGCCGCCGCGCGGCGCTTGCCCGTGGCTAGCAGCCGGCAACCGTCGCCGCTGCGCTCCTTCTTCGTGGAGCAGCAGCAGGCGATCCTCGACGCGGCACATGCGCAGCAGCAGGCGTCGCTGCGCGCCTCCGAGCGCGCTGCGGTGGCCGCCACCGCCGAGGCCGAGGCGGCCGAGGCGGCCGAGGCAATCTCCGTCACGATCTCGCTCGCGGCGGGCGCGCCCGCCGCCACGGCTCGCCGGGGAGCGCTGTGGCGCGCGGCGGCGGCGGGCTCATCCGACGAGCAGCTGGACAGGCTTGCGGCGGCCGAGGTGGCGGCGGGGGGCTGTGGCGCTTGGTGGGGCCGCGCTGCAGAGGAGGCGCTGGTGTGCTCGCGGCGGTGCGCGCTCTGCGGGCGCAGCCTGGGTGACCTACCGCCTGTGGCCGGCGTGGGGTATCTGCTCGAGGTGGATGCGGCTGGCGATGTCATCGCGTCGACACACGTCACCGTTGGCGAGGCAACTTCGCTGCTGGCGATCTCGCCGCCGTGCGGTCACCCGCTGCACCAACTCTGCGCACGCACGGAGTTACGCCGCCTCAACATGCCGGAGCCCGCAGTCGACGGGGCTGCCGTCGGGGGCAGCGGAGCAGTGGTTGACCTTGGCGCCGCCAGCGAGCGGGCCACGCGACCGAGCGGCATAGCGCTGCTGTGGCGGTGCCCGCATCAAGGGTGCTCCACGCAGGAACGATGAAGTCGTGAAGTACGATGTGCAGGAGATGGTCCAATGTGAACGACTTGCGCCTTGGTCTTCACGCCGTGCGGGCGCTTCCTAGGGTTTCATCTGTCATGAGTAGTAAATGGTTTTATTCTTTTGCTTTAGAATTTATTCGAGAATAAACCTGTTTTACCTTTTACAAATAAAATATCATTCTCTATCACCCCTCAGCAGCACTATGATCTATGTTGAAAGCCCTATACAACGAGTAGTGAACCACTCTCAGAGTATCAGTTAGGGGCACGGTTTCGGGACTGCCACACGATTACTCGCTCCACCGTTCCACCGAGGACGTACCCTTCGCCCATCGCCACGGCGTACACCATCCCATCGTGCGGCAGCGTGTGTGTGCAGCACGGCACGGGCACGCCGACACCGCCGCCTGCTTCGCCGCTGCCTCCTTCCTTGCCCTCCGTGTCCCCCTTGCCCTCCTTGCCCTCCTTGCTCTCTTTGCACTCCGTGCCCTCCGCGCCTCCCGCACCCTCCGCGCCGCTGCCGGCCGACGCCGCCGTGCCAGGCTGCGAGTCACCCCTGTACGCTCTAGGTTCAGGCTGCAGATCCCACACCTGATTGCGGTTGGGGTCAGGGCCAGGGTTGGGATCAGGGTAATGGGTCTGGGTCAGGCTCAGGTCCAGGCTCAGGCCTAGGCCGAGCTAACCCTAACCCTAACCCTAACCAGCCCCCCTTACCTTGACGGTGTCGTCGAGGGAGCCACTTGCCAGTGTTGCACCAAGCAGAGCGACCGAGGTCACGACGTCAGCGTGACCATGCAGCGTGTGCAGGCACGCGCGCTGGGCTCGAGACCAAAGCCACACAGAGCCGTCGTCGCAGCCGGTGGCGATCCGACCGCCGTCGCTCGTGGCGCTCAGCACGGCGCCTGGACGGCCAAAGGGGTGATAACTGGGTAACTCAGGAGGCTGGACCGGACGGCCAAAGGCCTCACCTCCTGAGAGTGCGAAGCCGCCCAGAGCTGTCGGGGGCGCGCCCTGAACAGGCACAGCAGCTTTTGCTGGGGCGTTTGCCTTCCGAGGGGCGCGTTTGAGCACGCTACGGCACGCGCGCCATGGTCAAGCCTCAGGGCGACGCGGCACATTGCGGGGGTAGGTACGGGCCCGCTCAGGCCCGCCACCTTGACGATGCTCGCCAGCAGCGGCGCCGCCCCCTCCACCTCCACCGCCCCCATCCCTCCTATCTCCACGCTTCCCTCCGCCTCTATCTCTCCCCCTGCTGCGTGCGTGGCCCAGGCGCCCACCGCACGCACCTGGGTTAGGCTTAGGGTTTGGGTTTTGGGTTTGGGTTTGGGTTAGTTGGGTTTGGGGTCAGCTGGGGTTGGATTTAGGGTTAGGGCGCCCGCCGCACGCACCGACAGCTCGCCGTGCGCGCCGCACAAGACCTCGCCGCCCTCGGGATACTCTCCCTCCCTCCCCTCGGTCAGGTGGAGGCACAGCGTCGAGTGCGCCTGCGCGCACGCCGCGCGCCGCCATCGCACATCGTCAAACCCGTCGTCTGGGCCCGCTATGCCCTGCCGCTCGGCGGCCTGCAGCTCTGCAGCCTGCAGCTCCGCGCTCGGCAGCGACCACGTGACGAGCTCGGAGCTCGAGCTGCTCACGATCGTGCCGTCGCGGACGGCGACGCAGCTCACGTCGTTGTGCACACGATGCGCCCCCGCCCCCTCGTGCGGCTGGTACAGCCCGCCGCGCAGGCCTGTGCCGTACTGCAGCGCCTGGTACACGCCCCGGACGCACCCTCCCACCCTCGGCAGTGCCGACGCGGTGGCGCCGTCGGCCGCGCCCACCGGTGGCAGCCGCCACACGAGAAGCTCGCCGAAGGTGCCGCCGCACACGACCCACTCGGCATCGGCCGCCATGCACAGGATCCGCTTGGGGCCCTCGAGCAGGCATCGCCACTCGTCCGGAGCCCCTCCGACGACGCGTTGGACGGTGAGGGCACGCTCGTATGCTCGGAAAACGAGCAGCCGGCTGCCCTTTGTGCACGCCTGTGTGCCGAACCTGGCGCCGCCGCCGCCGTGTGCGACGAACGATCGCTGGGCTGTGTAGGCGCGGCGCTTGTCAGGGCGGGCGAGGCTCAGCCTCTCCTGGCCAGTCTCAAGCCAAAGCTTGCATGTGCTGGCGGCCAGGGCGAGCGGCCTAAGAGCGAGCGCATCGAGGATGAGGCACAGAGGAAGGTCGGCAGCCTCCAGCACGCGAGATGCAGCTGGGACCTCTGTCGTCATGTGGTGCTGCCGTGGCAAGGCGCTGCGTCGGTCGGCGGAGTTTGCCGGAGCAGTTTGTGTATGTGGGAGAAGCGATAAGATTGTGGGGAGTTTGGGCGTCGCCCTTCCGCTGCGCGGGACGCATTCGAGAATTGGCTTGACAACGTTGAGAGTTGCGTCGAGAAGGCGGTCTGCTCCAAGTGGGGCGGGAGCACGCAACCGGGTAGTAATAAGCTGGTTGTGACTCTCTCAGTCTCACGGTACAGCGTGCACCGCCGGTAAAATTTAACGAGTCAACAGATAACCTGCCCTGCCCTGGCGCCGCGTTCGGGAGTTAATTTCACCTTTCGCAAAACGCGAAAACCTCTCTCAAACTCGAACCACACTGGTTCTACATGAATAACGGCCGTATGAACCACGGCGGCACAGGGATGGCGGCCGCGGCTGGCGTGCGCGCCCCTCTGCCTCGACCACACTCAAGGTTCGCCTTGGCGGCGGCTGCCACCGCCGCTGCGGCGCGCGCCTCTGCCGCAGCCTGCTTCGCCTCGGCGAGCGCCGCCTGGCATGCACATGCACATGCATATGCGCATGATATTAAATGTGCATATGCATGGCATGCGCACGGCATTGGCATGTTCATGGCGTGTGCGCGGCATGGCATGGCATTGGCATGGCGTAGCATGCGCATATGTTTGCATGGCGTCTGCATGGCGAGGGCACTCGCAGCGTGCACGCAGCGTGCCTGCGCCTCCAGCAACTGAAGCTCGGCCGCCTCCGCCTCCGCCTCCGCCTCCGCCTCCGCCTCCGCCTCCGCCGCCGTCACCCCATAATCTACAGCCAGCGGGACCGGTACCGCCGCCGGCAGCAGCGCGCCCAGAACCTGCACGCACGATGCCGCGACCTCGATGAGGGGCCTCCCATCGACCTCGACTCCCAGCTGCGCAGCGGCCTGACGCACTATGTACGCCATGTTGCCGCCCCCTAGACCAAGCTGACTCTTGATAATCTGCACCTGCTCACTGAGCATCACCGGTGCCGCCGCAGCTACCCCCCCCGTCGCAACCCCCTCCGCCGCCACCGCCGCTTCCTCCTCGAGTTCCGCGTCTATCCGGTCGCACTCCTTCTCGTTGTCCGTCCACAAAAATTCTAGCCTTTCGTCTTCCGCGGCGCTCAGAACGAAGCCGTCTATCACCTCTCGCCGCCGCAGCCGCCGGAACTCGATCTGTGCTTCCTCCTCGAGTTCCGCGTCTATCCGGTCGCACTCCTTCTCGTTGGTCGTCCACAAAAAATCTAGCCTTTCGTCTTCCGCAGCGCTCAGAAGAAAGCCGTCTATCATCTCTCGCCGCCGCAGCCGCCGGAACTCGATCTGTTCGGCGCAAACCTCAGCGTCCTGAACCGTCTCCGTGCCTTGAGTGTGGCCTTCTTCATTTCCCAATCGGAAGCTCCTCTCGAGGCTGGCGATGTCGAGGCTGGCGATGTCGCAGGCCATGCTGAAGCTACCACTATATTTGTTCTTCTTAACCGCCGCCTCCTCCTCGAGTTCCTCGTCTATCCGATCGCACTCCTCCTCGTTGGATTCCCACAAAACCTCGAGCAATTTGTTTTCCGCGTCGCTCAGATGAACGCCGTCTATCAGCTCCCGCCGCCGCAGCCGCCGGAACTCCGCCCAGTGAGATACGCGTGTCATCCAGTCGTCGCCTTGCTCCCCGCTTGGTGCACTCATGGACGCCACCCCTCTCCTTTGAGAGGAGCACGTCTTCCACTCCTTGCCATGATCAACGCTTGCTGCGCTCAGGGGATGCGGGGAGAATATGGAGCTGCGCTGTCGTCCATGCCCGCGTGGCAACCAGCCGGAAACGATACCAGCGCTTGACGACCACGCGGCTACCAAGAGGTACAGCCGCATCAGAAAGAAAGCGCGTTCGCTTCCGTCGTTCTGCAATTAGACCAGTACATAAGTAAAAGTAATAAGCGCGGACAGAGCACCAGTGGATAAGATAAGATAGATCTTATCTTATCATGAAGTGGGTGGCAGGCACATGCACAACAGCTCAACAGGACAAGAACACATGCACGCAGCTCGATGTGCGCATCAGCGGTGCGCATGTCGCTAGCGGCGACTGGTCGGTCGGTAGCGGTTCCTCCGTTTCTCGTCGTCTGATCGTGCGCCACATCGAAATCGTGATTTCAATTACTCCCCCCCCCCCCCCC
>Ga0209302_10001704_pt1 | contig 12886 bp, 17 predicted proteins | sample ArcOceMetagenome_2_FD_187445 | JGI IMG/M metagenome (GOLD analysis project Ga0209302, IMG submission 187445) | Marine eukaryotic phytoplankton communities from Arctic Ocean - Arctic Ocean ARC135M Metagenome (SPAdes) (version 2) | ecosystem: Environmental > Aquatic > Marine > Oceanic | place... | reverse complement strand
TCGCACCGCTGGCCCGGGACGAGCCGCCGAGCAGATGCAGCAGCCGCCGGAGTCACCGGAGCAGCACAATCACCTCGTGCAGCAAGGGCCGCGTCGCTGAGGCCCGGGCCGCGCAGACTACCATCGAAATCTCGTGAGGCGGGAGCGCGGGAGGGCGCGCAGAGTAGAAAGAAGTGGGCGCGGTTCCGGACCTACGACAATGCGGCATGGCTCGGCCAGCCCAGAGCCACATGGCGCCGCAATGCACCCAGTAATTGAGCTTGAATTACATGAACCTCTCTCGCTCGGGCTGGTAACTCGTGAGTTAACAAGCGCAACCCGACACGTAGTCTCGGACCACGGACGTGATAAATGATAAAAAGCATACTTATTACTTTATAAACCCCCGTCTACCGATGCCGCCACGCATGCGTGATACAGCTCGCAGCTCCGCGCACCCCGCCGCCCGCGGCGGTGCGCGCCGGGTCCCGCTCGGCTCGCCCCCGCGGGCGCGGGGGCGGGTGACCGTGCGAAGCGTTGTGGCGGACGCGGAGGCGTGTAACATGTACTTTACACACGTGTAACGTAAACGATAGCGAGAGACGCATCGCGAGGCTCTGGCAGGGGGCGCGTGCAGCGATAAAGTATCCGATAAGATAAGATAAAGTAAACAGTATAAAGCTTTACGCAAATCGCAGTGTGCCACACACGGCCCCAGGCCCCACCCCCCCCACTGCCAGTGCCACTGTGAGGTCCCAGCGAGTGGTCAGAGGGGCGCGTGTGGCCTTACTTACTTACGATTTGGTTCCGCACGGGCGCGGTCTGGCGCCAGGCCCGCCGCGCACAGCCGCTACCCTGGCTCACAGCCTCGGCTCACAGCTCAGTCGAGTTCGTCATCACTGCCCTTGGCCATGGCGGCGAGCAGGTCGGCGATATTGTCCTCGCCCTCGTCTTCGGAACCCGAGGGCGTCGCGGCGGCCTTCTTGCCCTTCTTGCCCTTCTTGCCCTTCTTGCCGCCGCCCGCGTCCACCTTGAAGCCGTGCTTGCGCACGTGGTTGAGTAGGTCCTTGACCATGCTGGGCGCGTCGCCGTCGACGAAGCGGCGGATGCGCGGGTCGGCGAGCGGGTTGCCGGCCAGGCGCACTTGCTGCAGCTTCTTCTCGGTGAGGCTACCCCACTCCATCGGCACCTGGTCATGTGGTCATAGCAAGGGTTGGTGTGAGGGGCAGGGGTAGGGGCAAGATCAGGGGTTGAGAGCGTAAGAATGGGGATAGGAGGGTGTATGCTGCTGCTGCTGCTGCTGCTGCTGCTGCTGCTGCTGCTGCTGCTGCTGCTGCTGCTGCTGCTGCTGCTGCTGCTGCTGCTGCTGCTGCTGCTGCTGGCGGGCACCTGCTCCAGCTTGTTGTGCGACAGGTCGAGCACGACCAGCATCTGCAGCTGCCCGATGCCGCGAGGCGTCTCGACGATGCTGTTGTTGGGCGCGGAGAGGGTGTTCATGTGCTCGAGGTCTCCGTAAGCTAGCTCGAGCTCGCTCAACTCGTTGTGGCCCACCTGGGAAGGCGGGCACTTAGGGTTGCAGCCTGAAGGCACGGGGCTGCAGCCTGGATGCACAGGGTTGCAGTCTTGAGCAAAGGGCTATTGGCTGCTCAGGCCGTTGGCTCCACCCAGGGGGCGAGACAGCGCGTGCAGTGCGCATGCAGCAGTGCGCACGCCGCAGTGTGCAGGTAAGGCTCAGCTCATGTGTGGCGCGCCTTCAGCGAGACGAGCTCCTTGAGATCCTTGAGCGGCGCCAGAGAGGCGATGCTGTTGTTCGAGAGGTCGACCACCTGCCGAAGGGGGAGAGGGAGGAGGGGGGGTGGGGGTGGGGTGAGGGGTGGGGTGAGGGGGGGGCGGTGGTGGTAGGCGGCAGGCGGCAGGCGGAGGGCGGAGGGTTGCAGCTGCTCGGCGGCCTGCAGCAGCTCGCACTGTGCGACGCCGTCGGGGATGGCGCTGAGCTTATTGCCAGCGGCCTCGAGGTTGCGCAACTTCTTGAGCGAGGCGATGGCGTCGGGCAGCTCGGTGAGGGCGTTGGCCGAGACGATGAGTGTCGTGAGGTTCTCGAGGCGGGAGAGCTGCGGAGGAAGCGACGTAAGCACCCCTGCCACGGGAGAGAGGGTGCATGATCCGAGGCGAGCACTCCTGCCGCCGCAATGCGCCGCGCCGCGATGCGAGACACGATGCGGCACGCAGGAGGGATACGCGTCAGCGGCGGAAGGCGAGGTACCATATACGCGTCGGCGTCGGCGGTGGCGTCGGCGTCGTCGCTCGTAGTGGCGCGCGCGGGCGAGGGCCCGGCGCGCGGGCAGGCGGGGGTGGGCGTGCGGGGGTAGGGTGGGCGCGGCACCGTCGTTCATCTCGATGCGCAGCTCGAAAAGACAGACGCAGTTCCACAGCGCCACGTCGAGTGGGCCGTGCTTGCTGTTCTTGAGCCCCTCCTTGCCGCGCAGCGAGAGCTCGCGTCGCGTGTCGGCGAGCACGGCCGCCACCTACACGGGGTAGCGGCCCGAGTGCATGGGGCTTAGTGTCTGGGGCTTAGTGTCTGGGGCTTAGTGTCTGGGGCTTAGTGTATGGGGCTTAGTGTATGGGGCTTAGTGTCTGGGGCTGACAGCGTGTCGCGTCTGGGCGAGCGCTGCGGCCAGTAGTCCGGGTTCGGGTTCGGGTTCGGGTCAGGGTCAGGGTTAGGGTTGGTTTGGGGCCAGGGCTAGGGTCAGGGTTAGTGGGGCAGCTAGGCCAGGCCACCTCGGGCCACGCAGGCTTGGGCGCAGCGAGCAACTCCGCCTCAAGAGCCTCGGCCGCCGCCACCTTGGTGGCGTGCGCCTCCTCCTGCTTCTTCGTCTCCGCAGAGATGCCCACCTGCGGCACACGCGGTGGAGTGCATGGTGCACCGTGCCACACACGCCTCCTCCTGCTGCTTGCCGGCACGCACCTGCTGCGACGCCTCGCAGGCCGTGTGACCCAAACCCTAAACGACTATTAAGGCGGTGGCCCCGCATATAAGAGCCTCCCCCCCCCCCCCCCCCCCCCCCCCCCCCCCCCCCACACCACCCCCCCCCCCCCCCCCCCCCCCCCCCCCCCCCCCCCCCCCCCCCCCCCCCCCCCCCCCCCCCCCCCCACCCCACCCCCTCACCCCAACACGAGTCCAGGCTGCCGTGCCGCCCACCTGCTGCGACGCCTTGAACACACGCGCCTTCGGCTTCTCTTCGTCGTCGTCGTCCTCCTCGCTGTCGGGCGTGGCCGCCTTCGGGTTGTCGAGGAAGGCCATGATCTTGTCGTTCTTGCGTAGCGCCGCGTAGCTGCGCGCGACACGGTGGCGGCGGAGCGTGAGCGCGCGCGCAAGCTTGGTGTGGGTAGTTAGTGCTGACGTAAGGTAAGCTTGGAGTGCGTGCAGGGTCGACCCCTTGGGCACGCACCCTCGCGCGTCCACACCCTTCTCGTCCTTGATCTTGACGTTGCACTTGCCCTGGATCACAAGCAGCTTGACGCAATCAAGCTTGCCTGCGTGTCGGCAGCGACGCGAGGCTCGAGGTTTGGACAGGCCAGGCCAGGCCAGCGCACGGGCTAGGCGCCGCAGCCAAAGGGTGGGTGGGCGGCCCGCACCGTTATAAGCGGCCATCATTAGCGGCGTGCGGCCGTCCTCGTCGACGTCATCCATGTCCTCCGGCGGGCCAATCTTCAACACCTGCTCGATCAGCTTCCCGAGCGAGTCAGAGAACCCGCCTGCTGCGGCCACCATCAGGCCCGTGTGCCCCTCCTCGTCCTCGCTGCGGTGTGTGACGCCACCATGTCGCAGGCACCACCGCAGCGTGTCCAACTTCTGCTGCTTGATCGCTGTGAAGTACTGGTCTCTCGGGTTGCCTCCGCCAGATTTCTTCTTAGGAGCCATGCGTCCCCGTGGACCGCCCGAACTCACTGTGCGCTGGGGTGAAGCCACGGGGCAGGATGCCTTCTTCTTCTCGGAAAGATAAGAGATAAGATAGATAAGATAAGATAAGATAAGAGAAGAGAAGAGAAGATAGATCATCTTATCTTAGGGGAGGAGGGGGGAGGAGATGGTGTGGATATTGTTACCCATAGTTACCCACGCCGAGCGTACAAGAGTGCAAAGATACAAGCGACAAGTGCAGGTGCAGGGGCAGCAGCCGGCGGCTTACCAGCATTCCCTAGTGGCGGGTATTCGAGAGGGGAATGCAGGCAGGGTCAGGCGGTTCTGGCAATCTCTTGCAAGCCGCTAGCAATCTCGCGTCCGGCGTCTCAGGCATCGCGCCAGCGATGGGCAACCCAGATGGCAAAGCGCGAAGGCAACACCGAGCAAAGAGTGACCTTGCTCCGCCAACAACCCTGGCGACGGGCGGCAACGGAAACGGGGCGAACGGCGCTCCACTCCAGAAGAACGGAACAGCCTTCTCCAGCTCAGAATCGATGGCAGGCGTGGGTGGCGTGCTCTCATCCTTTACGAACGCAAGCAAGGCCGTGGTGAGCGCCGGGCAGGCTGCGACCAACGCGGCACCGGGCGCAGCGAGCGCGATTGGCGCAGCTGAGCGATTGGCACGCGCGAGCAAGGAGGCGGTGAGCTCCGCGCAGGCTGCCGTGGCCGGGCCGGGTGCAGCGAGGAGCGACTCAGCCTTGGGGCGCGTTCTCCAGACTGATGCGTCCTCGGCCTCATTGGGCATGGCCGCCCGCACAGTCGGCAGCACGGCCAGTGCACCGAACACTGGTGACGCTGCGCCCCAAAGGCGCAGGCACAGCAGTCGGCACAGCAGTGGTCGGCACAGCAGTCGGCACAGCAGCAGCGTCGGTGGATCCTCTGCCGCCCCCTCGAGGCGGTCGGGCAGAGGCAGGCACAGTGGCGAGCAGTCTGACTACGCCTCGGATGCGAGCGGAGCCTCAAGTCATGGCGGGCGGTCGCGCAACGGCGGCGGGCGGGCGAGCAGCGCCCACGGGCCGATGGACCCTAAGGAGAAGGAGCAGCGCCGCGCCCGGCGCGCGATGCGCAAGTACACCAGCGCGTTCAAGTTCGAGAACGGCCGCGAGCCGACGACCGACGAGGATTGGCATCCACTGAAACGCACGCGGGCCCTCCTCAAAGAGGGCGGTGCCAACCTTCCGTCGTCGAAGTCATCGAGTCCCCTGAAGCAGCGAGCGGGCTGGGGGGCAGCTCTGCGAGGTGCCGGCGCGAACGGAGGCGACCGCCAACCAAGGCCTTCCTCCGAGATAATGACAGTCGCGGCTCCTCTCAAGGCCGTTCTCGCTTTAAGCCGTCTTTCCGATGGGAAGGAGCTTTCGAAATGGGAGGGAGCTTCCGAAATGCCGCCGGTGGTGACGCCGCCGCCGCCGCCCGGAATACGCAAAAAACTGCGCACGTTCCTCACAAAGACAGAGGTGGAGGTGGGCATGCTCGTGAGCGTCGTCATGTACGGCATGTTTGTCTTCTTTGACCTGGGCGTAGGCTTGCTTGCTGCCGACTGGTGGCGACTCACTTGGTCCAAGATCATTGACTCGGCCTTCCTCCTCTTCTTTGTGGTTGAGCTTGTCGCAAAGCTGTTCGCCTTCGGCCACACGTACATCACATCGTCGCCTCTAAACATGGTCGACGCCTTCGCGATCACCCTCTGTGCCGGCCTCTTCGTCCTTGATGACGTGGCCGACACGTTGAGCCTGTCGAAGGTCGCTCCGGAAGCCACTGTTGAGAGCCGAGGTGTCGAGGGGCTGGATCAATCCTCGGAGTTGACCGCTGGCGAGCAAGTGCAGAACGATGAGAAGATGGCGGGGGTGCTGCTCCTCCTGCGCCTGGTTCGTGTCGTGCGGCTCGGTGCTGTCATGGTGCGGACCATGAATATGTCCACCAAGCTGAACATGGCGAGAGACATGAATTCGTCTCGAGAGACTCACCTCTCCGGCCTCCAGGAGGCGCTCGACAACAAATTGTCGGGCTGGCGCGGCACGATCGTCGCCCGCAGGTGGGAGAAGATCCGGCGGGAGGAAGCCGCACGGCCAGACATCGACGTCATTAAAATCGCCGACGAGACGAGGGATTTCCTCCAGCGGCCTGAGAACCAAGACGTTGTCAAGCTCCTCACGGGCAACTTCCAGACGCTAATCAACGTCTTCCAGAAGCTTGACAAGACCCGCGACGGCTCGCTAGATTGTCAAGAGTTCATCCCTGGCATGATCGGCCTCGGCCTCTCGCCCGAAGTGGCCGAGAAGTTCTTCCTGGCCATCGATGTGGATGGGACGGGGGGGGTCGAAGTCGCGGAGCTCTTTCGTACGGGCGCCTTCCTGAGGGGAGGCGGTGGTAAGGCTCCTGCCCCGACGGGCGTGTCGCCTTCTAAGCTGGGCGTGTCGGCTAGTGAAGTCAAGCTCACCAATGGCGTGAGCTCGACATCGGCAGCAGACGGAGTTGCTCAGATCGGCATCGTCGGTGTGGCGGGCAAAAAGATGCCGAGCAGCGCGGATCGTCAGCTGAAGCTGGACGCCTGCAAGGCGAAGCTGAAGAACAAGATCTCCTGGTGGACGCAGGAGCGCTGGGACCCAACGTACGAGATGCGGTCGACGCTGCGCTACCTCAAGCCAACCAAGATGGCCGACGCCAAAGTCCGGATCCGCATGGCGCCCCCTTATATCTTCAAGGCGGGCCAAGTGGAGGTGCACTCCGCTCCGCCGCACCACAAGTGCCCGCATGCGCCTGCCTCCCCCCCTTCACCCCCCCACCCCCCTTACCTCCGCCAGATACGCGACCACTTCAACGGGAGTGGCGCTATGCTGGAGACGCGCATCCAGCAGCTCATGACACTCTTCGAAGTGACGCTGGCCGACGTGGGCGAGCTCTCCCGCAAGCTGCAGGAGATCGAGGTCGGCCAGCCCAAGCAAGCTCTGGAGTGGAAGGACGAGATCATCATCTACCGCACCTACCTCGAGGGCCTCGTCCGTGCGATCCCCGCCGCGCGCCTCCGCGTCGAGCCCTTCCGAAACGACAACAGTAAGGTGCGCAGCTGGCAGGCTCTGGCGCCCAACTCCGGGTCTGTGTGGCGGGTGCAGGAGGGCGGTAACGTCATCGGCCCGTACCTCTTCTTCCTGCTCTGCCTGCGCTTCCTTCACCTCGTCATGGTGCACACCGAGTGGGACGGCGTCGAGAGCGGCCACTTGCGTCGCAAGACGTGCGAGCTGCTCCTCTCGCTCAACACCACCTCCGCCGAGATACCGACGATCACACTCCAGCTCACAGAGGAGGCGGAGTCCCTCAGCCAGCAGACGCTTCGCCCCGGCTTTTGCGACGCCGACGACCCCTACTTCGTCCTGTACGGAGCTGCCGTGCTCGCCCCTATGCTCTCGATGATAGGGCTTCCCGCCTTCTTCGTGATCTTCAAAGCCAACATCAACCCTACCGCGCTGCAGCAGGCCCGCCCAGCTAGCTAACCTTAACCCTGACGCTAACCCTGATTCTAACCCTGAGCCTGAGCCTGAGCCTGAGCCTGAGCCTGACCCTAACCCTGACCCTGACCCTAACCCTGACCCTGACCCTAATCCTCATCCCAATCCTGGCGTGCTGCTGGCAGACGCTCAAGGAGCCGCGCGTCCTCATGCTGCTGATGCAGTCCATCCTGTGGGCGGGCGTCTCCGCGATAAACACGACGCGCTACCCGGTCCTGCTCAAGGTCTACGAGGTTGACCAGGTGGGCTCCTCGCTCTTCCTCGCCGGGCTCATCGACCTCTTCTTCTTTCCGTGCGCGCTCGGCGCCTTCATCCTAATGGACTGCCTGGTCGTGACCGCACCCCGCACGCGCTCATTCCTCGCCTTCACGCTGCTCTTCATGCTGCTCGAGCGGCTGGGCAACTACTACGCCTCCGATCTGCCCTCCTCTCTCGAGCGCGCGGGCCTGGTCGGCTCGATGATCTCCTCCCTCGAGACGGCACAGCTCACGCAGGTGCTGGGCGCGATGGCCGGCTTGCTGGGCGCGCCGCGCGCGATGACCTTCATCAAGCTGCCGACCACGCTGATGGAGCTCGTGCTCTTCGAGCAGGGCGCGCGCGAGCTTAAGAAGACCCAGGACGCGGACGCGGTGCGCTTCTTCGAGGAGGCCCAAGCCGAGAACGAATGGCTCAGCAAGAGGGGGGTGGGCAAGTCGTCGAGTGGAAATCTGAGCGACGCGTCTAGCTTCATGAGCAAGTCTGGCGCCTCCTCAGGCGCAGAGTCCAGCGACGCAGAGAGACTCTGACGAAACAGAGGTCGTGGGTAGCGACCAGGTAGCGACGCAGCGCAGAGTTCTCTGAACTCTGACTGTGCGAGGCGCCGGACAACTTTATGATGTCTCCTCGAGGTTGGTGGCGTCGTGTGTGAATAGGGTGGGAAGTGGGCGATGGTCGTTGAACGCGGTGGCCTTAGTTATTTTGCGAAACCAGCCGTCACGTGGGGGGAATGTTGTCACTCCTCTCGCGGCGGAACATTTCTTAGAATGTTTAATGAAAACATGATGTGAGGACACTCTCCTGAGCATGTCTTCCGGAGATACAACTGTACAGTCGTAGGGGCCTAGGCCGTGCGCCGGCAGATGAAACGATAAGAGCGCTGAGCGTGTCGCGTGAGAACGTTGCCGACGACGGGGTTACACCCAAGGTGTAGCTCGAGCGGATTGCACAGCCGACCGAATGCGAGCCGCGGCGGAAGCCCGTCGGCGAAACCAGCAGGCGGGCTCCAGTCACGAGGCAGAGCATGCGCCACCAACAGCCGGCGCGCCACCAACAGCGGGCTCGAGGTTTGCCTACCGCCAGCTGGCACGGGCGCAAGCCTCGCAGCTGCCTCGCACGTCCGGTGGAGATCGCCGGCCGCCACAGACGTCTGGTGCTCGATCGACGGAGAGCTCTCGGACTGTTCTTGATCGAGAGAGAGTCCACCCAGAACACGACCCGTCAGCGTCGGTAAAGCTTGCTCCTGCCACCACCGCTGCCTCCGCAGAACAGTAAGAGGCTGGCCGGCCGATGCTCACTGCCCCCTGTTGCTCGCACAGGCGATGAAATCGCTCCTCTACGGCGGCGCGGTACCGGCGCAGCGGCGCCAGGTGAATGCGCCTCTGTCAGTGGACTATGAGGCGCCGTTGGATTCACGGGAACCCCGGAGACCAACCCAGTCGTACACCATCGCGCCGCGGGTGATGATCCCCGTCGCCGAAGACGAGGCCTTTGGCGACTCTCGCCTCGGCCTCAGCTCCAACATGCTGCGTGTGCAGCACCCGTACGGAGAACCGCCACAGTCATATCGCAGGCAAGAGCAGCCTCGCGGTTGGGGCGCGTCGATGGCGGGAGATATGGCGGGAGCTGCGACAGGAGGTTTGCCGCTAGGTCCGGCTGTACGTCCCTGGCCGGAAGATACGCCTTCCCATCTGGGACCGCAATCGCCGCTGTTGCCACCATGGCAGCAACAGCAGCAGCAACAGCAGCAACAGCAGCAACAGCATCAGCAGCAGCAGCAGCAGCAGCAACAGCAGGTCATCGACGCATTGTGCGCACAGGTAAAGTCTCCCCACGTAGGCCGTGTTTCGCAGGATGGTAGGCGCAGCAGGGTGCAGCAGGGTGCGGGTCCGTTGGCAACGCTGGGCCTACGCACAAGGACCATAGGCGCTGCACCACTGCGGTAGGCGAGCAGGCACATGCACATGCACATGCACATGCATGCAGCATGCATGCACATGCACATGCAGTGTGTATGCTTTGAACATGAAACGCACATGTGGAAGGTGAGCACGCTCACAGCGCTGCTGCAGCCGGGTGGCGCCCATGCGGTGACGCTGGTGCAGCGCGTCGACTATTTGGAGGCCGAGGTGGCGGAGCTGCGGTCCCAGCTCGCACCACAAGGTGGGGGCGGCCAGTCCCAGTGGAGGCCGGCGAGGAGTTACGCGAGGTAGGTACTTTACGGCTTTCCCGAGATAGACCGCGGGTGTGTGCACATGCGCATACACACAGGCCAGCTGAGACGGCAGGCGCAGGCACTTCAGCCTTCAGCTCCATGTCGAGTCCCGTACGGCTTTATTTAGCCTGGTCCATGCACCCTGCACCCTGGTGCCTGGAGCGTCCCGCGTCCGTTTCCGTAATCCGTATCGATTGGTGTAATCTTTTGGTGTTTTAATCTCTTCGCACCACACGACACTAACCCCTGTGCAAGAATCACCATCGTGCTATACATGCACATGGACATGGGCATGCTCTGGGCTCTAGCTCACTCCCCTTACGCGTACAGCGCACGTCCCGCACGGTCCCACGGTCGCGCACGCCGCCACCCCCGCGCCCGACCCGCAGTGGGACCCGGGGCGGCGTGAGCCGCTGAGTGGAGTGAGCCAACGTAGCACACACGCAGCTACTCTCCAGAGTGCACGCGCGCATTTGCCAGCTCAAGCACCGTTGGTAATCAGCGAGAGCTTAGTCGCCACCGTGAACTCGTGCACCTGTGAGCTCACAGGGGTCGTAATTGGCGAGCCCACTCGGGCTTGCCGGCGGCCCCGCATGCAGACGGCCCTTTTGTGCCGTGCCCCAGCGAACCCCAGGGCGTGGGCAGTCCCAGACCCCCACGTCTACCTGCAGCCGCACCCATTTCTCGTCATCGAGCACGTTCGTGTGCACCCGATCATCGATCGCCGATGCGACCAACACTGCAAGCTCGTGCTTGCACACGAGCTTTCGTGAGCCGAGGACCTCGAAGGCGTACGAGTTGCACGAGCACCAGCCGGGGATGCAGCAGTGCAGCTGCTTCGCCGAGGCACTGACCGTGTAGAACTCCCGCTTGCTGTCACGGGCGACGCAGCGTATGATGGTCTTGTGGTCGAGGATCTCCGCCGCGAGTGGCAACGCCTCCGGGCACAAAAGCTCGAGCTGCTCCCAAAGCTCAGGGTTGGCTGCCACACACCGTGCAAAAACCGTCGAAGGTGCAAACAGTGAAGGTGGTGGGCAGAGCTCTGCGTGCTGAACACACCTGGAGGCTTCTCGAGCGCTGAGCATACGTAGCGAAGGACACGTAGCGGGTCGGCAGGGACGGGCTCGCTCGCCTCGCTCGCGGACATCGTCGGGCTCGCGGTGGGGTCCGTTTGACCGCACACGAGCGGTTGTTGTTGTCGGTGCGTGCCACCGCCCCCAGAACAAAGTTATGCAAGTTTTTAATTGCAAGTTTTGGACAGCTACGCCGACACAGCATATACAGTAACGTAGTGCCTCTCGGTGCACCGTTGCGTGCCGCCGCTATGATAGTTGCTCCGCCGCCAACCGCTGCGGTGGCCCCGCCGGAGGGCTCCGCATTGCCGCGTGCCCAGGAGATGCCGACACCGGGTGCGTGCCTTGGGCCTTCCTTGGAAGCCCTTGCATCTGCGGTGCACAAGTACCGCGCGGCCGGCCCCAGCAGCGTCGATGCCCCATCGTCAACCACGCCTCCCTCGAACGAGCCGGCAACCTCCGATGCCCTCCCAGGGTCCTCGACTCGGGAGGCTCAAGCCCCGATTCAGGAGGCTCAAGTGCCCCCGCTCGCTGCCGCTCCAGCCGCCTGCACTGCGGCTGCAGGGCCGGTGGCCGGCAACCTGATGCTTCCATCACCGTCCTTCGGCTCCGCGTCTGCCGTGGCGAGCTCGCACTTCAAGGACTCCTCTCTCTCCGAGTATGAGATGGTGCGCGTGCGGCGCTAGTAAGGATTGGGGGAGCCTGAGGGGGAGTGGTCTGGAGAGCCAGGCTAACGGAAGCAGGGGGGGGCGCGCCGCCACGCCCCTACGGTGCCCCCAAGCCCCGACGCTACGCCCATCACCGTACATACCGCACTGCGGCCATGCAGGACCGCCTGCGTAACGTCGAGCGCAACCGGCGGCTGCTCGAGTCTCTGGGTCTGCTCGATGTTAACCTCACCAAGAAGAGCGCGTCGCAGAACCGCGTGTGCGCACGGCACAGCCCTCGCCCTCGCCTCCGGCCCGCGCGCGTCCCTCTCTCAAAGTGTCTCATACGGCAGGGCACAGCCTCCGCCTCCTCCCCCTTATATATTCCCCCTCACCCCCAATAATGCTCCCCCCCGATGCCACCGCGTCTCTCCAGGCAACACTGCCGCCGCTGCGGGGCGATCAAGAAGGGCCACGTCTGCAGGGTGACCGATGATGAGTACTTTCGCACAGATCGTCAGTTTGCTTGCGGCCCGAACCGGGGGCTACCATCCTGCCCCACCCCCAGCCTCGTACCTGGTCACCCCCTCGCCGCCGCGCTCTAGAGGCCCCCCTCTCCTTATAGTCTCCCATCTCTCTTCCGACGTGTGCGTGTGTGTGCCGCCCACAGGCGTGCTGCGAGAGAGACGCACCATCGCTCCCCCCAGCTACCTGGCCATTGAGGCTGATGAGACCTCGGAGGAACTCAGCTCGATGAAACGCTCGTCCCGCGGCAAGAAGAGCGACAGGGCGCTGCGCGAGGAGAGCGACAAGGCCCTGAGGTGCCGCGCCATTCCCATGCCGGGCGGCGACCCTCCTTGGCACCTACACTGTTGCCTCGGCGCCTAGGTCTAGGCAGGCGCCTCTTCCCAACGGGTGGTGCTCAGGACTAAGAGCGCGTGTCTCCTGCGCCCGTCTGCTGCCCCGCAGGGACAGCGGCGTCGAGTACAAGCCGGTGTACCTGTGCGGTATCTGTGGCCTTGCCAAGAAGGTGAGAGACTCTCGTGTCAACGGCCAACCTGCCGGCTTCCCTTCTTGCATTCCCCCCTCTCCCCTCCCAACCCCACCCCTTGCTTCCGCCTGAACCGCAATCCCTTCACCCCCTCCCCCCCTCACCCCCTCACTCCCTCACCCCCTCACACCCTCACACCCTCACCCCCTCACACCCTCACACCCTCACACCATCACACCATCACCCCTACACACCCTCA
>Ga0209302_10001700_pt1 | contig 12909 bp, 10 predicted proteins | sample ArcOceMetagenome_2_FD_187445 | JGI IMG/M metagenome (GOLD analysis project Ga0209302, IMG submission 187445) | Marine eukaryotic phytoplankton communities from Arctic Ocean - Arctic Ocean ARC135M Metagenome (SPAdes) (version 2) | ecosystem: Environmental > Aquatic > Marine > Oceanic | place... | reverse complement strand
AGGAGGATACAATATAGTAGATGTTAGGGATTTATCACAAACCATTATTAATAGTATTAGTTTAGGTAAACAAGGAGAAATTTATTTAGTGGGTGGTAATTATTTTACCATCAAACAAATTGCAGAAATTGCAAATCCAAAAAAATACTTTATTAGTATTCCAATTCCTTTACTAATCGCTACAATACCATTTATTAAAATTGCTAAAAAAATATTTAATTCACATTGGCCTATAAGCAAAGAGAGTTTAATAACCTTAAAACTAGCACCAAAGCAAATGGATTTTTTTAAAGCTAAAACAGCTTTAAATCATTTGGTCAGACCAATCAATGAAACTATACAAGACTTATTAACTTGGTATAGAAAAAAATAAAATTTATGAGTTTAGAAACATTTAATTTAATCTGTATCATCTGGTCATTAGTTGGTGTTTCTTCATTTATTCTATTGCAATTTATAAGAGCGCCTTATGGCAGGCACCTAAGAAAAGGTTGGGGAAGAGAAATTCCTAATAATTTAGGATGGGTTCTTATGGAAATGCCTTCGTTTTTAATCATCCTTTATTTTTTTGGAAGTTCCAAGCAGAGTCATTATGCCGCTATGTTAAGTTTACTTTGGCTGATTCATTATTTTAATAGAACTTTTATATATCCATTTAGGATTAGAACCAAAAGAAAAAAAATGCCCATTACTATTGTACTATCTGCTATAGGTTTCAATTTTGTTAATGCTGGGTTGAATGGATATTTTTTATCCAATTTGGAACACTATGATATTTCTTCTTTTCAAAACTGGAATTTTTATTTAGGTATACTATTGTTTATTGGTGGTTTTTTAATAAATCAAATTAGTGATACCATTCTTATTAATCTAAGAAAACCAAATGAAGTAGGTTATAAAATACCAAGAGGTTTTCTTTTTGAATATATCTCTTGCCCAAATTATTTGGGAGAGATTATTCAATGGATTGGTTTTGCTTTAATGGCTTGGAATTTTCCAGCAACAACTTTTTTAATATGGACAGCTGCTAATTTACTACCAAGAGTAGCGGGACATCATAATTGGTATAAAAATAATTTTAAAAAATATCCTAAAAAAAGGAAAGCACTTCTGCCTAAATTGTGGTAATAAAATTAAAAAAAGTAAATTAGCAATTGAATACATCACTATAATTTACTTCAAAAAAAAAAGATTTGAACTTCGTAAAGTTATCTAAAGGAATAATAGCTAAAAAGTGGCTGATCATCTCATTGGTTTTGATGGGCACCCTTTTCTTTGGAAATGAAATAAGAAGCCTGAAAATAGATGCTGATATTTTAAGATCTTTACCAGATGAAGATCCAGATGCCAGGTTATTAAAAAAAATAGGAGAGAATTTTGGAGGCAATAATATGGGAGTTATTATTCTTGAAACGGATAACATTTACCAGACCTCTGTATTAGAGCACATTCAATTACTTACAGATACTTTAGCTAACATCGATGGAATTACAACTGTTTCTAGCCTTACTAATATTATAAATATCAAAGGAGGTGATTATGGAATTGAAATTGGAAAATTAGTAGATGAATATGAAATGCCTGAAAGTCCTAAAGATTTTCAAATTTTAAGAAATAATATTTTAAATAATGAAATGTATAAAGGTTCCATTGTCTCTGAAGATGAAACTTCTACATTAATCATTTTTAATTTAGATAATAATTCTGATGTTAATGCGATAGCTAAAAACGTAATTCGAAAAACAGAAGAATTAAACTTACCTGAGAAGCTTTACTATATAGGTTCCCCTATGCTACTAACCTATATTTCAGATTTAATGAGGGATGATTTAACAAATTTATTACCCCTTGCTTTTTTAGTAATTGCATTCATTTTATTCTTGAGTTTTAGATCGATAAGCGGTGTATTATTGCCTCTTTTAATTGCAATTATAGCTATAGTTTGGAGTTTGGGTAGCATGGCTTTTCTCGATATTAAAATGTCTATGATTTCAAATAATATACCCATTATATTATTGGCGATTGGAAGTGCTTATACCATCCACGTGATCAATAGAATTAATAAAGTAAGTCAATCAAAAGAAACAGATGTAATTGCTAGGGCTCTTGCTTTTGTTTTAATACCATTAATTTTAGCAGCACTAACCACGATCATTGGCTTTGTTTCTTTCATATTTGGAGCCTATCTTAATATGATTGTTGATTTTGGAATCTTTACAGCATTAGGCACCTTGTTTGCATCCCTATTATCCATTTTCTTCGTCCCTGCTATTTTAGAAGTTGTAAATTACAAAAGAAAAAAAAATATTAAGCAAAAGGAACATTCCTTTCTAACCAATTATTTTCTTAAACCTATTAATGCATTATTAATTAAAAGACCCAAAACTATATTGACAATTTGGATGGTATTAATTGCAATAAGTATTGTTGGAATGTCTTCAATTAAAAGAAGTGTTGATATTCAAGAGTATTTTAAAAAGAACAATCCAACGCGATTGGCCGAAAACATAATGATTGAAAAGTTTGGAGGTACCAAACCAATATTTGTTCATTTTAAAGGGAATATGCAAAGCCCTAAGGTTTTAAAGACCATGATTCAGACTTCTGAATATATGGAGAAAAGCCCAGATGTATATACTTCAATGTCTATTGCAAAATTGATTGCTGAAATTAATTTAAATATTACGAATAAAAGAGGAATACCAAATAAGAGTGATCAGATAGAACAATTATGGTTTTTACTAGAAGGGAATGAAGTCTTAAATCGTTTTGTAAATGAAGATTTAACGGAAGGTATTATCATCTCTAAATTTAAATCTCCCGATAATGAATCAAAAAAAGAATTTGCGAAATATATGAGGGCTTTTATAGCTACTAATTCTTCTGAAGATTGTGAAATTGAAATCACTGGAATGCCATTTGTTGATATCACAATGGATCAAAGTTTAATAAATAGTCAAATAGGAAGTATCTTAATTGCGATACTTTTTGTTATCATTTTAGTAGGCATCATATTGCGTTCTTGGATAAGTGGCCTTTATGCTTCCATACCAATTATAGCGACCATCATGTTGCTATTTGGTTTTATGGGACTGACTGGAATCTCATTAAACATTGCAACTGTATTGGTTGCTAGCGTTGCTCTCGGGATAGGAATAGATTATTCCATTCACATCATTTCACATTTTAATGAATCCTACAAAAAAAGTCAAGATCTTTATGCATCAATTCAAGAATCAATTTTAATTAGTGGAAATGCGATAATTATTAATGTAATTTCAGTTTCTGCAGGATTCTTAATTTTAGTTTTTTCAGAAATGGTTCCGTTACAATATTTCGGACTACTCATTGCACTTAGTATGGTTAGCTCATGTTTAGGTGCTTTAACGTTACTTCCTTCCATATTAATATTAATGAATAGAAATAAGTCTAAAAACAATATGCAAAATGAATCTTAAGCTTGTAACAGTATATATCGTTATTATCATTTTTAATTACAGTCCATTAAAAGCTCAAAGCGCAATCGCTTTGTTAGAAAACATGGATCTTTTAATTGCAGCACCTAAAGATAAAGAAGCTTCCGTTTTAATGGTAATAACGGATAAATCGGGTAATGAAAAGAAAAGAGAAGCTTCCTTAAAACAAAAAGGGAAATTCAAAAAATTATATAGATATACAAAACCAGAAAAACAAGCGGGAATCGCTACATTATCACTTCCAGATGATTTAATATGGTTATACATGCCTGCATTTGGAAAAGCAATTAGAATTTCTTTACTAAGTAAAAGCCAAGCATTTACAGGAACCGATTTTTCACAAGAAGATATGAGTGGTATTCCATATAGTGATAGGTATGATCCTATCATAATTAACGCTAATGATCCTGATTTTTACACATTAGAATTGACACCAAAATCTAAAAAAACAAAGTACTCGAAAATTATTTTAACAATGGATAAAACTAATTACTATCCAATTAAAATGGAATTTTTTAATAAAAGTAATAACTATTTCAAGTTAGCTACTTATAAATATAAAAAACAAGATAACTATTGGTATGCAAAAGAAGTCATTATGACTAGTGTTTTAAAAAAACATTCAACTTCTATTTTATTGACAGATGTAAAATTTGATCAAGGAATTGATGATGACGTTTTTACTGTTGAAAATTTAAAACAATAAATCAATCAATAAAGTCATATCTAAAATTAGTTTCTTTACTAGCTTGAATGGTATTTTTTAAATTTAATAAGGTATTAAAAGGAGTTCCGTCTACAAACAAGTTTGCAAGCCAAGAAGGAATACTTCCTCCTGGATCTATTTGCATTGAAAAAGTCACCTCCATTTTGTTTTCTGATACAAGGACTGTTTTCCAATAACCATATCCTTTTACTCTAATATAGTTATCATCATGATCTAAATAGTCGGTAAGCACCTCAATTTCTACTATCAAAGTTTTGGAATCTGAATTCCATTTAAAACGATTGAGATATATACCATCTCTATCCTTATAAGGAAATGGAGCTTTTGCTATGGAATAATAGATTTGTAGGGTATCTCCTGTTTTTTCTAATATTTTAGCGGATTTAATTTGATGTCCCCATTTTGGAAAATTAGCTATATCTGCAAGGGTAAAAACAAAATCATGAATAGATCCATTAATTGTAGTAATTGCTTTAAAGGATTTAAATTGATAACCCTCCACTTCTTTTGAATAAACTTTAATTCCATCAGTATCTCTATTTAAATTCCAATCCGCTTGAGAGAACATACATGAATTTTGAACTGCTAAAAAAAATATTAAAACTACTATATTTTTCATGTGAAATTAATCTACTATTTCTATACTATTTGGAATCGAATAGTTATACTTTTCCATAGTAAAACCCCATTCTTTTATTAATATATCCAATTGACTCTTTTTAATTTTGTGCCGGTTTTTTTTGTAACTTTTTAATTTATCAACATACGCTTCAAAGTTTTTCAAAGCAATATCGTAATTATCAATATTTAATGACGTATATATCTCATTTAAGGTATCAATTGGATTTTTTTCCAATTCATCATATGAAATTTCAATAAGATTCCCCTTTGGTATTGATTCTTTTTGTTGAATAAAATCATTCATTATTTTTTTATAAATATCCTGAATTTTCAAATCAATTTCATCAGAACTAATGCTTTGCAACTGCAATGGCGGCAACATTTTTTTATAAAAATTTTGAGTAGATAAGAATACTTCTATTGGATTTCTATGTATATGAATAAACTTTGCGTCAGGAAACATTTCTAATAATACCTTAACACGTCCAGTATTTGGCGGGTTTTTAGAAAGATAACGCTTCTTATTTGTGTTTTTTATAGCTTTCTTTATAAGTAATTTATAATCTGCTTTCCATTTATCTAGCTGATTAAGATCAATATTATTAAACCTAATAAAATCATTATAGTATTGAATCATATTGGTAGGAAACATCCAGAAAAAATAAAAACATAGTGGAGTTTTATCTCCTAATGCAAATTCTTCTTCTTGAGGAAGTGATGCTCCTAATGTTACATTATCACCATTTCGTGTTCCAGGAATTAAAAGGGTGGAAAAACCCCTAAATAAAAATCGCCCTAATTTATTGAATAGGGTATCAGGAAATACACTTTGGTAGGTAGTGGCATATGCCATTTGAGCATCTTGACAAAGCAAATTATGAAGATGAGTCGTACCACTTCTCCAATGTCCAATTATAAAGACTGGAGAATGATGAATTGTTTTTTTATAATAGTTTGGATTAATAAATAAACGTTCATAGCTTCTAAAAGGGTAGTTAATCAGATTCACAATAACTATTGCTATTAACTTCGGAATATATTTAAATTGAATTTTATTCTTTTTAATCAAGTCTAAAACTATTTTAAAAGAATATCCTATTGCAGGTGGTAATAACATTCCTTTTTTACTTTTTTTAGGCATGTTATAATAATTAGTTGGATGAATTAAATAAAAAGCCTAGACTAAAATAAAGCCTAAGTTTATCAACACCATTTATATAAGATATATCAAAATTAACAGGACCTAATAAAGAATTATATGAAAAAGTAGCTCCTGCAGACATTAACAAACTGGTTTCCATTTTATCTTCCCAGTCTCCTTTTGGAAAAAAAGCATCATCTATATAATTGTCAAAATTGGTAAATCCAACAGAAGCAATATTGAAATGGGGAACTACATATATTTTATTGATTGGATTTAATTGTAGAGCTAGTGTTAATTTCATAAATTGATTAACGGTAAGCTCATCTTCATGCAATCCTGCAAACAAATAACTTCTGCTGCGGTTATTAGGAATATATCCTCCCAGAGAATATTTTCCTGCATAACCATATTCATCAAATGAAACCTCGTTGGATTTTAAGGTATCTTCATAAATAAAATTAGTAGTGCCTTTTAAAATTCCTATTATTTTTTTAGTGAAGCCAACTCTTTTTTCAAAACTTAAATTAAGTTTTGAAAAACTATTGGTAAAACCATCAATTGAAGGGCTGTTTTCATTTATTGGCTCTATATAAATAGTATTGTGTATAGACCTACTTACCGAGCCTTTAAAATAAGTTCCTTTAGTTGAAAAGAATACTTTGTTTAAACTATTGTAGGTGTAATTTGCATTAATTTCAATGGTATTAAAATTATATTTTTTTAGACCAAAAAAATTACCAACTAAATCCGGATCAAATTTTGGCCTTAAATTAGTTAGCTCATAATCTATTCCAACTCCAACATAACTGTATAATGAATTAATGTTCTTGTTTATTTGATTGTTAAATTGAAAATAATTTTGTTTTATATTTTCTATTTTAATTCCATCTTCAAATACTTCTTGAATTAACAACTCTCCTATTGCCTCCGATTGAAACCACCAATTTTTATGCTTTCCAAATATTTTTTGATATTGTAATCTAGCCCTTGATTGTTCAGCTATATCTAAAGTAATAAGTACTCTAGAGGATTTACCCAATATGTTTCTTCCAGTATAATTAACAACTATTCCTCCTCCCCGATACGTATCATAATGTAATGAACCTTTTAATTGATTTTTAGAATACTCGAAAAAATTTAACTGCAAGCCAAGTTGATTGTTTTCTATAAATGATTCATACGTTATTTTTGAAAACATTCTTGTACCTATAGCTCTGTTAACACCTGCCACTAATTCCTTAGCACTGTATTCTTTGTCAGGTTCAATGTTAGTTCTTTCTTTAGCTACTTCGTAATTTCCAATACTTATATTTTTAAAAATAATAGTGTCTAAAAGAATTTTATTTTTTGCATCTGGTACTTTATGAACTCTTTGTTTATATTTTTTTAAAGTTTTAGATAATTTAACTAAACCAGATAAATTGTTATTAGTTGCAATTTCTCCTTCTTTAAATATTTCTTTACTTTTATTAAAATCTCCTGTAGAATACTCAAGATAAGGCACATGATCTATAAGAATATCACAGATTTCTTTATTTTTTTCAACCTTTAAATTACTTGATAGCATACTTGATTGAACTAATAAAGCAGACATATTATCTAATTTATTTTTCGGTAGCATACCACCTCCAACTGTACTTCCTATAATAATATCTGCACCCATATGTTTTGCTACATCAGTAGGGAAATTATTGAGTATCCCTCCATCTACCAACAAAGTATTTTTATAAACTACAGGCTGAAATACACTTGGCACCGACATACTAGCGCGCATCGCTAAGCTTAAAGATCCTTTGCCTAAAATAACTTCCTTTCCATTTACAATATCTGTTGTCATTGCTCGAAATGGAATGGATAAGTCATCAAAATTATTAATATTGTAAACTGGAAAGGTTAATAGGCTCAAAAATTCACGAAGATTTTGATCTCTTAATAGCGAAGGGTTTAGTTTAGGAGACCAATTAACGACGTCCATTTTAATTAAATACTTTTTAAATTCACTCTTTTCTTCAGTACTAACTTTGTTCAATGGAATGTCTCCAGTTAACAAATTATCCCAATTTGTATTATTAGCAATATTTGCAATACTATCACCAGAATACCCCATTGCATAGAGACCTCCAACTACACTTCCCATACTGGTCCCAATTATAAGATCTGGAACAATCCCCAAAGAATCTAAAGCTTGTAAAACAGGAATATGTGCAATACCTTTTGCTCCTCCTCCACTTAAAACTAAAGCGACTTTAGGCTTTTTATCTTGTGCAAAAACGTGTGTAGAAACAACAAAAGTAAAAAAAATAAATAATAATCTAAATGTGTTTTTCATAGCAATGTAATGGAGTTAACGTTTTTGAGCTTATACCTTTTGCAATGTATAATAACTTATTTAAAAAACGATATCAGTTGATCTAAAGTAAAGTTTGATTGATCTCCACTTAACATACTTTTTAGCGTATATGACTGATTTTCTATTTCTTTATCACCTGCTAAAATCACAAATGGTATGTTTCTTTTATCTGCATAGCCCATCTGTTTTCCCATCTTAGCTTGATCTGGATATAATTCACTAGCGATACCATTTGCTCTTAATTTAGAAATGGCTTGCAAAGCATATAACGATTCTCTATCGCCAAAATTAATAAATAATACTTTTGTAGTCGCAAGAACAGTTTCAGGGAAAAGGTTTAGTTCTTCTAAGACTAGATATATTCTATCCAGTCCAAATGAAATACCAACACCACTCGTATTTTTTAATCCAAAAATTCCTGTTAAATCATCATAACGACCACCGCCACCAATACTTCCCATATTCACTCCTTCTGGTGGTGAAACTTCAAAAATAGCTCCCGTATAATAATTAAGGCCTCTTGCAAGGGTAACATCAACCTCTAATTGTGTTGATTTTAACGAAAGTGTTTCAAAAGCTTTGGTGATGAATTTTAATTCTTCAATTCCTTTTAAACCCGTTTCTGAAGATGAAAGTATTTTCTTTAATTCTGAAAGTTTTTCTAAAGTCGTTCCTTTTAAACTAAATAATGGGTTTAATTTATCCAATGCTTCTGTAGAAATACCTTTGCTCAACATTTCAGTTTTAACTCCCTCTTTACCTATTTTATCCAACTTATCTAAAGCAACCGTAAAATCTATTAATTTATCTTCTGCACCAATTACTTCAGCAATACCACTTAAAATCTTACGATTGTTTAATTTAATGGTAACACCAACTAAGTTTAGCTGCTTGAAAACATCATCGTATAACTGAATGAGTTCAACTTCTTGCCACAAGGAAGTAGACCCTACCACATCTGCATCACATTGATAAAACTCTCTAAATCGTCCTTTTTGCGGACGATCTGCACGCCATACTGGTTGAATTTGATACCGTTTAAAAGGAAATATGATATCGTTTTGGTTTTGTACCACATACCTAGCAAAAGGCACTGTAAGATCATACCTCAATGCTTTTTCTGAAATGCTTGATGTAAGCTTTAAACTGTTTTTTTCTGATAATAATTTATCATCAGCTTTTTTTAAATAATCACCACTATTTAATATCTTAAAAATCAATCGATCTCCCTCTTCTCCATATTTACCCATTAAGGTTTCACTTTTTTCAAATGATGGAGTTTCTATAGGCTGATACCCATAAGTTTTAAAACTATTTCTCATCCTACTAATGATATAGTTTCTTTTGGATACTTCTTGAGGTGAAAAATCTCTAGTTCCTTTTGGTATGGACGGTTTTTGTGGCACGTTGATAATATTTAGTTTCTTTATTTTTGTGTATTGTTTTGCAAATATCCTAATTTCAAATTTAAATGATAAAGATATTTCAAAATAATGGTAACTTTATAGTTCAATTTTAGTCTAACGGATAAAATAAAACCCTTTTTATGTTTGCCCTTTTTCGTGTTAATGTACAAATTGCCCTGAAATCAATTAAAACTCAATTATTAAGAACCATCTTAACGGTCGTTATTATCGGTATTGGTATTTGGTCTTTAGTAGGTATTCTAAGTGCCGTAGAAGCAATGGAAAAATCGATTTCAGGAAGCTTTACTTCAATGGGTTCAAATACTTTTAACATTCAACGTAACAATTTTAATATACAACGACGCGGAGGGGAAAGAAAAAAGGTAAATCCTATTATAAGTTATCAAAACATTAGAGAATTTTTAGCTATTTACGAATATCCAACAACTCAAACCTCTCTTTCATTTATTGGTACTAGAGCTGCAGAAGTGAAATTTGAAAGCGAAAAAACAGATCCTGAAGTCCAGGTTTATGGAATCAATGAGTTTTATCTTGAAAATACAGGAACAGAAATAGATAATGGAAGAAACTTTACCATTTTTGATATTCAGAATAATAACAAAGTCTGTATTATTGGTTCAGACTTTTTAAAGAGCTTATTTTTAAACGATAATCCCATCGGTAAAACCATTAGCATTAGAGGTGTGAAATTTAAAGTGGTTGGTGTTCTAGAGTCTAAAGGATCTACATTTGGAAACAATCAAGATTTAAGAATTCTAATTCCAATTCAGGTTGCCAGAGGTATTTTTACAGAGCCTAATATCAATTATACCATAAGTATCATGGTAAAGGAAAAAGAGTTATTAAATGCTGCACAAGACGAAGCCATTATAACTTTTCGAAACATCAGAAGACTAAGTCCAATAGAAAAGGATAATTTTGGAATAGAAAGGAGCGATGATTTAATTAATAGAATTGCCAGTATCACCGGGTACTTAGAGATTGCTGCTTGGATTATTAGTATTATTACCATTTTAGGTTCTTCGATCGCATTAATGAATATCATGTTAGTGTCTGTAACTGAAAGAACTAGAGAAATTGGAGTTCGAAAAGCACTAGGGGCAAAAAACACTACCATATCAACTCAGTTTTTTATCGAAACTATTGTGATTGGTCAAATAGGTAGTGTTTTAGGAATCATATTGGGAATTTTAACAGGATTGGCTTTTTCTTCCTTTTTTGAATCTGAATTCTCTTTGCCATGGATACCAATGATTTGGGCAACAATTATCACATTTGTTGTAGCAATTATTGCAGGTTTTTATCCAGCTATGAAAGCCTCTAAACTAGATCCTATCGAAAGTTTGAGGTATGAATAATATTGTAGATAAAAAAATGAAACATTATTATATATTTCTATTATTTATAATGATTTATTCTTGTGTAAATAACCAATTACCTGAGAAAACATACAAAATCAAGACCAATCAGATACTACATAAAAAAAGTACATCCTTAATTGTCCTTGGAACTATTCAAGATGCTGGTTCTCCACATATAGCCTGTAAAAAAGAGTGTTGTATAGACTTATTTAGCTATTCTGATCATGATAGACAAGTTGTTGCATTGGGTTTAGTTGATAATAACTACAATAAAAAATATTTATTTGAAGCAACTCCTGATATAGCAAAACAAATGAAGGCGCTATTAAAAGATGCTATTCAAAACAAGAATGAAATAGTCGATGGAATTTTCTTAACCCACGCTCATATTGGCCATTATACAGGATTAATGTATTTAGGAAAAGAAGCTGCAAATGCAAAAAATGTTAATGTATTTGCTATGCCTAGAATGAAAAAATATTTAGAAACAAATGGTCCCTGGAGTCAGCTCGTTACAAATAAAAATATTTCACTGACTCAAATTGAAAAGGAACAATCAATTTCTCTTACACCAAATTTAATAGTTACTCCTTTTTTAGTGCCACATCGAGATGAATATTCTGAAACGGTTGGCTATAGAATTAAAGGACCTAATAAAACTGCATTATTCATACCAGATATTGACAAATGGAATAAGTGGGATAAAAGTATTGTAGAGGAAATTAAGAAAGTAGATTATGCCTTTTTAGATGCTACATTTTATAGTGGAAAAGAAATAAATAATCGCGATATTTCTCAAATTCCACATCCTTTTATAATTGAAAGCCTTGAAATGTTTAAAACACTAGATTCTATAGAAAGAAAAAAAGTAATATTTATTCATTTCAACCATACAAATCCTGTAATTGACTTAAAAAATAATGAAGCAAAAAAAGTTTTAGATCAAGGTTTTAATATTGGTAGAATTAATGAAGTATATGATTTATAATTAATAACCACAATCTATATAAATTCCTAATACTATAATAAAGTTATACTTAGTATACTAAGCGAAGTGCTCAATAAAAAAACAACTATGATTAAAATTGTTTATATGATTCCTGTTTATATGATTCCTGTTCTAATTTAACTTTCTGTTATAAAAGGAAAAACTTTACAAAAAATATTGAACAAGGTCTTAATTTAAACTTATTAATTGAACAAACCTTTAGTATCAAGTATATGTTCCAAAAATTAACTATAAAAGCACTTTTGGTGTTTCTTCAAAGAAAAACATCTTAAAATATGTGATTTTTTTTAAAAAAATAGATTTAAAAATAAAAATAATGATTACAGTTGCTATTCTTTTTATCGCTTTTGGAGTTTTAATTAAATATGGGAAAATGTATTATCTAATTGCTGGTTACAATAACATGTCAAAGGAAGAAAAAGAAAAATACAATATTGAAGGAATAGCAACTGTTTTCAGGAATGGCATGTTCGGAATGGCTTTAATTATAATTTCCGGATCATTAATTGCAAAATTCACTGAAAATCCAAATGTTCAAAATTATACTTTTTGGACTTCAATGATTTTAGGAATACCCTACTTATTAATTAAGTCAAACTCAAAAAAGTATAAAAGAAATCAATAAAATAGTTCTCTAATTACTGAAGGAGCTGAGGTTTAATTTACGATTTTATTAAAAAAATTAAATAAGTCTCCTTTAGATATAATAGCCCCTTGTTCTATTAATGAAAAAATATCTTCGTTTTTATTTCCTGTAAAATCCTTATTAGCAGTAAAAAACTCAACTTCATCAA
>Ga0209302_10001699_pt1 | contig 12910 bp, 17 predicted proteins | sample ArcOceMetagenome_2_FD_187445 | JGI IMG/M metagenome (GOLD analysis project Ga0209302, IMG submission 187445) | Marine eukaryotic phytoplankton communities from Arctic Ocean - Arctic Ocean ARC135M Metagenome (SPAdes) (version 2) | ecosystem: Environmental > Aquatic > Marine > Oceanic | place... | reverse complement strand
CTGCATGTGCCCCGGGCACGTACTCTGTTCAGTGGTTCTGGCCTTAGTTGGCCTCGTGGGGCCACAGATGGCCGGCAGGGGCGCGCCCAGCCTGCCTACTCAAATAGGTGACCCTGTGGCCGAGTTGCAATCGTGTTGTTTACCGTGACTGAGTGTCTCGCCGGGGTCGTTTGAGTATTCTGACTTGAGAGGTCTACGTCCGGGAGGTCCATTGAGCGTACAGTCACAGCGGGAGGTCGTCCGCGTACCAGGGGTGGACGGTGGCTACGTAGACTACTCAAATAGCCGATCTAGCTCGTAGGCACCTGCGACGCCGCGGAGGCCCGCTTCGCCGAGCGAGCGCACCCGGACTGGGCGCTGGCTGGCTCAGCTTCGACCTGGCGCGCTGCTTCGATTGCCCAGTCGACCCGGCTCCTGCTGAGCAGTCGGATCAGCTGGTTGCGTCTATCTACTCGGAGGAGCTCAGCGGATCGGAGGCGGCGGAGGACGAGTGGTGGGCGCAGGGCGGAGGTGGCCGCGGCGGTGGCTGCTTCGGAGGCGACTTCGGCGACGACGCCGCGACGCTCGCGCGGGCGGCCCAGTCAGTGGCAGAGGGATAACCCGGATCTTGCTGAGAGGCAGGCCGAGTTCTTCCACCTCTGGGACGACCCGGGGAGCTGGTGGCGCTCGGGCTCTCGCCTGACTACAGGTACGAGTGTGGCATCTGCGACCGTGACTACACGTTGCGCCGCGGGTGCCCGTGCTGTAGGGACTAGGCGAGGCGATGGGCCTAGCTAGTCGTGGGTGGGCTGGCTGGCCCCGAACGAAGGCGGATGGGGCAACAAATTAGGGCGTCGAAAATATGGTGGGGGAGGCGGTCGGCGCCCGTGGGGCCTCTGGGGGCGGACCTTAGGGTCGCGCCCTGTGTAGACACTGGTACTCTGGTGTCGATTGCTCGAGTTGTCGTTGGCTTATTTCTCTTAGGACCTCTCTCCAGTAGCCGCGAGCGCCGCGCGCGTGCGCCTTCTGACGCTATCGTAGTATGGCCGATCCACCACCGACCACGCTGGCCACGCTACAGCTGGCTACGCATTCGGCCACCGACGACCCGTCCTGCGAGATGCTGCTCAGGCAGTACCACACCTACCCTCGCCACGGCCCTTGCCCATTGGACCGGCACGTAGCAGAGCAGCTCCTCTTCAGGCCTGAGTGCCCCAAGCCGGGGCTGCGCCTATGCCGGGCCGTGACTGCGGATACCTACGAGCGTACCGGGCAGCCCGACGAAGTGGAGGCACGCATGCGCAAGAATGTCGTCTGGGGCCAGTTTCCGCACCTGTCGTCGTGGCGTGACATGCGAGTAGCCTCTCGCACCGGGAAGCTGCCTGGCAAGTTCGAGCCTAAGGACGGCTCGCCATGGGCCTCGACGGTATGGGAGGCGCGTTGGTGGAAGCGCCACTACGGCCAGTACCTCCCTGCCAAGTACGAGGGCGTCTGGGGGCTGCCACTCCGCTCGGGCAAGATCCGGCTTGCTCTTGACGTTGGCGGCGGCAGCGGGCGGTTTGCAGCCGCCTTGCGCAGCCTCTACAACATCACTTGCATGACCACTGTGCGTCTTACTCGCCCTGTCTCCATCACCAAATGCGCCTGGTGTGCCTTGGGCTGCGAGCTTCAACGCTGACGCACGTTGCCTTGCGTTGTTGGCAGACGCGCGACAACGCGCCCGGCACGTACGGCCACCACTTTGACCTGCCATTCTTTGAGATGGTCGTGCAGGACGGGCTGCCCGCTATTACCTGGTCGGGCGCCGACCGGCTTCCCGTGCCCGACCTCTCCTTCGATCTCATTCACGCCGAATCCTCCGTCGAGAACTTTTCACCGGCGCTTGATGTCTGGGAGGGCATCCTTTATGATTGGGACCGGATGCTTCGACCCGACGGCTATGTGATCATCCGAGGGCGCATCGACGAACGGGACCATCGTTTGTTCTCGCAGTCGTTGCAAAATTTCACACGTCGCGCCAAGTGGGAGGTGGTTCAGTGGCCGAAGCGCTTCAATCAGCCGGCGCCCTATGCGTTCGGCGAGTTTGTCTTTAAAAAGGCGCCAGCTTAGCCAACCTAGTTCATCTTCGTTCTATTTAAGGCAGAACCTAAACAGGACGGATTAATCCTCCAGTACCAGAACACACTAAGAACACACAGTAGCACCAGCAGATACATTATATACGACGACCGTGCACCCTACGGCTAAAACTAGTATACGCTTTACTACCGTCTACCCCGAGAGTGTATTTTACTACAGTACGCGGGGTCGCGCCTCTACGTAAAAAACAAGGCCCGATTGCATTGACCGGCCAGACTGCCCCCGCGCCGCGCCGGGCAGCGATTTCCCGGCAACTGGCCGATCCCTGGCGCGGAAGCGCTGGCCGCGTGGCCGAAGTGGACGTCCCGCGGAGCAAATTTGATTCTTTGAATGACACCCTTCGGACACCTCGTCAATGACCCTTCGGACACCTCGTCGCGGCCACACAACGCGAGGATAGCGGCACTATCTTTAGCATTGCATGTGTCGCGGCTTTTCGGTCGGGTACCGTCGGCCGGCTCTCCTGCTCAGCCTCGCAGCCGCGGCCGTCGCGCAGTGAGTTCAAAACGGAACGAAGACGAGTGTGACCAGTATGTGGGGTGTAAAACACGGAATGACCGACCAGCTGGCCGAACCTTCGCTTGGCGCCTCAGACCCTCCGCTAGCCAACCCGTTGGCCGAACTTTGAGCGGTGTTTTTGACGTAGGGTCGCCTTTTTGTGCCGATTTCCCGCGTTTGCTGCGCTGTATATAATTCCAGCGAACTCGATATCTTCATTCTGCTCGAATGATTCTCTCGGACGTCCTCACTTGCACAGTCCTTCCCTTGCGTGTCGAGTCTTCCTTATTAAAAAACCCTATTCCTCCAAAGATAAAAGTAGCAAAGCGTAAAAGAGAGAGGTGTGTGCACAGCCTGAGCGGGTCAGCGCCAACAGTCGTATAATCGCATGAATTGCGCGGTCGACGACAGCCCTACGGTATACAGCACTGCAGGTACCGCACATGATAGCTAGACTCGTAGGTAATGTGATAAGGCCGTAACGGGCGTGTTTTCTCGGAACCCAGGCAGCTTCTTTTTAGACCTGCCTAGAAGAGCCCATACGAGCTCACACACGTTTGGGCATCACCCGGGGACTGTGCGGCTGGCTCGGCGCAAGCGATACGCAAGATTTGAAAGCTCTGGGGGTGTTGTGGCAACCCGGCAGTGGCGCGCACAGCCGTGGAGCTGCATGGGTGCCGTGCGCCAGGACGTCGCTTGCAGCGGCGCTGCCCGCTCCTCAGTCAACATATTGACGGCGTGGTGACCAGGGCGAGACGCGTAGGCACCGAGTCGAGAGCAGGTCACGCGCGCGCTCCTTGGTCATATGCTCACCATGTTGGCGCCCGTCTCGAGACAGAGTCGCGAGGCTCGACGACGAATCGAACTTGGAATTCGCAGAGTACGGCGCACGGGCAGCTCAGCTCGCCAACGCCATGGCGTAACCTAAGGCTTTAGGCTAGCGTGGCGATTCCTTTTGCAACGACGTACGGCTTTATTATGTACGGTCTAGCGTCAGCACAAGCCCACCCACTCCCAGTCGGATCCTTCGAACTCTGCTCTCTGGGTTTGAGGTTTCGCGCCCACACATCCCCCGCCCGTTGCACGTCTAGATAAAGTAGTAATCGATTAGAATCAAGATGGACACTTGGACAGTCGAGTTAAAAAAAACACCAATAAAACACCAAAGGTTACCGTACTGAAGTTTGAACCCGGGTCCCGGCGCACACCACTGGCATCTACTGGCACTGCACTCACCTCTTCAGGTCGGGGTACCTTACGAACCCTTGCTCTAGCATCTGGAAAGTGATTGGCCGCTGGCGGTGCATGAGCGCGAGCGTGATCCGCTTAAAGGCCTCAGCGTCGCAGTCCTCGATGAGCTGATAGAGCCCGGGCAGCAATGGCGGCGGCGCGAACTCCTCAGTGCCACTGGCACTGCGCAGCAGCGTCGCCGAGGCCGTCGTCTGCGGCGCGCTGCACGACAACGCCGCGCTAGAACCGACAGCCGCCACCCCGCCCGCCGCACCCGACAGAGAGTCGCCGGCCCGCATCCGCTTCTGCCGCGCCGCACCGCCGCCCGCACCCGCACCCGCACTCGCACCATCCAGCCGCGCCGCGCCCGCGCCAGCCCTGCCCGCGCCCGCACCCACGCCGGCATCGGTGGCTGCTTGTCGCCGCTTCTGCGCTAGCTTCACGGACTGCGCTGGCTTCACTGGTCTTCCTGGTTTCGCTGGCTGCCTCCGCTCGCAGGCGCGCCGCAAGCGGTTCTTCCCGCCAAACTTGGGCTTGTCCAGGCAGAAGCGGCAGGCGCCACATTCGTTACTGCCACATTCGGCCGCCGCCGCCGCGTTGGAATCTACCACGACGAGTGCGAGCGCGGTGCAGGCGGAGGCAGAGGCCGGTGGAGGTGGCGGCGGCGGAGGAGGAGGAGGTGGAGCAGGCGCGTCCTCCTCCTCCCCCTTCTCACCTTCCTCGCCCTCCTCGCCCTCCCCGTCCTCCTCCGACCCCAACCACCCGTCCGCCCCCAACCACCCGTCCGCCCCCAACCACCCGTCCGCCGCGCCCTCCGCCGCGGCACCCGCGAGCGCGCTCTCCGCCTCTGCCGCCATCTCCGCGGCGTCAAGCGCGAGCACGGTGCGGATGCCGCTGCCAGCAACGCCGACCGACCACGGTAGCCAGAACCCGCGCGGGAGGTCGTCGCACCGCGCGTATCGGCGCAGCTCAGCCTGCGAGCCGCAAGCTCGCCACGCGTCGCTCAGCCCGGCGCGGCGCAGCGCGCGCACCCACCAGTTGCCCCCGTCGGTTAGTAACGCCTCGGCGCTGAGCACGTAGAGGGGCACGCGCGCCGCCGCGGCCCATGAGCGCACGCTGTGGAAGAGGCCGGGTTAGGGTTAGGGTCAGATGGCCCTAACCGTAAAGAAGAGGCCGGGAGCCTTAGTTTTGAGTTGCTTCGTACCTTACTCACTTACTTGACTTGCTTACTTACTGACCTGCGGAAGAGTCCTGAGCCGACGCCGCGCCGCTCCAGCGCCGCATCGACGGCGAAGAGCAGCACCTTGGGGGTTAGGGGTTAGGGGTTAGGGGTTAGGGGTTAGGGGTTAGGGGTTAGGGGTTAGGGGTTAGGGGTTAGGGGTTAGGGGTTAGGGTTGGAGTCAGGGCTAGGGTGGGGCGAAGAGCAGTACCTCGGCGCCCCACTTTGTGGGGTCACGCTTGGAGCGTGGTACGAGGGAGAGGCAGGCTGCGCCCACGACGGCGCCCTCCCGCATGGCCAGCGCAACGTGCAGCTGCTGCACCTGCCGAGGGGTGATAAGGGGTGATAACCAGGTAACATAGGCGCGGGTAACATAGCTGCTGCTGCACTGCCGGGGCTGCAGAGCTAGGCGTGATAGTAGGGGTGATAACTGGGTGAGACTACCTCGTCGGAGGAGGAGGTGAGGAGCCGACACGCGCCGCCAGCGAGGCTGAAGTTCTGCAGCTCCGTCGCCTGCGGGACCTTGCGGTAGAGCAGGCAGCGTATCAATGGTCGGTGGTGGTCGGTCTTGCTCTTGTGGCAGAAGCGCTTCACGAGCAGCGCGCTCGCCTGGAGGGGGTGATAACTAGGTAACGTATACTAAGGAAGCGGTGGTCCATTTCGCGAGCAGCGCGCTTGCTGGGGTAGAGCGGGCCTCACTAGGGATAGGGTGATAACTAGGTAACACCTGCGTGAGCTCCGCCTCGGTCGCCTCGCCGATGGGCGCCACGTGGTAGGTGACACCTCCAAGGGCTCGGGCGGCGGCCGCGGCGGAAGCGCGCATCGGCCGCGACGCGCGTGGCTCCTTGCGCGGGCCTGCCATGCCCTCCCCTGCTACGCCTTCCCCTCCCATGCCCTCGCCCCCCTCCCCCTCCTCCCCGCCGTCGTCCCCGTCGTCGTCGCGAAGCTCCACTGGGTTTGCCGCGCTCCCATTAGCATATGCCGCCATCCCCGCTCGCCGCGCCACCTCCTCCCCCTCCTGGTCCTTCTCCTCCCCCCCCTCCTCCTCCTCATGAACTACGGTCTCTGCATCGTCCTCACCATCCTCCACCGCCGCCCCCCCGTCGCCCCCGTCGCCCCCGTTGTCGCCCCCGTTGCCCTCGTCGCCCTCGTCGCCCTCATCAGCCGCCCACTCCAGGTCAGGCGAGGCTGAGCGCCCGCCCGAGCCACCGCCCGAGACCCCGGAGCCGTTCGAACAGCCCAACGGCCCAACGCCGCCGCGCCGCCGCCTCGCACTCGCCCTCTCACCCAGCGGCCTGCGCACCCTCACCCTGTCGCCGCGCTGCATGCTGGAGCACAGTGAGTGCTCGGCCGACTCGCGGTCACGAGGCGAGGAGTGATGACTAGCTACCTCGCGCGTGCGAGGCGGGGTGCTGCGAGCGAGGTCCGCTGCTCGATGGCCCTTCCCGCCCTCACTGGCCACCGCGCCCTCCTCACCCGCCTCACCCGCCTCACCCTCCTCACCCTCCTCACCCTCCTCACCCTCCTCACCCTCCTCACCCTCCTCACCCTCCTCACCCTCCTCACCCTCCTCACCCTCCCCGCCTTCGCAGCCCTGCTTGCCCTCGCAGCCCGACTCGCCCGCCTGGCCGTGCTCCGCCTCCTCGCCTCCACCCACCCCTACCCCCACCCCCACCCCCATCTCCATATGGCCCCTTCCTCGGACCGCCTCCTCCACCTCTACCACCACCTCCTCCGCCTCCTCCGCCGCCTCCTCCGCCGCCTCCTCATCCGCCTCATCCGCCTCATCCGCAGTCAGCCGCCCCCCGGCCTCGGCCTCGGCCTCCGCCGCCGCCTCCGCCGCCGCCTCCGCCGCCACCGCCTCCGCCGCCGCCGCCCCCCACGCCGCCGCAGCAGTCGCGGCGCTGACTGCGGCGCTGACGGCGGCGCGGCGGCTCTGGAGCGGCGGCAGCGGCGGCGGCAGAGGTCCCTCGCCCATGGCCACCTGGTTAGGGTCAGGGCTAGGGCTAGGGTCCGGTGTAGGGTTTGGGTTAGGGTTCTGGTTAGGTGTAGGCTTAGGGTCAGCGTTCGGGTCAGGGTTAGGGATAGGGTTGGGGCCAGGGTTAGGGTTGGGGGCAACGTTAGGGTTAGGGTTGGGGTTAGGGTTAGGGTGAGGTTGGGACTAGGGTTAGGGCTGAGGTTAGGGTTTGCCCATGGGCACCGCGTGGGCGCCCGAGCCGCCGTAGGAGATAACGATCTCGTCGCCCGGCTGGATGGCGTGCCTGCTTAGAGTTAGGGTCAGGGTTAGGGTTAGGGTTAGGGTTAGGGTTAGGGTCAGTAGTCAGTGGGAAGGGTCAGGGTTAGGACTAGCCTCAGGGTTAGGACTACCCTTAGGTTTAGGCTTAGAGTTAGTCAACCCTTCGGGCTAGAGCCCACCCTAACCCTAACGCCCGGCTGGCAGGACGGCGTGCCGCTTGCGCGTGCGGAGGAAGATCCGGTTGAGTGCCGGGCCGGCGTCCGTGCGCAGTCCCATCTCAGCGTTAGCCTTGCCACCGCGGGGGTAGCAGTTGGCGAAGGCACCGCCGCCGCGGCCGCGCACCTGGTTGTGGGTAGGGTCAGGGCTACGGTTGGGGTCAGGGTTAGGGTTGGGCTTAGAGTTAGGGTCAGGGTCAGGGTCAGGGTCAGGGAGAGGCTTAGGATTAGGATTAGGCTTAGGCTTCGGATTAGGCTTCGGGTTAGAATCAGGGCTAGGGTTGGGGCTGAGGTTCCGCCGCGGCCCCTCACGCTCTCATCGACCTCCCTGTAGGCCTTGGCAAGCGGTAGGCCATTCACATAGAAGCCGTCGCGGTAGGCCACGTGGGTCTGCTGCTCGAGCCGCGAGGCCTCCTGCTTGCCGCCGGGCAACGGCTCGCCGTCGTACCTGGTGAGGGTGGGGTGCAGGCTTAGGGTTAGGGTCAGGCTTAGGGTTGGAGTTAGGGTTGGGGCTGGGGCTAAAGTCAGGGTCAGGGTTAGGATCGCCGTCGCACATGGTGATCCACTCGTTCGGCTTAAAGTGACGCGTGGCGAAGAGGCCAGGCTCACCCCCCGCCGCCTCCGACGGGCGCACCTGGTGAGGAGTAGGGGGGTCGGATGAAGGTTCGACCCTGGCAGCCAAAGCCCTAGCACGCCCCCAGCACCCTAGCACCCTAGCACCTTAGCACCCCAACCCTAACCCTAAACCCCCGCGGCCTCCGACGGGCGTACCTCTACGCCGTCCCCGAGGGTGGCGGCCATCCGGCGAGCCTCAGCCCCCTGGGCGGCACTGCGCGCCGCACGGCTCACCCACGACTCGACAGGCAGCGCCGCCGCGCCGCCGCAGCCGTCGACCGCCGCAGCGCTGCCACCGCTGCTGCCACCGCCGCTGCCACCGCCGCCGGCTGGCGCGGCTGGCGCGGCTGGCGCGGCTGGCGCGGCTGGCGCGGCTGGCGCGGCGGGCGCGGCTGGCGCGGCTGGCGCGGCGGGCGCGGCGGGCGCGGCGGGCGCGGCGGGCGCGGCGGGCGCGGCGGGTGTTGCGGGTGTTGCGGGCGTGGCGGCGTAGGTGATGCTCGGAGTGCGCGCTCGCTTCATGCTCGGCGTGACAGTGCCGCCCACACGGCCGCCGCCGCCGCGCGCTGCACTCACAGCGCCACCAGCACCGCCACTGCTACTGCCGCCGCCGGCACTGCCGCTGCCGCTGCCGCTGCCTCTACCTCTACCTCTACCTCTACCGCCGCCGCCGCCGCCGCCGCCGCCGTGTCGGGCAGAGGCGGCTGTGGCCGCACATGTGCAAGAGCCACTGCCCAAAGCGCCGCCGCCGGAGCTAGCACCGGAAACAGCCCTCTTCTTGCCACTGCCTCCGCCGCCGCCACTGCCGCCGCCGCCGCCGCCGCCGCCGCCAACACGGCGGGCGATGGCATGAATGGCACCAAGCGGCAGGCCCTCGCCGTCGCCAAAGTGTCGCTTAGGCTGGCGCTTCCCGCTCTGCGCGCGTAGCCTGCGCGGCCAGAGGCGGGCAGTAGAGGCGGGCAGTAGAGGCGGGCAGTAGAGGCGGGCAGTAGAGGCGGGCAGTAGAGGCATGTGCTGCGCAGGGCCCCACGATGTGTCGGCTGCTACCGGGCCTCGCTCCGATCAGACCACCTAGTGACAGCCGAGGCCTAGTGTCAGCCGAGGCCTAGTGACAGCCGAGGCCTTAGTCTCAGCCGAGGCGCCTTGCGCCGCCGAGGCGCCTAGTGATAGCAGAGCTAGTGTCAGCCAGGCGCCTTGTGTCAGGTTTGACACCAGACCCCATCTCAACGTGCGCCGCGGCACCGCGCGCTAGCTTGCCGCGCGAGCCTGCGCGCACGCGCATGCGCGTGAGTGGTGGCGGCGCGGCGCGCGTGCTCGCGGCGCGGCGCGCCCGAGCGACCGACAGCAGGGGACTCGTGGTGCGGGCGTGCTGGCGGGCTCCGGGTCGGTGGGTGGAGCGGGCGCACGTTTCCGCGTCAGCGCACGAGAAGAAGGCGCCTGCGTCGGCGTCCCACCGTGTAACGAGCGCTGGCGCACCACTCACCCCACCGTCGAGCGAGGCGCAGTGGCCGACCACCGCCGTGCGCTGCCACACGGTACTGGAGGGCCACCGCTCGTTCGTCTCGACGGTCTGGGTTCGCTCCGCCTCGTCGCCGCGGAGCCACAGGCGCTGGAGCCACAGGATGTAGGAGATGTCACCGTCACCGGTAGCAGCGCTGCCGCGCTTCGTAAGCAAACCGAGCTCGTAGTCACCCCGTAACCCACTTGGCTTCCTCAGCTTCGGGTGGCCGTAGATGAGGGAACCGATGGGCGGCGCGGTCGCCTTGGCGAGCGGTGCCGTCGGCTCGGTGACGGCGACACGCGCAGTGACGACGCCGCCGACGGCGGAGAGCGTGAGGCGAACCTGAGCGCTCTTTCCGCACGCCCACGCCGCCATTTCTCGCCAAGCGCTCTCTTGGCGCCTTGAACTGAATAAATTAGAATCACACGTGGTCACACGCTGCCATCTAAGTCCCTTTCATTATAATTGTGCAAATAATAATGTGTGCGTCCGGCGCGGCGGCGCTGCGTCCGGTCAGTCCCGCACGCACGCGCTGGGCCATTACACCACCATGTCCATTTTGCCGCACGTGTCACAACCGAGCAGCAGTAGCACTTTGCTCTCGCCAGCGAAGGGCAGCCGACACCTGCATGGCCAGAGGCGGTGGGATCGGCGACGTGGACGCACGTACTTTACCAGAGCGCCGCCACAGCCCCTCTTCGGCACCCACGCGAGGATGCCTCTCCTCTCCTCTCTCCTCTCGGGCCCAGAGGGAAGGCCCGAGCAAAGCGGGTGGGCGGCTGGAGCGGTGGGTGGCTGCAGCGGGCTGCTGCGGGCCAGGGCCAGGGCACTTTGGCCACGCTGCGCGCACCGCGCCACGCCGCGGCAGCCCGAGCTCGCGTGCTGCTGTAGCAATGTGCCCATCCTTTCGCGGAGCAGATGCAGCGGAGCGGGGTGGTCGCCGGTGGGCAGCTGGAGAGGGCAGCCGTGCGAGGCACACCTGGTTAGGGTTAGGGTTAGGGCTGGGGTTAGGGCTATGAGCAGTTGGAGCGGGCACGCGTGCGAGGCGCGCCTGGGTGTGTCCAAAAGGCGTCTCAGAATCTGCAACTTTAGCCGAGGCTGGTGTCCAGCACGTTGCCTCTCGTTGGGCTCTGCGCGGCACGAGAGCTCCTCCAATGTGCGGAGCGCCGCCCAGGGCCGGCCACATCAGCCCCAAGGCGCAGGGGTGGCGAGCTGTGGTCCGACCAACCCTAACCCTAACCCTAACCCTAACCCTAACCCTAACCCTAACCCTAAGACGGCACGCTCTCAGCATGCTGGCGCGCCGGCTACACTCAAGACCGCCCTGCGACTGCCACACGGTGCCGCTGCCGCAGAGAGGGCACGGTAGATGGCCGGCGCCGGGGAGGCAGCTGTCGGCCTCGGCCTCCTCGAGCATCAAATACAGCTGCTCGTCCTGGCACCGCTGCCACTCCTCGTACTGCTGCGCCGCCGCCTCGGCGCCGTCGACAGCCTCCGCACCTGGCTCGGGTTGGGGTTGGAGTTAGGGTTGGGCTTGGAGCTCGGGCTCGGGTTAGGTGCACCCTAGGTTTGGGCTCGGCAAGGGTCAGGCTAGGCCTAAGTCAGCTCCCGCGCCGAGCGAAGCCACGTCACTGCGCATCTCGTGCAGCAGCGTCTGCTCCATGGCGATCATCAGCTCGGTGTAGGCGTCAGTGCTGAGGCCATCCCACGGGTCGCCGCTGGAGCTGCTGGAGCTTTGCATCTCTGCCGAGATGATCTCGCGGCAAAGCGCCTCCGCGTCCATCGGCACCACCTCGCCGCCGCCGGCAGCCAAGGATCCTCGTCTTGCCGCAACCTGCTTTCGTCGCTCGTCTCTCACAGCTTCCATACGCTGCATACACCGCCGCGCAAGCTGCTCCTCCTTCCAGTCCTTACGCCGTCCGGTCGCGGGCTCCGCGGTGGACCCACGCCTCCCAGAGCGCGCCGACATTCCCGCAGCCTGGCGTGATGACGGACAAGCGGCAAGTGCGTAGACTTACACCCCCTCAGACACGCGCGGCGCGCGCGCCCTTGGCTGCGACGACGTGCGCGCCGAGCGTGCCCCACGGGTCCGTGGGGTCCATGGGGGCCTCCGGGGCACCCAAGCCGCCGCAAAGGGTAATCTGGGTGATGTGCCGGTTGGTTTGGGGCATCGGTTGCGGCGGCTTGGGTGCGGGTGCGGGCGGCGTTTGTTTGGTGACGGGTAGTTGTGTTATCCGCGAGACGACCCCGACGGGATAAGATAAGATTGTCCGCGGTCTAGGCCTATCTGTGCCTATCTAAGCATAGATAGAGATACGCGCGTTTCTAATCTGAACGGCGCGCGTTCTAAGTAAGCACAGATAGGCCTAGATAGGCACAGATAGGCCTAGACCGCGGACAATCGTATCCGCGCGTTTCTCTATCTGTGCTTAGAACGGCGCGCTGTGCCGGCGCGTGTATGAAGGCAGGCATCTGGAAAAGGCAGGCATCGGCAGCCGCACGCACTGCGGCCCCGTAAGCTGGATGCTGCGCTATCCGTTGCTGCTGAGCTCGGGCATCGTTCCTGCGGTGCGCTTGGCGACACCGACAACGCCGGCTCCACTGCTGAGACCGGACGCCATAGGCACGCTGGCAGTGACGCCCGAATGGCGCCGGCTTGGCATCTCTGACCAGAATGACGAGGTGACAGGTTCGTACAGTTCGTACCCAAAGGCCCAGACGGACGAAAGTCTACGAGGGATGGCACCTACAGCCTCATCGGTGCAGCTGCTGGCCTCTCAGCCACTGTCGCCCTCACAGGGCGTTGGCCACGTCGATTGTGAGATGAACTTTCGGCCGCTGGTGGTGGCGCTGCTGCCGCCAAACTCGTCGTTTTGGTTTTACAATCCCAGCCTCGCCCAAAGTCCTACTGTAGGAGCGCCGCTCTGCTGGCGGGCACGGTACGGGTCACAGTCATCCCCGATCACGGCTTTGGTTGTCTGGGAGCAACACAGAAAGCCTCCGAGCAGATCTCGATCTCAGAGCAAATGCGAACCTTGCAGTGCCGCCAGGCTTCGTCGAGCAACGACATTGGCATGGACCTTGTGATCGAGTTCGAGGTTGCGAACACCTCACCATGCGAGCCGCACAACGCCAGCCTTGCGGGCCATGGCGTAAAAAACTTCCCAACACGGCGCGACGCCGCTGGCACAGTCCCGACGCCACGTTGCTCGCGCTCGCCGTGACGGCCGTGCGGGCTTCGTTGCTCGATCGCGTGGCATGCGGCCGTCTCGCCGGCCGCT